>Ga0210410_10004485_pt1 | contig 12232 bp, 8 predicted proteins | sample IncBWC4MmetaG_FD_161058 | JGI IMG/M metagenome (GOLD analysis project Ga0210410, IMG submission 161058) | Forest soil microbial communities from Barre Woods Harvard Forest LTER site, Petersham, Massachusetts, United States - Inc-BW-C-4-M | ecosystem: Environmental > Terrestrial > Soil >... | reverse complement strand
GTGGAGAACAGTTGTGGAGTCGGAGAGGCGCTGCTCATAGGTTTCTGCGGATGCCATCACTGCTACCGCGATCAGAAATGTAACGATCTTCGTTTTCATAGTGAGCCTCATTAATTCAGATGTCTCGTACACTCGCTTTCACAGTGGAGCATGAGTTGCGTTGGAAGAACCCTCATTTCTCGAACCTGCTCGGGGTAGACTCGCGAGAGCCCCGATTTCGAATCTCAGGCTGAATGACGCTCTTGACTTCGTCGATCTTATCTTTCGCCTTGTCCTTCGCGTCTTCGAGAGACTGGCTGACTTTGTCTCGGGTCCGGTCGGCTTTTTCCGCAGCGGCTTCCTTGCGCGACTCCTGGACCTGCCGCGCCGCGTCTTTCGCATTTCCCCAAGTAACGGGTCGATGAGCCTAAACAAAACTACAACGGCGGAATAGTCGGTGAATGGTCAAAATTGCTCAGGTTTCGGAATAAAGGAATAAGGAATAAAGCGCCCAAGAATCCTGAAAGATCCACAACGCGAGGTTCATGATCCTTCTTTCTCTTTATCACCGCTTTTCGCGGACCGGTTGGCTTTCACCGAGACAGTCCAAGGTTTGGGTCGTTAGGGTCGCCATTCTCAGGAGTGATTCGACACCATTCCAACCTTGGTTCTTCTTGGGGCCATGCATCTGCAGAAATGAATCAGGGTCAGTTTCGTTCTCGACGACATCAAAATACCCAGCAAACAGTGCATGGGGTGGACGGTTGCGAACCACCTGGCACTTTGGCAACGAACTGTAGTGCGCGATTGCTCCTTCGGAAATAAAATCTCTCCCCAATGCCATTTCGGCCAAGACTTTTGCGATCCTCAGCGTATCCTCATCGCTGATGCCGTTCTCACTCCCGAAACCTTTGGATTGATTCGTCTCAGATCATTGGCGCTGCGTCGTGCTCACTTACGGCGTCGTTTGAGGCCGAGGAGGGGTGGTCTCCTGGCACGATCTTTGTCAGCGGGGCCGCCGGGCGCTGGAGGCGGTTCCGAAGCCTTCTTGTTACGAGCTGTTGGGTTCTTGCCTTCCTGAGTCACGGCGACTCCGTCGTCATCATCATGAAGAACAACGTTAAGAAGGGAACTGTGGACATTCAGGGTATCCCCAACGTCGTAATGGATAAAACCAAGCTTCCTAAATCGATTCATGAAGAAGCTGACCCGCGAGCGTGTCGTCCCTACCATCTCTGCCAGAGTCTCCTGACTTAGTCTTGGGACTGACATTTCCGACACTCCTACTTTGCCGAATTGAGCCATCAACAGAAGAACTCGCGCCAACCGCTTTTCGCTGGAATTGAAAAGTTGATCGACCAGGTCATCCTGATAGCGGATGTTCCGCTTCAGTAAGTATCTGACAAACGTGGCCGACAATTTTGGCTCCAGGCTCATTGCATGCATCATCGCCTTCCGTTCGATGTGGAGCAGGACGCAGTCTGTCAGTGCGGTTGCAGACGACATGCGTAGAAGCTGCCCGGCAAGTCCACCTTCTCCAAAGAAATCGCCTTCGCCTAAAATGCCAAGAACTGCTTCTCTCCCGTCTTCCGATACCACGCTGAGCTGCACCTTCCCAGTCTGGACAAAGAATAGGCCGTCCCTGGAATCGCCTTGAGCGAAGACCTTGCTCTTCTTTTGGAAGGAAACCATCACCCTGCCCTTCCCAATCGTTGATAGAAAGGTGTGAGGATTGAAATCAGGTTTTCTCTTCGCGGTCGTGATTAGCTTCACTGGTGGCCGTCCTAACTGGAGATTTTCACACTGTCAATTATGTGGGAACGGGATAAGTCTCCGCTGGTCACTAATGCTCACAATGACTGATACGAGTAGCCCCAATCGACGCTGGCTTTCTTGGGAGACTAGACATTGATTAATGAGGCTCACTATGAAAACGAAGATCGTTACATTTCTGATCGCGGTAGCAGTGACTCGCGGAGGGTTTCACCAGCGAGCGAGCGGGCTTGGAAAAGCAGTGGGACCGCGGTGACAATGTGTCCACTGAGGACCTCCGGGTTGCCCTACACCGCTATCGTTCCTTGTTTGACAGATTGCTGAAACTGTAAAAACGAACACGCTTTCGATAACACGCTTGGCACTGCGCTATTTCAAAAGGACGTATCAACACTGGCTCGCACAAGACGAAAGGGGCTGTGAAGATTGGAAGAGCCCACGACATGAAAAGACTCACCAATCCGTGCGATTTCGTAGGGAGGTTCTTCTTCAGCTTCAAGAATGACGAACTCCAATGGCAAGGACAGATTATCAGCAAGGTCAGTGAAGGCATCTTCCTGGTGTGCCTGCACGAGTGGACGACTGGACAGTCGAGTTCTCAGGTCCTCTTCTCAGTGCCTGACATGATGGGTTGGAAGTTCTACGACACCGCCGAGGACTGGCGCTCTGCGTTGACTGAAATACGAGTCCAACAAAGCCGCCGTAGCGCGCTCACTTCTACGCAGCAGGGACTGAGGCATCCAATCTCTGAATATACGCTGGCCACACCAACTCTGGACCCTGTGCAGACTGCCATCCGATCATCCCACCGCATCTTTCAGCACTACGAGAACTGACGTGCGGCATGATCGATCGCACGCAACTGGCGGCAGGCGTCATCGAGTCAACGCCGTTACCCTTCACCAACCGCTCAGCCATATCGCGCAGCAAGCAGACTATTTGCTCGGCACGCCAATCGCCTCCGTTTGCTCCCGTATTCATCGCGAAGGTGTTGTCTGTCCTACGCATTCGCTACCCTGTCCACGCGGAGTTTATATAGCGCGCACGATAAGAACAATCAACAGAATCACGACAAGTGTTCCAACCAAACCGTAACCTAACATAATCCCTCCTAGTCGAAAAATATGCGACCTAACCAAGTATGCTGAAGGATGATGAGTTTTTGCTGGTCAGTTTTGCTCACAGCTGCTGATTTGAGGGATTGGCCTTAACCTGGCTGATGCTTTTACCAATCGATTTGAGACTCAGAGAATTTTCATAACGGTTCAGAACTCGCCTGTGACTTTGACAACCGCTGCACCAGAACTATCCTCAAGGACGGTGCGCCCAAATAATTGCCAGCACACCTACCCAAGAATCTCGTTGACCTTCTCGCGTACTGCTGACTCCGCGATGGCTCGCACCGTGCTCTCCATGTCTGAGTGACCAAGCCATTTGCTACACTGCAGGCAAATCGACGCCGGCCCATAGTGACCACGTCGCAAACTTTGCCCGAAACTTGTGAAGTCAGATGATCCAAGAGCGGTGGCTCTATGGTTGAGAAGCATGTGAACTTGGCAGTGGAAAGATTACGATTTCTTATCTAACTCGACGTTGATAATATTGTCCACGAAGCCAAACCAAGTAGAGTGGGCGGGCTTCGACCGTTTCTTCGCCGTCTCTTGTGTGGCCGACTCTTGGAGATCGGGGGCATTTCGGTCACTAGCTACGCTGCAATTGCGACCACCCGCTTCGCTCTGTTCTTTTCAACCTGCGCCTGCAGGTTCGCAGAGGAGCGGTGGGGACAGGTCTTATGAATGTCCTGTTGCTTTCCATGCCGGATTCCTTCGAACACATGCCACCGATCGCTATCCGTATGCCCAATGGTGCGCTCACATCACTGGCGGGCAACGTTGATCCCCACCACCGCGTGGCCGTGGCTGATTTGATCTTGGTTCAACGCCAGGTTCGCGACACTGTGACCCGACTTGTCCGCGAGCTACATCCGGAAGTTGTCGGACTCTCCATCATGACCTTCCAGCGCCGTACCGCCGCTCGCATTATAGAACTGGTGCGCGCTCTCCGGCCGGGAGCGAAGATCGTTGTGGGTGGGTACGACCCCAGCCTTGCCCCCGAAGCTTACGAGGAAATGGACGTCGATTATCTGGTGCGCAGTGAGGGGGAAGTCACGTTCCGCGAATTATTGCGCGCAGTTGAGCAGGGATCCGGTTTCGACCGGATCCGCGGCCTCTCCTATCGAAACGGCGAGAGCTGGGTGCACAACCCCGATCGCTCGCCGCACTGGCTCGAGGACAGCGAATTCCGCCTGCCGAACCGCGATGCGCGGGTGCTCAAGGGATATACGTTGCTCGGCCGGCAGGTGGACGTAATCGAGACCTCTCGCGGCTGCACCTATGATTGCAGCTTCTGTTCCATCATCGAGATGAGGGGCCGCAATTTCCACACCTACTCCTTCGACCGCGTGTTGGCGGATATTCGTGACGCCCGCGACCACGGCGCTCGAACCATCTTCATGGTCGACGACAACATTACGCTGAATGTGCGACGCTTCGAGGCATTGTGCGAGGCCGTCATCGCCGCCGGGCTGCACAAGCTTGATTACTTCGTGCAGGCCATGACCTCTGCCATCGCGAACCACGGTGAAACGCTCGCCCTGCTGATGCGACGAGCCGGATTCCGATATGTTTTCCTCGGCATCGAGAACATCTTGGACGATGATCTGGAATTTCTACGGGCTTCCGCCAAGAACGCTACCCGCACAATGGGCCGAAATGCCGGAAACGCCACCCTTAAAGCGATCGATTACCTGCACCGCAACAAGATGTATGTGGTCGGAGGGCTGATTGTTGGCAGTCCTGGCGACACCCGCGAGTCTATTGAAGCCAACCTCGAATTTGCACGCCGGTATGTGGACTGGCCCTACATTCAACACCCAACACCGTACCCGCGCACACCCATGACGAAAGACTTCCGAGATCAAGGGTTGATCATGAATGAGCAGTTGGAGGAATATGACGGCACTACGGCCGTGGTACGCACTGAACACGTGCCGGCCGAGGAAGTGGAATTCATGCGCTGGAAGGCCGAGCGTTGGATGAAGGTTCACCACATACCGATTGCGCTAAGGCATGACCCAAGGTTCGTGCTGTTCCAGGGATGGAAGATGTTGGCCCACACCTTTCGGGGAAGCTCGATCCGCTCTGTGCTTGGACTGGAAAACGAGAAGAAAGTGTTTGAGAGGTATCGAGCGATTCGTCGGACGGAGCGCGAATACCTGTGAGTCGGATGCGAAACCGTTGTTCGCATTCCCCTTGGTTTGCTCCGGTATCATCAGTCCACTCAGTTCGAGGGAGCCGACCTTGTTATGAAATCGCTCTTCCACATTGGTTACGTAAGACTTGCCGTGATAAATTCTCGGATGTGTGCGGGTTGACGACCTGCTTGGGATCGAACAGGTCGTCTGCGGTTTTCAAGTGACGCGCCACAGGATTCCAGCCACAATTACCAGCACATATTTGCGTTTTTTCCAGTTTGGCAGTGTTTAATCAGGGTCAATGAGCACCTATCGCGATGTCGGGGAATCACTTTGGAGCGCGCGAGGGAAGTTGGTAAACGGTGCCAGGCGCGCAAGAAGCGCAGACTCGTTGAGGGGTGAGGTTCTGTTGCCCCGGTTAGGCTCTTAACGATGGCGATACGTTGACGACCAGTAAACGGGATTGACTTGCGCAATCAAAAGTGAAAAAATACAGCGTATTGGTCCCGCCTTTATATACCATCTTTCATTAAAATATCTGATCCTAACGCATCTGTGTCACCTGACGGCAGTGATGTTAAGTTACTAGTGGCGGAAGGTGCCGAAGCGCAGCGCGGTAAGGTGCGGCTCGGTATTTTGTGAGATCTCTAAACAAGGGAAAAGGCCATGACTCCGGTTGCGAGAAACATGCACGACTTCGACCCCCATCAGTTTCTTGGCAGGATAGGGGAAGGCAGGAAGTTTTTTCTTTTTCCGAAGAAACAAATAATCTTCGTCCAAGGCGATCTCGCTGATGCGGTGTTTTATATCCAAACGGGTAAAGTAAAACTCACCGTGGTCTCGAAGACTGGCAAGGAAGCAACGATTGGCATATTAGGTGACGGAGACTTTTTCGGTGAAGGTTCGCTTGCGGGCCAAGCTCTCCGCATGGGTGCTGCAACCGCACTGACGGATTGTGCAGTTCTGCGAATCGACAAGAAGGCCATGATGAAAGCGCTTCATCGGGAGCACGAATTCTCCGACATGTTCGTGGCCTACTTATTGGCGAGGAACATCCGATACGAAGAGGACTTAGTTGACCAGCTCTTCAATTCCAGCGAAAAGAGACTAGCGCGGATTCTGCTCTTGCTTGCTCGTTTCGGCAAGGAAGGCGTGCCGGAAACTGTAATTCCCAAGGTCAGTCAGGAGAGCCTCGCCGAGATGATCGGCACGACCCGGTCGCGGGTCAGTTTTTTCATGAACAGGTTTAGGAAATTGGGATTCATTGATTATCACGCCGGTGATGCATTGCAAGTCCATAGTTCACTTCTCAACATCGTGCTCCACGACTAGAACTTCACCCCGAAAAATGTGACTATGTTCTCGTGCAGACCGAGCCACTCTCGGCTTCGCCATTTCCTTCATGCCTTCGGCGAGTGTTGCTTTGGCCGATTGTTTCCTGGTTTTCTTTTTACCAATCGTCCCATGACTGTCACAAGCGCGAATCGATCACAGGTTAATTTGGGGCAAGCAAATCACCTTTTGACGTGTTAGAGTGAGAATCAGGTGGTTATAACCCTCATCTCATTCGGGTTTTATGGCCTAAGCCAGTCCATCTGAAGTTCCCCCACCCTTTCAGCGAGAGGGCGGTATACTCATGCCTTTTCAAGCTATCTTGCGCGAAGTCGATCAACTCCAAAACGTTAGCACGCGTCTTGAGGCACTGGCGGAGCGATACCCGCTCGTATCAGAACCACTGATAACCATCGCAGGAAGCGTTCGTAACGCGGCTACTGTATTGGAGGTGCTGGTCGCTGCCAAAGGTCCCAAGCCGGTCTGAGTAAAGTAGAAAGTTCTCTCCGAGCAAGATCGTTGGAGATTAGAATTCGCTGCTTAATCTTTTTGAGTGAGGCCGCTGAGAGCGATATTACGGAATACTATTCACCGTCAATTGTGCGCTCGCAATAACTCGCCGATAACTGAGCCATGTTAGAGCGGGTTGCGAAATAGTGACTCGTGCTGGAGCCGTTTGGATCGCACAACCAATATTAATTGTTGCGCTTGACCCGAACCCTGTCGGAATCTCGCCAGTCTGAATTGTCGCAGCAGCTCCAGCAAAAAAACATGGGTCACCAGTCGTGACTTGTGCAATAGCAGGGACTCCCGAAAACCGCTGTCCAGATTGCGACGAAGTGAAGGTCACTCCCGCCTGTCCGAAGCTCATAGATTACGACGCGGAATTAATCAGACCCACGTCGAACGCTTTCCGAAAAAACGAAAAGATTAGCGTGTGCCTTCTCTCACAGCTTTCGATTCCGTAGTGCTCGATCAGAAAGCGGCTGGTGGCAGCGTGACGCTCTGGCACGGCTACTCTGTCGTATTTGGATTCATCGTCGCTTGTGTTTGCATTGGATGAGTATCTAAAACAACAAAAGCATTTGCCCAAACCGAGTGATCGTTAAGCGTAGCTGGCAGCGCAATGGTCCGTGGACACCGTAACTTTTTGTTTAAACACGATAATGTATTTTACCGGGTCTAAGTTCACCTTTGAAATGAGCGTGTGGGTTTCTTGGTCACCGAGTGTCGCTGTATTTTCACGGCATTTGTCGACGAGCAGCCACACACTTCCGACGCATTTGGGAATCAGTAGCAGTTTTAGTTTTCAGTTACTTGGCAAAGCAGTCGACTGATCGGCTGTCAGCCGGCCTGGCTGTTCGCAGTTAAGCGAGCAGGTCGAGATCTGCCGGCTCAGGTCGATCCACTTCTGTGCGAAAAAACGGCAAAAAAACAAAAAATCTTTTGCTGCGAAAGTACGCGAGTGACAGCAGACCGGTCGCACGGCATCGATCGCGAAAAATCGATCCCATACCCCATAAGCGGGTTGAGTATGGGCGAGTAAAAGGAACAACGCCCGCAGAAGCTCCACTCCGAAGTTCCTCAAGACCAGATTTTGCGAGACGCCAACGGATGGGATAGATTTGCATTCCATGGTGTGTTAGAAAACCCTTCAAAATTTGCTCGTTCGCATCCGCATTAATTTTCGCTCGTTGGATCGAGAATTCCGGCGTTAGGAATGTGTAGTTTGCTAACACGAGTGCGGGCCGCCAGGACTTCTGGTGGATGACAAAACCCTGCCTGCAGCGCAGCGGCTACGTTGGCGGGTAACCACTTACAGGTTTGCGGGAGACTGCCAAGTATCTGCAAATACGTGGAAGGGAGTGATCATGGGCTGGGATTATGGTGCCGAGCGTGAGTTTTTGAAAATCTTTCTTCTGTCTCGCAGTCGTATTCTCGTGCGACACGCGGCGCCGCTCAGGCGGCAGTTGATGAGCGGTCGGCGACCACCTCCGAGAAGTCGTATTCCTTCTCGCAGTCGCCGATTACCACCTGGGGAAGTCCCACGGCGTGTAACTCTCGGACGATCTCATCGCGGTAACGCACCTTGATGTGTGTGACAATAACCTTGATGCCGGGCGGCATCTTGCCTACTTCCCCGGCGAACATCTCGGGGGTGAGATGAAAGGATGTCTCCGCTAGGCGCTTCATCGAATTCGGGAAACACGTCTCCAAGAACACTGCCCTTAGGCCGGCGGTCTGATGCGCGACTTCCCACAACCGTTCCGTTGGGCCAGTATCGCCAGCAACGATGACTGCAGTCTGGTCGTCGGTGATGAGATAACCGAAGGTCGGGACCAAGTGGTTGACGCGTACCGGCGTGATGCGGAGACCATCAACTTCCACCGGCAGTTCGTTATCTAGCGGGCACAGGCGTAGGAACGGGTGCATCTTCTTGGAGAGAGAGACAAAATCCGGCCACATCACATCGTTGAAGATGTGCCGCTGCACAGCATCCAAAGCTTCCAAACTACCATAAATCCGCGGGCATTCACCCGTTGGCGTCCACGCATTCTCGAGGAAAATGGGCAGGCTCGCGGTATGGTCGCAGTGTGAATGCGTAAGGAATACGTGGTGGATCGCCGCCTGCTCATCCGGAGCTCCATACAACCCCAGACAACCCGCGTCGATGGCTATGGTTCCGTTGATGAGATAGCTGCTGAAGTATTGGCGCAGGGTACTGTTCGAGACCGACGATCCCAAGATTCTGACTTTCACGAGGCCACCTCTTCGGCAACTAGCTCACTGTGCAACAGAAAAGCGTCGATCTCTCCTTTTCCTTTCACCTGGATGACGCCCCGACTTTCGAATTCGAACTTGCCCTTCAAGCGCTCGTACACGCTCCGCGTCACTTGAATCTCACCCGGCACGCCTGCCGATTCCATACGACTGGCAAGGTTCACGGTATCGCCCCAGAGGTCGTAAATGAACTTGCTCTTGCCAATAACGCCAGCCACCACCGGACCGGAGTTAATCCCGATGCGCAGCTGAAGATTCGTTCCCTTCTCCTTGTTGTATTGCCTGGTCACTTCCAGCATGCGGAGCGCCATGCGAGCCATTCTGTCGGCGTGATCGGAGAACGGGTGGGGCAGGCCGCAGACAGCCATGTAGCAGTCCCCAATGGTTTTGATTTTCTCTATGCCCAGTTCATGAGCGTCCCGATCGAAAAGGGAGAAAATGCCATTTAGGATCTCCACGATTCTCTTCGCGGATGTGTGGCTGGACAGCACGGTGAATCCAACGATATCGCCAAACAATACGGTAACGTCCGCAAAGTTGTCGGCAATCTCTTGCTCGCCTCCTTTCAGGCGGGTTCCAATCTCTGACGGAAGGATATTGAGCAGCAGGGCTTCATTCTCGCGGTTCTTCTGTTCGATCACCTCCGTCTTCTCACGAATATTCTTTGTCATGGAATTGAAAGTGTCGGAGAGGACTCCGAGTTCATCCTTCCATTTCCATTTGACCTGCGCAGTAAGGTCCCCGGCTGCCACCTTCGCCGCAGCGTCCACCAAAGCGTTGACCGGACGCAGGATCTGCCGCGTCATGAGCCACGCACCTATCGCCGTCACCAGCAAGAGGCCCGCACCCCACCAGCCGAACATCCGCCCCATGTCGGCTACTGGTTTGAGCGCATCATCCAGCGCCATCCGTGACACGACCACCCAGTGGAGATCTTTGATGTGCAAGGGCATATATGACACCAGAAGGTTCCCTTCGCCCAACGCATCTTTCTCGATGCGAGTTCCTTCTTTGCCTTCGAGGGCCGCAGCCACTGCTGCAGGGGACCTGGTCGGGACCTGAAGAATGGTCGTCTCGTAGAGACGGATCTCTTGCAGTTTCTCATCAGGTATGCCGTCGGCGCTGAGCCCGGCAATAAAATCATCCGGGTCCTCCAGATATCGGCGGTCATTGGTGCGCACCAGGCGATCCGGTCCGACAATAGCCGAGTCTCCGGTCTGCCCCAATCCGTACCTTTCCCATCCACGCTTACCGGACATGACATTGCCGATGGCCTCTGTCGAGAGCTGGAGCGCGAATACGCCGATCCGCTCCTGCCCGTCGTAGATAGGGCTTGAGACAAATTGAGTCGGCTCTCCCTTCGAAGCCTCATACGGTTCAAAGTCGGAGAAGAAGACGGCGTTCGGATTGTTAGTAGCCAGGCTTCGCTTCAAGACTTTGGCCAGATTGCTATTCTTATAGGGACCATTCAGGAGGTCAGTGCCAAAGTCCCGGTCTTTGTTCACGTCGTAAAGAGCCTTTCCAGTTTCGTAGTCGATCAGATAGAGATCGTAATAGCCGAAACTTTCAACGAGATGCCTGAATCCGCCGTGATACTTTTCGTGGACGCCACTGTAGTCGCTGCCGTCGCCGGCGTTTGCCAAGTCCCTACGGCGCTCTGGAGGATGCGGGTTTTTCACGACATAGAGATACTGAAGCTGTAACCCCGCCGGTGAAGTCGGCAAGTAATCCTCGACGTGCGGACGGGCCAGCTTGAGTTTCTGCATTTCGGGATAGAAGTTCTCCTGATAATCTGCACGCACTGCAGCCTGGGTATCCGCCGGAATGGAAACTGCGTCCAGCTTGCGATACGCCGCGCGGAACTCTCTCGTGGCATCGATGAACATGCGGTCCGCACTGAGGGTTTCCGCGTGCTTTTGGATAGTTTCATAGTAGGAGTCGATTTGAAATTGTTTTGAGCGGGTGATGCCGGTGAGCTGCCTCATTGCGTCTTGCTTCAAACTGCTACGGTACTTGACATAGGCGACCGTTCCCGTAAAGAGAAGCGTCCCTATGCCCAGCACCAGGAGAAGAGAGAGTAGCTTATAGCGAATGCTCCAGTCGGCGAATCTCGTCACTATCTCCTCCAGTCCTCGATCAACGCGGCAACCAGGGCACTCCAGCCGGTTTGGTGGGACGCTCCCAACCCGGCGCCGTTGTCGCCGTGGTAGAACTCATAAAACAGAATCAAGTCTCGCCAATAGGGGTCGTCCTGAAATTTTTGGGTTCCTCCGTAGAGCGGGCGCCGCCCATGCTCGTCACGGGTGAAGATCCTGATCATCCGGTTGGCGATTTCACCCCCAATTTCCCAGAGAGTTCTGCCACCGTCGGAATCCCCTGGAAGGCTGAACTTAAAGTCGTCGCCATAGCCTGCGCCGAGCGTCCGCAGCGATTCGATGATGAGAAAGGTCGTAGGAAACCAGATGGGGCCGCGCCAGTTGGAATTGCCTCCTTTGATCTTATTGTCGGACTCGGCGGGATCGTAGCGCACTTCGCTGTGTCCGAAGATGAAGGGATGTTGTTCGTGGTATTTGGACATGCTCCGGATCCCGTAGTCGGAAAGGAATTCCTGCGGGCTGAGAAGCCGCTCCAGCATACGTCGCAATTGCCGTTCGTCCACAATCGTGAGCTCGTATTGTCTCTTCTGTTCGAGGTAATGGCAGCAGCTTTTCGTGAGCTGCCGGCGATTTTTCACGAACCAGAGAAAGTTGTCCCGAAACTCTTCAAAGGACTCAATATCCTCAAGCTTCAACGTTTCCGCCGCGTAAAGTGGGATGATGCCAACCAAAGAGCGCACGCGGAACTTCTGAAAGTTCCCATCGGGGAAGCGGAGCACATCGTAGAAGAACCCGTCGCTTTCGTCCCACAGGGAGTATTTCCGGCCGCCCATATTCTTCATGGCGGCTCCAATGTATATGTAATGCTCGAAGAATTTTAGGGCGAGACTCTCATACGCTTTGTTGTCTTTGGCCAATTCCAGAGCGATGCGCATCAAGTTGAGGCAGAACATGCCCATCCAGCCGGTAGCGTCCGATTGCTCCAGCACCGCGCCCCGGGCAACTTCTCACTGCGGTC
>Ga0210410_10004482_pt1 | contig 12235 bp, 10 predicted proteins | sample IncBWC4MmetaG_FD_161058 | JGI IMG/M metagenome (GOLD analysis project Ga0210410, IMG submission 161058) | Forest soil microbial communities from Barre Woods Harvard Forest LTER site, Petersham, Massachusetts, United States - Inc-BW-C-4-M | ecosystem: Environmental > Terrestrial > Soil >... | reverse complement strand
ATGTGGGTGAGGCTCCCTGCATCTTGGCCACGAACAGGTCGGCGATCGAGGGGGTGCGCAGCTCCCCGAAGGCGCCGAGCTCGGCGGCCGAACGGCCCTCGAAGAACATCGACACCCGACCGAACACTTCCCGCTCGTAGAACGGGCGTAGCTCGCGGGCTCTGGCCACCTGCTGGGAGCTCACCGTGAGCTGCTGGTAGCGGCTGCCGAGGTCCTCGACCGAGGTGTTGAGCGCGAAGCGCCCGTGGTTGATGAAAATCACGTCCGTAAAGAGCTGCTCGACCTCCTCCACCTGGTGCGTCGTGAGGATGATCGTGCGCTCCTTGTCGAAATAGTCGTTGAGCAGCGTGTCGTAGAACTGGCGGCGATACAGCAGGTCGAGGCCGAGCGTCGGCTCATCGAGCACCAGGAGCCGCGCGTCGATCGCCAGGATCAGCGCCAGGTGCAGCTGCGTCACCATGCCCTTGGAGAGCTGGCCGACGCGGCTGGATCGTTTGATGTCCGTCTTGGCCAGAAAATTCTCGGCGACGCTCCGGTCGAAGCGCGGGTGCACGTGCTCGACGAAGTCGACCGCGTGGGCGACGCGCAGCCAGCGCGGCAGCACCGCCACGTCCGCGATGAAGCACACGTCGCGCATGAGCTCGTCGCGTTGCGAGCGCGGGTCGAGTCCGAGCACGCGCAGCTCCCCGCCGAAGGGAGTCAGTCCGAGAATCGCCTTGAGCGCGGTGGTCTTGCCGGCGCCGTTCGGGCCGATGAGGCCGACGATGCGGCCCGGCTCGACGGTAAAGCTCACGGAGTCGAGCGCGCGCGTCGCGCCGTAGGACTTCTCGAGGCCGCGTGCTTCAATTACCGCTGTCATCTTGCTCCCCTCTGGCACCCGCGGCCGGGAAAGGCGCCGCGGGCGCGGCGGCTGCTCCGGCGCGCAGCAGCTCCTCGCCCGACAGGCCCAAGCGCTGGATCGTTGCGTAGACCTTCGGCCATTCGTCCTCGAGAAAACGCTGCCGCTCGTCCTTCATGAGCGCCTTGCGAGCCCCTAAGGTCACGAACATGCCGAGGCCCCGGCGTTTCTCGACCAGCTGCTCGTCCACCAGCTGCTGGTAGCCCTTGAGCACCGTCAGCGGATTCAAGCGGAAGTCCGCGGCGACGTTGCGCACCGAGGGCAGCGGGTCTCCTTCCTTCAGGACGCCCTCGAGGATCATGGCGACCACGCGGTCCCTCAGTTGCCGGTAGATCGGCGAGCTGTTGTCCCATTGGGAATCCATGATGGCCGTCGCGAGCGTCTTGGTGGACAAGGAGGCTGTTTCGGGAGGTTAGCGAACTAATCTACCAAAACGGCCGGCTCGGGCTTGCCGAACCAGGACGGCGCAGACACGTGAGCGATGCTGATGAACTCGGGCTGCGTGCCCGGAACAACGGCGGTCGACTCGACGAAGGCCATGCTGGACAGCACGCAGATCAGGGCGGCGGCAGCGGCGCAGGCGGTATTGCGATACAGGGTGGTGAGTGCGTTCATGATCATCTCCTCTTTGGTGGTTTCCCTCTCTTCGGCTCCCTGCACCATGCAGGTCGCCTTCCTTGGTGTAGTACATTACTAGCACACTACTTGAGTGTCAAGCTATTTCAGTAGATGACCTTAAAGGCCCCGGAAGAGGGGTCTGTGGCCCCTGCGTCCCGGGGTGCAGGGTGGGTGTTTCGGGGCGGGGACGCCGTTTTTGCGGGCTGTCAGGGGCGCACACGCTAAACTTTCCCGTCCCTCTCCCTCGCCATTAAAGAACATCGCTCATGAAACCCGCTGTGAATGTCGCGATCACCGGCGCCGCCGGGCAGATCGGCTATGCGCTCGCCTTCCGCGTGGCCGCGGGAGCCCTGCTCGGGCCCGACACGCGCGTCAGGCTCCATCTGCTCGAGATCACCCCAGCGCTCCCCGCGCTCCAGGGCGTGCTGATGGAGCTCAACGACTGCGCCTTTCCAACACTCGAGAGCGCCAGCGCCAGCGACGATGCGAGCGTGGCGTTCCGTGACTGTCAGGTGGCGATGCTGGTGGGCGCGCGGCCGCGGGGACCTGGCATGGAGCGCAAGGATCTGCTGCTCGCCAACGCGCAGATCTTCTCCGCGCAGGGCAAGGCGCTCAATGCGGTCGCCGACCGCAATGTGCGCGTGCTGGTGGTCGGTAACCCCGCCAACACCAACGCGCTGATCACCATGCAGAACGCGCGGGGTCTCAACCCGCGCAATTTCACCGCCATGACACGCCTCGATCACAACCGCGCGGTGGCGCAGCTGGCGGAGAAAACCGCCACGCACGTGTCGGACATCCGCCGCATGACGATCTGGGGCAACCACTCCGCCACGCAGTACCCGGACCTCACGCACGCGCTGGTGGCGGGTAAGAGCGCGCCCGCGCTGGTCGGCCGCGAGTGGATCGAGCAGACCTTCATTCCGACCGTGCAGCAGCGCGGCGCCGCCGTCATCAAGGCGCGCGGCGCCTCCTCGGCCGCCTCGGCGGCGTCCGCCGCGATCGATCACGTGCACACCTGGGTGCACGGCACGCCCAAGGACGACTGGGTGAGCATGGGGATCCCGTCTGACGGCAGCTACGGCATCGAGCCCGGCGTCATCTACTCGTATCCGGTCACGAGCGCTAACGGCGAGTACCGCATCGTTCCGGGCCTCGCCATCGATGAGTTCAGCCGCAAGCGCATGGACGCCACTCACGCTGAGCTCCGCGAGGAGCGCGACGGGGTGAAGAACCTGCTCGGCTGACAAGGAACCAAGCTATGTTAGGTGCGATCGTCTCGCTGCTCGTAGTGCTAGCCGCCGCCTACGCGGTCACGCAGGTCGGTGGCGTCATCACGCTGGTATTCGTCGCCGCGCTGCTGTTCCTGGCGTACCGGCGCCTCTCGCTGCTCGCCTTCACGGTCACCTTCACGGTGCTGCTCGCCGTGTACACCACCGCGGGTGCCCCGGCGGGCATCTGGAAGGGCCTCCTGTGGGTGCTGCTCGCGGGGCTGTGGCTCCTAAACGTGCGGCCCCTGCGCAAATCGCTCATCACCCGCCCCTTCATGGCGGCGTACCTGAAGCTCCTCCCGTCGATGTCGCAGACCGAGAAGGAGGCGCTCGAGGCCGGCACGGTATGGTGGGACGGGGAGCTGTTCACCGGCGCGCCGGACTGGGGCAAGCTCCTCGCCGCCAAGCCGCCGCGGCTCTCGCCGGCCGAAGAGGCGTTTCTCGACGGCCCATGCGAGGAGCTGTGCGGGATGCTCGATGAGTGGCACATCACTCACGAGCTCGGCGACCTGCCGCCCGAGGTGTGGGACTTCCTCAAGACGCGGGGCTTCTTCGCGATGATCATCCCGAAGAAGTACGGCGGACTGGAGTTCTCCGCCTTCGCGCACTCATGCGTGCTCGCGAAGATCTCGAGCAGGAGTCCCACCGCCTCCTCGACGGTCGCGGTACCCAACTCGCTCGGGCCCGCGGAGCTTCTCAACCACTACGGCACCGAGGAGCAGAAAAACTACTACCTGCCGCGCCTCGCGCGCGGCGAGGAAGTGCCGTGCTTCGCGCTCACCGGCCCGCGTGCCGGCTCCGATGCCGCCTCCATCCCCGACACCGGGGTGGTGTGCCGCGGCACGTGGCGCGGATCCGAGGTGGTGGGACTGAAACTCAACTTCTCCAAGCGCTACATCACGCTCGCGCCGGTCGCGACCGTCATCGGTCTCGCCTTCCGCATGTTCGATCCGGACAAGCTCCTCGGCGGCAAGAGCGACATCGGCATCACCTGCGCGCTCATTCCGCGCAACACGCCCGGGGTTACCATCGGGCGGCGGCACTTCCCGCTCAACGTTCCGTTCCAGAACGGCCCTATCCAGGGACGCGACGTGTTCGTGCCGCTCGACTTCATCATCGGCGGACCGGCCATGGCCGGCAGCGGCTGGCGCATGCTGGTCGAGCAGCTGTCGGTGGGCCGCTGCATCTCGCTGCCCTCCAACACCACCGGGGCGGCCAAGGCGGGCGTGTGGGCCACCGGCGCCTACGCCCGCATCCGCTCGCAGTTCAACATGCCCGTCGGGCGCTTCGAGGGAGTCGAGGCGGTGATCGCCCGCATGGTGGGTCTCACCTACACCATGGACGCGGCGCGCTCGGTGACCGCGGGCGCGATCGACGGCGGCGAGAAGCCCTCGGTGCCGTCTGCCATGCTCAAGTACCACGTCACCGAGATGGGCCGCCAGGTCGGCAACGACGCGATGGACGTGCACGGCGGCAAGGGCATCATGCTCGGGCCGAAGAACTATCTCGGCCGCGGCTACCAGATCACTCCGGTCGCGATCACTGTCGAGGGCGCCAATCTCCTCACCCGCAACCTCATCATCTTCGGCCAGGGCGCGATCCGCTGTCATCCGTTCGTGCTGCGCGAGATGACGGCGGCGCGCAATCCCGACCGCGCCGCCGGCGTCGAGGAGTTCGATCGCGCGCTGTTCGGGCACATCGGCTTCACCATCTCCAACGCGGTGCGCTCCTTCATCATGGCCCTGACCCACGCGCGCTTCACGCGCGCGCCGATCGCCGGCGGAACCGCGCGTTACTACCAGCACATCGTGCGCTTCAGCGCCTCGTTCGCCTTCGCGGTCGATGTGGCAATGCTGACGCTCGGCGGCTATCTGAAGAAGAAGGAGGGCCTGTCGGCGCGCCTCGGCGACGTGCTCTCCTCGATGTACCTCGCCTCGATGGTGCTCAAGCACCATGAGAACCAGGGGCGGCGCGCCGAGGATCTGCCCATCGTCGAGTGGGCCTGCCGCAATCTCCTCTATCACGCGCAGGAGCAGCTGCATGGCTTCCTGCGCAATTTCCCCAACCGCCCGCTCGCCGGCTTGATGCGCGCGCTCATCTTCCCCCGCGGCCTCATCTATTCCGCGCCCGGCGACGAGCTCTGCCACCGCGTGGGCGCGCTCGTCACCGCGCCCACCGAAGCGCGCGAGTGGCTCTGCCACGGCATCTACTGGAAGCTCGAGCCGCGCAATCCGCTCGGCCTCCTGCAGGAGGCCATGTTGCTCGCGGGGCAACTCGAGCCGCTCGTGAAGCGCATCCGCGTCGAGGGCGTCAAGACCGGCAAGGTCACCGCGCTCGATCTGCCGGGTCAGATCCAGCAGGCGCTCAGCTCAGGCATCGTGTCGGAGACCGAAGCGGCGGCGCTGCGCGAGTACGACCGCAAGACGATGGATCTCATCAACGTCGACGACTTCGCGTCCGAGGAGCTCGGCACCCGGGCGCAGCCGCTCGAGGCGGAGCCGGCCGCCGGGCAGTCGCGGCCCTACGTCGCATGAGTAGTTCGGCGGGCGCGGCCGTGCCGCCGCAAGCGCTGGTTGCGGCCCCGGCCGCCGCAGCGCCATCGTCGCCGCCGCTGCCAGCGGCCGCGCCCGCACAGGACGCTGCGCGCTGTCACAACTGCGGCGCGAGCGTTCCGGGCCGGTACTGCGGCAACTGCGGCCAGCGTCTGGAGCCGCCGGTGCATACGCTGTGGCACTTCAGCCAGGTCGCAGCCGAGGATGTCACGCACGCGGACTCGCGGCTGTGGCGCACGCTCTGGGCACTGCTCTTCAAGCCGGGCTACCTCACCCACCAGTTCCTCGCCGGCCGGCGCGCCAGCTACCTGCCGCCGGTGCGGTTGTACCTGGTGCTGTCGGTGGTGTTCTTCATCTGGTTCAGCGCCACGAACCAGAAGATGACGGTCCTTCATCTGGATGCGCCGTCCAGCGCCGCCAGCGGTGCCGCAGTCGTTCCCGGGCGGCACGCGTATGGCCCCATGGCGAAAGCAGAGGCCGAGGAGTCCCCGCAGCAGCGGGCCGAGCGCGTGTGTCCGGATCTCAGCCCTCAGGGTCCCTGGCAAGACCGGATTTTGCGTCGGGTAACCCGCGCCTGCCGCCTGGTGGTGCTGGATGACGGGCGCTCGGTGCGCGATGCGTTCCTGCACAACCTGCCGCATGCCATGTTCCTGTTTCTGCCGCTGCTCGCGGCCGGCATGATGCTCGTGTACTGGTGGCCGCGGCATTACTACGTCGAGCACCTGCTGCTGTTCGTGCACAACCACGCATTCGGGTTCCTGCTGCTGCTGCTCGCGGCGGGGGTGTCGGCGCTGCTGCCCTGGGCCGCATCCTGGGTGCGCTTCGCGCTGTGCCTCTACATCCCCTGGTACGTGTATCGTTCCATGCGGGTGGTTTACGGGCAGGGCCGCTGGCTCACGTTCGGCAAGCTCGTGGTGCTGAGTTTCTTCTACCTGGTGAGCGGTGCGCTGATGCTCGCGCTCACCGTCGCGTACAGCGGACTCTCACTGTGAAGGAGATCATGATGCGTACGTTCATCGTTGCTGCACTGACCCTCGTCGCCTCGCTCGCCGCCGTGCCGCCTGGCTGGGCCCAGACGCCCGCGGCCGCGGTCGCGCTGGAGCGCACCCCCTCGCCCGCCGGCGCCGAGGTCTACATCATCAGCCCGAAGGCCGGCGCCAAGGTCAAGAGCCCGGTGGTGGTGCAGTTCGGCCTGAAGGGCATGGGCATAGCGCCCGCCGGCGTGAAATCCGAGAACACCGGGCACCATCATCTGCTGATCGATACCGACGCGCCCGCCAACATGGCGGCCCCGCTGCCGGCGACCGACAACATCAAGCACTTCGGCAAGGGCCAGACCGAGACCTCACTCACCCTTGCGCCCGGCAAGCACACGCTGCAGCTGCTCCTTGGCGACCAGAACCACGTCCCGCACGATCCGCCGGTGATCTCGAAGAAGATTACGATCACCGTCGAGAAGTGAGCGCCTGAGGACGCATCGCCCCGGGGGGTCGAGGCCCATGAGCCGCGCGGTCCTGCATGTCGACATGGACGCGTTCTATGCGTCCGTCGAGCAGCACGACAACCCGCAGCTCGCCGGCCAGCCGGTGATCGTCGGCTGGGCAGGAGGGCGCGGGGTGGTGACGGCGGCCAGCTACGAGGTGCGCCCCTACGGCGTGCGCTCCGCTATGCCGATGCGCACCGCTCTCAAGCTCTGCCCGCACGCGATCTGTGTGCGCCCGCGCATGGCGCGCTACCAGGAAGTCTCGCGCACGGTGTTCGGCGTGTTCCGCGAAGTCACTCCGCTGGTCGAGGGACTGTCGCTCGATGAGGCGTTTCTTGACGTCACCGCCAGCCAGGAGCTCCTCGGCGGCGCGGTCGAGATTGCGCGCCGCATCAAGCAACGGATCCGCGAGCTCACCGGGCTCAGCGCCTCGGTGGGCGTGGCGCCCAACAAGCTCGTGGCGAAGATCGCCTCCGATCTCGACAAGCCAGACGGCCTGTCGGTGGTGGCACCTGCGCGGGTGCGCGAGGTGCTCGATCCGCTCTCGGTGCGCCGGCTCCCGGGCCTCGGGCGCAAGACCGGCGCGCGGGTGGAGGCGGCCGGGATTCACACCCTCGCGGAGCTGCGCAGCGCGCCGGACGCGGTGCTGTGGCCGCTGTTCGGCCGCTACACCGCCTGGATACGCGAGCGCGCCTCCGGCATCGACGAGCGGCCGGTGCTGCCGGACGTCGAGGAGAAGTCGCTGTCCGCCGAGGACACCTTCGAGGAGGACATCGGCGATCCGCGCGGGCTGCAGGTGCAGCTGGCGCGGCTGGCGGATCTGGCGTGCGCGCGGCTGCGCAACCGGGAGCTCGTCACCGCGTGCGTCGGCGTGAAGATCCGCCGCCATGACTTCACGACCTTCACACGCCAGCGCGCCATCGCGCCGGCTACCTGCGCCGGGCGCGTCATCGCCGGGGTGGCGGCCGAGCTTCTCGAGCGCTGGCTGCGGGCGCACCCGGGCGCGAAACTTCGCCTGCTCGGCGTGGTCCTGACAGAACTGAAGCCCGCATCCCAGCTCGGCCTGTTCGAGGACCTGCGCCGTGCCGAGCGGCTCGACGCGGCTCTCGATAAGGCGCGGGAGCGCTTCGGCCAGCGGGCGCTGCGCCGCGGGAATACCCTCGAGTAGCATCCGCCATGTATCTCAAGTTCTTCGGCCTGAACGAGAAGCCGTTCGCGATCACCCCGGATCCGCGCTATCTCTACCTGAGCGAGCGCCACGCTGAGGCGCTGGCGCACCTCATGTACGGCATCAACGAGTCGGGCGGCTTCGTGCAACTCACCGGCGAGGTCGGCACCGGCAAGACCACCATCGTGCGCTCGCTCCTCGCGCAGGCGCCGAAGGACGCCGAGATCGCCCTCATCCTCAACCCGAAGATGACGGCACCGGAGTTCCTGCTGACCATTTGCGAGGAGCTCGGCATCGACCTGCCCGCAGAATCGCGCCAGAGCCTGAAGGACCTGGTCGACACCCTCTCGAGCCACCTGCTCAAGGCACACGCCGCCGGAAGGCGCGTGGTGCTGGTGGTGGACGAGGCTCAGAATCTCTCGCCCGAGGTGCTCGAGCAGGTGCGGCTCCTCACCAACCTCGAGACCAACACGCAGAAGCTCCTGCAGATCATCCTCATCGGCCAGCCGGAGCTGCGCGAGCTGCTGGCGCGCAACGAGCTGCGCCAGCTCGCGCAGCGCATCACCGGCCGCTATCACCTCGATCCCCTGTCGCGTGAGGAGACCACCGCCTACGTGCGCCACCGCCTGCGGGTCGCAGGCGCGACCACCGACATCCTGAGTCCCTGGGCGCTCGGCGAGGTGTACCGCCTGTCACGTGGCGTACCGCGCGTCATCAACGTGCTCTGCGACCGCGCGCTCCTCGGCGCGTATTCGCTCGACCGGCACCGCGTCACGGGCCGGCTGGTGCGCCGCGCAGCGGCCGAGGTGTTCGGGCGCGGCTTCAGCGCGTACTGGCTGCCGTGGGCGGCCGCCGCCGCCGTCGCCGCGGTACTCGCGGTGGTAACCGCTTCGCTGTGGGCGCTCGGGCCATGGAGTCTCGACCCGCGGCCGGCCGCCGCGGGCGCGCTGCAGCCGGGCGCGGCGGTCATCGCCGCCACCGCGGCCACGCCTGCCGCAGGCGCGAGCCCGGCGCCTCCCGTGCCGACGCTCGCGCAGCTGCTCGGTGCGCACACGGCCGAGACCGACACCGACAGCGCCTTCGGCAAGCTCTTTGAGCTCTGGGGGGTGAAGTACCAGGCGGACGGCACCGACCCCTGTACCCAGGCGGCGCGCCAGCATCTGGAGTGCCTCGCCGCACGCGGCTCGTTCGGCCAGCTGCGCCTCTACGACCATCCGGCGATCCTGATGCTGAGCGACTTGGGCGGCAGCAGCCACCAGGTCGTGCTCACGGGACTCGACGACGAGCATGCGCGGCTCGATCTCGGCGGCCAGCACGCCGTCGGGCTAGGCGAGCTGTCGCACTTCTGGCTGGGTGATTTCCTCATGCTGTGGCGGCCGGCGAGCTCGCCGGTCAAGGCGCTGGCGGCCGGGATGCGCGGCGCGGAGGTGCGCTGGCTGCGCCAGAGCCTGCAGCACCTCGCGCACCTCGAGTCGAGCGCGCCGGTGAGCGACGTGTTCGACGCCGAGCTCACCGGGCTGGTGCGCGAGTTCCAGCGCCAGCATCAGCTGTCGGTCGACGGGATTGCAGGCCGGGAGACCCAGATCGCGCTCGCCAGCGCGGTAGCGGGCCCGGACGTGCCGCTATTGTCGGCGGCCGGTACTCACGGCGGATGATCGATGTCATTCATTCTCGACGCACTGAAGAAATCTGAGAGCGACCGCCAGCGGCAGGGCGGTCCCGCGCTCTTTGAGGTGAAGGTCGCGCCGCCGCGCCACACGCTGCCGCCGTGGGCGGTGGCCATCGCGATACTGTTCGTGGCCAATCTGGCCGTCGTGGCGTGGCTCCTGGTACGGCACGCGGCGGCCCCGGCCGAAGCGCGCACCCAGGCCGCGCCGGCGCCCGCGGCGGTCGCGCTGAATGCACCGGCACTGCCGGTTTCGCCCGCCGTGACGCCGGCGGCACGCAGCGTCGTGAGCGCGCCGGCCCCGGTCGAAGTACCCGCAAAGGCACCGGCCGCCGCCACTGCCGCCGAGTCGGCGCCGAATCCCGATGATTTTGCGCCGGCCGCCGAGCCACCTCCGTCCGGGAGCCTCGGGCGGGTGAAGCGCGGCACCGATGCCGGCGTGCCGCTCTACGAGCAGCTGGCCACCGCACCCGGCACGCGGCTCCCGCAGCTGCGCCTCGATCTGCATGCGTACGCCGAGCGCGCCGGGGACCGCTGGGTGCTCATCAACATGCACAAGCTCCACGAAGGCGAGTCGCTCGAGGGCGTGCACGTCGAGCGCATTACGCCTGACGGGGCGGTCCTCTCCTACCAGGGGTCGCAGTTCCTGCTGACGCGGGAATGAGGGGCGTACTTGCGCCCCGGGAGGCCCAATTCAGGGCCTCAACTGGCCACCGCATCCGGGAACAGCTTCACACCTTGAACCACTTCACAGAATGAGCTTCACAGAATCCGTCGGGCACGGGCGACAGCGACGGCGCACTGCGGCATCGTGTAAGAATGAGCGCCCGACCCACGCCGCCGGCTCGCATGCTGGTCGTCGAAGACGACGTCCGCTACGCGGAATGGCTGCGTCACCACCTCGACGTACTGTGTCCGCGTGCCAGCGTCAGCGTGCTCAACCTGGCGGAATTCGAGCGCTGGTGCACGACCTTCTCGGGACGGGACTGCGACCTGCTGCTGCTCGGCTGCCGTTTCGGCACGAGCCCTGAGGATCCCAACTCGCCGGGGCTCTCGCTGCTGCGCCGCCTGCGCGATCAGCCCGCGGCGCCCGCCGTGATTGCCATCGCCGAGGATGGCAACGAGCTCACCGCGGTGCGCGCCCTGCAGCTCGGTGCCCTGGACTATCTGCCGAAGAAGCTCATCTCCCCGGAACGGCTCAGCACCGCCGTGCACGTGGCGCTGCGCCGCGTGGAGCGGCGCGTGCAGCGACGCCTGGCGAGCCTGGCGCACATCGAGCAGGATCGGGTGGCACACGCCGGCAAGAACGCGGACGAGAATCCCACCGCGGGTCGCGTCGGCGACACCGTGGCGGCCGTCGTGCCGCCGGACCACGCACCCACCTCTGCGACCGAGGCGCTGCAGCCGCCGGGGGTCGTGGCCTTGCTCACCACTCCTCCCGGCGAGGACTTCATTCCCGGTTACACGCTGCGCTTGAAGGTCGGCGAGTCGGAAAAGGCCGCCGTCTATCTCGCCACCAGCGCCGCGCGTGGCCACAACGTCGCGCTCAAGGTATCCAAGACGCTGCGTGACGAGGCTGCCGGCCGGCAGTTCCTCGAGCGCGAGTACACCGCGGTGCTGGCCATCAAGAGCCCGCTGGTCGTGGAGATCTACGACTACGGGGTGCACGCCGGCTTCGAGTACCTGGCCATGGAGTACCTGCCGCGCGGCGACCTGAAGGCGCGCATTCAGCGCGGCGTCACGGAGCGCGAGTCGTTGCAGTATCTGCAGCGCATCGCCGCGGCGCTCCAGGTCGTGCATGAGGCGGGCCTCGTGCACCGCGACCTGAAGCCGCCGAATGTCATGCTGCGCGAGAACGACGCGGTCGCGCTCATCGACTTCGGGCTGGCGCGCAAGATCGATGGCGGCACCACCAGCATGCAGACCGGTCAGACCGGCGTGCTGCGCGGCTCTCCTTATTACATGAGCCCGGAGCAGGCGCTCGGCGAGCTGCTCGACGGCCGCTCCGACTTCTACAGCCTCGGCATCATCCTCTACGAGATGCTGACCGGACAGAAGCCCTACACGGGCGGCACCGCTCTCGATGTGCTCCAGCAGCACGTCAGCGCGCCGCCTCCGCACCTGCCGCAGTCGCTCGAGCGCTATCAGCCGCTGCTCACGCGCCTCGTGGCCAAGGCGCGCGCCGAGCGCTTCGCGAGCGCCGCGGAGATCATCGCCGCGGCCGGCGAGCTGCTCGCTTCGATGGCCGCCGAGCCGCAGTCGAGCGCCGCCTGAGGCGGCGGCTGCGCCGCGCCTACCTGGCCTTGGCGCGCTCCTGCGCTCGGCCGAGCGCCAGCGCCAGCACGGTCCACACCGCCGAGATCGCCGCGCCGAGCCAGCCGATGGCCGCCGGTCCCGCGCCGAAGCTGCCGGTGAGCTCCTTGTAGAGCGAGCCGGAGAGCGCATCCCCGCCGCGGTACACGAAGGTATCGATCAGGCTCTTCGCCTTGTACTTCTCCTCGCGGCTCACGACGGTAAACAAGGCGTCGCGGCACGGGCGGGTGAGCGCGTAGTCACCCACACGGCGCACCGCGTACACC
>Ga0210410_10004481_pt1 | contig 12235 bp, 10 predicted proteins | sample IncBWC4MmetaG_FD_161058 | JGI IMG/M metagenome (GOLD analysis project Ga0210410, IMG submission 161058) | Forest soil microbial communities from Barre Woods Harvard Forest LTER site, Petersham, Massachusetts, United States - Inc-BW-C-4-M | ecosystem: Environmental > Terrestrial > Soil >... | reverse complement strand
GCGGGCCTCGCGAGAGCCAGGCTGGCGAGGGAGGATGACGGTAAGGGGGCCGGTAGTCTGATTGCCGGCTTCGTCGACGGTGGTGCGTGCAGCCAGGCGCTCGAGAGTGGACTGGACGGTGGCGAGGTCGTCGAACGTATAGAGGCGGTCAGCGCGACTGCGAAGTTCGCCTGGAGTCTGGGGGCCGCGGAGCATGAGGAGGCAGAGGATGGCGGTTTCATCGCGGCGAAGATTGAGCACGGTACGAATCCGATGCTCGTACTTGGGAACGCGGGCGTCGCGGACCGAAGCGACAAGAGCGAGGTCTTCAAGAGAATGGAGGGCCTGGCGAACCTCTTCTTCCGTCAGATCGAGGACAGGGTCGCGGCTGGAGCGCTGGTTGCACGCGTTAAGCAGGGCGTTGAGGGAGAGGGGGTAGTTCTCTGGCGTGGTGATCTCTTTCTCGATGAGAGAGCCGAGGACGCGGAGTTGGTGGGGAGAGAGCTGCATGGATATAAGGTTGCCACAGTGAGGGGGCGGTTGGCGGGGTGATAATGAAGAACAATCTATGCAGACGGACAAGTTGTTATTTCTCAATGAAGATCGAGTGCGGGCAGTGCTGTCGTATGAGGACCTGATTCCTGCTGTCCGGCAGGCGCTGATAGATTTTTCTGCCGGAAGGGTGGTTCAGCCGGTGCGGACGGTGATGCAGGTGGCGGCACATGCAGGATGGTTTGCGGTGATGCCGGCGGTGTATGGCGGGGTGATGGGGGCGAAGATGGTGACGTTCTATCCGGGAAATGTGGAACTCGACAAGCATACCCACATGGCGATGATTCAGCTCTTCCGCTCAGATACCGGAGAGCCGCTGGCAGTGATGGACGGACGATTGATTACCGAGATGCGGACGGCAGCGGTGTCGGCGGTGGCAGTCGATCGGCTGGCTTTGCCGGATGCGAGGGTGCTGGGGATTCTGGGTAGTGGGGTGCAGGCGCGATCGCATGTGCAGGCCCTGTCGCGAGTGCGGAAGTTTGATGAGATTCGGGTCTGGAGCCGCACGGAGGAGAATGCAGGACGATTTGCCGATGAGGTGGGGGCCAGGGCTACGACGGCAGAGGAGGCAGTTTCCGGCGCGGATGTGGTGCTGACGTTGACGAGTTCCCCGGTGCCTATCCTGCAGGGACGCTGGCTGAAGAAGGATGCCGTGGTATGCGCGGTAGGGGCGGTGACACCGGATCGCCGGGAGCTCGACGACGAGGCGATGCGGGGTGCGGTGGTGGTGGAATCGCGAGAGGCGGCGATGAAAGAGCCGGGGGACATTTTGCTGGCAAAGGCGCAGGTGAGTGCGGAGATCGGCGAGCTGTTGCGTGGAGGGGCGATCGATAGGAAGGGAGGACCTGTCGTGTTCAAGTCGGTCGGAATCGCCATAGAAGATATTGCTGCGGCGAAGCTCGTATACGAGCTTGCGGCTCGCGACGGAAAAATTGGACTCTAGCTAAGCGCTTGAAAGATAGCCTGTTAGATCGATGCCCAAAGCTGCTCTTCCGCCGATTACTTATGTGACACTAAAGTTACATTCCCATGGCGATGATTCGAGTATGAAATGGGTAAACTTGAATGAGCGAATGGCAAACGGTGAATCTCATTCAGGATTTACATTTCGCAAAGATTCTAACGGCCTGGGAGTTTGGATGAGAATATTGAGCGGAAGAGGATTCGCGATAACGGCGGCGGCGATGCTGGTTGTGTTTGGGGTGAGTGGGTCGTCGTGGGCCAGGACGGTGAAGACGCGAGTGCACGCGGGGCTCAAAAGTTCGATGCATCTGAAGACGCCGGCGGTGATGATGCATGGGGAAGAGGTCGTGCCAGGGGTGATGCCGGCGGAGATCGCAGCTAATGGGGCTACGACCGAGGTTCCGGAGGACGGGAAGCCGTATCAGCTGAAGATGACGAATCTGCATACGGGCGAGAGCCTGGATATTGTTTATCGGATCGGGAATACGTACCTGCCCGAGGCTCTGGAGAAGCTGAACTACTTTTTGCGCGACCACAATACGCAGGACGTAAGCAACTACGATCCCAAGGAATTTGATGTACTGCATGCCATGATGGCGCGGCTGGGCAAGTTGAACAGCGCGATCGAGATTGTGTGCGGGTACAGGACTCCGGAGACGAATCAGGCGTTGCGGCACAACGCTCCACAGACCGGGGTGGCCGAGCATAGCCAACATATGGAAGGACATGCGATCGATCTTCGGGTGCCGGGAGTGACGACGGCGAAGCTAAGAGATGCGGCGCTTTCGTTGCGCGCGGGTGGGGTTGGCTATTATCCGGTGAGCCAGTTTGTGCATGTGGATGTGGGGCCGGTGCGGGAGTGGGTGTTTGGATCGAAGCAGCGGCGGATGATCATTGCTCAGACACGCCGAGCTCATTCGAGCCGTGGTTCGGGGGCTGTTGCTGGGGAGTAACTCTGGTGGGGCCGTCCTCATCCCCCATCCCGTCAAAAGCGTGCAAAGTCTTCGAAATAAATGACTTGGGCTTGGACTTTCCCTGGCCGCAAATGCCCAATAGGAAGTCTGTGATGGGGACTCTGCGCTTTTTCAGGGCTGTTTGAGTGGCAGGAATGTCAAGTGTGAGCCGCCTTATGTTTTAAGCTTGCGGCGGATTCGGTAGGGAAAAACTGAAATATACTTCGCCGCATGGAATCTCTGCGGCTCCAACTGAGAGGGGCAAGGTGGGGTCTGCCCTTGGCACGAGCTATCGCTGAGGAGATTGTTGGTGATAGGGCTGGCGTTCGGTGGCTGGTACGGGAGCTTTTTGGCGAGGATGTAGAGGTCAGGAAGCGGGCGGCGGATGTGGCACGGCGGATTACGGACTTGGATGGCAGGTTGCTTGAGCGTTATGCCGATGAGCTTGCCGGGTTGCTGGAGACTCTGCCGGTAGAGGAGTCTCGGACGCGCTGGCATCTAGGGATGGTGGTGCCGCGGGTGGCGCATACCCGGATGCAGCGGTTGCGGGCAGCACGGACGATGTCGCTGCTGGCTGAAGATGAGAGCAATGCGGTGCGGTGTTCGGCGGTAGAGGGGCTTGGTCTGCTTGCGCTGCAGGAAGTTTCGCTGCGGGATGAGGCGGAGGAGATGATTGAGAGATTTTTGCGGGAAGGGACGAAGGCGATGAAGTGCCGGGCGCGAGCGGTGATGCGGCTTTGGGCGAGGAGTGAACGAAGAAAGAAATGACTAGAAGGCAAACGCAGATCTGTCTCGATCGGCGGACAGCGCTTCTTCTTCACGAACTTCTTCTAGGCAGATCCGAATGTCTGCAGATCAGGTACGCAACGGAGACACTCGATCTTATTCAGGAGGTCATCGACCATGATCTGCAAGCGCCGATTCTCCGCTGTCAGCGCAGCGATCGCGCCGTCCAAGGATAAGGAATAATCGCCTGTTTTCGCATCCTGAGAGTAGGCTATCTCTCCAATCCTCGCGGGCCTTTCAGTAAGATCGATCATGGTCGCCTCCCTGTTTCATCCACTCGAGGTTTCATCCACTCGAGCACCTGGCATTGCGTCTACTTTTAAGACTTTCGCACTAAGCCTTCAAAGACACATCCCGAGAAGGAGGATTTTTGGGATAGCGGGGAAGGCTTGCGGCTAAATAACACTTTTGAGGTGGTCAAGATAACTGAAGCTGTCGCTTGTGTTTGAGCCTGTTTGCGAGCGTAGAAAAGGCCGCCATTGCTGGCGGCCTTCTTTGCTTTTGTGCGAACCGCGTTCGCATGGACGGCTAGTCCCCGGCGACGGTCTCTTCGGTTTCGACTTTAGCGATGGGGGCGGCTGGCTTGATCTCGGTTAGGGAGATGAAGCCGGGCTGCTCCTGCTCGCCCAGCACTTCCTTGCGGTAGAGCTTGGCCATGCGGGCGTTTTCGGCGTCCTGCTTGATCTTTGCATCGCGCGCGCGGATCTTTTCTTCGCGAGAGTTCTTCGCGATGCCGGACTTGTCGAAGGTGTCGTTGGCGGCGGCGTTGACGTGCTCGTCGTTGAGGACGAGATCGTATTTCGCTTCCTTCTCGAGACCGACCTTCTTGCCGCCGGCGAAGATCTCATGACGGCCATGCTCCTCGTACCACTTGGTGAGGGTGGAGGTCATGTGCATCTTCTCGATGATGTTGCGCCAGCCCACGCCGGTGTTGTAGGCGCAGAAGCTGATCTCACCTTCTTGAGTAGCGTAAGGAATAATGCACTGCTCGGTGCGGCGGAAGTCGTAGTTGAAGAGGTCCTGGAACCACATGCCGGCGATGAAGAGGAAGTTCCAGCGGTCGGAGCGGCGCTGCTGGATGTCGGCCATGGTGCGGTCGGCCGAGACCTTGCCGTAGCTCTTGCCGGTGGCGCCGAAGCTCTTGTCGAACTTCTGCAGGAGGTCTTTGATCTTGAAGTGGGTGGGGGCAGCCTCGGGCTTGTAGTTGCGGAGAAGCGCGAGAGTGACGCCGATGATGGAGAGCCACTTGCCGCGGGCGGCGTCGTTGATGCGGGCGACGTCCTTGGCGAGGCGGTCTGCGTTGATGAAGGCGGTGACCGGCACGGCTTCCTTGGTCTCCTTGTCGATCATCAGCGCCATGGAGATGCCGCAGTTCGGGTGGCAGCCGCAGGAGAGCTGGCCCCAGTCGCGGTCGGGCCCGTGAACGAGGTCGGCCCAGTCCGAGAAGGTGGACATAAACGAAATGGGGAACCAGTCGCGGGTGGGCTCGCCGAGGCCGGTCTGGTTTTTGACGTCGTGGGCGAGGTGCGACAGGGTGTAACGCTGGGCTTTACGACGCTCGTCGGAGACCTCTTCGTCGCGGCCGGTGAAGCTGACGGGCTGGAAGGAGAGGAAGTTGATCTTCTTCGGATTGTCGAGGGCGAACTCGATGATGCGGCCAACCTGCTCGTTGTTGATGCCGTTGACGATGGTGGTGACGGGAACGATGTCGACTCCGGCCTCGTGGAGATTATGGATGGCCTGGAGCTTCACGTCGAACGCGTTGCCGACCTTGCGGTGCGAGTTCGCGGCATTGCCGATGCCGTCGAACTGGAGGTAGGCGTAGCGGAGACCGGCTTCAGCGGCGGCCTTCGAGAACTCCTTGGACTTGGCGAACTCGATGCCGTTGGTTGCGGCCTGGACGGAGGTGTAACCGACCTTGCGGGCGTAGGCTACGGCGTCGAGGAAGTAGGGGCTGAGCGTTGGCTCGCCGCCCGAGAACTGAACGGACATCTGGCGCTTCGGCTTGATGGTGACCGCGTTGTCGAGCATGGTCTTAATCTCGTCCCAGGTGAGTTCGTGGACGAAGCCGACCTGATTGGCGTCCATGAAGCAGGGGTCGCACATCATGTTGCAGCGGTTGGTGAGGTCGATGGTGAGAACGGAGCCGCGGCCGTGGGTGACGGTGGAGGTGCCGTGGTTGTGCAGCTTCTCGTCATTGTGGGCGCGGATGTCGCGGCCGGGGAAGACTTCTTCGAGATGCTTGAAGAAGGCGGTGTCGATGGACATCACGTCTTCGAAGTGGCCATGGATGGGGCAGTCCTTGACCATGAGGATCTGGCCGTCACGCTCGATGATCTGCGCCTTGATCTCTCCGACTTTTTCGTTGAGCAGGATCTCGTGAGGCAGCTTGCCGTCGACGATCTGCTGACGGATCTCAGGGATGCACTTCGGACAGAGAGAGTCGGTAGTGCGGGGCCAGCCGAGCGGCGGCTTCTCTTTCTGGTAGCTCTTGAGAAGCGGCTTGTCGCTCCACTTGGGCGTGAAGCTGGCGTTGGGGCTGATCGAGTTCAGCTTGTTGAATACTGCCCAACCTGCTTTGGCTCCGTAGGTGAGAGACTTCTCAAATAATTTTGCCTTCGGCATTTTCCGTATCTCCTGAGTGTCCGTCTGATGTCTGTTTAATTTGCTTGGATCGTTGCTAATTCAAACTGATTTGAAAGCCGGAATGTCTGTGAAAGTGTTCCGATCGGTTGAAGCTATCTGTCGCCACTGTAAGCAGATGCGGCGGCTACAACTTTTGATTCACATGCATAAGAGTACGCACATGGAATGCCACACCGAAGCGGCAGGAATTGAACGGCGAGAATTTGCATTGAATGGCGACAAACGGCGTTGGACGGGACGGATTTTTCAGCCCCGATTTGGCCTTATGGCAGGGTTGCGCCGCCGTTGCTGGTGGCGACGTTATTAAGGATGCGCTGCACGAAGATAACGCGGACGTGAACGCGGCTGGCGACGTCGGGCAGGAACTCGTTGAGGAGATTGTTGACAGGGTCGAGCCCGTAGCCGGTCAGGATGCGGATGCCGGTGGAGGCAGCATCGGGATGAATGCCGGGAACGTAGAAATTGGCCAGCTCAGCCTCGATCGGATAGCTGAACAAGGTGGCGTAGTTGGGCATGGAGCGGCCGCTGTCGCTGCGGGAGATAACGGAGCGCGAGACGGCGTACAGGATGCGCTTTGGAACCGGGGCATGGGGGATGCGGAAGTAGCGGGGGTCCTGATGGGTGAGGACCGGGATCGCAAACTCTCCAAAAAACTGGGCGGTCGCATCCTGCAGAAGGCTGACGCCGACGCTCTTGCCGAAGCCCTTCATGCCGGGGCCGTAGGCGGAGTGCGAATCGGCTCCTACGGTGATGGCGGAGATACCGAGGATGGTGCCGAAGTTGGCGGGATCGGCGAGGTCATGCAGCGCTAGGTATCCCTTCTGCTCCCACGTCATGGGGACGACGATGTTGCTGGTGAGGAAGCGCTGATAGGGATAGATGAGTTCGCTGCAGGGCTTGGGGACTTGATCGTAGCGGCTGGGATCGACGTAAATCAGCTTCATGGCGCTGAACATGCCGCAGGGGTGGGCGCCGTTGCCGGTTTGTTTGAAGGAGGCTTTGGCCGCGACGACGACGTTCTCCTGCACAGCCTGGTCGGCGCCGGGGGCGTCGGGCAGGTCCGTCGATGTGGACTCAGAGAGAGGAGCTGAGGGGTCGGGAGCGATGGTGGGGCGTGGCTGTCCGAATGCAGTCATTGCAGACAGCAGCAGTCCCGTTGTCAGCAACCGACGCATGCGAAGATCCCTCTCGGTCTATGGTACGGGAGGGGAATTAGTCCTTTTTCTTGAGATGAGCGTACTGCAGTGCGTCCCCGATGAACTCGGTCACGACGAAACCAAGCGCGGAGCCGCCAATGGAGCCGCCAAAGGTCTCAGCCACTTCGCTGAAGGTGGTGTTCTTTGCCGGGTAGTAGGGTATGGTGATGGCGGCACCGGCGGCGTCGCCTGCGATCAGAGCAATGTTTGGCGTGGTACGACCGCTGTCGGTGCGGCTAATCACGGTACGGGTGGCGGCATAGACAGCGCGTTTGAAGAAGTTGTGGCCTCTGCCCATGATGTAGTACCGCGGATCCTGGTGGAGGACCGGAGCGAAGAGACAGTCGCTGAGGATGTCTTCGCTGACGTTGCGGAGGGCGGCTGCGCCCAGTCGCTGGCCAAATGCGCCCTTATCCGTGCCGTAGTTGGGGCTGCCGTTGGTCAACTGCGAATATCCCGCGGAGACAACCCAGCCAGTCGCGGCAAAAAGCGATACCGCGTCTCCCAGGCCGCCGACGACTTTGTCGCGCACAGGCATGGGCTGCGCGATCTCATTTGGCGCGACCGTCATGGCGAGGTGCGCGCTGTGTTTGGTGCGTGCATTGGGCGGCTGCGGGCTGGGAGGAGGAGTGGGTTGGGGGGCATCGAGATCAGCGTGGGCTGCCGGTGCGTCGGTCGCATCCCTTGAAGAGCTGATCAGGGAGCCAGGCGAGTCGGGCAGTTTCACGGAGAAGCTGGGAGCGGCGAAGTTCATCGCGGAAGCCGTCGCGGAAGGCGCCTGGGCAGAGACACAGGGAGCCGCGGCGACGAGCAGGGCAATCGCGGCGACGAGGGTGTGATGGGCTCGCTGCGTGGGAAAAACGCGTTGGTTGTGTGTAGCACTCAAAATGATCACCTCGCTGAATTACGGTACGCCCCAGTCACCTAACGGCAGAGACGACATGCCAGGACCCCTACATTTGTGTATGAAGGCTTAGTATAGGCGTTATTCCAACTTCGGACGCAGATTGGGACCCGTAAGTTGTCTGTTGTATTGATGCCGCGAGGATCGGATATGACTCTCGTTGGTTTAATTTTCAGATGCACGTTCAGCCGTTACCACATGGGCACGTGGGTGGAATCGCGGGGGATGAACGTTGACCTTAGGGTTTTTCACGTCATCTAATTGAAGGTTGAGAGGTGTGCGTATGGCTACGGGAGATTCGAAACGGCCGTGGGAACAGCAGTTGAAGGACGCTGCGGCGCATCTGGAGAAGGATTTGAAGAACGTCGTGAAGTACATCAACGATGACGTGGTGCCGGAGGTCCGGCGGAACGGGTCTGAGGCGCTGCGCGCTGCGGCGGCGGAACTCCACCGGCTGGCGCAGCGAATGGATGATCATGCGCGCAAGACGTCGACGGCGCCTCCGCCAAAGGATGCGCCGAAGCCGTGAGGTACGGCAGGGTTGTCTCCGCTGCCGCGGTATCAGTGTTCGCGCTGATGGCTGGCGGCTGTCATCGGAAGACGACACGGGCTTATCAGCCACCACCGCCGCCGGCGACAAGAACGGCTGCGAATCGTACTGGCGGAAGTGCGCGGCCAGTGCATCCGGATAGTGGGGACACTACTGGGTCGATTCCCTCCCCTACACCGATACCGAATAGTTTTGGGAAGCCGGTCTCGACTGAGATTGGGCTGGCGAGCTGGTATGGGCCGCCATACGCCGGACGCAAGGGCGCCGATGGCACGGTGTACAACCAGAATGCGATGACTGCCGCGCACCTGACGCTGCCGATGGGAACAATGGTGCGGGTGACGAATCTGACGAACAACGAATCGGCCGTGGTGAAGATTACCGATCGGGGGCCTTTTGTGCGGGGGCGGATTATCGATCTCTCGCTGGCTGCAGCAAAGGCTACGGGGGTGTACCGCGCAGGAGTGGCGAAGGTGAAGGTGGAGGCGTTTGCCGCGCCGGCTCGCGCGAATGCGGATCCGGGTGGACGGTGGTGCGTACAGATCGGGGCGTTCGCGCACGAGTCCGATGCGGTGAAGCTGAAGCAGGATCTGCTGCGACGCTATACAACGGCGAAGGTGATTGAGTTTCCGGGGCCGACGGGGTATTGGGTGCGGGTCAATCCGAAGTTTCCCGATAAGAGGAATGCGACCGAGGTTGCCGATGGCATTCATCCGAAGGACCCGGCAGCAGAGCCTTATCTGATTCGGACGGATTGAGAAGACGACCGCGGATCTCACGGATGATTACGGATTAGAGACAAGATAAAGACGGACTCGATGGAACTTCCCCCGCCGTGCTTAGCTTTCGTCTTTTTTCTGTCCGTCACCGTTAAAGTCGCCTTCGTTTTTATCCGTATCTTTCCGCGAACATCCGCGGTCGCATTTGGTTAGCGTATCGCCGGCGGCGGGTAGTACGGGAGCTTCTGCTGTTCGACCGTGGCACGCTTCACGCCGATGTCGTCGAAGAGCATGCTGGGCGCGATGATGGTCTGGGGGATGACGCCGAGGGAGTTCGAGACGTAGGGGTCATTGCCGACGGCGACGATGCTGGAGCGGAGGCTGCGGTTGTCGAGCTCATCGAAGACGGCTCCGCGAACCAGCTGGCGGGTGCCATCGGCTTTGACCCGGTAGAGCAGCCGGGGGATGAGTTCGCCACCCAGGGTTTCAACAGCGTAGACGTCTTTATTTTGCTCTTTTGCCATGGTGAGCAGGCGTTTGTTGAGCTCGTCCTTCGACACGGGCTGGTCGGCCTTGATGAGGACGACGCCGGTGCGCGAGTGGGGAGCTTGTGCGGGGGCGGCGCGTCCGTGGCCGTTGGAGGTGACCAGATCCTTGATGGGTTCGCGGCCGATGAGGAAGTTTTCGAGCTTGCCGTGGACGACGATGTCGACCGATTGCGCCGGCACCCCCTCGTCATCGATGGTGTAGGCGCCAAGCAGCGCTTTGCCATTGAACTTCGTCTGCAGCGGGTCGTCAGTGACGTTGATCATCTCTGGAAGAATGCGCGATTTGTAGCTGGAGGAGTACGCGCCGGTGGTGCGGGCGGTGGTGCCCATCTCGGGGCGGTCGGCTTCGACGTTGGGAACGAAGAGCCGAGTGAAGATATCGGCGGCGACGTCTCCACTGACGAGGACGGGGCCGTGGTAGTCCTCGGCAGAAACGACGGGAGCATTGCGCAGTTCCTCGAAGCTCTTGAGGTCGTCGATGGCGCGCTTGCGGAAGGCGGAGGCGCTCTCGAGTTCTTTCGCCGTGGTGGCGACAGTGCCGTTATCGCGGCTGAGGCGCATGCCGTCGGCTGCCTGGCCCCCAACGCTGATGGCCCCGTTATAGCCGGTGTAACCTTCGCGGATCATCGTGCCTTCGGTGTTGACGAGATAGCGGTTGAGGGCGATGCCGCGGATGTTCGCGACGGAGTACTGGACGTGCTCGGCAAAGGAGCGCAGGTCTGGGTCGGAGGAGTAGAGGCCGCTGGCCTCAACGATGCGGCGCTTCCATTCATTGCGGTCGAGCTCGAGCGCGACCAGAGGAGATACCTGCACGACGGGCTTGACCTGCGCGAAGTCCGGCTGGGCCTGGGCAGACTGGAACTGCTTCAGTGCGGCTTGCTTGGCGGAGAAGGCGCGGAGAGCGTTTTTGTAGGCTGCGTCGGTCGCGGTCCAGAGGGCGTATTGCAGCGCCAAGGGGTTGTCGTCGGTCGGGGCAAGTTCAATGGTGCCCTCGCCACGGGTGCTGCTGCTGTCTACGGCGTAGTCGCCGATGCGAACGGTGACGCGGACGACACGCTGGTGGTTGGAAACTTCCTGGGTAAGCGCACCGTAGTTGGCGACGGCCTCATAGGTGTTGATGTCGTCGAGACGGTACTCGACGAAGTAGGGCCGCTGCATGCCTGGAAGCATGAGCGTCTTCTCGCGGTCGAGTTCCTGTTGCATCGCACGAAGGAGGGGATCATTGATCGGCGAGGGAGTTTCGGCGGCGGCTCTATTTGTAACTGCAACAGTGCTAAATAAGGCCGCAGCGCAGAGGGTTGCGTTTAGTAGGCTGACAATTTGTAACCTTTTGTGGAATAAATTCATTACTCGCCTCCCTTTCCGCCGGTTGTCGCTGTACCGGGTGGCGGGAGGATGGGTGGCCGGGCGGTTCCCTGCGCCTGGCGTTGAGTTTCGATTTCGCTGACCAGCATGGCGGGGGCGACTGCGCTGACCGGAATGCTTCCGGATTCGGCGCCGCAGATGCCGTTGAAGATGTCCTGCTTGTCGTTGGTCGCGAGGATGCGATTCAATGCGGCCTGCGGGGTGCCTACGATGCTGACGCCACGGACGAGTTCGTCAGGGCGGCCATCGACGTAGACGCGGTAGACGACCAGCGGGATGACCTGAAAGGCCTGGGGCGAGCGCCGGGTGGTGACGGCGAAGCCCGAGGAGATGTCTTCAAAGTAGAGGCCGTAGGCTTTGCCCTGTTTTTTGGCTTCGGCTTTGAGCATCTCGCGGAGTTCGGCGTCGCTTACGGTTTTGGAGGAGGTGACGATGAGGTTGCCTTGGCGGCCGGTGGGCATGTGGCCAGTCTCGGAGCGTCCGTGGCCGTTCGAAGTGGAGAAGCTGGCGATGGGAAGCCGCGACATGAGGAAGGTGTCGAGGACGCCGTTCTTGATGAGGTCGACGCGGCGTGCGGGCTGGCCTTCGTCGTCATAGCTGTAGTGGCCGCTGAGGGAGACGCCGTCGAAGGTGGCGAGGGTGGGGTCGTCGGAGACGCTGAGGAAGCTGGGAAGGATCTGTTTGCCGAGGAGCTTGGTGAAGGTCTGGCCTTCGTCGTCGCCGCGCTGACGCTGGCCTTCGAGGCGGTGGCCGAGGACCTCATGGAAGAAGACGGCGGAGGCGCGCCCGCTGAGGATGGCGGGGCCGTTGAAGGGCTCGGTGACAGGGGCTTCGCGGAGGGCCTCGAGGTTTTTGGCCATGGCGATGGTCTTGTCGGTGAGGGTCTTCTGGTCCGGGAGGTGCCCGACGTCGTCGGCCTCGAAGGTCTCGGCGCGGAAGAGGTCCATGCCGTCGGCGGCGCGGGTGCGAGCGATGATGACGAGGCGAGCAACATGACTCGGTGTCGCGACCTTCGCGCCCTCGGAGGAGACGAAGTAGTCGGTCTCGGTGGAGGCTTCGAGCGCGACGTTGTTG
>Ga0210410_10004479_pt1 | contig 12239 bp, 6 predicted proteins | sample IncBWC4MmetaG_FD_161058 | JGI IMG/M metagenome (GOLD analysis project Ga0210410, IMG submission 161058) | Forest soil microbial communities from Barre Woods Harvard Forest LTER site, Petersham, Massachusetts, United States - Inc-BW-C-4-M | ecosystem: Environmental > Terrestrial > Soil >... | reverse complement strand
CCAGAGCATGCTTGAAGGCGGTGATGTTGGCCTTGGCCATGGCGGTCGGCCCGAGCGTCACATAATGCAGTCCGTGCTCCCCGGCCCAGGTCGATCCGATTTCGCTGGACGAGGCGTGCCAAAACGGCGGATGCGGCTGCTGCAACGGCTGCAGCGCGATCGGCACGTCGTTATAGAGGTAGCGGCTGCTTTTGAAACTGAACGTCTCCGATACCAAGCCGGACCTGACGCAGTCGTAGGCCTCGAAAAAAATGTCACGCGAATCGTCGTGCACGACATTGTGAAATTCCAGCTCATAGGGCGACACGCCGCGGCCGACGCCGATATCGAGGCGGCCGTGGCTCAAATGATCGAGCATGCAGATTTCCTCGATCAGCCGCAGCGGCGAATAGAGCGGCAGCAGGTAGACCAGCGGGCCGAGCCGCAAATGCTTGGTCTCGCGGGCGACGGCGCCAAGATAGATGCCCGGCACCGGAACCAAATTCAGCGGTGTGGCGTGGTGCTCGGCGACATGCAGGCAATAAAGGCCGGCTTTGTCGGCGGCGGCGGCGAATTCAATCCGCTCATCGAAAAGCTGCGCGACCGGCCGTGCGCCATCCTCGACGTGATCGAAAAGTCCGATTTTCACGCTATCCCTCCCTCACCCTCCCCCGCAAAAAGGGAAGGAACGGTTTGTGCCTGCGGCGCGACTTGGCGTCAGCGTGCGCCGGCCTTCTTCGGTCCGTTTTCTGGCATTTTCCGCGGCGCGGAGCCATCCTCTGCGCGGGCGGCAGAGCCATGCGCGACGCTCTTGCTTCGCCCCGTCGGGCGCGCCACATGTGCGGGTCATGTCCCGGGAATCCGCCATACCGGCCATCGAAGTCGAGCGCCTCGTCAAGATCTACAAGGAGGTGCCGGCCGTCGACGGCATCTCGTTTTCGATCCCACGCGGCTCGATCACCGGATTGCTGGGCGGCAACGGCGCCGGCAAGACCACGACGATCGCGATGATCATGGGGCTACTCATGCCCACCTCCGGCAGCGTGAAGGTGCTTGGCGCGCAAATGCCGCATCAGCGCTACCGCGTGCTGCAGCGGATGAATTTCGAAAGCCCCTATGTCGACATGCCGATGCGGCTCACCATTCGGCAGAATTTGACCGTGTTCGGCATGCTTTACGGCGTGCGCCATCTTGGCGAGAGGATCGCGGAGCTGGCTGAAGCGCTCGACTTGACGCGTCTGCTCGACCGGCCGACCGGCAAGCTTTCGGCCGGCCAGAAGACCCGCGTTTCGCTCGCCAAATCGCTGATCAATGGGCCGGAGCTTTTGTTGCTCGACGAGCCGACCGCTTCGCTCGATCCGGACACCGCCGATTGGGTACGCGCCCACCTCGAACGCTATTGCCGGGACCGGCATGCCACGGTGCTGCTCGCTTCGCACAACATGCACGAGGTCGAGCGCCTGTGCGAGCGGGTCATCATCATGAAGCAGGGCCGCATCGAAGACGACGACACGCCGGCGCGGCTCCTGACCCGCTACGGCCGCCGCACGCTGGAAGAGGTCTTCCTCGACGTAGCGCGCGGGCGCGACGAAGCCGAGGCCGCGCAATGATCACGGCGACCGAAAGCGCGTTCGCATTCTCGCCGCGGCGCGTGGCGGCGATGATGCTGCGTTACTGGTATCTCTTGCGCTCGTCCTGGCCGCGGCTGATCGAGTTGATCTACTGGCCCGCGGTGCAGATGATCACCTGGGGCTTCATCCAGTATTACGTGATGCAGAATGCCGGCTTCTTCGCCCGCGCCGGCGGCACGCTGATCGGCGCGGTGCTGCTCTGGGACATTCTGTTCCGCGGCCAGCTCGGCTTTTCGATCTCGTTCCTGGAAGAAATGTGGGCGCGCAACATCGGCAACCTGATGATGTCGCCGTTGCGGCCGATCGAGTTCGTCGCCGCGCTGATGGTCATGAGCATCGTGCGGCTCGCCATCGGGGTCGTGCCGGTGACGCTGCTCGCTTTCGTCTTCTTCGGGTTCAACCTTTATGCGCTTGGGTTCGCGTTGGTCGCGTTCTTTATCAATCTGATGCTGACCAGTTGGGCGGTGGGGATTTTCGTGTCGGGCCTTGTATTGCGGAACGGGCTGGGCGCGGAGAATCTCGCCTGGTCGATCATGTTCTTGTTCATGCCGCTGGCGTGCGTCTACTACCCGGTCACGACGCTGCCGGTTTGGCTGCAGCCGGCCGCCTGGGCGCTGCCGCCGACTTACGTGTTCGAGGGCATGCGCGCGCTGCTGATCGACCATACCTTCCGTGCCGATCTCATGCTTGAGGCGCTCGCACTCAACGTCGTCTTCATGGCCATTGGCGTCTTCGGCTTCCTCAAGCTCCTGCAAGCCGCCCGCCGCCAGGGCTCTTTGATGCAAACGGGCGAATAGGCGCGCACAAGCCAAGCCGAAATCGTTTCCGGCGCGTTTCCTTTTGTCGGCACGGAACCGCAATTCCGTAAGAAACTGGGAAAAGTTTGCGTTTATGATCGCGGTATGACAAACCACTCCCATATTGCTGCAATGCAGCAAGCCGGGCAAGGATCGTCTATGGCCATCGGGGAGTTTGGCGGTGCGCCTGCCGTGCCGGGCGGCGTGCTGGCGTCGACGCCGCTCTACTGGCTCTATGAGTTAACCCATGCGGCGCTCAATCCGGCGCGTGCTGTCGCCGATGCGACGCGGCTGGCGTTCAGAAATCCCATCAATCCGCTCTATTCGACGAGCTTCGGAAAATCGGTGGTCGCCGCCGCCGAATTGTTCGAGCGCTCGACGCGACGCTATGGCCAGCCCGAGTGGCGTATCTCCTCAACACTGGTCGGCGGCGAACGCGTGCCGGTGCGCGTCGAAAGCGTTTGGGAGCGACCGTTCTGCCGGCTGCTGCATTTCGAGCGGGTATTCGAGCGGGCGCCACGCCGGCAACAGCCCAGACTTCTCATCGTTGCGCCGCTGTCGGGCCATTACGCCACGCTCTTGCGCGGCACGGTCGAAGCGTTCCTGCCCAATCACGATGTCTACATCACCGAATGGCGCGATGCGCGCATGGTGCCGCTGTCGGAAGGCATGTTCAGCCTCGACGATTACATCGATTACGTCATCTCCATCCTGCATGCGCTCGGCGGCGAGACGCATGTTGTGGCGGTCTGCCAGCCGGCGGTGCCGGTGCTGGCCGCCGCCGCCTTGATGGACGCCGACGACGATCCCTACCTGCCGATCACCATGACGCTGATGGGCGGCCCGATCGATACGCGGGTCAATCCAACCGCCGTCAACATGCTGGCGCAAAAGCGCGGCATCAACTGGTTCCGGCACAACGTCATCACCAAGGTGCCGTTTCCCAATCCCGGGTTCATGCGCGACGTCTATCCGGGCTTTTTGCAGCTCCACGGCTTCATGAGCATGAACCTCGATCGCCATATCGAGGCGCACCGGAATCTGTTCCTCAATCTGGTGAAGGGCGACGGCGACTCGGCGCAGAAGCACAAAGAGTTCTACGACGAATATCTCGCGGTCATGGATCTCACGGCCGAATTCTATTTGCAGACGGTCGACACCGTGTTCGTGCGTCACGCGCTGCCCAAGGGCGAGATGATGCATCGCGACCGCCCGGTCGATCCGCAACAGATCCGGCGCGTGGCGTTGCTCACGATCGAGGGCGAGCACGACGATATTTCCGGCGTCGGGCAGACCGAAGCGGCGCACCGGCTGTGCGTCAACCTGCCGCCCGAGCGGCAGGCGCATTGGCTGCAGCCCGGCGTCGGTCATTACGGCGTGTTCAACGGTTCGCGTTTCCGCGCCGAAATCGCCCCGCGCATTGCCGACTTCATCTTGTCGATGAGCCAGAGCGCCCATAGCCGGTCGACGGCTTCCGCCGCCGGGCCGCGGGGTAACGGAGCGACGCGCGCGAAGGTGAAGGCCTAGGCGCTGAGCAACCAAGGCGGGCATGAAAGCGCGACCGGCGTCGGGAAGACCCCATTTATCGGCCAAAATGCGGCCCGCGGTGCGTGCGCCGCATCCGGACAGGGTCGATCATGGCAAGCTTTTGAGAAATCGGCATTTTTTGGGAATCATGGACGTCAAATTTTCGCAACTGTGACAAGCAAAGAGATGAAGCTATATTCATTTCATTAAACGCACTATATTGTGCGCCGACTCTCCTTCCACTACCACGATTGGTATATGAACAGCGCCTTTATCAAAGGCACTTTACTCTTCTTCGGATGTGGCACTATCGGCTCAGGGTTGGGTCTTGGGTCGTCGGCCATGTCATCGCGTGCGCTCCTTTATCGTCGGCCGTATGAGCCGAGCGCTATTGAAGTCATCTTCGATCGCTCGATTTATCTCGTGCGGGTGCGCCGGCACCGGCAAGCGCGCCGCTATACGCTGCGCATCGCGGCCGCCACGCGCGAAGTCGTGCTGACAATCCCGCCGCGCGGCACGCTGAAGGAAGCGCGCGAATTTGCCCAGAAGCACGGCGGCTGGATCGCGGCGCGGCTTGGGCGGCTGCCGGAAGCGGTGCGGTTCGCGAACGGCATCATCATTCCGCTGCGCGGCATGCCGCACCGGATCGCGCATCGGCGCAATGTGCGCGGCACCGTGTGGACAGAAAGCGAGGAGGACGGCGGACGGCTGCTGTGCGTCGCCGGCGACGCTCCGCACGTCGACCGGCGCGTCGGCGATTTCCTGCGCCGCGAGGCCAAGCGTGAGCTCGAGGCCGCAAGCAAGCGTCACGCTGCCGAGCTCGGTGTTGCGATCCGGCGGATTTCGGTGCGCGATCAGGCGAGCCGCTGGGGTTCCTGCTCGACCGCGGGCGTCTTGTCCTTCTCCTGGCGGCTCATCCTGGCGCCGAGTTTCGTCCTCAACTATCTCGCCGCGCACGAAGTGGCGCACCTCGTCGAGATGAACCATTCGGCCCGGTTTTGGCGGCTGGTGCAGCGCCTGTGTCCCGATCATGAGCGGGCCAAAGTTTGGCTCGACGTGCACGGCAGCGATCTGCATCGCTACGGGCTGCCGCAGAATGGCAGTCAGGTGTAGCTGGCGTTCTGCTGCGCGTCACTCGGCTACTTACCTTCCGCTCGTCCCCGCGAAAGAGCGGGGACCCAGGGGTCTACTGCAAGTCACACACGTTCCACTGGATTCCGGCCCGCGCGGGAATGAACGGAGATTCGGTTCGGCCTGATCGGATCGTGGGCTAGATATTACATCGGAGCATGATCTTTTCCGAAAAACCGATTTCCGCTTTTCGGGATCATGCTCTAGTGTCGGCCCTGCGTCTCCACCGCTACGACATTGGCCTGCGGCGTAATGAGACCGAACGACAGCTTGGCCGCGACGACCAAGAGCGCCGCCGCCAGCACGACGCGCAACGCCGGTTCGGGCAAGCGCACCGCCGCATAGCTTCCGATCAAGATGCCGGGCACCGATCCCAAAATCAGCAGGCCGAAAACCTGAAAGTCGACCGAACCGAGCAGCCAATGCCCGATGCCGGCGACAAGCGTGAGCGGCACGGCATGCGCGATGTCGGATCCGACGATCTTGACGGCCGGAAGTCTGGGATAAAGGAGCAGCAGGCAAGTCACCCCGATCGCGCCGGCACCGACCGACGACAGCGACACGATCGTCCCCAGCACTCCGCCAACGAAGATCGTCAGCGCCGTCACCTGCTTCGGGGCAAGCCCGCCAAGCCGGTCGGCGTAACGCGCGACGATGCGGCCGCGAAAGACCAGGACGACGGCGGTGACGATCAGCGCCAGGGTCAGAACGGCATTCACCAGGGTGCGCCCGGCATTGCCATTGATGTCGAGCAAGCTCATGGCCGCGATCGTTACAACTGTCATCGGCACGCTGCCCATGGCCAGCCGCCGCACGACAGTCCAGTCGATCGTGCCTTTGAGGCCGTGAACAATGCTGCCGGCGGTCTTGGTCGCGGCGGCATGCAAAAGATCGGTGCCAACCGCGGCCGCCGGATGAATGCCGAACAAGAGGATCAGCATCGGCGTCATCAGCGCGCCGCCGCCGACGCCGGTCATGCCGACCAGCAAACCGACGGCGAAGCCGGATATCGCATAGAGGTACGGAATCGCGCTCATGCTGTGGTCCCGGCGCCATCATCCCCGACGTGATGGCCAGTATCGCGCAATCAAACCGATACCAGCTTAGGGGATTTTTGCCGCTTGCGCACCGTGCCCCCCGCAGGCGCTCCGGACAAATCGCTGCACGCGCGCGTTGCCTTTGAATCAAGCCTTGTCTCTGAATCAAGCTTTGGCTCTGAAATCAAAAAGCCTTTGTCTCGGCGGCGGCGGCCGTCTGTCTGATGGAACAAAATCGCACGTCTTCGCCATGGCTGGACACGTGAAGACTACCTAGGTGGGCAAGCCCGAAAAATCACCTAGATGCTCAAGCGCGAATTTTGTGTGCAAACACGCTGCGCTGCAAAAAGTCTTCAAGCATCAATATGGGCGTTTTGCCGCAGCAGATAACACTAACGCGTGATCCACATTGCATCGGAAGAAGGCGCGCAATATGTCGTAGTCATTAGGCCAGACTGGGCGGCTCCCCCATCCCCCGACACCCCGCCGCCCGGCCATATAAGCCTGAGTTGAGGCAACAACTTGAGAAACCCCAAGCGCGTGATCCGCTTGGGGTTCTTTTTTTGCCTACAGGCGTGTTTCGGCTGGTTCGTCCCCGCGTTCACATCATCCGGCTGTCGGACATTTTTTGGAACGCCGGCGCAAGCGGCATCCCGAGAAAGCCCCGCCGCTCTCTCCGCCGTCGTGGAGTCCGCGTAGCGATGCGCGGCTAATCCTTGACCAAGTCGCCCAGAAGACTCGCGGCAACGGCAAGCTTCGAGAGGGTCAGACCGGAATTGGCGATCTCGTGGATCGCGCCACGGATGCGCTCGACCTCGTTCTTGCGCGGCGTTACCCAAGCCTCAACGGCGCCAGCGCCGGTCGCGCCATTGGCAACCATGGCCGCCGTCAGGCGGCGTTCTGCGTCGCCGATCGAATCCCGCGCGCGATCGAGGGCGAGACGGTCGAAATAATCCGCGATCGGGATCTTGCCGGCCGCGCTGGCGATACGGTCGAGATTGAAGAACGCACCCGTGGCGAAATAGGTTGCGGCCACTTCCCCGACCGGCTTGCCGGTCCGGTCGGCGACCAAAATGATGTCGGGCGCGGCTGCCAGCGGCCAGAGATTGGCGATACGGAGCGCCAGTTCGTCCGGAACGCCCGCTTGCGCGAGCTCTTGTTGCCGCGCCGCACGCGCGCACAGCGGCTCTTCCGGCAGGGCCGTGCCGAGCGCCGCTTCGACTTCGGCGATGCCGTCGCGGTAGTGGGCGATGACCCCGGCAAGGCCTCGCGCCAGATCGACATTGCGCAGGAACCAGATGATTCGGTCGAGCAGGAGATCCTGCACCGCCGCATAAAGGTCGAGCTGCAGCTTGCCGGGGATGCGATTGTCGAGATCGTCGATTGCGCCGTTGAGCGCGGTCATGCCGAAACTATCTCGCACCGCGGCGAAGGCGCCGGCGATGGCGGCCGGCGCGGCGCCGGTCTGGTCGGCAATGCGCACGATGAGCGAAGGGCCGCCGCGGTTGATCATCGAGTTGCCGAGCTGGGTGGCGATGATTTCCCGGCGCAGGCGGTGACGCGTCAGCGCGTCCGGGAATTGCGCGGCAATTTCCTTCGGGAAGTAGCGGCCGATCTCGCGGCCGAGATAGGGATCGTCCGGCACCGACGATTCGAGCAGGTCGTCGTAGAGCGTGAGTTTCGCATAGGCGAGCAGAACCGACAGCTCGGGCCGGGTGAAGGGTTGCGAGCGACGCCGGCGCTCGGCGAGCGCCATGTCGTCAGCGAGGAATTCGACCGCGCGATCGAGCAGGCCGCGCGCTTCCAGGGTCTGGATCAGCCGCTGCAAAAAGCCGAAGTCTTCCATGCCGCGCCGCTGCGAGAGCGAAAGCGCGAGCGTCTGCAGATAATTGTTGCGCAGCACGAGGGCCGCGACCTCGTCGGTCATCTCGGCCAGCAGCGCGTTGCGCGCAGTCATATCGATGCGGCCGTCGCGCAGCGGGATGCTGAGCGCGATCTTGATATTGACCTCCATGTCGGAGGTGTTGACGCCGGCGGAGTTGTCGATGGCGTCGGTGTTGAGCCGCACGCCGGTGAGGGCCGCTTCGATGCGGCCGCGCTGGGTCATGCCGAGATTGGCGCCTTCGCCGATCACCTTGCAGCGCAGCTCGCCGCCGGCGACGCGGACGGCGTCGTTAGCGCGGTCGCCGGCCGCCTCGTCGCTTTCGTCCGAGGCGCGCACATAGGTGCCGATGCCGCCGAAGAACAATAGATCGACCGGCGCCTTGAGCAGCGCGCGGATCAATTCGGCGGGGGTAAGCTTCTCGCCGACCCCGAACAGCCGCTGCGCTTCCGGCGAAAGCCTGATCTCCTTGGCGGTTCGCGAATAAACGCCGCCACCGGGCGAGATGAGCGATTTGTCGAAATCCTGCCAGCTCGAGCGCGGCAGATCGAACAGGCGCCTACGTTCGGCGAACGTGCGCTCCGCGTCCGGATCAGGGTCGATGAAAATGTCGCGATGATCGAAGGCGGCAAGGAGCTTGGTGGTCTTCTCGCGCAACAGCCCGTTGCCGAACACGTCGCCCGACATGTCGCCGACGCCGACCGTCGTGAACAGCGTCGTGCCGATATCGACGTCCATTTCGCGGAAATGGCGCTTGACCGATTCCCAGGCGCCGCGGGCGGTGATGCCCATTTTCTTGTGGTCGTAACCGGCCGAGCCGCCGGAAGCGAACGCATCGCCGAGCCAGAAATCGTGCGCGATGGCGAGCTCGTTGGCGATGTCGGAGAAGGTGGCGGTGCCCTTGTCGGCGGCGACGACCAGATACGGATCGTCGCCTTCGTGGCGCACCACGTTGGGCGGCGGCACGACGCCGATTGTGCCGGTGCCGATATTGTCGGTGATGTCGAGCAGCGTCGAGATGAAGAGCTTGTAGGCTGCGGTGCCTTCCGCCTGGATCGCCTCGCGCGCGCGGCCCGCCGGCAGCCGCTTCGGCACGAAGCCGCCCTTGGCGCCGACCGGCACGATCACGGCGTTCTTTACGTTCTGTGCTTTGACGAGGCCGAGGATTTCGGTGCGGAAATCCTGCGGCCGGTCGGACCAGCGGATGCCGCCGCGCGCCACCTTGCCGAAGCGCAGATGCACGCCCTCGACGCGGGGCGAGTAAACAAAAATCTCATAGAGCGGCCGCGGCAGCGGCAGGCCGTCGAGCTTGCGGCTCAGGAACTTTACGGCAATCAGCTCCTTCGGCGTACCCGCATCGTTGTGCTGATAGAAATTCGTGCGGATCGCAGCCGTCACCGCGTTGACGAAGCGGCGGAGAATGCGGTCCTCGTCGAGGCTCTCGACGGCGGCAAGCGCGGCTTCGATCGCGGAGGCGATCTCGGCTTCGCGCGCCGCATGTTGCGCCGGCGCCGTGCCGAGCTGCGGATCGAAACGGGCGTGGAACAGGCTCACGATCTGTGCCGCGATGGGCGAATGCTTGCGCAGTGTCGCCCACATGTAATCCTGCGAGAAGGGAACGCGCACCTGGCGCAGGAAACGCGACAGCGTCCGCAGCAGCGCGACATCGCGCCAGACGAGGCTCGCCGCCAGGACCAGCGCGTTATAGCCGTCATTCTCGGCCTGTCCGCCCATCACCGCGAGGAAGCAATCCTGCAGGCGGTCTTTGAGCGCATCGAGGTCCACCGGGCGGCCCAGGGCGCTTTCGAGCGTCATGTCGTGGAACCACACCTCGTCAGACGCGTGCGGCCTTATGTGATAGGTGCGCTCGTCGACGACACGAAAGCCCATATTCTCCAGCACCGGCACGCGCTCCGAGAGCGGGATCGGACGGCTGCGGCTCAACACTTTGAGGCCGGCGCCGGATGCTCCGGTGCCGGCGTCGCGATAAAGCTCAACGCCCAGCGGATGTTCGGCGGTCAGCCGCTCGATGGTCGCGATATCGGAAAGCGCCAGCGGCGCCGGATAGACCTCGCGATAGTCGACCGGGAAGGCCTCGCGATAGCGCGCCAATAGCGTCCGCGCCTCTTGCTGCGGGCGTGCGGCCGCAAGCGCATCGCCGAGCGCATCGGTCCAGCTGCGCACGATGGTTTCGACCGCGTGTTCCAGCGTTGCGCGATCGACGTGCGGGGTTTCGCCCTCGTAGCGGCCGATGATGAAGTGCACGCGCACCATCTGGCCTTCCGGGAAGAACGGATAGAAGGCGCGCAGCCGTCCCTGGAACGCGGTGGCGAGATAGTCGCCGATCTTGGCCCTGATCCGTGAATCGTAGCGGTCGCGCGGGATGTAAACCAAGACGGAGACGAAACGGTCGAAGCGATCGCGCCGCGGCAGCACCCGCACGCGCGGGCGCTCGTCGAGCTGCATGATCGCCATCGCGAACTGATAAAGCGTGTCCTCGTCGATCTGGAACAGATCGTCGCGCGGATAATGTTCCAGCACGTTGACCAGCGCCTTGCCGGAATGGCTCGCCGGGTCGAAGCCGGCGCGGCTGATGACGCGATCAACCTTGCGCCGAAGGTAAGGAATGGCGCGCACCGAGCGGGTGTAGGCGGTCGAGGTCAGAAGCCCGCAGAACACGCATTCGCCGACCAGATGGCCGTCGGGATCGAAGCGCTTCACCCCGACATAATCCAAATGCACGCGCCGGTGGATGCGCGAGCGGACCGCGGCCTTGGTCATGATCAGGAGCTTCGGTTCTTTGAGGAATTCGCGGATCTCCGGCGTCATCGTCACGAGCTGATTGCCGCGGCGCAGAAGCCGCATGTCGGGCGAGCGAAGGAGCCCGAGTCCGGTTTCGAATTTAGGCACCAGCTCGGTGTCGGTGTCCGCGTAGGCGTAGTCGCGGGCGCCGAGCAGCGTGAAATTGTCGGCCGCGATCCATTGCAGGAACTGGATCGCCTCGGCGATCTCGTCGGCCGCAAGCGGCGGCGGGTTGGCTTTGAGTTCGGCGGCGACTTCACTGGCGCGCGCCAGCATCGGCCGCCAATCCTGCACCGCGACCCGCACATCGGCCAGCACCTCTTCGAGCGCGCGCAGGATATCGGCGCGCTCTTTCTCATCGTCCACGCCCGCCACATGAATGTGGATGAAGCTTTCGCGGTGGCCATCGCCCTTGCGCATGCCCTTGAAGGCGATGAGCCGGCCGGCTTGGTCGCGCTCGACGCTGAAAACCGGATGTACCAGCAGCCGGATGTCCGCCCCGCGCTCGCCGAGCTCGCCCAGCACCGAGTCGACCAGGAACGGCATGTCGTCGTTGAGAATTTCCAGCACGGCGGTGCTGGCTCCGGAATGCACGGGCCGAAACGCGATTTTCGCCCCACCGGCCTCGCGTTGCAGCAGAAAAGACCAAGATTGCTCGCCGATGCCGGCGAGCTCTTCCGGGCTGTAACGCACGAGGTCGTCGGGCGCGGCGCGCTCGAACAACTCGATCAGAAAGTCGCGGGGAATGTCGCTGCGGCGTGCGGCCAGGACGGAAGCGGCTGCTTCCACAAGCGTCTGACCGGCTTCACCTTCCTCGGCACGGGGCATGTTCACGACGGCCATCGTTTCCCCCTGGTTTGCCCCCTTGGGCGCGATTCTCAAATTTCCGCCGATACTACCCGCGCGGCCCGGTTATCCGCTACCGCGCCGAACTATAATGTCGCCCTATCCACCAGAACCGACCGCGGCAGGTCAGCCGCCGAGAGGAAAAAAATGGCCAAGAGCAGCCACAAAACCGTCACAAAGAAGATCGCAACGAAGCCGCGCACGTCCGCGACCGCAGGCGACGACACGGCAATAACCGCTTTTGCGCTGCCGCCCGAGCCGCTTTCTCCGGAAATGGCCGCCTATTTTGAGAAATGCGAGGAAAAACTCGGTTTCGTACCCAACGTGCTCAAGGCCTATGCCTTCGACAATGCGAAGCTTTCAGCCTTTGTCGCCATGTACAACGATCTGATGCTGGCGCCGTCGGGCTTGAGCAAGCTCGAGCGCGAGATGATCGCGGTCGCGGTCTCCTCGTACAACCGCTGCTATTACTGCCTCGTCGCCCATGGCGCGGCGGTGCGGGCGTTGTCCGGCGATCCGGCGCTTGGCGAACTTATGGTCATGAATTATCGCGCCGCCCGGCTCTCGCCGCGCGAGCGGGCGATGCTGGATTTTGCCGTAAAGCTGT
>Ga0210410_10004478_pt1 | contig 12239 bp, 7 predicted proteins | sample IncBWC4MmetaG_FD_161058 | JGI IMG/M metagenome (GOLD analysis project Ga0210410, IMG submission 161058) | Forest soil microbial communities from Barre Woods Harvard Forest LTER site, Petersham, Massachusetts, United States - Inc-BW-C-4-M | ecosystem: Environmental > Terrestrial > Soil >... | reverse complement strand
GGGATTTGCGGATGGGAAGGTGCGGTTGGAGTTGCAGGGGAAGGTGGCGCGGACGGTGGAGTTGCCTTTAGAGAAGATACGGAAGGCCAATTTGATGGTGGAGTTTTAGGGAGCTGAGAGCCGACAGTCGACAGTGAAGAACGAAGGAAACGAATTACACCGAGAAGAGAGACCAGAAGAGATTTGGGGTCGCAAGAGATTTCAGAAATTTTAAGAATTTAGGAAGACGATCGGGAACTTTACATGGCGAATCTGCTCTATCAGCAAATTGAGATGTTGAGCCGCGAGAAGCATATCGAAGCGACCGTTGTGGTGTCTGCGATTGAAGACGCGATGGTGGTGGCGGCGCGGAAGTACTACAAGACGGAAGAGGATTTGCGCGCGAAATTCAATCCGGAAACCGGGCAAGTGGATGTGTACTCGGTGCATGTGGTCGTGGAGGAAGTGACCGACCCCAAGAAGGAAGTGAGCCTGGCGGAGGCCAAGAAAAAGAATCCGGCGGCGGAGATTGGGACGGAGATTACCGCGGCGAAGCCTACCGACGTCTTGGGGCGGATTGCGGCGCAGACGGCGAAGCAGGTGATTCTGCAGAAGGTACGCGAGGCGGAGCGCGACACGATTTACAACGAGTACCACACGCGCGTGGGCGAGCTGGTGACAGTGATTGTGAAGCGCGCCGAAGGCCCGGATTTGATTGTGGACATGGGGCGCACGGAAGCGCGGTTGCCAAAGCGCGAGCAGTCGAAGCTGGAGACCTACAACATTGGGGAACGTCTGCGCGTCGTAATCAAGATGGTGGATCGCGCGGCGAAGGGGCCGCAGGTGATCGTTTCGCGCGCGGATGCGAGCCTGGTGCAGCGGCTGTTTGAGATGGAAGTGCCGGAAATCTACGACGGGACCGTGCAGATACGGCATGCGGCGCGCGAGGCTGGAGAGCGGACGAAAGTGGCAGTGGCTAGCCGGGATAAGGATGTCGATCCGGTGGGCGCTTGCGTGGGAATGAAAGGCATGCGCGTGCAGTCGATTATTCGCGAATTGCGTGGCGAGAAGATTGACATTATTCCTTACAGCGAAGAAACCGTGGCGTTTGCGCAGAAGGCTTTAAGCCCGGCTAAAGTGACGCGGGTCCAGATCACCGACCCGGAGAATCGGAAGCTTGAAGTCATCGTCGAGGATTCGCAGCTTTCCTTGGCGATCGGGAAAAAAGGGCAGAACGTCCGGCTGGCCAGCAAGTTGATCGGCTGGGACATCGATATCAAGAGCGAGGAAGAGAAGCGCCAAGAGATTGAAGAACAGATGACGGCTTTGACGGCGCCGACTACACCGTTGACGGCGCTGGCAGGTGTGGGCGCGAAGACCATTGAAAAAATCGAAGCCGCGGGGATTACCAACGTCGAGAAGCTTGCGGGGATGACCCCGGAGCAGTTGATGGAGATTCCGGGAATCGGCGAGAAGATGGTGGACAAGATTTATCAGGCGGTGAACCGGTTCTACGAAGGCGGGGCAGAGGCCGCGGCAGCTGCGCCGGCCGGCGAAAACACGGACGACGTAGCGGTGGAGAGCGAAGCAACGCCTCGAGAAGGTGAAGCGGTCTCTGAGAGTACCGAAGTGGGCGCGGAGTCTCGAGAGGGTGCGCCGGCAGAGGAAGCTCCAGTCGAGACTGCTGCTGAAGGTACAACAGCAGCGGAGGTAGCCGTCGAAGAAATACCCACGGCTCAACATTCTGAAGGGGCTAAGGCCGAGGAAGAGCCGAAGCCGTAAATAACAGATAGCTCGGCCGAGGCAGAGCCGACTGAGTTTTTTGACCGTGGAACGGTCCATAGGACGCATGAGCGAAGCAAACCAAGTCCGAATCAACGAGCTGGCCCGCGAACTCGAGGTCAAGGCCAAGGCGATTATTGATCTTTTGCCGGGGTATGGAGTCACGGAGAAGAAGACGCACTCGAGCTCGATCCCCGAGGACGTTGCGGAGAAAGTTCGCAAGAAACTTTTGGGACAGGCAGAGGCTGAGGCTGCTGCGGAAACTGCTGCAAAGGCGGAGGCCGCTGCCAAGGAAGCTGCCGCCAAGACGGCGCGGATGCGGCCCGCGGCTCCTGCGGCACCGGTTGCCGCGGCGCCCAGTGCTAGTGTGGCGGCGAAACCTCCGGCGTCGACGGTGGCGCCGAGCAGCACGCTTACGCCAGTTGCAGCTCCGCTTGCGCCAGCCGCCCGACCGGTGGCTCCTGCCGCTGCTCCGGCTGCTCCGGTATCGACTGTGACGGCTATTGCGCCCGTTATACCGAAAGCGCCGGTGACGGCTCCCATGGGGGCTCCGACCGTGGTTCCGCCCGCTGCAAAGCCCGTTGCGCCGCCCGCGCCTGCGACGAAACCTCCGGCGCCTATACCGATTCGCCCACCGTCATCCACGGGACAGCCTGCTTCTGCGCCCAGTGCGCCGCGGCCAGCAGCACGGCCGGGGGTTCCGTCGGGAACGCAACCTTCCTCCGCGCGACCGGCGGCTGCGGCACCTGCGGCCTCCGGAGCGCGTCCTGCCGCGCCGTCTCGGCCGATGCCGACGGGGAATCGCGGACCCGTTCCCGGAACAACACCAGGAAGCGGACAGCGCTCTGGCGGGGGACCACGTCCCGGCCAGCCGATGCGCCCGATGCAGCCCGGCGGTCAGGGAAGACAATATACGCCGCGGCCCGGTGGCCCGGGTGGAATTGGAAGCTCGCCAGCGAATCGACCTTTTGAACAACGGCGCGGAGCGATGCCCACTGGCACTCGTCCGGGGCCTCGTGCTCCCGGACGTCCCGGGATGCTGCCCGCGCTGCCGCCGGACAAAGCGCCGCCGAAGGCGGAGCCTGGCAAGCCGCTCTATACGCGGAAACCCCCGCAGAGGCAGCGGCCGGTCATGGACAAGCGGGAGCAGGAGGGTGAGCGCAAGCTGCACCCCACGCGCCAGCGTCCGGGCTCGGGCGACCGGCGATCTGCCGCAGCTGTTATTGCGCCGCCGGAACCGCGCCCGCCGCGCGAAGTCACGATTACGGAAGGCATCACGATCCGGGAACTTGCCGAAAAGCTCGATGTGCGCGCGAAAGATCTTTTGAAGACGCTCCTCGATCGAGGAGTGTTTGCCAGCATCAACCAGGCGTTGGATGTGCCGACGGCGACGACGCTTGCCGAAGCATTCAGCGGCGTCGTAAGCGTTGTCTCGCTGGAAGAAGAGATGGTGCTGGAAGTCGCCAAAGAAGAGACCAAGGAAAGTTTGAAGCCGCGGCCTCCCGTCGTTACGGTCATGGGCCACGTGGACCACGGGAAGACCAGTTTGCTCGATGCGATTCGCGAGGCAGACGTTGCGGGCGGGGAAGCGGGCGGGATCACGCAGCATATCGGCGCTTACAAAGTGGTGGTGAACGACCGCAGCGTGGTTTTTGTGGACACGCCTGGCCACGAAGCGTTTACGCGCATGCGCTCGCGCGGCGCGAAGGTCACGGACATCGTGGTGCTGGTCGTGGCTGCCGATGATGGCGTCATGCCGCAGACGAAGGAAGCGATCGATCACGCGAAGGCCGCGAAGGTGCCGATTATCGTGGCCATCAACAAGATCGACAAGCCCGAAGCGCAAGTGGAGCGCGTGAAGCGGCAGCTTTCGGATGTGAACCTGGTTCCCTCTGAATGGGGCGGCGACACCGAGTTTGTGGAAGTTTCCGCGAAACAGAAGAAGGGCATCGATAAGCTGCTTGAGACCATTTTGCTAGTGGCCGACTTGCGCGAATTGAAGGCCAATCCTGACGCGCCGGCCAGCGGCACGGTGCTGGAGTCTCGCGTGGACAAGGGACGCGGGCCTGTTGCGACCGTGCTGGTGCAAAACGGAACGCTCAACTCCGGGGATTTTTTTATCTGCGGATCGGTGTTCGGTAAAGTGCGCGCGATGTTCGATGATCGCGGGAGGACCATCAAGGATGCGCCGCCATCAACGCCGGTGGAAGTGCTGGGTTTACAGGGCGTGCCCGACGCTGGCGATCATTTCCAAGTGACCGAGGAAGCCAAGGCGCGGCACATCGTCGAATACCGCCAAGGGAAACAGCGCGACGCGCAAATGGCGCGATCGAGCGGAGCGCGCATCACGCTCGACCAGTTGCACGAGCAGCTCAAGGCTGGCGACGTGAAGGAATTGGGCATCGTCATCAAGGCGGACGTGCAAGGTTCGGTGGAAGTGTTGAGCGAAATGCTGCCGAAGCTCTCGACCGACCAGGTGAAGCTGAAGATTATCGGCTCGGGCGTTGGGGCGGTGACGGAAAACGACGTGCTGCTGGCATCGGCCTCGGGAGCGATTGTTATCGCTTTCGGCATCCGGCCAGACCGCAAGGCCATGGAACTCGCGCAGCAGGAACACGTGGACATCCGGTCGCACACGATCATTTACGAAGTGTCCGACGAACTGAAGAAGGCCATGGAAGGCCTGCTTGAGCCGGTCATTCAGGAAACGCATCTGGGCCGTGCAGAAGTACGGAACACGTTCCGGGTCAAGGGCTCCGGCACCGTTGCTGGATGCTACGTTGTCGAAGGCGTGCTCAAGCGCGACGCGCAGATTCGGGTGGTGCGCGACGGCGTGGTCATCTATACGTCAAAGCTCAGCTCGCTGAAGCGGTTCAAGGACGATGCGAGCGAGGTGCGCACGGGATTTGAATGCGGCGCAGGCATTGCGAATTTCAACGACGTGAAGGTCGGCGACATTCTGGAATGCTTCAGCGTTCAGAAACTGAGCGCGGCGGAAGCAGCGGGCCAGACCGTTGGTGCCGCCGGCCGCAAGTAAAGAGATATCCCCCCGGAGCACTCATGCCGGTTGGCCTGCTTACCCTTGAGCTGCACATCCCAGACGCGCAATCGTTGAAGGACAAGCGGCAAGTGCTGCGCAGCTTGAAGGATAAGCTGCGGAGGCAGTTTAATGTTGCGGTGGCGGAGTTGGACCATCACGATACTTGGCAGCGATCGGTGGTTGGCGTAGTGACGCTTTCGAATGAAGAGAAGCATCTGAAAGAAGTGCTGCAAAAAGTCCTGGATGAAGCGGACCGCATACTTGGCTCGTTTTTGATCAACCAGGCCATCGAAATTATCTAGAAAGTTTCGCGGGGACCTAAATGAGTCCAGCCAATCACCGTCATGAACGTGTGGGTGAGGAGATCGCTCACGAAATCAACGCCATGCTTGCGGGAGAGCTGAAAGATCCTCGGCTGGAAGGCATGGTGGTGGTCAGCGAGGTGCGCGTGCAGCCAGACATGAAACACGCGCGCGTGTTCATCAACTTCGCGGGATCACACAAAGAGCAGACCGACGCGATCAAGGCGCTGGAGCACGCTTCTGGATTTATCCGGCGCGAGCTGATCGAGCGGCTGCAGCTTCGACGATTGCCTGAGCTTCACTTCGCGCTGGACCACTCGCAGGAATATACCGAGCGAATCGATCAGCTTTTGAAAGAGATGAAGAAGGACAAGCCGGCCGCGTCTTAGGGCACGGCGTTTCAACGGAATAGTCCCGACCGAGCACTCCCTTAATGCCACGCCAACCTCAGCCTGCGCCGTTTGACGGCGCGCTCGTGATCGATAAGCCGCGGGGAAAAACGTCCCACGACGTCGTCGATGCGGTGCGTCACCTTGCAGGATTCCGGCAGATCGGGCACCTAGGGACGCTTGATCCGCTGGCGACAGGTGTGTTGGTCCTGCTCCTCGGCCGAGCCACGAGGCTGGTGCAGTTTTACAACGGGCGCAGGAAGCGCTACTCGGCGGGCTTCCGGTTCGGTTTTGCGACGGATACGTACGATTCGGACGGGGAAGCACAAGGGCCGGACACGCTACCGGCACTCGACCAAGCGCTTCTCGAAAAGCTGGCGGGGGAGAGCGTGGGCCGATTTGAGCAAATGCCGCCGATCTTCTCGGCAAAAAAAGTGAAAGGCCGTCCAGCCTACGAATTGGCGCGCAAAAAGCAGCCCGTTGAGCTTAAGCCTGTCGAAGTGGAGCTTTTTGAATACAAGTTGACAGGCATCGAAGGGCGCGTAGCGCGCTTTGTCATCGAGTGCTCGTCGGGCACGTATATCCGCTCGCTGGCGCATGAAATGGGGCAAAAGCTCGGTTGCGGGGCGCACCTTTCGGAGATCACGCGCACGGCGGTCGGAGAATTCTCGCTGGAGCAGGCTATCAAGCTCGAAGAACTTGCGGAAGCGTCGCGCGCAGGAAAATTTGCCGACTGCATGATTCGTTTGGAAAATCTGCTGCCGAATTTTCCGCGGGTGAACGTGTTGCCAGTCATCGAGAAGCGTGTGCGGCACGGCACGAAGTTCAACGTGCAGGTCTCGCAAATCCAGCCCGGCCGGGTGGAGTTGCCTCCTGGGGCGACCTTCGAGCTCGATGCAGGAGAAGCAAAGCCGCCGCGCTTGCGCGTGTTCAGCCAGCAAGACAAGCTTGTCGCCATCGCCGAAGCGCTGGTCCCGCGTACCTATCAGCCTATCGTCGTTTTCGAACCACTCGCATAAATTGGGCAGGCTATTGAGCCGCCGAGCCTGCCACCTGCGCCCGGCAGAGTAGCCGTTGTCTAGTTGGGCTGCCGCTGCGAAGGCAAAGGAACGGCGGTGGAGCCGCGACCCGTGCTCGTGTCGTGTCCGACGTAAATGGACCGGGAGACGCGGTCCTGGAGCCGCAATTTGTGCGGAGTAATCAGAATCACCATCTCGGTGTCCTGTGCGGTGGTGTTTCTTTGCCCGAAGAAATAGCCTGCCGCGCCTGGAAGATTTGCGAAGCCGGGGAGGCCGGTGAGAGTGCGGGTCTCTTCATGGTCGAGCAGCCCGCCGATGATGGTGGGTTCATCTTCTCTGATACGCACGGTTTGGGAAAGCGTGCGGTTGGTAATGATGGGGATGCCATTGATGCTTGATCCGGCGAGGGCGCGAATCTCGAACTCCAACTGCAGCGTCACTTCTTCGTTTGGATGGATGGTGGGAGTGGCTTTGATCTTTACGCCGAGATCTTCGTATTGCGCGCCGGGATAAGGCTGCTGCGCTATGCCCGCCCCGGAATTTGAAAATAGGCTCGCCGGACTCAGGATTACCGTGACCTGACCGGTGGCGCCTGAGGGATCGTCGGCGACGGCCACGTCTGGCAAGGATGCGCCGCTGAGCGCGGCTGACAAGAGGGCTGAGGGATTTGAGCCCACGGGAAGTTCGAAGGCCGGCGCGAATAATCCCTGACCGACGCCGAGGAAGACAGACACGCTGTCGGTTTGCGGGTCGGTCACGGCAATGTCTAGATTGCCATCCGCGTTGAAGTCGGAGATGGTGACGGCCGTCGGCGCCTGTCCCGTGGCGAACGGCGAGTTTGTCGCGGCCGTAAACGTGCCGTTGCCGTTGCCTAGTAACACGCTGACAGTATTGTCCGCTTGGTTGACGACCACCAGGTCGGGGTGGGAATCGTTGTTGAGGTCGCCTGTAGCAATGGCCACCGGCGATTTGCCCACGGCAATCGGAGAGCCACCCTGCCCACTGGTAGCCTGCGTAAACGTCGGGTTGCCTTTGCTGTCGACATTGCCCAGAAGAATCGAAACATCGCTTGTCGTCTGATTCACGATCGCCAAATCCAGATGGCCATCCGAATCGAAGTCAGCCGCCGTCATCGCGATCGGACCCGCTGCCGGGCTCGGCAGGGCAAAGGGAGAACCCGATGCCTCCGTGAAGGCTCCCTGGCCGTTGCCCAGAAATAAGGAAAACGTATTGTCTGTGAAATTCGTTACTGCAAAATCTTGATTGCCATCGGCATTGAAATCGCCGGTAACGATGGCGCTGGGCTGGCGGCCGACAGGGATACGTGAAGGGGGTGTGAACGTGTCATCACCATTGCTGAGGAGCACTTCGACGGTATCGGTGACCGGGTCGGTGACCAGTAGATCGTGAAAACCGCTGGTGGTAAGAATGGCGGAGGCAATGGACGGAGCAATGGCGGGCACGGTCCTTCCGGTGGTCGTACCAAGCGGGATGGGGGAACCTGTCGAGGCGAGAAAAGTTCCCGCGCCCTGGTTCACCAGAATCGTAAGGGAGTTGTCGATTTCGTTGACCACCGCGATATCCAACTGGCCCACGTTGCGGAAGTCCGCGGCGGTCAGTGCTATGGGGCCGTGACCGACGTTATAAGAAGTGCTGGGCAGGATGCTGTTGGTCGGCCCGGGAACAAACGAAGAGGCGCCGAGGCTTCCGGAAAGCAGCGAAAGTGTGATCGGAAAGCGGTCGCCGACGAAGAAGGAGGCCGGTTTGCCGTCCTGCGCGCGCAACAAAATCTGACGCCCGCTATGAACAAGTGTCAGCGCATCGGAAAACTGCGCGGCTATCGCAGGAAGTGTCAACAGAAACGTCGTCTTGCCGCCGCCAACGACGGTCAGCGGAGGGATTAGAGAACTGAGGTTCAGGGAGCTTCCGGCCCTGCCCGAGTTTGACCCGTTTCCGAAAATGCTCGCCAGGAGAGTGACCAGGGTGCTGATGTCTTTTGCTTGCCGCAATTGGGAGATGAGGCTTGGAGTGAGAGAAATCAATTCCGCAGAGGAGGGCGGGAGAAGACCGAGAGTACGCGCCTTGTTGCGATCGACCTCTAGGATCTCAATCTCCAGGAGTATTTCCCCGCGCGCTTTTTCTGATTGACGAATGATTTCTCCGGCCAGCGCCAGTCTTTCTGGCGTGTCGCGAATGCTGAGGGCGTGGCTCTGGGAATCAAGTTGGACGCGCGTGGCTCCTGTCATCTCTCGCAGAACGCGCACCAGTTCGGTCATTTCTTCCGTTCCCACCGACTCGGGCAAGACGAACGTTTGCTCGGCTTCGGCGGCATATTGGCGACGCTTTTCTAGTGTGTCCTGGGCCACGAACAGGAGTGTGGAAGTTAGCGGGCGCGAGAAAGTGCCAGTCTCCGCGCGGAGGACTTTTAACGCAGTGGTGAAATCGACGTTGTCCGCATGCAGCCGGACGGTTCGCGCGGCGAGTTCCGGATCGAAGACGATTTTTATCCCGAACAACTGCCCCAATTGCTCATAGACGGTCTTGGTGTCTCCGCGCAGGTTGAGATCTTGTTTGCGGCTAAGAGGCTGGAGCTCCGGCAAGCCCTCGATTCTCCTGTCAGGCTTCGCGAGCGGTTCATCCTTCATCGCGTTCATCTGGTTCAATCGCTCCGCGACGATGGTGTTGCCGGGATCGATGAGCAGCGCCCTGGCCAATTCCTCCGTAGCCACATCGGCGTGGCCGGCCAGAGCATCGCGCTCGGCAGCCTCTACATGGTCGCGGACGAGCTTGGAACGCATGGAAGCGATGCGCTCAATGAGGGCAGTGTCCTGCGGCGCGTAACGCGCGGCTTGCTGGTAATAGTTGAGGGCTTCATCAAAACGTCCATCGGCGAGTTCTTTGTCCGCCAGCTCCGAGAGTTTCTTCGCGTATTTGGGATTGGGGCGGGGAGCCATCTGGAGCTGCGCTTCGTTGGGAGCCGTCTCGGGCCGGGAGGACTGGGCTGGTGCGGAGGATTGCGCCGGAGACTGCGCGCAGCATAGAAGCAGCGCCAGCAGGACGGAGAGAGGTTGGCGGAAATGAGGGGAGACAATCATTGAATTCAGGCAGCTCTGCATTTTACCGTATGTTTAAGGAAGAAACCGGACCGGATTGGTCCGGTTGACGGAAATTCATACAAAGCGTAGACTCAGAATGTAGTTGCAAATGGCTAACAACTGGAGATTCCTTGCTTTCTGCGTTTCTCATCGCGCTCCGTGAAGGTGTCGAGGCCTCTCTGGTTGTCGGCATCATCCTGGTTTATCTCTCGCGTACGGGCCGCTCGCAACTGGCGCGTTTTGTTTGGTATGGCGTAGCCGCCGCGGCGGCGCTGAGCCTGGCCGTGGCGATTGCCCTGGAGCGCTGGCGGATCAACGAGGACGGGTTCGAGGGGGTCATGTACCTCGTCGCGGCCGCATTCGTTATTACGATGATCCTATGGATGAATCGCGTTGCGCGCCATTTGAGAAAAGAGATCGAGCAGAAGATTGAGAGTTACGTGGGGAGGGCGGGAGCCGCGGCGGGTTGGGGCATTTTCTTCTTCGTTTTTCTTATGGTTTTGCGGGAGGGAACGGAGCTAGCGGTGATTCTGCGGGCCGTGGAGATTTCCAGCGAAGGTTTAGAAACCTGGATTGGGACGGCAGTGGGAATTGGAGCGGCGGTGACTGTGGGGTTGTTCTTTTTCAAGGGTACGCTGCGCGTTCCGCTGCACCGGTTTTTTGCTGTTAGCAGCGTCATCTTGATGCTCGTCGCATTTCAGCTGGCACTGACGGGTTTGCACGAGTTGAGCGAGGCGCAATGGCTGCCTTCGAGCAAGGCCGAGATGGCCGTGATCGGGCCGGTGGTGCGGAATGAGCTGTTTTTCTTCGTGCTCATTTTTGGCGCGGCTGCGCTGCTGGTCCTCCATGAATGGCAATCGGCGTCGCACGCGCGCGCGGCGAAAGAAACTGCCGGTGAAGCAGAGAAACGGTTGCTCGAAGCGCAGAGTCGACGCCAGCGCCGTTGGATGATCGCGGCGGCTACGGGGTGCCTTGCGGTGATCCTGGTGTTGACGGCAGACTTTGTTTACACGCGCGCGAATTCTGCGCCGCCTTCTGCAAGGGCCATCGCTGCCGCGGGGAGCGCCGTGCGCATTCCTGTGAACGAGGTGCAGGACGGAAAAATGCATCTGTTTACCCTCAACGCGGGTGGGCAGTCGCTGCGCTTCATGATCATTAAAAAGCCCAATGGCTACGGCACGGCGCTGGATGCCTGTCGCATCTGTGGTGCCGAGGGTTATCGTCAGAATGGTCAGAATGTTGTTTGCAGGCACTGCGGCTCGGCGATTTATGTGCCCACGGTCGGTGAGGCAGGCGGCTGCAATCCGATTGGCGTGCCGTCGCACGTTGACGGTTCTGATCTAGTTCTCGACATTTCTTCACTCGTCCTAGCGACCAAGGAGATTCCGCAGTAGGGGCACGACACTTCGTGCCCGTCTGGTGCGGTTTCCGACGCCATGTTTCTACGCCTGGTAGCTGATTCGTTTACACGCCGTCCGCGCCGCAAGGTGCTGACCGCCGCGGCGCTGTCCCTGGGCATGGCGGTCGTAACGGCGGCGCTAAGCGTTTCGCTCGACGTTGGCGACCGCCTCGCCAGCGAGTTCCGCAGCCTCGGTGCGAACTTGCTGGTTACGCCGCAAGCGGATTCGTTGCCTCTCGAGATTCGAGGCGTGGACTACCGCCCCGTCAATGCCGGGGCGTATCTTCCCGAAGCGGACCTTCCCAAACTCAAAACGATCTTCTGGCACAACAACGTCATGGCCTTCTCTCCGACTCTCGAAGTGCCGGTCGAATCCCGGACGCCGCAGTCTTCGCCCGCTACCGCGGTTTTCGTGAAGCCGGCAGCGTACGGCGATGAGGTTTTGATTGGTGCATGGTCGAATCACGAGGTCCGCCTGCCTGACGGAGGATCCTTTGTGACCGGGCTGAAGCAAACGAGTCCTTGGTGGAGCGTAGAGGGCCGTTGGTTTAACGACGCAGCAGCCGAATGTATGGTTGGAAGGAATTTCGCAAAAAAGAATGCGGTCTTGATTGGCGGCCCCGTCTATCTCGAAGGGCCTATTCCTGGTCGAGGGCTTGCGCTCACGGTCACCGGAGTATTTTCGAGCGGCGGTCGAGAAGACGATGGCGTGGTCGCCCCGCTCCCGATCGTTCAGCAATACCTCCAGAAACCCGGGCAATACCGCAAGCTCCTGGTGAGCGCGCTGACCAAGCCCGAAGACGATTTTGCGCGGCGCGACCCTAAGACCTTGAAAGCTGACGAATTCGAGCGTTGGTCGTGCAGCCCGTATGTTTCTTCGATTGCCTATTCCATAAAAGAGGTGTTGCCAGGGTCTGACGTGCGCGTGATTCGGCGGGTGGCCGAGGGCGAAGGAAGCATTCTCACACGCGTTCGCGCATTGCTCTGGGTGGTGACGTTTGCGGCTTTGTTAGCCGCGGCGCTGGCTGTGGGCGCTTCTTCGGCGGCCTCGGTGATCGAGCGGCGCACGGAAATTGGCTTGATGAAAGCTTTGGGGGCTGGCTCAGGCACTGTCGGTTTCCTCCTGGCGGCGGAACAGCTTTTGCTTGCGTTTGTCGGCGGAGGCATCGGCTATTCGCTCGGCACGGTCCTTGCGCGCCTCGTTGGGCAAAAGATTTTCGGCATTGCTCCCGCC
>Ga0210410_10004476_pt1 | contig 12247 bp, 8 predicted proteins | sample IncBWC4MmetaG_FD_161058 | JGI IMG/M metagenome (GOLD analysis project Ga0210410, IMG submission 161058) | Forest soil microbial communities from Barre Woods Harvard Forest LTER site, Petersham, Massachusetts, United States - Inc-BW-C-4-M | ecosystem: Environmental > Terrestrial > Soil >... | reverse complement strand
TCGATCACGTTTATGAAGCTGGTGCCGACCCTGGCCTTTGGCCGGGCCTGCTCGATCGCATAGCGGCCAGGGTCGGAGCTGTCGGAAGTGTCCTGTTTTCCGTCGGCGAGCATGGAACGCGGTGGACCGCCTCGCCGACCATCGCACCGGTTTTTTCTGAGTACGTGAAGGACGGTTGGATAAGGCGGGATTCCCGCATCGCGCGCGCGGCTGCGCTGAGCCATGCCGGTTTTCTGAGTGATTACAACCTCTTTACGCTGGAAGAAATGGAGCGAGATTCCATCTACGGATATTTGCGAGGAAAAGGTCTCGGATGGTGGGCGGGGACGGTGCTAACGGGCCCCAGCGGAGACGCGCTGGCGCTGACCTTCGACCGCGCATTCGAACGCGGGCCGATCGAGGAACGCTTGATCCGCGAACTGGACCTGCTCCGGCCTCATCTCGCCCGGGCCGTCCGGCTGTCGGCGCGATTTGGCCTGGAGCGAGCGCGAGGTGCGGCAGAAGCGTTCACCAACTTTGGCCGGCCGGCTGCCGTTCTGTCACGCAAGCACACCCTGTTGGCGGCCAACTCCCGCTTCAGTTCCCTCGTGCCCGAGGTTTTTCGCGAGGGCCGCGATCGAGTCCACCTCGTCGCTCCGCGCGCCGACCGGCTTCTCGCCAGCGCGCTTGAGAAGTTCGAGCTTGACGCAGCAGAGCAGGTTCGATCCCTACCGCTGCCGGCGTGCGGATCGCGGCCACCCATGATCATCCACCTTGTTCCGGTCGGCAGCGCGGAGCAAGACATCTTTGAAGTCGGTTCCTGTCTGCTCGCCGCTACCGCCGTCGTGCCGTCCAGCGTCCCGTCCGCAGACCTCATCCAGGGGCTCTTCAACCTCACGCCAGCAGAGGCTCGCGTCGCCTGCGGCATCGCTGCGGGAAGGACAGTGGATACGCTCGCGGCCGCCTTTGCGGTTTCCGTCGGAACAATTCGGGTTCAACTCCGGTCGGTATTCGAGAAGACGGAAACGACGCGGCAAGCGGAACTGGTGCAGCTGCTCGCCGAGTCCGATCTTGCGAACGGTTGAGCCGCTTGCGGACAAGCCTTGCGGCAGCAAAACCGCGACGGATGGGCATCACAACTGCTTGAACTTATTTCAAACGAGGTAGGACCGCGGCCGGGGCTTAAGAGTACTTCAAAAGACAGCGCGGTGGTCGGGACCCTGATCATGCTGGATCGTCAAGTGAGGTCTAGCCTGACAGACGTGAGCTATACCGCCGCTGAAAGCAACATTGCAGGCACCTCTCGCGTTCATGCGAACTCGAGCATGTCATCATTGTATTCTACAGCAAAAGCGGCGAGAGCAGCAGCGCCACAACGCCCGGTGGGTGGCGGGCTCAAACGGACGGTCGACCTCGCGGTGGCGCTTTCTGCCGCGATTCTGCTTCTGCCTCTGTTCGTCATGATAGCCGTCCTGATCAAGTTATACGACGGGGGCCCGGTGTTTTACCGTCACCGGCGGATTGGCATGAACTCGAAACCGTTCCTTTGCGTCAAGTTCCGCACGATGGCGGTAAACGGTGATGATCTGCTGCGTAAACATCTCGATGCCTCGCCAACAGGGGCGCTGGAATGGGCACAAACACGCAAGCTGAAAGTGGATCCGCGAATCACGGCGGTCGGTGCAGTGTTGCGGCGCATGAGCATCGACGAACTGCCCCAGGTCATAAACATTGTCCGCGGCGAGATGAGCGTTGTCGGCCCGCGCCCGATCGCTAGCGACGAAGTCACCATGTACGGCAAGGACGCGGAATACTACTTCCGCGCACGGCCAGGCCTCACCGGCGCGTGGCAAGTGAGCGGGCGCAATGACGTCTCCTATTCGCAGCGCGTTGCCCTGGACCGCGACTATGTGCAGAATTGGAATCTGTGGCACGACATCATGATCATCGCCAAGACCGTCCCGGCCGTGGTTTGGGCGAAAGGGGCATATTAGGTCATGTACGCATAAACTGGCGGTCACGGTCTCGCCGAACATTTGCCCCGGGCCTGCCGCGACAAGGAGCCACCCGCGCTATCGCCTACCGGTCGAGAGGATAGAACACCGCGGCCGACCCATGCCGCCCGCCGCGGTCGATCATCCCGCACAAAGACGGAAATCTTGCTTGTGCAAGCCGCCCCGACCGCCCGAGCAACCCACCAGCTACGGCAGAGGCGGTCGCAGCTGGTCTACGTCTACGCGGCTTCCACCCTCAATTCGTTTCGATACACCTGCCTTTCGATCCACTCGTACGTCTTCGCGAGGCCGTCCCGCAAAGCCATCGACGGTCTCCAACCAAGCCGTTCCTTGATCAAGCGGTTGTCTGAATTCCGACCGCGGACACCCAGCGGACCAGCGATGTGCTTCTTGCGGATCTTTTTCCCGGCGATCTCGGCAACGATATCCACCAATTGATTTATTGTGACCATTTCCTCCGATCCAATATTCAGCGGTCCCTCAAACCCCGATCGCGCCAACCGAATCGTCCCCTCGAGACATTCATCGATGTACAGGAACGACCGCGTCTGCATTCCGTCACCCCAGATCTCGATCTCGCCGTTGTTCGCTGCTCTTGCGACTTTCCGACAGACCGCCGCCGGCGCCTTCTCCTTTCCCCCCTCCCACGTTCCTTCCGGGCCAAAGATGTTGTGGTATCGGGCGACTCTGTTGGTCATTCCGTAATTTCGATTATAGGCTATATACAGCCGCTCCGAAAACAGCTTCTCCCAACCGTATTCGCTGTCTGGTGCCGCCGGGTAGGCCGACTCCTCCGAACAGATGGGATTGTCCGGATCCGCTTGATTGTATGCTGGATAGATGCACGCCGACGAGGAATAGAACACCTTTCTAACATTTCGCTTACGACAGGCGTCCAGCATATTCAAATTGATGCTCGCCGAATTGTGCATGACGTCGGCGTCGTGTTCGCCGGTGAAGATATATCCGGCGCCTCCCATGTCGGCTGCGAGCTGATAGACCTCGTCGAAACGGCCGTCCACTATTTGCCGGCAGACGAGCGGATCGCGCAGGTCGCCGATCATAAAATCGTCGGCCGCGGTTTCCGAGTAGCAAGGAAACTTCAGATCCACGCCCCGCACCCAATACCCTTCGCGCTTAAGTCGACTTACCAGATGACTTCCAATGAATCCGCCGGCACCACAAACCAGCACGGAGCGATTCGTCACATTACCCATCGAGGCTGTCTCCCTGGTTAGACTTGCCCGAACTCACGTCGAGCAAACAAAAACACCCGCTCGAACCTATTTGCCACTTCTGAAATCTCGTATGTCCGCTCGGCATATGCCCGACCGCGTAGCGCGGCCCGACGCCTGAGCCCAGCATCACGTTGCAATCTGTCGGCGGCGACGATGAATGCCGGGATATCGGTCGGATCGACAACGATGCCCGCCTCCTCGCGCGCGACGACCTGCGCGGCGGGATTATCCGCAGGGGCGGCCAGGAGAATCGCGCGTTCCGCGCACATGTACGACTGGACTTTGGACGGGACTGAAAACGCCCCTGCCTGCGGTTCCAGAACGGCAACCGCAACGTCCGCCGCCGCGAGGACCTGGCCGAGCCTCGCCACCGGTTGTGGCGGCAGCAAGATGAGATTGTCCAGTGCTTCATTGCGTCTTGCGCTCGCGAGAAGCTCGATCCCGATGCCTTGGCTCACGACCACGACCGTTGCAGAGCCCTTCGTCCTGCGAGCAAGCTCGATCAGCAGGCGCGGATTATGCTTGAGGGCCAAGGTGCCCGCGTAGACGAAGTTGAAGGTGTCGACGAGGCCGTAGTGTCGAACCCACTCATTATCCTTGCGGTCCGGTCGGATGGCGTTCATCGCGCCCCAGTTTTCAATCGTGAACACCTTCTCCTCGGCCCGCGTCCAATTCACCACGACCGACCGAAACTGTTCAGCGATCGTGACGATCGCATCTGCCTGGCGGAGTTGGCGGCGCTCGAGTAAACGATAGTATTCTCCGACAGCAGCTCCAAAGAGCCCCAGCTTCTTCTTCAGCAGGTGCGCAACGGCAATGCTGTAAAAGTCCTGAAGCCAAAACACGAAGCCGCAGGGTAACCCACGACAGGCTCTGACGATCCGCTCCTGAGACTCGGTTGGCGTATTGCCGGAAATCACGAGGTCCGGTTTCTCGCGTCTGATCAACTCTGCGACCTTGCGGCCATACGCAACATCGTCGAATCTGCGTCTGAGAAGGGATCCTTTTTGGTAGCGCCGACCGATGCCGACGGATGCGAAGGACAGCTGCGGTGGGTCGTCCGCCCTGCGGGTAAGCTCCCCCTTTGGACCTTGATCATCGGCGAAGAACGCGTGCACGATGTCATGCCCGCGCCTCGCAAGCTCTCGGCTGAGCTCGACTTGGAATGGATGACCTGCATAGTCATGAACAACCACTTTCATCGATTGTACTGCCCTCCCGTCGTGCCGCTAATTCGGTGCGAACCAGCCGCTTGCCAAAGCATCCGTCACGTTTCGTAAGCGGCACTCTCATTTTGCGTGAGAGAGGTGCGCCTCCATCAATTTCCGTGTGACTGGAACCCGTCGAGCAACACCTGAGCGCTCTTCGCCCAAGAGAATGCAGCGGCGCAGGCCTCAGAGAACGCGCTCATTCGGCGCCGCAACAAGGATGCTGGGATCGCCGCCAGTTCTGCGGCCACCACCGCAACATCGCGTGCATGGGTGATACGCCGGACAAAGAACGCGGCGTCCGGAATCTGGGCAAAATCGGCCGATAGGTCAGAATAGGATAACACGATGCAGTTTTGCGAAAGATAGTACTGAGCTTTCAGCTTGAAGCCCGATTCGAACCGGTCCAGAACCAGCCCGATACGGATTGCGTCAGCATCCGCCACCATCGGCGCACTCTCGATGGGCGGTTTCAACTTGGGAAGAGCACCATCGACCGCGACCTTTATCGGCATCTGCACTGAGGCCAGCTCACGAGAAAATGCCGCCAGATCTCTCCGTTTTGGGAACCAGTCGTATGTCCCCGAAAGCACCATCTCCGGCCGAAATGCCGCATTCGAAGACAGTTTCAAGGGCGACGGCATTCCCGGGGGCGTATACAAGACCGACCTTGAGCGCAGGCGGCGCACGAACGCTTCATCCCTCCGAGAGAGCACCGCGACCGCAATGAAAGGCCAATGTTGCGTATAGAGGCTCCTCTCCCACCGTGCCGCGGTCCAAACGAAGGGCCGGGCCACAAGGTTTCGCGGGAATATTGCTCGAAGCGAACAACTGGTGATGTTGTGCAGGACCGGGATGACAGGAAGATGCAGACCGGCCGCAAGCCCGTCAAAAAACTCTCGGGAGCAGATTGCGGCGTCGCAGCCGTGCGCGGCATCGGATATCCGATGGTGGTTGTCTTCGGACTCGAAGGCCGCCCGATAATGCGGGATACCTCGCAGATAGTTGCTGAACTGCGCAACCCTCCGGGTTGGACGCGGCGCCACGTGTCTGACCTCAACACCGCCAGCCCGCAGCGCTTGGATCATTCGAGCGTCGAATACTTCGTTGCCCGCATTGCCGCTCGTCGAGGGGCTTCCGATCCATAGCACGCGCATCAGCCGCTCGCTCCACGGAAGGTCATCTGCTTGCGGCCTGCCATGATTCATCACTCCGCTCTCGGACTCGCGTACAGGCGGTCGCATTCGCATCGGCTACAACGCGCCTCAGGGTCTCGCTGCCCTTCTCGCAATCGCACCGCTCAAACTCGCTATCGCACCGCTCAAATTCGCAATCGCACCGCCCAACAATTCCTGCGCTTCCCCCCACGATCCCAATCCATTCCGCCCTCTCAAGATCGTCTCCGACGCAACGCTTGCCGCTGCGCCGCCAAGCGATCCGGCGACGGCCGCGAGTGCAAGGAAGAGCAGCTTCTGCGGGAATACCGCCCTGATGGGGACCGTCGCGGCCTGCACGACCCTCACGTTCCCAAGCTTCTGGCTTTCGTCCCAGTCGGCATCCAATCGGGCCTGTGCCGACTGGTTCAGGTGCGTCTTAAGGATCTCTGCGGCCTGATCCACGGCGCTTTTCAGCCTCTCGAATTCGGCTCTTGCGGCTGACAGGTTAGCCAACCTCTGTTCAATATTTGAAAGTGCCTTCTCTTGGGCATGCTCAAGCGCGCGCAACCCGACCATTTCCGCATTGAGAGCGACCAACGACTGAGCGGTCTCTTGGAACACGCGCACCAGCAGCAAGGGCGATTCATTCGCCGGGATTTTGTTGTCGCTGAGCATGTTGCTGTCAGCGGGTAGGTCATGCTTCGGTCCCGTTATCTCGCCGGGGAGTGCGATACGCCGCCGCAGCTGGATCACGGTGTTCTGCAGCGTCGCCGCCCGCGCCTCCTTATCCGCAATCGAGCCTCGTGTTTTGGCCAGCGAATCAATCGTCTCATCACGGCGCGCGAGAGCGAGCTGAACCTCCTGCGCAATCGAATAGATCGCATGCGCCCCCGCAAACTCATTCCACGTTGCTGAGGCGCGGTCGTAATCGTCTCGGTATCGCGCCGCCTGCTCTCGAAAGAAGGAAGACGCCGCCGCGTTACCGCTGATATCAACGTGCCGTCGGAGAAATGCGTCGACAACAAGGGTCAGGAATTGCCCGGCTCGCTTCGGGTCTTCGCAACGAAATCTGAGCTGCACAACCTTCGAGTCCCGTTCGACCGCAACGGACAGCCGCTTCCGGACCCTCAACAATGCGAGGTCGATCTGTGAACCGTCAGCTGCCGACGTCGAAGACAAGGCCCAATCCCGGTCCGGGAACAGATTCTGCGGCCCGATGGACTCAATGGCTTGCCGGAGCACACCATCGCTCTCGATCACGTATATTTCGGAGTTGATCTCGTAACGGAGCGCGTCCGGAAACCGGGACTGATGCGACCGGTCTTCCGAGATCATCAAGAGCGCTTCGGATTCGAACATCGGCGTCACATACGCATAGGCCACGCCGAATCCAGCTGAAATCAGCAGGAACGCCAAGACGAAGGCGAGCCGCCCTTTCCAGACAGTTAGAAATAGAGTCCCTAGCGACATGTGATCGTTCTGGACATGTGATCGTTCTGCCGGTGCTATGCTCTTCTCTTCTTGTGTGCAAAAGCGGAGCTCCCGTCTTACCTCATTTAATATAGATCAACGAATAGTGATGCGCGCCGTTCAGGCACTGTTCCAAGTTCTTCAATGTCAGGCCGTACACTTGATGCATCCCAGCTTGCTGCAATTAGGCCGCTTTGATGCAGTGCACTTAGCGGTGAGGCGAGCCGGGGCGCCGCTTCAGGCGGGGTGCAGCTCAGGTCCCAAGATCGGCCAACTCACAATCGCTTGAATATATCGCAAACGGGGTACGACAGCGCCACCGGATCCGGAACTACTGGAGAGACGGAACTACTGGAGAGAAGAGACAGAAGAGACAGAAGAGACAGAAGAGACAAAGGACGCGGGCGGGTCGGCGCTGTTCCGGCCAAGTGGGATTGTGGCGAGAGAAGCGCCCAAAGGTTGGCAAACCTGGCGTAGGCAAACCTACGAAGGTGGCGACACGACGTCTGAATTCATTCAGGGGGAACGCATCCAGAGGGAACGCATCGTGTCGTTCATGACCAGTTCCACTGCGATGACATTGCGATGTGTTGTCCGCCGCGTTGGCTTGGTCAACGCGGTGATGCTGCTGTTGCGTTCTCTTGGATATGAGCAGTTGCTGACCAAAGCGATGGCGGCGCGGTTGCTGCCAGGAGCATGCGTCTGGGACGTCGGCGCCAATGTCGGTTACTACACGAAGCTATTTTCGGAGCGAGTTGGCAGTTCGGGCCGGGTTTACGCCTTTGAACCCTCGCCGGCCACGGTCGCAACGCTGACGGCCGCGGCCGGCGGCCTCGACAACGTCTCAATCCTGCCTATCGCTCTGTCGGACCGCACTGGTAACGCGGCCATCGATCCGGGAGATGAGGACCAACTCGCGACAGCGCGTATTGCGGAGCGCGGGGCGGTCCCCATTGAGCTCCAGACCGGCGACAAGATCATCTCGACCGGCGCAGCCGGCCTGCCCGCGATGGTAAAGATCGATGTCGAAGGCCACGAGTTCGAGGTGCTGCGCGGCATGGAGCAGGTCCTCCGCGCTGGCACTCTGCGTGACATCTTTATTGAAGTTCACTTTGCGATTTTCGGAGCGACGGGCAGATCGGATAAGCCGGCGCTGATTGAGCGATTGCTGTCCGATTGCAATTTCAAATTGCGGTGGATCGATCAGTCTCACCTGCATGCATATCGATGAAGCCGCAGGGTGTATCGACCAATTCAGTCATGTCATGGCGTACGGATAACCCGCGGAGAAGCACAATGACAAGTGATGGTGGCCACGCTGCGGGTTCGGCGACAATTGTCATTATCGCCGCGGACCGTCCGACATGACTGCCACGGCGCCGTCGTCTTGAGCGGTACTTCGGCTTCGAGTTGCCATCAACGCACGGCCTGTCTTTCGGCTCTCCTAACGTCCGATTGCACGATCGATCGCGTTGCTTGCCGTCAACAAGGTGAAATGACAGCGAATGGGTGAGACATTCTTAGAAAATCGCATGTGAGCTGGGTGATGGCCGACACGGTCGTCACTGCCGGCCTGTCGATCGCAACCCTGCTGATTTTAGCGCGGATCATCGCGCCCGAGGACTTTGGCAAGGCCGCGATCATCCTCGGAGGGACGCAACTCGCAAATCTTTTTGTCGAGGGCCTGTTTCATGACGCCTTGATCCAGCGTCGCGACTTGACCACCAGCATAGCGGGCGCGGCTTTGGCCTTCGTCCTGACCTTGGCGACGGCGCTGTTCGCGTTGCCTGCAGGTCTCTTCGCCGTCTTTCCCAACATACTGGGAGCGGAGCAGGCCTGGCTGATAATCGGGGCGCTCTTCTCATTGCTCTTCACCGGGCCGATCGGCGTCTCCAACGCCCTCATGCGAAGGGAGCTTGAGTTCGCCACCGTGGCCCGCGCTTCGATAATTGGAAAACTGCTGGGCTGTGCGGTGAGCATTGCGATCGCGGCCATGGGCGGAGGGGCGTTCAGTCCTGTCTGGCAGTACACCGCCGGCGCGATTATCCAGTGCGCGCTGATCGTGCCATCGGCGTTAGGGCGGCTCAAGGTCAATGCGCGATTCGCGTCGCTTGGTCCTCTACTTCGGTTCGCCATGCCATACGCGCTAATGCACTCGCTGGTGGCGGCCCGGCTTCAATGCTTCATGCTCGTGGTCGCCGCTTTGCTCGGGCTGCGCGACGCAGGTTTCATCAATGTAGCGTTCCGGTTCACTAACACGGCGCAGTCGGCTCTGAATACCGCCTTTAACAATTTGACGTTCCCGCTGCTCGCGGCGCGACAGGATGCCTCGCACCGCGATCTCGTGAAAGCTTTCCAGATTTCGACCAAACTGATCACCGTCGGCGCGCTGCCGGCATTCGTCGGCCTCTCGCTCGTGGCGGCCGATTGCATTGCGGTTGCGATGGGCGCCGATTGGGGTGCGACGGTCCCGCTCGTTGCTGTTCTCGCTGCCGGCGCTGCGATTTCCTTCCTGCGACTCTCCAGTTCGGTCTTGCTGCGGGCCCTTGGGCACGTGCGCTTTTCGTTCTGGAACGCGACGTTTCATCTGGTAGTCATACTGGGCGGAATCCTCCTCCTTCGGCCGGCAAGAGCGCTGGACATGGTGCTGTGGTGGATTACTCCCACCATCATTCAATTGCCAATCACCTGGGTTATCGTCCTGTACGTGGCGCGCATCGGGTTGAAGCGCCAGATCACCCCGGTGATCCCGGCCGTAGTGGGAACGGTAGTCATGGCAGCGGTCATCCTTGCACTATCACATATCGTCGCCGATCATGCAGCGCCCGTCCGCCTTGCCGTGAAGATCCTGGCCGGAGGCGTTAGCTACGGGTTGTGCCTCCTCATCCTCGACCAGGATATTCGTCGAATCTTGGCGCAGTTGGCCCTTCAGTTCGCTCGACAGCTCCGGTCGAAGCGCCGCACCCGACAAAGGTTCTGCTGCATGATCAACGGCAGTGAAATATCAACGCTCGACGAACAATACCGGACCGCGGCCCATCATTCGATCAAGATGTCCGTCGCGGAAGCCGAGGCGCTATCGAGACTGCTGGCGCGACGTATCGTCGAGCACGCCGGCAAGCCCGACATCATCGTTGGCCTCGCAAACGGCGCGCTCTTGCCGACCACGATCTGTGGCGAGGAAATCGGAATTCCTGCCCGCATCGTCATGGTGCGCAGGAATGGCAGCCGCTACAAGCAAGACCTGCTCCGCCTCAAGGAAATCCTCCATGTTCCGACGTCGTGGATGACGACGAGGCCCGTCCGTTATTTGTCTTCCAGATTCGAAGAAGGCTTCAGCAAGCTGGAAACGGCGGAACAGTCGTTCGGCTTCCTGGTTCGCGGCCTGCATGTCGCCGTCGTAGACGATTGCATCGTCACAGGTCGATCGATTCGGCACGTGGCCGATCGAATGTACGCTCAAGGTGCCGCACGGGTGACGATTGCGGCGATGTGCTGGACCGAGGAAGGGTATGGCGGTTCCATGAAGGAAGGGCCGGACGTCTATCTCCACCGAAAGATCCAATGGTACCCCTGGTCCAACAACAGCCCTCACCGGAATCGATATTTGGCCTGGCTCGACGAGCGGTGCATCGCGCCGTGGACGTGAACCACTGCCTTCTACTCGATCTGGACGGCGTGGTCGTGTTCGAGACCGGACCACCGCTGCTGCCCGATCTGGAAATCCTGGTCCTCCAGGAAGATATCATTCACTCGATCGCGAGCTTGGACGCCGCGGTGGTCATACTGACTCACAGGTCCCGCGCCGAAGCCAACGGCATTCTGAAGGCCGCAGGCATTGCGCCGGCAAAATTCGCTGGCGTCATGGCGGCAGAAGACCTGGCCATCTCTGCAGCGCGGCACCGGCAACTTGGCAGGATGCTCCGGAAGGGGCTTCGCAAGAGCCTGATTCTGCCGGAAGTGGAACGGCGGTTTGGGGTGCCGCGGCATAGAACCGCGTTGATCGACGACCGGGTCGACAACGTGCAGGACATGGTTGCAAGAGGCCTTGGGCTCGCCCTGCATGTTCCTTCGGAAGTCGCCCCCGACGGTGAATCCATTCTGACGTATGACCTCGCATCCACCCTGCAGATATTCCGGGATTGGACAAAAGGGGCGCCGACACCCAGGGTCGTCACGCTTCCCAAGACGAGGCGCGCCGTGATGTCGCTTCGAAGGACCGGTCTCAATACCAGGCGGGAAGGGCGTCACGCATTCAATGCCGCTCGCAGCCTCGGGAATTTCTACCGCGGGATCATTTGGCGGGATTGATGTCGGAACCTGAACCAGCGATTTGATACGCCCGTATATAGTCTACCAAAAGGTCTCCACTTGCGTCCGGAGGCGCAAAAAAGCCTTTCTTTCTGTTCCAATCGCCATCCGTTCCGATGCTGATGATCAGATACAAGGGCAGGTGAAGACCCTGGTTGGCGAGCCGGGCAATCTCGGTATCATCCCGATAATAGACGATCACATCAGGTGTCCACAGCACGCCGTAGACATGGAAATCCTTGGAAAGGTCCGCAGCGTTTACGGCAAAGCGATCCCTCTTCTCGGGGCTACCGGCCTTGCCCCATTGATAGCCGCCGTAGTGGACCGCCGGTTGGCCGGTCAGAACTTCGAATACGTCGATCTCATCATAGGTTCCCATTGGTCCGAGCAGCCAGAAGGCGGGCCACCCTCCCATCAGAGCCGGCACCTTCGCGCGCGCTTCGAAGTAGCCATAGCGCTGCTGGAAGCTTTTTTCGGTGCTCAACATGCCGGCGGTAAATCGTGCCGTCCCTTTTGGCCCTCCCCATGAGGCCGGCCATGCAGCGTTGACCGCAGCCTGTGTTTTGGCCGACGCAGGTCGCACTGCAATGTCGAGAATGCCGTCGGAAATCGAGAAGGGGTTGATCCCGAGGCCAAGGTACTTCGGGTCCATGAAGACCTCGCTCTCGGACTCGTTGACTCCTACTCCCCGCGACATGGGGGACGTGCCACTGTGGAAATACTTCGTACGCCACCTTTGACCTTGGCAGTCCTCAGAACACCAGGACAACGGCCCATCAAACTCCTCCGAGAAGGTCATCCGCCCCAGCATCGAGCGATCAAGACGGTCGCCCTCTGCTGCGGAGCAGCTGGCGACCGATATGAGCAGC
>Ga0210410_10004472_pt1 | contig 12256 bp, 10 predicted proteins | sample IncBWC4MmetaG_FD_161058 | JGI IMG/M metagenome (GOLD analysis project Ga0210410, IMG submission 161058) | Forest soil microbial communities from Barre Woods Harvard Forest LTER site, Petersham, Massachusetts, United States - Inc-BW-C-4-M | ecosystem: Environmental > Terrestrial > Soil >... | reverse complement strand
TCCGGCGTTGCATCGGCACGCGCCGGCTGCAGCGCTCCTTCACTCGGAGCTTCTCGAACGCCGCTTTCTTGCAAACGTGGCCATGCAGGAAGACAAATCCCCGCAAGCAGTCCAAGAAAAACGATCGAGCAACACTGCCGCACACAAAAAGTCGGCACCACTCTCACGAGGCCCCTCAGTCTTCGAAGCTGCGCGCTCCACCCTTCAGACGGTTCGTAACCAGATTCGTCCAGATCCACTTGATGACCCTCGCGTCGTTGTAGCAGTACGCCAGGTTGTGGTTCAGCGTTGAAAAGCAGTGACGCTGGCAAGTCTTTTTCATCGCACTCAGTTGCGTCTGATCGAATTTCGGCTCCTCAATATTTCCCCAATCAAAGGTCGAGCCATACATCGGGAAGCATGGCGCAACCGTCCCGTCGGTCCGAATGATCACGTTGTTCTGTCCGGCGCGGCAGTCCCACTCGCTGAAATGAAGCTCCCCACTCGGGTCTTGCACGATTCCCGGCATGGACGCGAGCATTTCTGCAGCGTGCCCATTCGAATTCGTCCCGTCCCCGTACCAGCCGAGCCTTTTCAGATCGGTTCCTGAGGCCATGCGCACGAACGCCTTTGTCTCTTGCAGACGCTGCACGGAATTCACCATCTGGTAGCCCGCCTTGTTCTTCTCGATCAGCCAATCAAGCAAAGAATCCACATCACGCCAATCTTGCGGCCGAATATAAGTGGGGTTTTCCTCCAAATGCTTGAAGTGCTCATCCTGCTCGAGCATCGGCGTTTCATTGATGTGATAATCGGTCGCTATACGGTGATCGTGCGCATAGTCGGTCAGTTGCCGCACGTCCTGGAGGTTATTGCGACAGATATTCATATTGAAAAAAACCATGTACCGGTGGACATACTGCTTGCGCAAAATATGTTCCAGATTCTCTCGCGCCGGAACGAGCGCCTTCGGCAGGCTCGGTTTTAGATCCCAGGAATCGAGCGCAAAATTGAACACCGCCACACCGGCATCGCCGAGCCGATCCGCGACATCGGGCCGCAGCAGCCGCCCGTTTGTGGCGATGTAGACCCAGAATCCCTTCTTCGCGGCGTAGTAAACCACCTTATGGGCAAACTGCGGCCGAAGGAGAGGCTCCCCACCCATTAAAGCCAGCACCCGGCATCCGTGATCGTACAGCCAATCGATCGAGCGCCGCGCAACGTCTTCCGTCATTCCTTTTACGCGGTTGTCGAAAGCCCAGCAATACCAGCAATCCAGGTTGCACTTGTATTCGACAAACAGATACGCCGTGATGGGATGAAACTCTCCAGGGAGAACACGCGAACGCACGTACGGAAACAGCCACCCGCGCATCTTGCGATAAATGTCCGCCCCACTCCATTGCCGCTCTTCGGGCGGCTGGTCAGGGCCAGGATCATTTAGAAGCTCTGGATATTGCGGAAACCGCGGTTCCGGCAGCTCAAGTCCTGCGGACCTGGGCGGCAACGGCGGCTTGCTCGTATGCATGAGGAGGTCGTGCATAGCGACATCAATACGGAATTTAGCTGGAGATGCCATAGTGACCACCTGCGGATAGGATTTACGCCCATTCGATGGTTCTCGAGAATGAAAAGGTGTTAGGGTGAGCGGGGGTTACTGTAAAAAAGGTTTCGTGCCGGGACGCAATCAAATTACTGCGATGCAGATGAGTCCTCTTTCAGGACTCAGGGTGGCTTGCGGAGCTGGTCAGATTAGTGATACGTGTCGTGCTGTGCTCTGTTGCGTCACCTCCTCGAATTTGCCCATCCTAGCGAAAATTACCAGAACACCTTCGGTAGCACCGGATTGTTAGTTGCAAACCGAAGCTAGCATAGGAAATAAATTCGAGTCAAGGTTCATCTTGTGCACGAAATTATAGAGGTACGTACTACCCTCCAGTGGCGGCCCAACGCGTAAGCTCCGAAAGACAAAGGAGATAGCCGCGCTGTGTGCGGTTCTTTTCAAATACTTGGCAGTCCATGCCGATGAACTATATTATTCGCCTTGCAGAAACGTTTGCACAAAGGCGGGCAACGATGGCAATCGAGCGGCGTGAATTTCTCAAGACAACGGGAAAAGCGATAACCGTAGGCGCGGCCACACTCGCGCTCGGAGGCAGGATCCTCGGCGCAAATGATCGTGTCCGCGTGGCAGTTTGCGGAGTGCGAGGCCGCGGCAACGATCACATCCGCGGCTTTGCCCGTGTCCCTGGAACAGACCTTGCCGCTCTGTGCGACGTCGACGAAAACGTATTAAACAAGCGCCTGAGCGACGTGGAGAAGCTTGGCGCGCACAAGCCGAAATCCTACGTCGACGTTCGCAAGCTCCTCGAAGACAAAGATATCGACGCCATCTCCATCGCCACGCCCAATCACTGGCACTCGCTAATGGCCATCTGGGCTTGTCAAGCCGGCAAAGACGTGTACGTGGAAAAACCCTGCTCGCACAATACATTTGAAGGCCGCCAATTGGTGCGCGCCGTAAAAAAGTACAACCGCATCTGTCAGCACGGCAGCCAATCGCGTTCGAACCCCGGCATGCTCGAAGCCATCCAGCACCTGAGTGACGGCACAATCGGCGATGTCTACATGGCTCGCGCGATTTGTTACAAGTGGCGTCCCTCGATCGGCCGCGCTTCCGAAGAACCAGTCCCCGCGGGCGTGAATTACGACCTATGGACCGGCCCCGCCCCGCTAAAACCGTTCACACGTAATCGCTTTCATTACAACTGGCATTGGATCTGGGACACCGGGAACGGAGAAGTCGGCAACCAGGCCATTCACGAAATAGATATTGCGCGCTGGGGGCTGGGCGTTGGCTTCCCTGCCTCCGTGTCCGCCATGGGTGGACACTTCATGTTCGACGACGACCAGGAGACCCCCAACACCTTGCATGCTACATTCTGCTTCGATGCTCCTGGCGGAAAGCGCAAGATGATGGAGCTCGAAGTCCGCCACTGGATTACCAATCACGAAGTCGAAATCGGCACCGGCGCGTACGGCGCCAGTGGTGTGCCCCCGGCCGGACTCACGATCAGTGCCAACAAAAAGCCTGCCGACAAACAACAGCCGCTGGGCCCGAAGGATGCCAAGACGAACACCGTCGGCAACGTTTTCTACGGCTCAAACGGCTATCTCGCCGTCGACGGATACGACGCCTACAAGACATGGATAACCGATCAGGTCGAGCCCGGCCCCTGCGGCAAAGGTGATGGTGATCACTACGCTAACTTCATCGATTGCGTTCGCAGCCGCCGCACCCAGGACATTCATTCGCCCATCGAGGAAGCTCACATCTCGACCACGCTAGTGCACTTGGCCAACGCCTCGTACCGCCTCGGCCGCACCCTGCGCTTCGATCCCGCCCAAGAGCAAGTCATCGGCGACGACGAAGCCAACCGCCTACTCCGCGGCGCTTACCGCGCACCATACATTGTGCCGGAACAGATTTAAGCCGTAGGCCGAGTAGGCTTTCGAGTGCCCGATCAGTTGGACCCCATCAATTGGGCGAGGGATGGGCACACTACTTCGGACTCGATAAGCCTTCCACGATGTCCCGCACCGGCTTGCCTTTCCAGAAGCGACTCCAGTTGTCGAGCGAAGTGAACGTACGGCTCTCCATTCGATCGATGTAGAGCGTCCCTCGCAGATGATCAATCTCGTGCTGAAGTATCCGCGCGTTTACCATCCAGAAGCTTCGACGGATTGTGGTTCTCCATGTTCATCTAAGAATGCGACGTGCACCCTGCGGGCCCTCGGCACGACGGCCGAAAATCCAGACAAGCTGAGACAACCTTCATAGAAATCAGCTCTGTCGTCTCCGAGAAGCGTTATCTCGGGATTAATAATGACGTGGAATGGCACCGCTTTGCGTTCTTTTTCAGCGAGTTCCTCGGCAGGCAAGCTGCTCAGCAGTTCGTCGCGATCTTCAATCACCGCGAGTTGCAGCGACACGCCCACCTGCGGCGCCGCAAGCCCGACGCCCGGAGCATCCCGCATCGTCTCCTGCATGTCCCGGATCAGCCGCTGTATTTCGTCGCCTTTAATCTCCTCGCGCGTTAGCTGGCGTGCCGCGGCACGTAAGACGGGTTCGCCTGCCTGAATGATTTTTAGCCGCATGGCTTTCCATTGTCCTATATCTGCGCATATCTACGGCCCCGGATAGCCCGAGTCCGACACTAGTTCTTTCACATTATTGACCGGCCTACGCAGGCCCCTATAATCGCGCCACTGAAACTGTGTCCGAACACTCGTTGCACATTGGGATATGCGCGTTGGCCGTGGTGCATTGCGCCTCCTCGCACTCCAACGTGAATAAATCATAGTCGAGCCGAAAGTGGGAAGAATGACGAATCTCGGAAAGCTCCTATGCATCCTTGGGATTGCGGCCTTCTCAGGCGGTAACATCTCTGCCCAGGAAATCACGGCGAGTATTCGAGGAACGGTCGTGGACGCCAGCGGCGGGGCCGTTTCCTCTGTAATCATCACCGCGACGCAATCAGAAACGAATTTCGCGCGAACCGTTACGAGCGACCCGCAAGGCAACTTCATCCTCATCGAGCTTCCGGTCGGACATTACCGTTTGCAGGCGGAAGCTAAGGGTTTCCAGAAATTTCTGCGCGAAGGCATGACTCTGGAAGTAAACCAGTCTGCCTTTGTCTCGATTCATCTGGCCCTCGGCGTCATAACGGAAAAAATTGAAGTACTGGCCGACGCTCCCCTGATCGAGAGCACCTCGACCAATCTTGGCCAGACGGTTGGCGAGCGTGAGGTTCTTGGACTGCCTCTGAATGGTCGCCACTTTACGCAACTCGGCACTCTGCAGCCGGGCGTAGTTCCGATCACGCCCGGTCTCGCGCAGGCAGGCGGCTCTCTACGGGACGGTCAGTCTTACGCCGTCAACGGCCAGCGGCCGGAGTCCAACAACTTCCTCATCGATGGGGCGGACAATTTCAACAATGTGGACGGCGGCTTCGTGATGGAACCCCCCGTGGATGCCATCGCGGAATTTCGTATCCTCACCCATACCGCTAACGCCGAATTCGGCCACAGTACCGGCTCAACAACCAACATCGTTACCCGCTCGGGCACCAACGCCTATCATGGCTCGGCATGGGAATTCTTCCGTAACGACGCTCTGGACGCAAAGAGCTTCTTTGCGCAGACCGTCGAGCCCTTGAAGCGCAATCAATACGGCGGCACTTTTGGCGGCCCTCTTCGAAAGGACAAAACCTTCTTCTTTCTCTATTACGAAGGTCTCCGCGAGCACCGCGGCGAAACCAGGCAAGCTACCGTTCCCACTGTGCCCGAGCGTCAAGGCAATTTTGCGGACATCTGCCCGGAAGGCTTCAGTTCTGGCTTCTGCAACAATCCCAACCATCAACTCATTAATTTCTTTTCTGGCCAGCCGTATCCAAACAACCAGCTCGCCTCAATTAATCCAATTTCCCAAAACTTGCTTGCGTTCTATCCGCAACCCAACGTCGGTCCTGCCACATTCGTTTCCACACAAACGAAATCCACGAACAACGATCAGTTCGGCACGCGCCTCGACCACTACCTTACGGCGCGCGACACTCTGAATTTTCGATATATATTCAGCGAAGGCAATATTCTCGACCCGCTTTCCACATCGGGCGCAAACGTGCCGGGCTTTCCCGTCGGCGAGGAACATCGTGCGCAAAATTTTGTGGCCACCGAGACCCACACGTTCTCCCCCTCCCTCGTCGGTCTCGCGCGCGTCTCTTTCCTCCGCAATCGTTTCCTCTTCGACGAGCACGTCAACCACACCACGCCTGCGAGCCTCGGTTTTCAGTACGCGCCCTCGCTTGATCTTTCCATCGGTCCGCCATTCATCCAAGTCGCGGGGGTTGCCTCCGTAGGCGATCCCATCACCGGGCCGCGCAACACCTATGACAGCAACCTCGATTTTTCCGGCTCTCTTACGTGGATCCACGGCCGCCACGCACTGAAATTTGGCGGCGGCTACCAATACGAGCGCCTTAACGTCCTTCAGGGCATCGCCAGCAACGGCTTCTTTGTTTTCGCGCCGTTCCCCATCAACAACTCGTTTGCGAGTTTCCTGTTCGGCCAGCCGGTCTTCTTTTTGCAAGGCGGCGGCGATCTCTCGCGCAACCTCCGCGGTCACGATTTGAACCTTTACGCGCAGGACACCTTTAAAGTCTCTCCGCGCCTTACAATCAACTATGGCCTGCGGTATGAACTTCCATTCCCCTACACCGAGCAGAAGAACCGCCAGAATCTCTTCGTGCCCGGTCGCCAATCGGTCGTTTTCCCCACGGCGCCCGCAGGCTTGCTCTATCCCGGTGATCCCGGCGTTCCGAAAGGTCTAATCCAAACCGAAAAGAAAGCCTTCGCCCCCCGCGTGGGAATCGCCTGGGATCCCACCGGCTCCAGCAAGTGGCTGATCTCCTCGGCCTACGGAATCTTCTACGATCCTTATTACACCGGGCAGGGTGGGCCGCTCCAAACTCCCATCAGCGCACCGCCCTATCTCCAGACGCCGCAAATCACTCTTCCGAATTTCTCCGACCCCTTCAACGGAAGCAATCCTTTCAATCAATCCTTCGCGCATCCCATGACCCTGCTTACCCTCGATCCAAAGCTTGGCCTGCCTTACGCTCAAGATTGGAATCTCAACGTCGAGCGCTCGCTCCGAAGCAATTGGCTTTTCGAAATCGGCTACATCGGCACCAAGGGCACCAAGCTGCCGCGATTCGTCGAAGGGAACCCCGCTGTTTTTGTCCCCGGTGCAACCAGCCCGAACAACGCCGACCAGCGGAGATTGTACTCCGGCTGCACAATCGCGCAGCCCAGCCCCTGTACCTACTCTTCCGTTGGACTAATCTCCGGGAATACCAACTCCACCTATCACGCGCTGCAGACGAGCCTGCGCAAGCGCTTCACTCAGGGATTCTCCATGCTCGGCTCCTACACCTTCTCGAAAACCCTGGACGATGTATCCTCCCTCAACATCACCGGGTCGGCCTCGCAGAGCACCGCCGGCGAGAACGACCTCGCGCAAAATCCCTTCAACCTGCCCGCCGAGCACGGCCGTTCCATGTTCGATGCGCGCCATCGCTTCGTTATCAGCTATGAATGGGATCTTCCGTTCTTCGCCCACGAACAGAATTGGTACGAGCACATTCTCGGCGGTTGGCAGCTGAACGGAATCACCACCTTCATGAGCGGCACACCCTTCACTGTGTATGATTCAACGGCTATCTCCGCACAAGGCGGCGCGCCAGAGATTTCGGGTTTTCCCAGCGATCGGCCGAACCTCGTGGGGGATCCGAATGCCGGCCCGCACACGCCAGACCAGTGGGTCTCGCGCTCCGCGTTCCAACAGGTCACACAAATTGGGCAGTTCGGGAATGCCGGGCGAAACATTGTGCAAGGGCCGGGCGTGCAGCAGTGGGATTTCTCCGCGCTCAAAACTTTCCGCTTCACGGAATCCAAGAATCTTCAGTTCCGCGCGGAGTTCTTCAACCTCTTCAACCACGCAAACTTCGGCTTGCCGGTGAACGACCTGAACGACCAAAAGAACTTTGGCAAAATCCAGACCTCACAGCCGGGTCGCTTAGTACAAGTGGCGCTGAAATTTTTGTTTTGAGACTACCGACTGACACATCAAGGACATTTGCTAGGAAGCAGACGATGACGAAAAGACTAACGAAGATATTCGCAGCGCTGGTTCTTTTGTATGTGGTCATCTGCGGCGCATTATTCTCGGCAATGCTGCAGTCGCCGGATACTTTTGCTCGCATCATGAAACACGTACCGTGGGCCGCATTCATGGTCCTACCTTTCAAACCCATGTGGATGACTGCCCGCAGCGGTCACGTTCGCGTCGGCGATGCAGCACCGGACTTTTCCCTGGACAGTGCTGACCATAAAACTCGTTTTCAATTGTCCTCGCTACGAGGCCAGAAACCGGTCGTGCTGGTGTTTGGCAGTTATACATGACCACCGTTTCGGCGGGAGGTTCCCGCCCTCAACAAGTTGTACGAACAATATAAGGAGCAGGTCGCCTTTTACGTGGTGTACATTCACGAAGCGCACACCAGCGACGTCTGGCAGGATCCCGACAACTTGGACGACAAAGTCGTGTTTGCCAGTCCAAAGAACTTCGACGAGCGGAGCCAGATGGGCCAACTGTGCGTCGCGAAGCTCGGAATCAACTTTCCGACGATTATCGACACCTTCGATAACGCTACCGAACGGGCCTACAAAGGTTGGCCAGACCGCCTTTACGTGATTGACCGCGACGGCCGGGTAAGCTACAAGTCGAATCCCGGTCCATATGGGTTTCATCCACAGGGCGTTGCGGAAACTTTACAGAAACTAGTTTCTCGCGAGAACCACTGAGATTTCTGCATCAATCCACAAGGAGGCTACTACAAATGAAATTCATATTGAGCATTTCAAAAGTTTTCCCCGTCGTTTTGCTTGCTGCAGCGATTTGCGTGAGCGCCGCGGAAACTCCGACTGTAACTGTCAAGGGTTACGTTCTGGACTCCGCGTGCGCATTCACCAAAGGTCTCACCAAGCCCATCAGCAAGCAATGCGCGGTATCGTGTGCGAATGCGGGGTCACAACTCGTCATTCTCGCGGACGACGGAACCATTTACTGGCCAATCGCCGACACCACCCCATCCAGTAGTCAAAACCCGAAACTTCTGCCCTTTGCCGGAGACAAGGTAACGGCAAGCGGCAAGGTCTATGAACGAGGCAGCTCTAAAGCGATCGTGATCGAGAAGATCGAAGCCCAGCCAACCCAGAAATAGCGCTAGATACTACTGCGCCACCCGGGCAGTCACTTTTGCACAAGAAGGGGTATGGGTGTGCGCGCTGACTCAGAACAAATGCCACTTCGACTTCTTCTTCACGCACAGGCAAGAAGGCGAATACTCCGGGGCGACGACCGTGACATGGTTGGGCAAATCGTACGTCACTTCCGCATTCAATTGCGCGGACGTGCGGGACTTATCAATTCGATATTCGTATTCCACTGTGAGCGGCAACGGCACATCGGACGGGTTCGACGCAAAGGTCCACGAGCACAGATTCTCCTTTGCCGCACTGACCAGCGCCGGCGGCCCCGCAATCGTGTCCGTGAAGCCGAATCGCCCATCCTTGTACACCAGAATCTTCAGCGTCACCTTGCCGTGCACTTTTGATTGCCACGCCATCTCCGGATAGCTCGGCGCTTGAAAATGCGTTATGCGCGGCACATCAGCACTCAATGGCGCGTCGGCCGTCGCTGGCGTGTCGCCAAAAAGCAACAGGGAAAAAAGGAACGCGAGAACAGGACCCATTCGCAACCTCCAAGGTATTCTGCGGACTCTTTGTGGCGCACTTCGTTGCTCGCGAGCAATCAGTTCCCTGCTTACTTGCGTGCCGCCTCAAACTCTTTGCTGGACCGCCAACCGACAGTTTTCAACACCGAACAAAAGCTGCGCTCCGACCCACTCAAGCCCACCGATTCCAGCTCACCGAACAGGGCCAGCGCATCATAGTTCAACTCAAGGGCAATTTCGATAACAGAACTCGAGAAACTTTAACAAATCTTCGCGGCCACGCTGGCGGGCGCCTCGCCGAGTTCTTCGCAACCGAACGGGCCAAAGCCATCACTTCTTGACGCGATCCTTTAGCAAATTCTTCAGCTCGCTCATGAATTCCTGCACGTCCTTGAAGTCCATGTACACGCTCGCGAATCGCACGTACGCGACTTTGTCGAGCTTCTTCAGCCGGTGCATAATCATTTCGCCGATTTCCGTAGTCGTCAGCTCGCGCTCCGTAGCTTCGTGCACCACGCTTTCGATTTCATCGACGATGGCCTCAAGCTTCGGCGTGGCCACCGGCCGTTTCTCGCAAGCTTTCAGCAAGCCTTGCAAGATCTTTTGGCGCTCGAATCTTTCGCGGCGTCCGTCTTTCTTGATCACCATGTACGGAATTTCGTCGATCCGTTCATACGTGGTGAAACGCCGTCCACATTTGAGGCATTCGCGGCGGCGGCGAATCGTGTCACCGGCGCGGCCCTCGCGAGAATCAATTACCTTGTCGTCTACGTGCGCACAAAAAGGGCACTTCACTCGGCAATTTCTCCTCGGGCATCCTGAAGCTCGGCTGCCTCCTCGCTCTTGGCCATCTGGCGCAATTCGCCCAGCGACCAGCCCTCGCGAACCAGCAGCGGAACTCCTACCACCGTGCACATGGCGAACGAAATCAGCCACAGCACGATGGCGGCGGCAACGGCCGGTTCTCTTTCTACTCCAAAGATCGCCGTATACGCAATGATGGATCCGGCCTGCGAACCTCCGCCCACTCCAGGAACTTGCACCGCGGAGCCTACCAGGGTGAAAGCCATTACCAGCATGGCGTCGCTCAGGGTGATGCTTGCGAGCCTTCCGCCAAAACTGTGCGACACCCACAAATACACCAACAGCACCAGAAACCAATGGGCCGTTGAGTATAGAACTGCCAGCACAAGCTGGCCCCAAGAGCGGATGGTCTGCACACCGCGAGCAAACTCCAGGACGATAGTGGCGAACTTGGCCTTCCAGCCATGGGTCGCAATCACCGTTTTCAGGCGACGCTCCAGCAGCGCGGTGCCATGCAGCCGCAGGTATACCAGGACCACGGCAGCGCCGAGAACGCCGGCAAAAAGGACCGAACCGGTAGTCTTGGCGGCGGCTTGCAGTTTGCTGGTTGTCTCACCCGTATGCGCCTGAGCCTGAAAAAGCACCAACCCGATGGCGGCGATTACCGCAGCGCTCGCCGCGTCGAATAGCCGCTCAAGGACATAGATTCCGAACATGCCCGAGACTGGCAGCTTCTCCTTGCGAGCCAGAAGCAGAGGACGGATCGGTTCGCCAGCGCGTCCGAGCAAAAAGACAGCGGAGAAACCCGCCAGCGTCATCGCATAGATATTCCAAAAGTGCGAAGGACCAAGATTCTGCTGAAACACTTTCCAGCGAAGCGCACGCAGAGCATAGCAGCCGTAGATGGCGAGAACGGAGATGGCCAGCAGGAAAGGATTGGCGTGCCGTAACGCCTCGAGAAGCTTCGCGCCACTGAAATCACCGAAATGAAATAGCCCGCGCGCGCGGTAAACAGCAAAGGCCAAGACACTAACCACAACCGCCGCGATTAAAACCTTCCTCGACGAAGCACGCATGAGCTTGTCAGCCTACTGGCGGCAGCGACACACGTCAAGGCAGCCCGCAATACGGGCTCATCGCAAGAGGAGGTCGGAAACTCGAACTCGCGTGGCGCGAAACACCGGGAAGAGGCAAGCCACCATCGTGATGGAAGACAGAATCAGCAGCGTTACGCCGATGGAAAGGAAATCAATACCGGGCGCTCGATACAGGAAATATCCATAAGTGCGAAATGCAGCCAGCGACAACGCCAAGCCGACGAATTCCCCTAAAATTACGGAACTCATTTCGCCGCGTGTCATGAAGACCAGGACATTGCCTGGCTGCGCGCCCAGAGCCATACGAATGCCAATCTCGCGCCTGCGCTGCAAGACCGAATCCGACACCAATCCGTAAACGCCGAGCGCGGCGAGAAAGGCAGCAAAGACTCCGAAGACCGCCAGAAGGAACATCGAGAGCCGCGGCCCAGCTTTGGCAGAGGAGATGAGCTGCTGTAGGGTACGAACCTTGGACACAGGCTGGCTCTGGTCGATCGCGCTGACTTCCTGTCTCAGCAGTGGCACAAAAGATTCGGGATTCGTTTTCGTACGCACCACCACATAGCGGATCGGAATGTTCGTTTGGAGAAACGGAAGAAAAATGTCGTGACGCACGGTTCCAAGTTGCCTGTACTGAGCGTCCGCGACAACGCCGACAATTGTGGACCATTCTCCATGTTCCTCGGGCCCGCCGAGCTTGATCTGCTTGCCAACCGCTTCACTGATGTTCCTAAATCTTTCGTGAGCAAGGGACTGACTCACGATCATTACCGGCTCGCTCGAATCGTTATCGTGAGCTGTGAAGTCGCGACCTGCCAGGACTGGCGTCCCGATTGCCGCGAAGTAGTCCGGTGTAACCACTTCCAGATTGGAAATGGGATTTCGTTTCGCGTCGAAGGCGTCCTGCCCTCGGGCCTGATACTCCGCATCCCACCCCACGTTTCCTTCCAAGGGACGTAGCAAAATCGCGCCCGCCGCGCGCACCTCGCCGTGACTGCGAATTCGATTAAGCAAGTC
>Ga0210410_10004471_pt1 | contig 12257 bp, 9 predicted proteins | sample IncBWC4MmetaG_FD_161058 | JGI IMG/M metagenome (GOLD analysis project Ga0210410, IMG submission 161058) | Forest soil microbial communities from Barre Woods Harvard Forest LTER site, Petersham, Massachusetts, United States - Inc-BW-C-4-M | ecosystem: Environmental > Terrestrial > Soil >... | reverse complement strand
TGCGGCGATCCGCTTCCGCGAGCTCACGGACGGATGCAATGATCCCGGAATATTCGTGGAAGGCAGGAGAATCTTCACCGAGAATTTCCTTCAGGCGCTCGAAGCGATGATTCAGGATCGAATAATACGAACGAGGCGTGAGGGGAAACAGAGAATCGAGATACTGAAAGAAGAAGCGGTTTTCCTGAAATAAAAGCCTAATCTCGCCGGAATCGAGGGCCTCGCCGAAGGGACGTCCAAGAACTGGAAGAAGAATTTTGCCGTCGAGACTGCGAGAATGCGGGTGCCACTCGATATCGAACAATGCGGCAAAGGCGGACTGGGCACCGTTTTCGAGCACGTCCATCCACCAGGGATTCTCGGCGCTGGCGGCCATATGATTGGGCACCGTGTCGAGCAGCAGGCCCATGCCGCGATTTTGCAGTTCGCCCAGCAGCGCGGCGAATTCCTCTTCACTGCCCAGATCGGGGTTGATGCGGGAAGGATCGGTGACATCGTATCCATGACCACTTCCCTTCCGGCTGGCCAGAACCGGCGACAGATACAAATCAGAAATGCCAAGTTCGTGAAGGTAATCGAGGATCCTGCTGGTATCCGCGAAGCGGAAGTCTTTGTTCAGCTGTATCCGATATGTCGCTGATGGCGCGCGTTTAGGCGGCATTTTCCACGACTACCTCAGGCAACAAAATGTGAAGCTGCGAAGCCAAACGCTTCAGATCTTCATAGCGACGCAGCGCAACCGGATCTGCTGCCGGAGAATGCCATCCGTTTTGCTGGAAGGCTGTGACCAGGGGCCGATAGCACAGGTTCTGCGCTTCCCAGAGAACCACCGGAAACGGAAGCGCAACGATGAGATCGAGCAACTTGATAATCCGTTCGGTGAGTACGGGATCGGTTGGATTCGCGGCAAACTCGGCTGCCTCTTTTTCCAGGCGCTTGCGAACCTTGTATTCGAGAGTGGTTGAATCCAGGGTTACTTTGCTGGCCCTTGTTTCCCTCAGCAGGCCGAGAATGCTGTCGGGGTCCAGGTCTGGACGCTCGAGATACTGTTCCAATTGACTATTGAGTGCGATCTCAGCAGCCGACTTCAAGGCGGGCGGCACCGGTATCTCGAGCGCATTCAGGAAGCGAATCAGAGGAGCCTGGCCTTCGAATACGGTTCGATAGAGGACCGCTGCCGAATTCAGAGATTCGTTCAAGATGAGGCTAGTGATCTTTCTTTGCTCGTCACGGAAGAGTTGGCGCAGCGAAAATGTGTTCTTGCCGTATACCTGGTCGAGCAACCGAATTACCTCAGCGGTGTCGGCCTGGGCAAAGGCTGCGACCAGTTTGTTTTGATCCTCGTCGGAAGAAGCCTCCGCCGGACGGATGCCGGCAGTCAGGTTGTGGTCGCCAAGATGGAGGACCGTGAAATCGAGATCGGCGGATTCCTCGGTAATGGCCGAACGAAATCGAGCGCATCCCGTGGCCAAGCGGATTTTACCTTCTGCCTCCACGGAGTATCGCAAGCGTTCCACATCGTAGCAATAAATGCGCGTCTTGTCAGGGTAGCTCTCGAACAGAGAGCTGATGGCGTAGTGACCGCCGACGCGTTCGATGTCGATGACCGCGGGTTTGACCCACTTTTCGTAGATCTTCGCGCCATCTCCATGTTCGGGGAGATTGCTTTTCGCCCGTGCGAGATGCTGGAGGAATTCCGCCTCCAGTCTTACATCGCAACATTGTTCGGCGAGTTGCAGCGCGCGCCCTGCGTAGTGAATGACTTGGACGGTTTCCAGGCCCGAGAGTTCGTCGAAGAACCATCCGCAACTGGTGTACATGAGTAGAGCATGACGCTGCATTTCAAGAAGCTTGAGGGCAGTTACCTGCTCGTGCGGCTCCAGCGGCCGGATCGCGTGGTCCGCAAAGAATGCCTTGCGGGACTCCTCGGTGCGATCGAGGATGACCCGGATATAATCGTCGCGAGTCTCCCAGGGATCGCGAACAAATTCTTTCAATCGCGATTCAAAGATGGGAGCCAGTTTATCGCGAAGCCAGTCGAGTGCCTCCCGCAGCGGAGCACGCCACTGCTGGTTCCAGGGGTGACCGCCGGAGTTGCATCCGCAATCGCTACGCCAGCGTTCGACACCATGCACACAACTCCACGAGCTGTTTTCAACGATCTCCACGAAGTGCTTGGGAGGATGCTTTTCCAAAAACTCGCCGTAGTTGGTGAGCTTGGCGATCCCTTGCTTTTGGATTTCCTCGAGGGCATAGGTGAGCGCCATCTCGCCGTAGCGGTGATGATGACCGTAGCTCTCTCCGTCCGTGGCAATGTGAACCAACTGAGGTCCCTGACGCGAGTCGGAGAAGCCGCTCATCAACCGGTCGGCGAACCGTTTGCCATCGTTCAGTAAACCCTCGAATGCCACCCCCTGCGAGATGGGTCCGTCGTAAAAGAAGAGATTGATTCGCTTTTTCGAGGGGAGTTCCGCGAGATAGGCGCGGGCGGGATCAATGCGACCTCCGCCGACATCCTCCCACTTCGAGCTGTTTTTCGGTCGAATGCGTTGGCCCTGGCGCGGGGCGAGAATCGTAAATTTAATTCCATTCTCAGCCAGGACTTCGAGAGTTTCGGTATCGACGGCGGTTTCGGGTAACCACATTCCTTCCGGCTTTCGTCCGAACCGGCTTTCAAAATCACGCATTCCCCACTTTACCTGAGTCACCTTGTCGCGGCGATTGGCGAGGGGGAGGATCATGTGGTTGTAACCCTGCGCCAGAGCGGATCCATGTCCGGAAAACCGTTGGGCACTCTTCTGGTCAGCCTCAAGAATTGACTGGTAGACCTTGGGCGCTTGGTCCTTCATCCAGGACAACAGGGTGGGCCCGAAGTTGAAGCTCATCTCTGAGTAGTTGTTGAGAAGGTTCTGGATCCGATTCTCGGCGTCAACAATTCGTGAGGCGGCATTGGGTGCATAACACTCGGCCGTGATGCGCTCGTTCCAGTCATGATACGGATAGGCGGAGTCCTGTAATTCAACGGCTTCGAGATAAGGATTCTCTCGCGGGGGCTGATAGAAATGCCCATGGATGCAAACGTATTTCATACCGCCTCCGTGGTAGATTCAGGTCGTTTGATGACCAAAAATGAGTGTGGCGAAAGTCGCAACTCTTCCGCTGGCAACAGTGTAATCTGCGAAGCAAGATTCCGTTCCGGTCCATTCCAAGATGCATCGGCAGAGTGAATCACCGTCGACCACTTCCCTGCCAGATCAGGTAGGTTCAAGGTGACGGGGAACTCCGCGAAGTTGTAGATCGTCGCCAGTTGCTGAGAAGCATTCTCGCGCATTATCAGGAGAGCGCAGCCTCCCAACTCTCGAACGGATGGTGAAGAGAGTGTGCCCAAGGACTGCTCGTCGCGGATCTGAATGAGTCGTTGGTAGAAGCGCCAAAGCGTTTGGTGCGGTTCTTCTTGCTTGAGGGAATGGTTGAGAGCGGACCGTGCGAACGTCTGTTCGTCTTGCGGATCAGGCACATTGCCTTCCCAGCCAAACGCGGCGAACTCCTCGCGGCGGCCGCGACGAACGGCTTCGACCAGGTCGGGATCGCCGTGGCTTGTGAAGTACTGGAAGGGAGCGTTCTCCCCATATTCTTCCCCCATGAACAACATCGGAACAAAGGGCGAGAGCAGGTTGATTCCGGCCGCAAGCTTGAGCGCTTCGAAATTGACCAGGCTGCTCAAGCGTTCCCCGGCGGCGCGGTTGCCGATCTGGTCGTGATTTTGATTGCACACGACAAACTTTGCGGGCGGGATACCGTGGGCTGAGTTGCCATGGCCGCGCTTGCGGTAGTTGGAATGTTGTCCGCTGTAATACCAGCCGTCTCGCAGCGTCGTCGCCAGAGGCGGAATGCCTCCGAAATCAGAGTAATACCCGAGGTTTTCCCTCGTCAGCAGGGTGTGAACCGAATGATGGAAATCATCGCTCCACTGGGCGTCGAGTCCGTATCCACCCCGCTCTGGACCAGCAAGGAGGCGAGAATCGTTCAAATCGCTCTCCGCGATCAGGTGGAGCGGGCGACCGAGTCTTTGGGACAGGTCAGCGACCGAAGACTTGAGTTCTGCCAGGAAATGACGGGCGCCAAAGTCAAAGATTCCATGGACAGCATCCAGGCGAAGGGCGTCGAAGTGGTAGTCTTCGAGCCAATACAAGGCGTTTTGGATGAAAAATCTCCTGACTTCGTCGCTGCCTTCGCCGTCAAAATTGATAGCCTGACCCCAGGGAGTTCGATAGCGATCAGTAAAGTAAGGCCCGTAAGCACTAAGGTAGTTGCCTTCCGGACCCAGATGGTTGTAAACCACATCGAGGGCGACGGCCAGACCCTGCTGGTGGGCGGCATTTACCAATCGCTGGAGGGACTCTGGGCCACCGTAGGAGTTTTGAGGAGCAAACATATATACGCCGTCGTATCCCCAATTTCGGGAGCCGGGAAATTGTGCGATGGGCATCAGTTCAATCGTCGTCACACCCAAGGCGGCTAGTTCCTGAAGGTGTGGGATTACGGCGTCGAACGATCCTTCTGATGTGTATGTTCCGACATGGAGCTCATAAAAGATGCTGCGCCCCAGAGGGATTCCATTCCATTTGCCGTCGGTCCAGCGAAAGGCCTCTGGGTCAACGATTCGAGACGGGCCATGCACTCCCTGAGGCTGGAAACGGGATGCCGGATCGGGCAAATCCCGCACACCGTCGATCTTGTAGAAGTATTCAGAACCGGGGGTTAAGGTTTTAATGGTCGCGCGATGGTATCCGTCGGCGAGCGGATCCGTGGGGATGATTTCTCGGCAGCCGCTCACGAAGTGCACGCTAACCGTGCGCGCATGGGGAGCCCAAACGAGGAACTCCCAACTGCCGTCTGGAAGACGGTTGGCGCCTACTCGCGTCTGTTGGGCACAAACTTTGGTCAGTGGCATTGTTTGAGTGATGTAGATCAGGCCAGATGGCTACGGGTGTAGCTAGTTCTCCACGATACCAGTTTGCGAAAGATCAGGATTGATGGGTATCCGGATTACCTAGTAGATGCGCCGGGAATAGTTCGGATTCGCCCTTAGGATTTCGGGACTCAGGGCCGAACCGGCGTCCGTTTGAGAAGCTTGCAGCACGACTTAAGACCTGCCCTGCTCCGGTCGAATGAGATGGGGTTGAGGACTATATGTCGAAGATTCGATAGGCAGCGGAGGCTTTTTGCGCCTGGAGCAGGGTGATAGCGACGTTGTAGACGGGGCTGCCACCGATGGTTTTTCCCTCCAATTGTCCGTGATGTGCATGGCCGTGCAGCACCAGATCGGCACCGTGACGATCGACGACCTCGGCGAGACGCGTCGTACCGAGAAAAGCGAATATCTCGGGCGCTTCGCCCTGAACGGTAGCGGCAATGGGGGAATAATGAACCACGACCACGCGTTTGGGCGTGCGGAGTTGCGCCATGGCGCGTTCCAGCTTCAAGGCTTCGTCGATGGAGGCCTGCACAAACTGCTTGATCTCGGGCTCGCCGAAGGCAGTTAACATACCGCGACCAAAGCCTCCCACGAAACCTTTTGTGCCCGCGAAGCCGACTCCGTCGCGCTCGTAGGCAGTTCCGTCCAGCACCTTCAGGCCGGCGGCCGTCATCATGCGCATCAATTCCGCCTGCTTTCCGCTCTCGTAGTCGTGGTTTCCGAGAACGGCAATCGTCGGGACTCGCGATCGAACGACGACGTTCAATAGCGGTTCCATCTCATCGGGCTGGCCATAATTGGTGAGATCACCGGCCAGCACGAGGACATCCGCCTCTTCGCGAACGCGGCTCAGTTGATCGTGCAAGGCGCTGTGCCGCGACGGAGAGAAGTGTATGTCGGCAGTGGCTGCGATTCTCATGTTGTTATCTGCGGCGCAGGGATAATCTTCAAACGGCGATCGCGATACTCCTGCATCAGATTCGCGAGACCCCACTCATTCACGTCGATGGCAAACTGCTTGTCATCGACCAGACTACCTCGAAATTCGGCAGCCGAGTCAGGGTGAGAGACGGCGTCCTGAAAGCGGCAAAGGAGATCGCGCCAGACTCCTTCAGGAACATAGTGTGTTTGTGCGGGGTACACATAACGAAACAAGACAAGCGCCCAGAGGACGATTTCCCAATGTTCCCCTACCATGCGGAGAATGCGCTGCCAGTCGAGCTTCCCGCGAGTTCCGTAGATTAGGTGCACAATGTCAGCGCCGTCGAAACGCTCCCGGCGCGCGATAAAAACCTTTGAAGCCACCAACTCTTCCGCGGCCAGCACCCGGGTCTTCACACCTGCAACTTCCGCGAGGCGCGCCCGTTCAATCCACGAGTCTTCCACCACGATGGCGGCATTGCTCATGCCCGTGATGAAATCGACGAAGAAACCGTCGCGATGCGCCTTGAACAGCCAGACCGGATCACAGACTTCGCACTCGAAACCCTTTTCTCGAAGATGCCGGAGAGCCACATTCGCGTTTGCAGGAGTCAGAAACAGATCGAGATCTTTGGTATCGCGGCCAATGCCCGTGTGCTCACGAAGGGCAAATGCCCCCGCCACGGCAAACGAGGTTCCCTTCTTCTCCAAGAGTTCAAGGACTTCTCGGAACAGGGCCTGCTGTTCCTCGGGAATCTGTATCGGTCCCGACGAAGTCTCCGGCACAACATTCTCGTATGGCTGCTCGGGCATGGAACCTTGGATGTGAAAACGAGTATCGACGGTTGTCACTTCCGGGGAAGAACTGCGTCGGACGCAATCTGGTTTCTGCTTTGTTAGTCGCTAGACGAGCTCTCGAACTTTGTCAGGGAGCGCAGTCAGGGCGATTTTGGCGCGGTTCGGCTCACCTCGCACCAAGGACTCGGCGAATTTCATGGCTTGGTCGAGGCAAGTGGCGAATCCCTTGCCGTGCTTGGCGCCAACCAAGACCGCAACCTGGACCGCGCCTGGAAATGCGGCGACACATTGAGCCCGCTGTATTACACCTTTCGGCATTGCCTTGTTCGGCGTGGACATGACCTCATCCATGACGTCGGCGGATGCCGCCGGGCGCTTCGCTATGTTCGATTTCATCCGCCCAACTCAGACCGCAGCATGGCCCTCACTGTCATCCCCTTGCCTGACAACTTAGACCTTCTTGGGTTCATTTCGTGCAGCTGCGTCTTTATCTTCCTACTATAGCTGATGACGCACAATGGTTGACGCTAACCGTCAGCCAAATAGGCGTCTATCCGGCATTGCCTGTAAAGGGAGCTAGGGCACGCGAGTAAGGAATCTCGCTACCAGGGGGAGTGCTGTTGGAACGCGGAATGATAGAAGCAGGGTAGACTCCAACACCCATTCCTAATGTTTGAAAGTGTTTTCAGGAAACCTCCTTGGCAGTGAGGTCCGATTGGATGCTGTGTTTGAGAGAGGAGTTCATAAAAACCTGAAGAAGGGAAAAACCTGCCGCCAGTGAGCTCCGTGGACTGCGCTTGACGGAGGTCATGCGGAGTAAGTAATCGTCAGGCTGGAAGAGGAATCCCAAGCTTCTCTTGAAGTAAGGTTCCCAAGACGGAACATTAAGAGGCTGCCCATCTGGAGGTTTCTGGAGTCGAGGTCCGCAAGACCTGGTAAATCACTTTTCTATTGGGTCTGATGCCAGCCGTTGTGCGCGGTCTAGACTCCGGTCAATATTCGATCTTGTTCGACTTGTTTTCCCAGGCACGAAAAGCTGCCAGCGCTTCTTCGCGCATCATCTGAATCATGGGAATCTTTCGCTTGGAATGCGGCTGTGCGATCTCACGATAGATCAGAGAATCATCAAACCCTATCTTCGAGGCATCGACGTCGCCGTTGCCAAAGTAAACGCGAGACAGGCGAGCCCAGTAAATTGCACCCAGACACATGGGACACGGCTCACAAGAACTGTAGATTTCGCAACCCTCCAAATCAAAAACACCAAGCTTCTCACAGGCTCTTCGGATGGCGACCATCTCGGCGTGAGCGGTAGGATCATTTGCCGAAGTGACTTGATTCGCGCCTTCGGCAATGATCTTGCCGTCCTTCACCACAACGGCTCCAAAGGGCCCGCCTCGTCCTGAGCGGACGTTGTCCATTGACAACTGAATCGCGCGAACCATGAAAGACTTGTCCATGTTGGTTTCTGGGTCGTTGAGAAGCGAGTATAAGCCGGGACTTAGAATTTCGTAAAATGCTGGTTAACAAGAGTAGTACATGCTGGTATAGAAACGATTGCGATAGCTGCAATCATGAATCTTCGTAGGAGCACCACTTGAGCTTGCAAGCTTTCCTCGCGCGTCACGTGATCACCAACGAAGGAATCGGGCCAGCTGCCGTACTTGTGGGGGGAGAGCGCGTCCAGGCCGTGGTTGCTCCCGATCAGATACCTGTGGGTTGCACGATTAATGACTTCGGCGACGCCGCAATTCTCCCGGGGCTGGTCGATTCCCACGTGCATATCAATGAGCCTGGTCGCGGGGATTGGGAAGGCTTCGAAACCGCGACGCGTGCCGCAGCGGCAGGCGGCTGCACGATGCTGGTCGACATGCCCCTGAATTGTCTTCCGTCAACGACTACTGATGCTGCGCTTGATGCTAAGCGTAAAGCGGCGCACGGCAAATGCCGCGTCGATTGGGCTGCCTGGGGCGGTTTGGTCCACGATAATCAAAACGAGATTGAAGGTCTCGCGACCGCCGGCGTCCTGGGTTTCAAGTGTTTTCTGGTCGACCCCGGGATCGACAGTTTCACCATGGTTAGCGAGCAGGAGTTACGATCTGCTCTGCCGCGAGTGGCTCGGACTGGCCTTCCGCTGTTGGTTCACGCGGAGCTTCCCGGCCCAATCGATCGCGCCACGGATGCTTTAGCAAACGCCGATTGGAGCTGCTACGGGACTTATCTTGATTCGCGGCCGGACGAGGCAGAACTGGCTGCGATTCGGATGATGCTGACCCTGTGCCGCGAATTTGGTTTTCGTCTGCATATCGTGCATCTCTCAACCAGCCAGGCACTTGAGGAGTTGGCTGACGCGCGTAAAGAAGGACTTCCGGTCAGCGTCGAGACCTGTCCACACTACCTGCATCTGTCCGCTGAGCAAATTCATGACGGGGCGACTTCAAGCAAATGTGCGCCGCCAATTCGCGGCCGTGATAATTGCGAGAGATTGTGGCAGGGCCTCAGAGATCGAACGATCGATTTCGTGGTTACTGACCATTCTCCGTGCCCGCCAGCCATGAAACGGCTTGGCGAGGGCAATTTTCGGAGTGCGTGGGGCGGCATTGCGAGCCTTTCTGTGGCGCTTCCAATCCTGTGGACGGAAGCCAGCAGACGAGGATTCACGCTTCGCGATGTTGCCCAGTGGATGTCCGCTGGGCCTGCCCGCCTGGCGGGGTGCGACCTGCACAAGGGCCGCATTGCTCCCGGCTACGATGCGGATTTCGTGGTATTCGAACCGGATCGCGAGATCACTGTGACGGAAGACAAACTGCACTACCGGCATCCAGTTTCACCTTATCTGGGGGAAACACTGCGCGGGAGAGTAAAGGCTACTTATCTACGCGGGAATCCAGTGTTCGCTGACGGTGAGTTCCCCGGTCAACCCTGCGGCCGCGAGTATACGGCGAATTCAAACCGTCGATCGACACCATGACCTTTTTCCATTTTGCCTCGCGACACTTCCCCACCATTGTGGCGCAGTCTGGCATACACTATCCCATCCGCGCGACCAGCGGCCGGGTCACGCATGGAGACGATCGCGGATGAACAGTGTGAGGACGAAGGGTATCTGATGAATCGGGAACGCATCGTCGGCGAGTCGGTTCCGCGCAAGGAAGGGCGCGACAAGGTGACCGGAAGGTCGAAGTACGTCGACGATATGGTTTTGCCGAACATGCTCTTTGCAGCCACGGTTCGCAGTCAGATTCCTCATGGCCGAATCAGGAAGATCTCATTCGGCGCCGACGTCGCCTGGGATGAGTTCGTGGTCGTGTCTGCGAAAGATATTCCTGGGAGAAACTGCATCGCGTTGATCGGCGATGATCAACCTTGTCTGGCCGGTGAATTTGTTAACCATCCAGAAGAACCCATCTTGCTGGTTGCTCATCCGGACCGGCATGTTCTTCAAAAGGCAGTTCACGGGGTGTCGATCGAATACGATCGCCTGCCTGCGATCTTCACGATTGAAGAAAGCGAGGGCCGCTCCGAAGTTGTGTGGGGCGGGGACAACATTTTCAAAACCTACTTGATCGAGAAAGGAAACGTCGAGGCGGGATGGCAGAACGCCGATTACATCGTGGAAGGCGAGTACTCGACGGGTGCGCAGGAGCAGTTGTATATCGAAAATAACGGAATGATCGCGTCCTTTGATGAGGCACAAGGGATCACGGTGTGGGGATCGCTGCAGTGCCCTTACTACGTTCACAAGGCCTTGATGGCGCTGTGCAATCTACCGGCAGATAAAGTTCGGGTTGTGCAAATGGAGACCGGAGGTGCTTTCGGCGGCAAGGAGGACTATCCGTCGATGATTGCTGGGCATGCTGCGCTCCTGGCGATCAAGGCGGGAAGGCCCGTCAAGATTATTTATGACCGGTTGGAGGACATGGCTGCGACCACAAAGAGGCATCCCTCGCGCACTCGGCATCGGACGGCCGTGAGTCGAGAGGGAAAGATCCTTGGCGGCGAAATCGAATTCACGATCGACGGTGGAGCTTATGCGACGCTGTCTTCCGTGGTACTTTCCCGAGGTGCGATTCACGCTGGCGGTCCCTATTACTGGCCGAGTGTTCGTATTCGCGCGAAGGCCGTTGCCACAAACGCGCCGCCTCATGGAGCGTTCCGAGGCTTTGGGGCGCCACAGAGTTTGTTTGCCATGGAGCGGCACATGGATCGAATCGCCCAGACGATAGGTCTGTCCCCGGTTGAGATTCGTCGTCGAAACTTTCTGCAGCCCGGGCAGACTACGACCACAGAACAGGTCGTGCGTGAACCGATCGATCTTGGTAAGTTGCTCGACCGTGCCTTGGAAATCTCGGACTATGAGTCCAAGAAGCGGGCTTTTGCGAATCAGAATCAGACTGGCGGTTCCAAGAAAGGCATGGGCATTGCCGCGTTTCTGCACGGCGCCGGATTTACCGGATCGGGCGAGCGTTATCTGAGTTCGGTGGTGGGAGTAGAAGGCTGCGCCGATGGCGCTGTGCGAGTCTTGGTGTCGAGTACGGAATTTGGTCAGGGAACGAACACTGTGCTGAGCCAGATCGCGGCTGAGGCTCTCCATTTGCCCTATGAGAACGTCAGCATGGCCCCCCCAGACACACTGGAGGTGCCCAACAGCGGCCCCACGGTCGCATCGCGCACCGCGATGGTGGTGGGAAAATTGGTACAGTCGGCAGCGCTTGGGATTGCGCAGACTCTGATTTCCTCCAATCTTCTCGACGACGGCTATTCCGCGGACGAGTTTCGCGAGGCTTGCCGGCAGTATGTTGCGATGCACGGCCAATTCCGGTGCTGGTCGCGTTACGATCCCCCGAGCGGAATTTTCTGGGACGACGAAAAGTATCGAGGGGAGGCTTATGCTGCATTTGCCTGGGCGGTGTACATCGCGGAAGTCACCGTGGATCTGGCTACCTATAGCGTGTCGGTAGATGACTTCGTCGCGCTGCAGGAAGTAGGCAAGGTGCTGCACCCGGTACTGGCGCGAGGACAGATCATCGGTGGAGTTGCGCAGGGGATTGGATTCAGCCTCTACGAAAAAGTGGTTTGGCAGAATGGGCGAATGCAGAACGGACAGATGACCAATTACATTATGCCAACCTCGAGCGACCTGCCGCCGATTCGCGTGTTCTTTGAAGAGTTGGGAAATGTCTATGGGGCGTATGGGGCGAAAGGCATCGGCGAACTTCCGATGGACGGGCCGGCACCGGCAATCTTGAATGCGGTTGAAGATGCTCTTGGAGTTCCGTTCAATTCTATTCCTCTGCTGCCGGAGGATATTATGGATGGCCTCGCCACATCGCCGGAAAACAATGCGAGTATCTTCACTAGCGGAGGCCAATGAACGATTCTTGCGAGCGAGCCGCCAAGGCCGAGATTTCATTTACGGTGAATGGTGAGGCGAAGAGTATACGTGCTTACCCGATGGAACGCTTGCTCGATGTGTTGCGACTGGAATTTGGATTGACCGGCGCCAAAGAAGGGTGCGGAGAAGGCGAGTGCGGATCGTGCTCGATATTGATGGATGAGG
>Ga0210410_10004470_pt1 | contig 12259 bp, 12 predicted proteins | sample IncBWC4MmetaG_FD_161058 | JGI IMG/M metagenome (GOLD analysis project Ga0210410, IMG submission 161058) | Forest soil microbial communities from Barre Woods Harvard Forest LTER site, Petersham, Massachusetts, United States - Inc-BW-C-4-M | ecosystem: Environmental > Terrestrial > Soil >... | reverse complement strand
CAAGAGCCGTCGGAATATCCGAAGGCGAACCCGCGAGATACACGACGAGTTTGCCCTTCAGGTCCAATCCGGCCAGTTCATCCAGGCTTTTTTCCGGGATTTTCAGCCCGTAACCGGCGAAAACCAGCGGCGCTGTCACCTGCATGGATTCGTGTGTCGCCCTTGTGCTGAAAAACGCGTCGTCCGCAAACGAGAGCGGCTTTGTTTCGCCGTTGGCCACCAGGGCGAGCGAAGACTTCGCCTCATCCAGTTCGTATTGAATGAACGAAACCGGCTGGTAGAACCCGTCAGTTCCAGCTGGCTCAAGACCTGCTTTCTTGAACTGCTCGATCGCGTAAGCCTGCGCCTTTCGCAGTCCTTCACTGCCGGTGTCGCGGCCTTCCAGCGAATCGTCCGCCAAATATTTCACGTGCGACCACCAGGAACTGCCATCAAAGTGGGAAACAGCGGCTTGCTGCGCCGCCGCCGCAACGGCAAGCACCACGAACAAACCAACGGTGACGATGGATTTCAAACGTGTTTTCACAGGTTTCACCCCGGGAGCGATTTGGAACGCATCGAGAATAGCAAGGAAGCCCGCAGCGAGTCACGCCATCTCCGGCGCGCTTCCGCAGGTTTCGATGGAAGGTTGAATCAGTGAGGCTGGATCAGAGTGGCCTGGGCGGAAACGCATTGCCAGGTGCCGTCGAGCTTAGCCCAGGTGTCAACGTATCTACCCCGCAACGTGGTGGTCTTTCCGCCTTTGCTCCAACGGCCGCGGAATACTCCGGTGACGACGGCGAACTCGCCATAGGAGTGGATGCTCAGGTCTTCACTGACAAGTTGTTCCGGAGCCGAACTGTCGTTCTTCACGTAGCTCAGGAACTGATCCCGAGTCCGAAGCGCTCCGTCGTAATCCACGTAAACCATGGTCGGCGCGAAGATACGCGAGAGCGCCGTTGTATCCTTGGCCTGCTCGGCGCGGTTCCACAGATTTTCGAGTGCCAGAATCTTGCCTTCGTCTTCGCTGTATTGCGGCTTTTCCTGCGCCATCGCGATCCAGCCGAGCGCAATCGCAAACACGATCAGCACACACCATTTCCGCATGGGAAGCCTCCCGGAAAAATAACCCCGAAAGGGATACTAACGTGAGGGGGAGTCTTGAAATCAAATGTGACGGGCAAGGCTGGCCAAAAAGTTAACAGGAGCAAGAAGCACGATAGGTTGAGGACTTACCGATTCGAGTTCGGCGGTCTGGCTTACTCACCCTTATCGTAGGGGAAACCTTTACCCGCCCAGTCCGTTGCGAAGTCCTGGGGGAGCAGAAGCACGCGCAGATTTTTGAATCCCAGCCCTTGCAGCGCCTTGAAGGCAGGGCGAATGTTGGGGCAGCGTTCCAGCGGGCAGCATCCACAATAGATCACCAGATTCGTCGAGCGGGGAAGTCCGGCGGCCCAAGCGGTCAGTTCTTTCAGCCCTTCGTCGCTTCCCGCCGTCCCGTGGTATTGAGCGCCCTTGATGTGCCCGGCGCTGTAGAGTCGCTTGAATCCCACGAAAACGACCGTCGGCGCAGTCTTGGAGTTGCCGAGTTCCTTTGCGAGGCCGGCGGGTTCGACTGTCTGGGCTTTCGTCCACGGGTCGGAATCGCCGTGGATTGACGTGGCAGCGATCACCACCAGCGCACAAGCTGCTGCCAGTACCACGGACAGTCGGACCAACCGGAAAACGATTCTCGATCTCACGAAACATGGCCTCCGCGCACAACAGAATCACGCACTCCCAGCATAATGCACAACTGACAAATCATAATCAGGGTTTACCGCCTGCGGCGCGGCTGAAGGTGAGCGGTTTGTCGCTTCCCTCGAAGTAGATCAGCAATTTCGCACCGCGTAGTTCGTAGCGCGTCGCCGCCGCGAGCGACTTGAGATAGCGATCTTCCTGGTCGCCGATGCCGTTTGCTATGCAGGCCATGCGCGTGGAGGCGAGCGGTCCGAACTTGATCGAAGTCCCCAAAATCGTCACCGAGCCGTTGAATCGATTGCACGAACCGTTTCCCGCGGCGTGCCCGGCATCGGGAAAGCCAAGCGTCGCTTCTGGTTTTTCGAGGGCGGGAGTCCCGGCAAGATCCCGGAGAACCCATTCGGTGCCGACGAGCGAAGCTGGTTGCGACGCCGCGGCTGTATTTCCTGCCTTTGCGTTATGAGAGGGAGCACATCCGCAAATTCCGCCCGCCAGCACCAACAGCGCGACAATCGCCATGCTTGATTTCACTCCGCCTCCTCGATCACCTACTTTTTCAGGGAAGCGCGGGTGCGCTGCAGCTTGACCGCCGATGTGCGTAGCGTTTCCGGAACATTCTTGTTCATAGCCAGCTTTTTAAGGTCGCCGGCGTTCAGCACCGGCAGCATGTGCAGGGTCACATCCAGCGGTGTTTTTGGATTGTTGACGAGATTTCGCACCACGACATAGTTCTTGCGGAAATTGCGATTGCCCGCGATCAGGCGAAGTATTTCGTCGGTCAGGTTGGCCATGGAGGCGAACCCTTCCACTTCCTGATCGGTCAGGCGAGGCGATTGCAGGACGGAGCGCTGTACCACTTTATTGGAGTCGCGGATCAGGGTTCGGCGCGCTTCGGAACTCCCTTTCATCGCGAATTGCACGCGCTGGGCAACGGTCATGCGGCTAATCTGCTGCAGCAACGTCTGGCGCCTGCCGGGGTCCGGCTCCGCTTCGGCGGCCGCGTCGGCCAGGTGTCCATGGTCAATTTGCGTGCTGCGGAATTCTTCGAGCAGTTTTTTCTGCTCCGGAGTGACGAAGGCAGAGTGTTCGAGTGTCGCCGCAAGTTGGGGATGCGCCGTGACGCGATCGAGTTCTTCCAGGAGGTGCTGAACAACGGCGGGGGAGAAATAAGGAACCAGGGGAAGCAGGCATTCCGGTGGGCAGTTCCTGTTTTCGGCCATCGCTGCCGCGATCCCGGGGGTGCGCGGAATTTTTCTGGCTACATAGGAAAAGAGGGCCGGGACCGCCGTTTCGCGTTTTACCGCATCCACGAAAACTTCCGGCGCGATCGAGAGCATCGCATCCTGGGCGCGCGTGGAGATAACTTCATCGGGATCATCGGAGAGAACGCACAAGATTTCCGCGCGGTCGACGGCGGAGAGGTGCGCGCCCGCGGTGCAGACGGCGATTTTTCGTTCGCGCGGCGCTCGGCCGTGCCGCAGTTCCTCGAGAACTTCAGGGCTGAGAGTTTCCACCGGATGCCTGCCTCAAATTCTTCCTTGTCAGGGTTATTGTACCGGAGGTGCCGGGCGCGTCGACTGGCGGCATTGCTTCCCGGTTCAATTCCAGCAACACCCCGCTGGGGCCGGTGGAGGGAAGGGATGTGATCGTGGGAGACAGTAGTGGAGCGGCGCTCGCATCCAGGGATGAGTTCGATGCAGGCCTGGCGGTGCTTGCCGCGGGTTTTGGAGGAGAGTGCCTGACGAATCTCCGCCAGCCGTAGATGCCACCAAAGATAATCGCGGCCAGCAAAAGGAGCACACCCAGAACCAGGGCGACGGGAATCCACAATGGCGTCGGAGGTATTCGATCTTCGATTTTCTGCGCGTGTTTTTGCGCCTGCTGGTCTGCGTGGGCGGCGTGCGCCAGGTCGTATTCGGCCAGAAACGCTTCCTCATCAAGGCCGAGGTAGTGGGCGATGGAGCGGACAAAGCCACGGTTGAAGACGCCGCCGGGAAGCTTGTCCCACTCTTCGTTTTCGAGCGCTTCCAGAAAACGGGAGCCGATGCGCGTTGCCTGGGTGATTTCCTCCAGTGTGACTTCGCGCAATTCCCGTTCGCGTTTTAGGCGTTCTCCGAAATTTCCCCTGGCCATGCCCCTATCCGTAGCCTTGAGTCTATCAGCGACGCCAGCGGGGAGAAACCCGGGGCGGAGAAAAAAGGAGAAGGATGACGGGAAAGGTCAAAGTTGTGCGAAGAGAAAGCCAAAACTCGTTCCTTCGAAACCAAGGGGATGTGGCCTAGATTTGTCTGACCATCGGTTTGTCTCCCCCTCGGCGATTGAATCATCTAAGAATTCTGACACCTCCACCATTTGCCACATACCCACGGCGCGGTAAGATGAGATGGTGAATTTTGAATGGGATCCAGGCAAGGCCAGGCAGAATCGCCGAAAACACCGGGTTTCATTCGAAGAAGCCGCGACCGTGTTCGGTGATCTTTTGTCAGTGACCTATCCTGACCCAGATCATTCCGCATCGGAACAGCGTTTTATCACAGTTGGAATGTCGGAAGCCGGCCGGGTACTGATCGTCGCGCATTTGGATCGCAATGGAAGTATCAGGATTATTAGCGCCCGCAAGACGACGCAGCGCAAACGAGAACAATATGAAGAAAAAAACTGAAAAACGAGAACGGCGAGATGAGATGCGGCCGGAGTACGACCTGTCGACATTGAAGGGCGGTGTGCGTGGCAAATATATCGCGCGCTACCGAGCGGGAACGAACCTCGTACTCCTCTCGCCGGACGTCGCGAAGTATTTCCCGGACGAACAATCCGTCAATTCGGCGTTGCGTGCCTTGATTCGGGTGGCGAAGAAGCCTCTCCGCACGCGCTAAGCACGTATTCGGAAGAAGTACCAATCGCAGGAAGCTGAACTCTTTGAAAAACCAAACTCCTATTCACCATGCAGCGGGATAGCGTTTCGGTGACACTCGCGGTGGGATCGGCCCCCTGGCAGAAGACGCTGGCAGAGAGTTTGCTCCAGGCGGGGATGCTGCGGCGCGTGGTTGGGTCGGGGCCGTATCTGGAGATACTGGAGCCGAACGGAAGGGGCTCACTGGAAGCGATTAAGCGGTTTCCGAGCTACCGTGCCATCAACCGTTTGCTATGGGGAACGTGGAAGCGCCTGCCGAGAAAATGGCGACCCCCGTCGCCGGTGATGGTGACGGTTCTTCTTCAAGACCGGTTGTGTTTGCGGTGGATACCGCCCTGCAGCGTGTTCCACGGATGGATGGGGCAATCCCTGGCGAGCCTGCCGGTGGCGAAGCGTCAGGGCGCGTCAACGCTGATCGAAAACGCGGGGCGCCACCCGGGCGATTTTCACCGGGCACCCGACGAAGAATGCGATCGCTTTCACATCAAGCGAAGCGAGCGCAGCCCGCTGCTTCCCCTGGCGCTGATTCAGCGGATGGAGCGGGAATACGAACTTTGTGACCGCATCGTGGTGCCTTCCACTGTGGCCCGGGACAGTTTTGCCAAGTTTGGTTACGCGGCGAAGGCAGCGGTGGTTTTTCCGGGAGTGGACGAGAGATTTTTTGCACCGCTTCCGCAACCTGAGCGACGGACGAAATTTCGAGTGTGTTTTACGGGCCGCGTTGAGCTTGCCAAGGGGGCGGGGTATTTGCTGCAGGCGTGGAAACGGCTAGCGTTGCCGAACGCAGAGCTGGTGCTGGCGGGAGATATCCGGCCGGAAATGAAATCGCTCCTGCGGACTCACGCGGATTCCACGGTACACATGACAGGCTTTTTATCGGCGAGAGAACTGCTGAAGCACTACCGCGAATCGGACCTGTTCGTTTTTCCCTCGGTGAATGAGGGACTGGCCCAGGTGCTGCTGGAAGCGATGGCCTCGGGGCTGCCAGTAGTAGCGAGCGACCTCTCTGGTGCGGGCGATTGCGTGAAGGAAGGAGTGGAAGGATTTGTCACTCCGGTGCGGGATGTCGAGCGGCTGGCCGAGGCGATTTTGTGGTGTTACCAGCATCGGGAAGAAATCCGCGCCATGGGCCGGGCGGCACGCGCCAGGATCGAAAGTCAGTTCACGCTTTCTCATTACAATCAACGGATGATCGCACTCTATCGAAGCCTTGCGGAGGCATCTTCTTGATAGCGGCGCCCCCGCGAAGCGAAGCCTATGGAATCTGGCTTATGCCTGCGAATTCGGTGGCGGAGTAAGATATTCCGATGCCCGCGGATGCCCTTTCTGTGACGGTTGCGATCAGCGCAGCCTCTTATCAAAAGACGCTGGCGGAGAGCCTGCTTTCGGCAGGGATGCTGCGGCAGGTGATTGACTTCGTCCCCTACCTGGAGATTCGGGAACCGAACACCGACGGACATTTGGAGCGAGCGAGGAATTTCCCATCATACATATTGTCGAAGCGCCTAGTGTGGGGAGTCTGGCGCCGATTGCCCACGAAGATGCGGCCGCGACCACCGATGACGGCGACCGTGTGGCTTGGCGACCGCCTGCTCGCACGCTGCGTTGTTCCGTCGAAAATTTTCCATGGCTGCACTGCCCTGTGCCTGGCAAGTTTGCGCGCGGCCAAACAACAGGGCGCCATCACTTTGGTGGAACACGCGGCGAGTCATCCGCGCCGGTGGAAGGACGTGGAGAAGGAGGAGTGCCTGCGATTTGGCGTGAAGAGTCTTGACGGCATTGGAAACCAGCCGGAAAGGCTTCTGAGAAGGATGGAGCAGGAATTTTCAGAGTGCGACCGGATTGTGGTGCCGTCTGAGGTGGCGAAGGAGAGCTTCGCGGAGTACGGCTATGGGAAAAAGACGGTAGTGGTGCCAACGGGAGTTGACGCGGAATTTTTTTCACGGGCTCCAGAGGTTGCACGGCCGCCGATCTTTCGTGTTTGCTGCGTGGGCCGCGTGGAGTTCGCCAAAGGTGTGGGGTATCTCCTGCAAGCGTGGAAGCGACTCGGATTGCCTCGCGCAGAACTGGTGCTAGTGGGAGAAGTGAAGCCGCAGATGGCAGCGATATTGAGAGACTATGCCGATTGCGGGATTCGGCTGGCGGGAGTTCTGCCGCCGGTCGAGGTTGCCCGGTGCTACCGCGAATCGAGCCTCTTTGTTCTGCCCTCGCCAATCGAAGGCCTCGCGCAGGTGTTACTGGAGGCGATGGCTTCGGGGCTGGCGGTGGTGGCAACGGATCGGACTGGGGCAAACGATTGCATGACGGACGGCAAAGAAGGGCGGATAGTTCCTGCGCGCGATGTGGACGCCTTGGCGGAAGCGATCTTGTGGTGCTATCAACACCACGAGGAGACTCGGGCGATGGGAAAAGCAGCGCGAGCGCGGATCGACCGTCAGTTCACGCTTGAGCATTACAACCAGCGGGTAATTGCGTTGTACCGTGCCCTGGCAAGCGCCCCACCCCGGAGTCCATTGGGCACAAACGGCGGAGACCCCGCGTATGGAATGTGATTCTTGCGCTAGACTTTGGTTGTGGAACTTATTCTGAAGCTGGTGTGGGGGCTCTTGGCAGGGCTGCGGGAGTATTTTCTTATCGTGGCCGGCGTAGTCGCGGTGCCGTGCATTTTTTTCTTACTTCTTCTTGTATTTCGCTTCCTCAAGCCATCCCGGGCGAACCGATAACGGCAAGAATTCGTACCCGGGCGAATTCACTCAGTTCAGCCAGGAACATGACATGGCGAATGGACGAGTGTCTGCGTCGGAAGAATTTGAAGTGGTTTGCGCGGGCAGCCGCGAGGCATGCGGAGTAAAGAGAGAATCAGATTCCAACCGTCCGCTCATCCCACTGGATCTTTCTGACGTGTGGCTTTGACGCCGGTCAGAATGCCGAGCCCGAGGAGCACAACCGCCCCAACCGCAATCCAGTGCGCGGGCATGTGCAGCAAGTAGGCGGCATAGACCAGGCCACCGATCACGATCGCAAATCCAAGCGAATAAAGGCCAAATGACATAGCATCCCCAAGCCTGATGTTAATTCACCCCGCGGAAGGCTTCTGTACCGAAAGAAACACATTCCGATACCGGCGCCGTAGGGGAGGCGCCAATCTGCTACCCGAAGCCAAGCCCAGCTCGTAAGCTTCAGGATGGCGAGATGGGAACGCCTGTACCACGCGCGGCTTGCGCGGACTTTTGACCAGCGCCATACTGACCGAGATTGGCTGGAACAGGTGTCGAAACTCGGCGGCCCAGGGGCATCCAGGTTCCGAAAGTTTCACACCACCCGGAGAAACCGACTTCCGTGAGCGTTGAGGAAATCAAGCAGTTCCCGACTGTGGACCGCCGCAGGAATCCGGGTGTGCCCTCGGAGCAACGCGAGGCGGGAGAAGTCGCGGTGTTCCAGGAGTTGGGCAAGGCGCTCACTTCTTCGCTGCAACTCGACCAGGTTTTGCGCACCATTATGGAGAAAATCGACGAGTTCCTGCGCCCGGACAACTGGTCGTTGCTTCTGCTCGACGAGCCCAAGCAGGAATTGTATTTTGAGCTGGCGGTGGGCAAGGCATCGCAGGCACTGAAGGATGTGCGCGTCAAGGTGGGGCAGGGAATCGCCGGGTGGGTGGCGCAACACGGCGAAATTGTGATTGTGCCGGACACTTCGAAGGACACGCGGTTCTTCGGCAAAGTGGACGAGAAGACGAAGATGGAGACGCGCTCGATCGTGGCGGTGCCGGTGAAATTCCGTGACACCTGCCTGGGAGTGATCGAGCTGATTAACTGCGTGGGCCCGGAAGGCTTTGACCCGCGCGACCTGAAGCTCCTGGAGGCGCTCTCGGACTTCGCGGCGATTGCTCTCGAGAACGCGCGACACGTGAAGCGGATTCACGAGCTGACGATCAAGGACGACTGCACTTCGCTTTACAATGCGCGTCACATGGGATTCATCCTGGATACGGAAATTTACCGGTCGCAACGCTACAACTACGAATTTTCGATCGTGTTCATTGACCTGGATCATTTCAAGCAGGTGAACGACACGCATGGGCATTTGGTCGGCTCGCGGCTGCTGGCGGAAATCGGCGAATCGTTGAAGACCAACTGCCGGCTGATTGATTTTGCGTTCCGGTATGGTGGTGACGAATTTGTACTGCTCCTGCCACAGACTTCGAAGGACAACGCGATCAACGTCGCGCGGCGCCTGCACAAGTTGATTCGTGAAACCGTCTGGCTGCAGGCGGAGGGCCTGAACATCCGGCTGACCCCCAGCCTGGGGCTGGCGGCGTACCCCGTGGATTCGAAGACCAAAGAAGGGCTGCTGCATCTGGCGGATGAGGCCATGTATCTGGTGAAAAACACGGATCGTGACCGGGTGGCCGCAGCGAATGTGGGCATCCTCTCAATTGATGGGTCCGTTGCGGGCGAAGCCGCGGGCTGAAATTCCCGCCTCCCGCGCGGTGTCTATACACTCCCCGGAAATTTTGATTAACTGAAAATATGAACCGACGCGATGCGTCTCGATACGCACGGTGGTCCGCACTGTTGGCGTTTGCGCTGGCCGGGATCACCGGCGGGATTTACGTGCAGCGCCTATGGGTGGCGCACCGCGAAAGGCAGAATGCCCCGGCGCCTTTGCCGCAGAACGAGGAGAAGCAGTTCACCACGCTGCATTTCAAGAAAGTGGAAGGCGATCGGACGATTTTCGATTTGGAAGCGTCAAGGTCGACGGATTTGCGCGGGCAGGACATCAGCCTGCTGGAAGACGTCAAGATCAAGGTGTTTGGGAAGAATGGGGATCGCAACGACGTGATTCACACGCAGAGCTGCCGTTATGCGAAGACCGATGGCAGCATCCAGTGCGACGGCAAGGTGCAATTCGAACTGCAAAGCGCGGAGGACGCGGCGCGCGCGGCTGCGAATCCCGGCGGCAGGCCGAACATTATTCACATTGACACCAGCGGAGTGACCTTTGAGCGCGCAACGGGGCGGGCGCAGACGGTGCAGCCGGTGAAATTTTCTTTTCCGAATGGAAGCGGCGATGGGGTCGGAGCCGTATATCAATCCGAACAAGGCCAACTGAGGCTGATCCGCGAGGTACGCATCCAAATACAGCCCGCGGCCGATGCCTCCGCCAAAAAGGGAAACACACTGTCGGCGCAGGTGGAGATGAGCGGCAGCAGCATGGAGATTGACAAGGTCGGGCATACGGTGGAGCTCCTTGGCCCGGCGACAGCGGTGAGTTCCGGTGAACAGGTGACAGCCGGGGAATTCACGCTGTTGCTGGATGGGGAATTCCGGGCGCAGGCGCTGATTGCGACGCCCGGTTCGCTGAACCAGCAGCCCGAGGTGAAGAATCACGGCGCAAAGGGTGATTCGATGCTGCGTGCGGACAAATTGACAGCGCATCTTTCGCCGCAAGGATGGACGAGCCGCATCGTGGCGGAAGGCAAGGTACAGGGAGCGTCGCCAAGCGGGAATCTGGAGGCGGAGAGCGGCGACATGGAAATGTGGCCGGGAGTGAATCAGGCGAAGCTGCTGAAGTTGCGAGGAAACGTGCATGTAAACGGGCGTGATCCGAAGACGGGAACGACGCGCAGCTTGACGAGCAACGCGGTGCAATTGACGTTTACGGGCGGCAAGGCGGGCGCGGTGAATCGCGTGCAGCATGCGGAGACTCTGGAGCGTGGCGAAATGGAATGGCTGGATGCGACTGCGGTGCGTTCGAAACTGGCGGCGGACAAGCTGGCGCTGGATTTCAGCGCGCAGGGAAAGCCGCAACTTCTGAACGCGACGGGCGCCGCGCAATCACAAAGGGAAATTCCTGGTAAACCCGTGCAGACCGCGAGCTCCTCAACGGGAGTTGCGCAGCTATCGGCGGCGGGCGACTGGTCGCAAATCACGCTGCGTGGAAACGTGCGGCTGCAGGAAGCGGATCGGAACGCGGAAGCGCAGCAGGCGGTGTTTGCGCGGGCGGCGCAGACTACGGTGCTGACGGGGCAGGCGATGGTGCGCGATGCGGGCAGTGAAACGCACGCCCCCAAAATTACTTTTTACCAGGCGACTGGTGAGATCGAAGCGGAAGGGCCGGTGCGGTCGACGGACTTTGCTTCGAGATCTTCGTCGTTGCAGATGAGTTCCGTGCCGGCGAATCTTTCGGCGGATCACATGCGGGCGAATTCGAAGACAGGGCGCGCGGTTTACACGGGGCACGCACGGTTGTGGCAGGGGGCGTCGGTGCTGGAAGCGGACACGATCGAGTTGCTTAGGCCGTCGCGCATCCTAAATGCTACAGGGAATGTGCGCGCCGTGTTTCCGCAGGCTCCGCAGCCCGGTGCGGGCGCGGGATCGGCGCCGGTGTGGCATATTTCGTCGGGATTGCTGACCTATTGGGATGCAGAGAACCGGGCGCACCTGGAAAAAGACGTGTTCGTGCAATCGACGGACCAGAAGATGCGTTCGCCGCAACTGGAATTATTCTTCACGCGAACCGGAGCGGACAAGCAGGGAAACGGGGGAACGTCGCAAATCAGCCGGGCGGTGGGCACAGGTGGAGTGGTTGTAGAGCAAGGCGACCGGCGAGGTACGGCAGAGCGCGGTCTTTACACGGCGGCGGAGGAAAAATTTGTTCTGACGGTGGAACTCCGACGCTTTACGATCCTATCGAAGGTACTACAACCGGGCGTGAATTGACCTTCTATAGAGCGGATGATACCATCGTCGTGGATTCGGGAAATGGCTTGCGTACTCTTACCAAGCACCGAGTTCAAAGATAGAGGGACCGCCCCGCGATCCCACGTGATGCGGAATGCCCACACTCCATGGCGTCGATCTCAGCAAGTCTTACCGGGGACGCAAAGTCGTTGACAACGTAGAACTGGAAATTGCTCAAGGCGAAGTAGTTGGCCTTTTGGGGCCGAACGGCGCGGGCAAGACGACCACCTTTTACATGATCGTGGGACTGGCGCGGCCAGACTCCGGCAGGGTGCTCCTGAACGAAGAAGAGATCACCGACCTGCCCATGTTTCAGCGCGCCCGCAGCGGCATCAGCTACCTGCCGCAGGAACCCTCGGTTTTCCGGCAGCTCACCACGGAAGACAATCTGCTTGCCATTCTGGAGACGCTGCCGCTGACGCCAGAGCAGCAGCGCGACCGCCTGGAAGAGCTTCTGGCGCAAATGGGCCTGGAGACCGTGCGCTACAGCAAGGCCTACATGCTCTCCGGCGGGGAGCGGCGGCGCCTGGAGATTGCGCGTTCGCTGACGCTGCAGCCATCGTTCATCTTGCTGGACGAGCCGTTTTCGGGCATTGATCCGTTGACTGTGAAGGACTTACAGGACCTTATAAGGGAATTGAGCCGCTCGGGAATTGGCATCCTCATCACCGACCATAACGTGAGGGAAACTCTCACCGTAACCGACCGCGCCTACATCGTGAATCATGGGAAAATCATGAAGAAGGGTACACCCCAGGAGTTGAGCAACGATCCGGAAGTCCGTCGGGTCTACCTTGGAGACAACTTCCGCCTGAATTAGGTTTATTCTAGGGACAGAGCAACCCATCTATGGCTTGGCAAGGACTCAAACTTAACCTCAGGG
>Ga0210410_10004469_pt1 | contig 12259 bp, 14 predicted proteins | sample IncBWC4MmetaG_FD_161058 | JGI IMG/M metagenome (GOLD analysis project Ga0210410, IMG submission 161058) | Forest soil microbial communities from Barre Woods Harvard Forest LTER site, Petersham, Massachusetts, United States - Inc-BW-C-4-M | ecosystem: Environmental > Terrestrial > Soil >... | reverse complement strand
AGCGCACACATGAGAGGGTGACGGCCGCCGCTCTCATGAACAATGGCGACGGGCGCAAGAGATTCGAGGAGACCAAGCTGCCGTACATCAGCGTGGAGGAAGCGATTGGCGATCTGCCACAACTCGACGCTGGAGCCGGGGACGAAGTGCTCTTCTACTCCACGCCGGCACAGACCCAATATCAGACGTGGGCGAGAGAAGGTTCGATTGCGATCTTCAACCACAAGTCACGGACGCATTCCGCAAAGTACCTTCAGAAGATTTCTGTCATAGGTGAGGGCAGTCGCAACGCTGAACTTCCCCCGGACAAACGATTCTCCGATACCTACTGGAGCCAAGCCTACGCGAGACTAAGCAGGCAAGGAATCGCGCAGACGCTCACGACCTGCTTCGGGAATCCCGGATCAGGGCGTTTCCTTCACTACAGGGACTTGCGTGCCCTGACAGTGCGCGAGGGCGCAAGGTTGCAATCATTCCCCGATAGATTCATCTTCGACGGTCCGCAAGCAACGATGACACGCCACATTGGGAACGCAGTGCCGCCTTTGCTTGCACGGGCGCTGTCTCGCCAGATAGGGCAAGACCTACTCGCAGCGGAGTTGGACGTGCCGCATCCCGTGGGACGCCCGAAGAGAGTGCCGCGCAGCGAAACGCCCGAGCAGCGGTCTCGAATCATGCGCGAAGTGCCAAGCAAGAACACGTCAGGCGAATTGCTGTTCCGCAAGGCGCTGTGGCAGGCGGGCATACGAGGATTCAGGCTGCATAGCGCGACGGTTCCCGGTCACCCGGATGTCGTCTTCCAAAAGGCTAAGGTCGCGGTGTTCATCGACGGCTGCTTCTGGCATGGCTGTCCCAAGTGCTATCGCGCCCCGAAGTCTCACCAAGACTACTGGAAGATGAAGGTCAGCCGGAATCGAAAGCGCGATGAGGCAGTGACCGAGCTTTGCAAAAAGGCCGGCTGGAGAGTCCTTCGCATCTGGGAGCACGAGGTTGTGAGCAGCCCGAAGAAAGCAGCGGCAAGGCTTAGTCGTATCCTTCGCACAGCAGAGAAAGCGGCATGACATACGCAAAAGGCGATTACGTCAAGGTCGAATTTCCTGATGATGTCACGGGGATTGGCGAATGGATGTGGGTCAAGGTAGACCACTGCGACGATGAGAAGCGCATCCTCTACGGCGTGCTCGACAACCAACCCGTGAAGGACTACGACAAGATCGGACTTGGATCGTTGCTTGCAATTAGCTTCGACAACGTCCGCGAACACCGCAACCCTTCTGAATTCGACCGCAAGGTCATCTGAGTGGCACAATGTCTCTGCGTCTCTGGTGGAAAAACCGCAAGCTGAGAAAGAGCAGGCAGGCGCTCGAAAAGCAATACAACGATGCCGCGAAAGATGCCAAGCGCAAGAAGAGTCATGACATTCTCGACGAGTGGTACAGCGTCAACGGCTGGGAATTTGACTCTATCGACGCGGAGATAAAACACAACGACTCGCGAGACCTGCTGGACGAAGCCGAGTCGTTGTACCTACCAACCCCTGAACGAAGTGACGAAACCAAGTGGATTTCCAAGGACGATCTGAACTCGTTCGAGAACTGGTCCGTGCTCACGCCTGAGGCGATGACGGACCTTAGGACCTCAATTCGCAAGGAACGACGAGAGAGGCGCGAGACCGTCGATTCGTGGGCAAAGATCATCGGCACAATCATCACGATCTGCACTGGACTCGTTGGTGCCATCATCGGACTGGTCGCTGTCTGGAAGAAGTGAGACAATCTCGCGCTGAGGGGGATTGGGCGGAATCGCGGCTGTGTACGCTCCGGCTGATGGTTCCGCCCTTTATTTGTATGGCAGGGCATAAGAAAGTCAAACCAACCGCGCTCAGCACGTGGGTGAATGATGTCAGAACATTCCGCGCAACGTTCAACTACGGCGACTCCGATTGGGTCGGAACCGTAGCGCTCAAGCAGAAGATAAAGACCCACGTCGGACAGCCACCGAGCGTCGGACTATCGCTTGCTTTGTTCAATGAAATCGTGACGTGGAAACTGGCAGGGCAAGAGGATCGCACGCGTCATCACCGAGCGAAGCTGACAGATGACCTGGTTCGCAAGATCACTGCCTGTGCATTTTCTCTTACGCACCCGGACCCTGACTATCTAACGAGGGCACGGCTCTATGTCCTGCAAGGAATCCCTGGCGTGAGCACGGGAGTTGCTTCAGCCATACTCGCACTCACCTTTCCCGATCTGTACTGCGTCATTGATCCTCGAATCTGGAAAGCGATCTATGGCCTGAGCCAAGAGCAATTCGGACTCTCGGATTACAAGCATTGTCTCGCAGACGTGCGATCTGCGTCCGTGACCCTCGGCTGGCCGCCACAAGAAGTTGACTTCTTCGCTTGGAAGATGACCCCTTAGTGATCGTCTAACACTTTGATAGTAGACAGATCAAACTCCTGCTACAATCCGCGCCATGCAGCCGAGGGGGACTACGCATCAGCGTAGTGCTGCAAATCCAAAACTGAAAAGGTACAGCGAAGTTTCTCGGTATTCTCGCCCTCGGTGCTTGCTGCTGTTTCCTGTTCTCTCACCCAGCTTTTGCTCAAAGCGATGTTTGGACAGTCGGCCCAAACTGCGTTGGCTTCCAAAACACGGATCAACACAGGTGCGAGTTCATTCACACACAGCTATTCATTGGTCAAAGTCGAGATCGATTCGACCAATGGAACCTCATTACCGTAGAGCCCGGTCTCGTAACTGATGTGACATGCCAGACCGCAGGCACCAGCATATTCCAGTATTTGGGCGCTCTCGGCGACAAGAGCAACCCGTGGAAAGGTGCCCACTACAGCAACGTTGCCATTTGTAGAGGGTGGATCAACGGAGGCAATGGACCCGTCACGATGACTGTCACTTATCAGAAGTGACCGCCAGGTTTGAAGCGGCAAGATGCACGTGCGGGGTCTTGCCGCACTCCTACGCGTCAGAATTTCGTCCATTGCAAAACCAGAGTCTGAGGCCCAAACTGTCGCCACAGAAGGCGGACGGAATTGAGTGCTCACTCGCGCCACTCCGTCGCAGCCCACTTAATTAGCCGCTTCTCTCGCTTCTCGACGGCAGTTCGGTCCCACTTCGCCGCCTTGATCGACTTTCCGACTTCAATGGCACCCAAAAGACCGCAGGAGTTGTACGTTGCACCTTTATCCTTCGGCGCGTCGTCCTGAAGTTTCGAGTTAACACCGGGAGGAAGCATCATCAGATTGCCGAGGCGATGCACAAATATCCCTTTTGTATTCGGGTCTTGCGAGCCCTTGCTCTGCGGGTATATGTGCTCCACCGATTTGGATGGTTCATCCGCCCAGATGCGATTCCATTGCGTGGCGTTTAGAACCTGCCCAGCCTCATCCGCTAGGTGTTCTTCATAGCGGAAGAAGAAGTATCGCAATTTCTCTGTCCATCCTTGGTAGCAATCTGCGTTCTTCAATCCCTCGAGGACGTTGTCAATCGGGAACTCCTGTCCAATCGCCGTCAACTCGTCGATGATCGCGTCGCCCGATAGGTTCTCGTTGCTAACACGCCACGCCAATCGGACGTATTCACCTACTTTTGTGCGGGCGTCGCGCCCTCCCAGCCCGTAGATGCGGAAAGTGACATTCTCCCAAACCTTAAGAATTCGCTTCTCCTCAGACTGGGGAAACTTACGAAGTATGATTGCTATGGCTGCAAGACGAGCCTGAACTATCTGTGTCGCGGCTCTAAGGCGGTGGTCTCCAAGGATTCGAGCCTCAGCCTGCGTAACCCTTAGAAGCCACTTGGTGCAATCAACTACTTTCTTGGGTTCGTTCCCGCAGGAATCCCCAAGCACTTGCACGGCATCCTCTTCCCCCAATGGTCGGTTAGGGGATTTCTCCACTCGGAGTGTGCCAGCAAATCGCACCGTCTCCCGATTGAGGCTCTGCCATCGGAGTCCAATAGTCCTGTAGATTTCCGTCCAAAGGTTGTGAAGCTCTGCGACCGTCTCCGCCCTAGAGCCCTTGTCTCCGTACTCAAAAACAATCGCCATGAGCAGACTTTTCAGTTTGTCAAACCACGTGACATCAAGCCCACGACTGTTCAACACCTCAAAAACTGTATAAACGAGAGCCTCATCCTCAATCTCGTGAAAAATGACAGACAACCGATTCTTTATTATTCCGAAAAGATCGAGGAGTTTTCGTTTGGGCTGAGCAATCCAGTTCTCGACAAACGCTTCGCACTCAGCGATAGCCTTTACGAGGTTGTGATCCGCGGAAGTTAGAAGCGGCTTGCTGCCCGGAAGGGTGCCGTCACGAAGGTAGTCGATGAAGATATGACTTGAGTCGTGATTTGTCTGCAAGAGAAGGAGGCTCAGATCGTCTCCTTTCACAAGCAGCGAATCAATCTCCTCAGCACGTTTTGGCTCAACTTCCGAAATTCCTTTGCTGATTGCTTTCAGCAGTATCGTCAGGGTTGTCAGCCGCTGTTGCCCATCTACGACTTCAATGTCTATGAATTCATCCGCAGCGATCCGCAGCTTCTTTCGCCGCAATCCCACAATAGTCGCCATGAAATGCGAGTCGGCACCAGACACGTAGACTTTCTCGATGTCTTCGAACAGGTCTTCCCGCTGCTTCGACTGCCAACTGTAAGCTCGCTGATATTCGGGAATCTTAAAAAGACGACCAGCTATGAGGGTTCCGATGCTTTGGAACTGCGGCTGAATTTGCATGACTATCCTCTTTCACGTAGGCATCACTACTGTCGGCTCGATAGTTGTTGCGAAGCTGCAATCATAATCCTTTCTCCGCAATGGGCGATGTGCTCGCCGCCATACTAAGTAGAAGCAAGCCCGACGTTCTCTATCAGTTTGACCGTCGCAAACGTGTCCTGTGCGCAGTGTTCGAGCCAGCGCCTTCCTGACCTTGTCTTGCTCGGAGTCCTCGAATTTTCCCCCTACAATCGACACCCACACCAGTCCAGCACTTTGACCGTCTGCGACCTGCATTCCCTCGTAACTCATCTCCGGCACGAGCGCAAGCAGCACGCATTTCAGACTGTACGAGCCGGCGAAGGCGGGATGATAGACATGGCTCCGAATGAGGAAGCACATCAAACATTCGGGTCTGAATGACCTTGATGCGCTCTGCGTACTCTGGCAGGCACGCTGCGAGTTCCTCCAGGCACTCACGCCTGAGGCGATGATTCGAACTTCAATCCGCAAGGAACGACGAGAAAGGCGCGAGACCGTTGATTCGTGGGCGAAGATCATTGGAACAATCATCACGATCTGCAATGGTCTCGATGGTGCCATCATCGGACTGGTCGCTGTCTGGAAGAAGTGAGACAATTTCGCACTCAGGGGGATTGGGCGGAATCTCAGCTGGGCTGGGTGTTCCATAATGTTGTCGTAGCTCACCGCGAATTCCAATCCGAGCTTCACTTTCCCGTCATAATCGTTGAGCGGCCCGCTATCTAACGTCCGATAGACCAATCTGCCAATTGTCCGAGCATGGCGGTCAGTGCCAGTTCGAAATCACGAGAGACGTCGTCATATCCAGTTTTCGCATGCGCAATTTCGTGCAGGAGTGTGCCTGCGAAGTCCGGTAGTGTCTGGAGTTGCGTACGAAGAATGATGATCGTTTTCGAAGACTCCTGCCAAAGACCCTGCGGCGTATAGCCCGTCAGGAAGTCGGGCCTCATTGTTTCTGAAACCTTGATGTTCTTGACCTTCTTGGGAAGCCCACCAACCAAATCCGCTATTTTCTCCCGCTGTTCGAAGACCTTCTGTTCAGACTTACTGAGCTTTTCAGGGCTAACGAATTTGAACTCGAAGCTTTTCAGATACTCTGACTGAAAGACACCAAGGTCTCGGACTGGATTACCCTTGAGATCGGTGACGCCCCGTAAAGATTTCTTGATATTCTCCGGCACCGTGACTACCTTCAGTCCATCATTCTGCGCATGATCAATTGCGTCTCTGAATGTGCTCAGATCGCTTGCTGTTACAAAAACTACCCTCTGTGAAGCATTGAGAACTTTGCAGGCATGTACGGCAACATCCATCCATTCGACTTCATCCCTGTTCGTACCCTGCTCCATCTTTTGCAGGTCTTCCGCAAGAGTCTCTGCGACTGTCCCCGCCTTAGATGCCAGCAGCATTTGCTTCACACGGTCGGTGTACACACCCCGGCCGACATTTGTCCGCTCCCGGTTTAGGGCCTTCCGCATTTTCTCGGTAAGGGATGTAATGTTGTAAGAGAAGGCGAACCCTTCCTCCTCTGCAACCAACATCCCCGTGACGTAAATGCGGGGTTTACGTCCTCCTTTGGTCTGCAAGATTTGCCCATAATTCGTTTCGTCCAGCACGACTTCATTTGAAAACTTCAGGAAGAAGTTCTTGGCTGCCGCAATATCAGCATCCGAGACTCCGCTCAGTGTGGCATCTGTACCAACAAGGTGGGGATCAGACGGTGGATCTACGACGGCGTGTAACGTGAGCACGTCGGGAAAGCCATGTTTGGGAACTTGGGCCAACGAGATGTCATTGTGCCTTGACCGAATGAAAACCTCTATCTTGCGGCGGCTCAGCGTAGCGAACGCATCTTTTAGGCCAACTCCGAACTTTCCGATAACCCGTGATGCATTCTTCAGCTTTTCAGCGTCCTCATTCTGTGTCAGATGCTCGTACTTCAGGCCACGCCCAAAATCACGGATGTGCCAAACCGATCTTCGATCTTTTGAGATTTCAACATCCTTTGTGTTGGTGAGAATCTGCTCGTCCAGCGCATTTGCAATGATTTCTCGGACGGCATGGCAAGTTTCCCAAGCCTCCAGAATCCTCTTAATGTTCAGATCGAATCTTCGTTCAGTTGAATTCGGCATTTACGTGCTCCGTGGCTCTATCACTCATTCTCCTGAACTGTCCCGTCTTCGCCAACCGAGATCGTTACCCACTCATAATGTTCCTTATTAACAACCCTTTCGATACTGCGCTGGAGCGCCTTCCTGTCCCCGTTCGCCGCGTTGTGGTCGAGCAAAAGCAGATTCTTAAGCGAGTCTGCCTTCATCCCGTTGAACACGATGTAATCCACTGGATGGAACAGCACTTTAGCGTCGTCGGGATTCAGCTTGCGGGGAGTGAACACGGGATCAATGGATTTGACTAGCATCGCCGCCTGCTGGCGGCCCTTTTTCCGTGCTGCTTCCCTTAACTTTTCCTCACGCTCGTCCAACTTCTCCTCAATTCCCTGAAGTCGGTCGGATTCATGGTCAAGGTTGTCCTTCCAATCACGCTTCGGTTTCGACCTCAGGAAAACCTTGCAGTCGCTCAGGCGAAAGATATTGCCGGACTTGGGGCAGATGCCAAAAATGTTCCGTTGTACCCGGTAGAACCCAACTAGCTCTTGCTTCATCGCTTCGCCTCGTAGGTGTCGAACTCGACCTTCTTGCTGTTGACGAGATCACGAATCTCTCGTTGTCTACGTGACAAAGAGCCACCGCCAGTTTTGATGTCCGCGAAAATGATCCTTGACACCACACCCTTCTGACACAGCCCTTCAAAAATGACGTAATCAATGGGATCGAACAAAGAGCGGCAGTCACTACACTCATAGCGAAATGTGCTCAAGGAAGGCGCAAGCCTTTCCAGGATAAGCCCGATATTTGTTGCGAACGCTCCAGCTTCGGAGGACTCAGAGATATGTGTGCGCCGCTCACAAAGTTCGTTTTTTCGCTGATCTAGTTCAGACCGATACCTTCCGTAAATCTCCTGTCCCTTCTCACTAAAATCGTCAAGATAAAACAGGTCGCAATCGCTCAAAAGGACGGGCTCTTCGCAACATGGGCACTCAGCGTAGAAACCCTCATCTTCCAAAGTCCGAATAATTTCCTTTGCTAATCCAGCATCGTTCATTGCAGTTTGCCTTTCAGACAGAGAACACTGTTTATCCAGCCGCTCTGCGAAGACTTTCGACTAGCCTCACCAACGCCAGCGTGTCATACGCACGCAAACGCCTTTTTGATCTGGTCGTGCTCCTCTCGATCTAACCCGCCTCGCACCAGCGATTCCGAAGCCAGCCCCGCCTCCTGCCCATTTGCTACCGTCATGCCTTCGTGGGTCATCTATGGCACCAGTGCGGCGGAGCCCTCGGAACAGGCAGCCTCGGCAGCGTTGGACCGGGTTGGCCTAACCAATTCGCTAGCAAAAGCGTGCTGTGATGGTGTAACGGCGCTTGAAAGAGTGGAGCTTGGTTCCGCTCACCCCCTACCATGGTGAAGCGCCTTACAGAATCGCTCCGGCGAATCACCAAACCGCCTCAGACCACGTGGGACAACTGGGCACCCGTTACCACAATTCTTGCCGCCCTCTTCGACCTGGGTTTCTTTCTGATTACGATCTCTACGTCACGGTCGAGCGCATTAAGAAAATGCATCAGCCTCTCCACGGAAAAACCTTCCAGCCGATAATTCACCAAAGCAGAAATCTTGGGCTGATTGATGTCAAGTAGGCGCGCCGCCGCCGTCTGCGATAGGTGACGTGCCTCAATGATCTGATTGATAGCGACCGCCAAGCGCACTCGTGTTTGCTTTTCCTCGGCACCGCGTAGGCCAAGATCTGCAAATACATTTCCCGTACTTGCAACCACTGCATCATTGCTTTTTCCGTTTGCCATATCTCGCCTCATAGTCCTCGCTCGCCGACTTGAGCCTTCGGGAAACCAATTCCACGTCCGTTTGGGCGGTCTTTATCCCTTTCGGCGATTTCTTCTGAAAAGCGTGAAGAACATAGAGAGCCTGATCAAACTTCACGGTGTACACCGCACGATAGGTGTCGCCTCTGTGGTCCTCTACTATTTCCAGAACTCCCGGACCTTCTCCTTTCCACGGCTTCGCCTTTGAATGCTTTCCACCAAACTGTGCCACACTTAAGGCGACCCCAATGTCGTCCTGTACCGCCTCGGGAAACTCCAGCAGATCGTCCTTTGCCGATCCGACCCAAAACAAAGGCTTTTCGCCAGGGACCCTCGTCCATCGCGCCATTCGATTATCCCAGTTCTAGGATATAAAGTCCACAACTCAGTTTCTTTGCGGAATCAACAGTCTACAGAAGAACCAACTCCTGATGCATCGGAGGCTTCGCGTCTTCTTCCCACTGCGCCCTCTTCCGGGTGGACGCCCGCTTGGCCGCGGGCTCGGACGGTCGTTTCGGACTGCGCCGGTTTCGCGCCAAACCTAAACCAAACCCGTTTGGCACTCGCCGCGCTTTCACTCACGCCCTGCCATCCTCCTTCGAGCTCCGTTTCGTCCCTTCGCCCGTGTCGCCTTGTTTTTCCTCGCTGCCGCTCCAAGTGAAAGAAAAAACAAGCCGACACCGGCAGAAGGGAAAAAACAATGAAATTAGAAGAGATCAAGAACAAAACCAACGAGGCAGTCAGCTATCTGGTCGCAGCTTTGGAGTCGGGAGAGAGTGAAGTGTTGACCCAGTATCTCAACGCAATGGCCCGGTTTCATCACTACAGCTTTGGCAACATCATGCTGATTGCTCGGCAGAAACCACAGGCAACCAACGTCGCAGGCATTCGCACATGGAACTCGCTTGGCCGCTTCGTCAAAAGAGGCGAGAAAGGCATTCTGATTCTGGCCCCGATGGTCGGCTACCGCAAGTCGCGACAGAACGAAATCGCGACCGAAATTGACACTGACAACGCAGCGGACGAGCGCAGACCAGAACAGCAACTCGTTGGCTTCCGGGCGGTGTATGTGTTCGACATCGGCCAGACCGAAGGCAAGGAATTGCCCGCCCTCACCGAAGTGCAGGGCGACGTGAGCGGCTACCGCGAACGGCTAGTAAAGTTCGTCGAAGCGCGAGGAGTAAATCTCAATTACTCAGAGCGGATCGCACCCGCCAAAGGCTTGTCCTTTGGCGGAAAGATCACCTTGCTCTCCGGGATGGAACCCGCCGAGGAATTTTCTACGCTGGTACATGAGATCGCTCACGAAATGCTGCATCAGGGCGAACGCCGCACTTTGACCACCAAGCCTGTACGAGAAACCGAAGCCGAGGCCGTGGCGTTTGTGGTTTGCCAAGCTGTCGGGCTGGACAACGGAACCGCCGCGCAGGACTACATCCGTCTCTGGCATGGAGACGCAAAACTTCTGCAAGAAAGTCTGGAAGTTGTTCAACACACCGCTGCCGTGATCCTTGGGGGAATCGCCCCAGAGCCGGTAGCGGTTGCGGCTGCTGCTTAAACACCGAAACCAAGAAACGCAAACGCAACTTTGGGGCGCACAAGTCCGACGTGTGCCCTACCGACAGAAACTCAACAACTTAAAAACTGAATAGGAGAAAAAGAACATGAAAAGCACAGCAATGAATGGGGATTACAGAAATGTTCCCATTGCCACCCTCACCGAGTCACCCACCAACCCACGCAAGCGGTTTGACGAGAAGGCTCTGGAAGAACTCGCCGCCACGTTCAAGACGCAAGGCGTGTTGGAGCCGCTTCTGGTTCGGGAACTGGAGGAACGAAACTACCAGGTCGTCATTGGAGCACGGCGGCTGCGTGCTGCCAAAATCGCCGAATTGGAGGCCGTCCCGGTTCGAGTTGTAAAGTTGACCGACGCCGAGGCCATAGAGGCCCAGGTCGTTGAGAACTTGCAACGCGAGGACATTCACCCTCTAGAAGAAGCCTTGGGTTTCCGGTCACTCTTGGAATTCAAAGACGGCACCTACACCGTGGCCAGTATCGCGGCGAGAGCGGGAAAGAGCGAAGCCTATGTGTACAGCCGGGTCAAACTCACCGACTTGACACCACCCGTTGCGGAAGCGTTCCTCAACGACAAAATCACGACGGGCCATGCTCTGCTAATCGCCAAACTCCCAGCGGCCCAACAGCAGGAAGCATTCGCAGCGTCCTTCCGCAGCATGTGGACGAGTGAAGGCAACACCCAAGTGCTCATCCCCGTGCGGGAACTCGCCGCGTGGATTGAGTCGAACATCTTGTTGGAACTGGACGCAGCGCCGTTCGACAAACAGGATGAAACGCTGGTTACAGGGGCCGGGTCATGCGCCAATTGTCCGAAGCGAACCGGATTCAACAAACTGCTTTTCAGCGACGTTCGTAAGGACTCTTGCACCGACCCGCAGTGCTTCCGGGCCAAGATTGACGCCCACGTCAGCAAGGCTCTGGAAACGAAATCGACCTTGGTTCAAATTTCGTCCGCGTGGAACAGCCGAGAAGGTGCTCCGCTTGGACGCAATCGTTACGTGGAATTGCAGATCAAGAAGGCGAGGACGAACGGCGAACGCGCCAAGCTGTCGGCGTTCCAAAAGCCTTGCGACAAGATGACCGAGGCCATCGTAACGGACGGAGGCAAGCGGGGACACATAATCAAGGTTTGTCCTGATCCAGCTTGCCGGGTGCATCGTCCCGACGCGCCATCTCCCGAACAGGTTGAGCGGGAGCGGGCAGCGGAACGCAAGCGAATCCAGAAGGAGAAGCTTGCGATCACGACCCGCCATCGGATACTCGCGACCGTGCTCCAACGGGTTTCGGCTCCGTTGAAAAAGGCGGACCTGCAAACCATCGCTCAATACTTGGTCGCGCATCTGCCCTACAACCAAGTCCCGGCTCTGGCGAAACGGCATAAGGTAGAGGTCAAGAAGGACTCCGATTCCGCGCACGAACTGCTGGCAAAGCAGGTCGGCACGTATGACGAGGCCGAACTGTGCAAGCTGCTTCTGGAACTCTCCCTGCTGGATTCGGCGTATCAGCGATCCACAGCCAATGAAGACGACGTTCTTATGAGCGCCGCCAAACGTTACCGGGTGGACGCGGAAAAGCTCCAAAAGGCCGTGGCCGGGGAAATCGCTGCCAAACTTGCCAAGACAGGAAAAGACAAGTCAGCGGTGCGAACTAAGGACGAGGCGTAAACGCTTCATTTGTTCGGAACGGCGGAGTGCATACATGCACTCCGCCGTTCTGTCAGCGGGGGGAGAAACTCGTTACGATGATTGTCGCAGAGTCAAACTCCGCGCATCAATTCGGAGAATGCTCAGGTCGAAACTCTTTGCGAGAATATCATGCGTGTTAAGGCACGGCTCTAACCGAAGTCCAAGTGGAATTCCCGAAGGGCGGGGGTGTCCTTCGCGCATTCCCTCAAAAGCCGCCTCGCCTCGCGCTTGAGGACCACCAAGAAATCATCAATTGCGCTATCGATTTCTCCGTTGTATTGCCCTC
>Ga0210410_10004468_pt1 | contig 12259 bp, 10 predicted proteins | sample IncBWC4MmetaG_FD_161058 | JGI IMG/M metagenome (GOLD analysis project Ga0210410, IMG submission 161058) | Forest soil microbial communities from Barre Woods Harvard Forest LTER site, Petersham, Massachusetts, United States - Inc-BW-C-4-M | ecosystem: Environmental > Terrestrial > Soil >... | reverse complement strand
CTTCAATTCCCGTGGTGCCCTTCATTTTGCGCAAACACCACCGGCGGAAGCAGCTTCGACCAATTTTTGAAACGCCGGCAACTCGGGCAGCGTCAGCTGGGATTTGTGCGCTTGCTGCTCCAGCGCACTAAGAGTCTCGAGTTGTATTTTCTTCTGATCCGCGGAAACCGGCGCGCCCTTTTGAATTGCGTCAACCGCATCCATCGCAATTTTCGCGGCCTGCGAAAACGCCGCGGACGCCGGCGCCGCTTCCTTAACAAGCTGCGATCGCTGCGCTAGATCCTGCAAGCGATCATCAATCGTCGCCCACTCCGCCAACTGCGCGCGAATCTCTACCGCCTGAGCCGCATCCTTACAGCCCGGCGCAACAAATTGGTCCACCAGCAGCGAGAATCGCCGGGAGACATCGCTCTCCGGGTACACCGCGTCAACCAGGCGGTTCAAGGGCGTAAGGCTAGTCGGCGGGCTGCTGGCGCTCGCTTCGCGCGAATAATCTTTCTGGTGTTCCAGCGCCTGGGCTAGCGCTCGCAGCGCGTCGAACTCCGAGGGCGTCCACGAGCCAGCGATGCGCTGCAGCATCGTCCGCTGAAACGACCGGTGCGCCAGTCCCAGCCATTCAAGGCGCGTGGCTTCGGTGTCCATTCGCGCATACATGGAAGCAACATCTGTGGCGCCTTCCGGTGACCAAAGGCGCTCGGCAATCGCTGCGTTGCGCGGCCAGATGCGCGAATCAATGTTTTCCGCGTTCACGTATTCGGACCAAATGCAGGATTCGCCGCCAAGAATCAGTTGCTTCTGCTCCGGGGTCAAAGTAGCCGCGGGACCGCCCAACGGATCCATCGCGTAGTGGCGCGCCGCGCTCCAGCCGAGGTCCAGGTAGTAGCCGTTCGAAAGAATACCGCGGTAACCGTCCTTTGCCGCCGCTGCCAGCGAATCCACGCCGCGCCACGATTGAATCACAATGGTTTTCGGCACGCCGGGAACCAGCACTTCATCCCAACCCACAGGCGTCTTCTTGTGCTTCGTCACCAGGTCCTGCACGCGCCCGCTGAAGTAGGCCTGCAACTCGGCATTGTTCTTGATGTGGTGCGATTTCAGGAACGCCCGGATTTTCGGATTGGCGTCCCACTCCTTGCCATTCACTTCATCGCCGCCGATGTGAAAGAACTGGTCGGGGAAGAGCCTGACCATCTCGCCGATAAATTCGTTCAGGAATTTGTAGGTTTTTTCGTCGGCCGGATCCATCGCCGGATCGAAGATGCCCCACTGACGCTCGACCGCGTACGGGCCACTGCCGCTCGCAAGTTCCGGGTAGCCGGCGAACCACGCGGTACTATGGCCGGGCATGTCGAACTCCGGAACCACGCGGATGCCGCGGTCGCGTGCATATTCGACAATCTCGTGAATCTCTTCCTGCGAGTAGAAGAGGCCGTCGGAGCCCTGTTCGTGCAGCTTCGGAAATTTCCGGCTTTCCGCGCGAAAGCCTTGATTCTCGGACAGGTGCCAGTGGAAGACATTCATCTTCACGGCTTCCATTCCGTCGAGATTCCGTTTTATGACGTCCAACGGAATGAAATGCCGGCCGGAGTCGATCATCAGTCCGCGCCACGGAAAACGCGGGCGGTCTTCGATGTGCACCGCCGGAACGCTGAACCCGTCCGGCGTGATGGCGATCAACTGGAGAAACGTTTGCAGTCCGCGAAGCGTGCCCAGCGGATTGGGTGCATGCAGCTTCGCACCGGTGGGCGTTACATCAAGCGTGTACGATTCGTCTTCGCCGAGTTCCTGGACGGCCTTGCTTTCGTGATCCGTGGTGACTTCGAGCGTTGCCGGTCCCGCGCTCTTGCCTGCAGGGAGAATGACCAGCCCGGTTTGCCGTTGCATCTGCCGCTCGAGTCGAATGCCGGCGCGCTCCAGGCGCGGCTCGCGGTATCCCGCAAACGCAGCCCGGAAGTTCGCATCGATCTTCAGAGAACTTTCGCCGCGCTCCACCTTCGCCGGCAGCGGCATGATGTTCAGCGGCGTGTTCGACTGCGCATTCAGCATGCAAGCTCCGGTTGCCGCCAGGACAATTGCCGGCAGAAAGTGTCGCGCCCGTGGCCCCACCCCGTTCATCGGCAATTCCCCCTCGCCCATTTAAATCGGTTCAACGCTCCGAAATGCACCGCACTGGAACCCAGTAAGGGTGTCACAACTCCTGCGCGGGGACAATTCCCTTTCCAACAATTTCTTCCGTCTCCATCCTCACGCCCCGGCAAAAACTGTCATCGTCAGACTTATGCATCGCGTTTAGGTTGAGGTCCTTCGCGGCGCAAACGACGCGCCGCGAAGGATGACACTTTCCTTTACGCGCGCCGACGGATAAATTGCCCTTCGCAAGAAATGCAGGTTAAAATGTGCCGCGGTAGCGCACGCCACCTTCATGAAAACTTCGATTGCCATCTATCCCGGCTCCTTCGATCCCGTCACCAACGGGCATCTCGACCTGATCGGGCGCGGCGAAAAAATGTTCGACCACCTGATCGTCGCGGTCCTGAAAAACATGGAGAAAGAGCCGCTCTTCACGGTTCCCGAGCGCGTCGAAATGCTGCGCGAAGTCACCAAAGAATGGCCGGGCGTGGAAGTGGATGTATTCCAGGGCCTGTTGGTGGATTACGCGCGCAAACGCGACGCCGCCGTGATTCTTCGCGGCATTCGCGCCATTTCCGACTATGAATACGAACTCCAGATGGCGCTGATGAACCGCAAACTCGAGCCGCGCCTCGAAACCGTTTTCATGCTTCCCGGCGAATCCTACAGCTATCTGAGCGCGAAACTCGTCCGCGAAATCGCGCAACTCGGCGGCCCGCTCACCGGCCTCGTTCCCCCTCTTGTCGAACAAAAGATCCGCGCGAAACTTGCCCTCGCCTCCTCGTAAACCCGCGCTCTCTCCCCGCAAGCGGTTCTCGATTGAATTTCCGCGTTTTTTCCTGAAAACTAGTCTGTTATAGCTTCGCTCCAGGGAGAGCACGTGCAACTAACCAACCGCATCAACCGCATTCAGACTTCGCCCACCGCTTTGGTGATTAACGCCGCCGAACAACTCAAGGCCAAGGGCATGGATATCGCCGACTTCGGCCCCGGCGAGCCGGACTTCCCGACCCCCGACCACATCAAGAAGGCCGCGATCAAGGCTATCGAGGAGAATCGCACCAAGTACACGGCAACGGGCGGCATCATGGCGCTGCGCGAAGCGATCGCCGCGTGGCACAAACGCGAACTCGGCTCCGACTACACGGCCAAAGAATGCGTCGTCACTGTCGGGGGAAAACATTCCATCTTCAACGCCATCAGCGTTCTCATCCAGCACGGCGATGAAGTGATCTTGCCCGCGCCCTACTGGGTCAGCTTCCCGGACATCATCAAGTACGCCGGCGGAACGCCAGTGATCGTGCAGACGCGCGCGGAAGACGGATTCGCCGCGAAGCCCGCCGATATCGAAAATGCCATCACCCCAAAAACAAAAATGGTCATCATCAACTCGCCCAGCAACCCCTCGGGAGGCGTGGTGGACGGGCCGGAGTTCGAAAAAATCCTGGCGGTCTGCAAGAAGCACAACATTTGGGTGATGGGCGACGAATGCTATTCGCACTTCGTCTACGACCCGCACAAGCCGTTTTCCATTGCCAGCGCGAAAGATAGCAAAGCCAACGTCATCATCATCGGCAGCGTCTCGAAAACGTTTGCCATGACCGGCTGGCGCATCGGCTACACATTGGCGCCGGAAGAACTCATCCAGGCAATGATCAAGGTGCAGAGCCAGTCCACATCGAATCCGACGTCGATCGCGCAGTACGCGGCGCTCGAAGCGATGCGCGGCTCGATGGAGACCGTGCCGCCGATGCTCGCCGAATACGCCAAGCGTCGCAAGCGCATCGTCGAAGGTTTGCGGGCGATTCCCGGCGTCACCTGCGAATGGCCGGGGGGCGCGTTCTATGCTTTCCCGAATGTCTCGGCGCATCTGGGCGAAGGCAAAAACGCCGTGGCGAAAAACTGCACCGAACTTTCGAAGCTGTTGCTCGAAAAAGCGCACGTGGCGCTGGTTGCGGGCGAGGCGTTCGGCGCGCCGGGATTCCTTCGGCTTTCGTATGCGACTTCGATCGAGCGCATCGAGGAAGGGCTCCGGCGGCTGGAAAAATTCTTTTCCCGCGCGGAGGCCGCTTCCTAGGCTGTGATGCAACCTGTCCTCTCGCGACTTGAACCATTCTTCAGCCCGCGAATCTGGGGTCGGCGTTCGCTCGCTCCCTGGTATCCGGACAAAGTGAATCTGAAAGAGCCGCTCGGCGAAGCATGGCTCACCGCATTCGATTCGCGCGTATCAAGCGGGCCGTTTGCCGGGAAAACGCTGCGTCAGATGTGGCACGACGCGCCAGTGGAATGGCGCGGACGGCGGCACGCCTCGGTGGCCGAATTTCCGGTGCTCATCAAGTTTATTTTCCCCAACGACAAATTATCCATTCAGGTGCATCCCGACGATGCCTACGCCGCGAAGCACGAGCAGAGCGCCGGCGGCCGCGGAAAAACGGAGATGTGGCACATGGTCAGCGCACAGCGCGGCGCGGAAATCATGTTCGGGTTGCAGCCCGGTGTGAACAAAGAGGTCTTCTTGCGGGCGCTCGCGTCGGGCTCCGTGGAAAATCTGCTCGTACACCTTCCGGTGCACGCCGGCGACACATACTTCGTGCCCGCGGGAACGCAGCACGCCATCGGGCCGGGGATGGTGATCTGCGAAATTCAGGAGTATTCGGACCTCACTTACCGCGTTTATGATTATGGCCGCGTCGACCCTTCCGGGAAGCCGCGTGAACTGCACGTTGAGAAAGCGTTAGAGGTAACGAATTTCAGCCGGGGAAGCGGCGGTAAAATCGAGCCGCTGGCTTTGCATTCGCCCGATGCGAAGAAGTATCTTTTGTCCGCTTGCGAGTTCTTTGCAACGGAACGCTGGGATTGCAACCGGACCACGCCCGTCGAAAGCGACTTCGAAGAGTTTCAATTGCTCGTGATTCTCGAAGGCACCGGGGCATTCCATGATGCCGAGCACGAGTATGCGTTTCGTCCCGGGGAAGCGTGGTTTCTGCCAGCCAACCTACCTACGACTTTATTGTACCCGGATGGTGTAAGTTCGATCCTGCGGGTGAACGTGCCCGACATCCGCGCGCTGCGGCGGCAATTGCGCAACCAGGGATTTGAAGACCAGGCGATTTCGCGCGTACTGGTAGGTGCCGAGTGAAGAAAGAAAAACCGCTGGCAATCCACGCTGTGATTCTTGCCGGAGGGCGCGGCACGCGCTTCTGGCCGCGCAGCCGCACGCGCACGCCGAAGCAACTGCTGAATATTGTCGGCAAAGGCTCGATGCTGCAGCAGACGGTGGCGAGGCTCGCGCCGCTCGTTCCCGCGCAGCGCATCTGGTCAGTGACGAACGCGGAGCAATCCACCGCTCTGGCAAAACAGTTGCCCGCAGCCGCCCGAAAACATGCCCTAGCGGAACCGGTGGGGAGAAACACCGCGGCAGCGATTGCGCTGGCCGCCATTCATGTGCGGCACTCAGCGGGCGGCGACGCTTTACTCGCCGTGCTGCCCGCGGATCACTACATCGCCCAGCCGGAGCGCTATCGCGAAATCGTGCGCGCCGCTTTGGACGTAGCGCGCGAACCGGGACGCATGGTGGTTCTGGGCATTCCGCCGACGCGGCCGGAAACTGGCTTCGGATACATCGAGCGCCAGGGAGATTCCATCACCTCGCACGGAGCGCCGATTTTTGCCGTGCGCTGTTTCAAGGAAAAGCCCGAACTTGCCGTGGCCAAGGAATACGTGGCCTCTGGAAATTTTCACTGGAACGCCGGAATGTTTTTCTGGCGCGTGTCCACGTTTCTGGATGCGCTCAAGGAATTTCTGCCGAAGACGCACGCGCTGATTGAGGAACTCGCCCGCCACATCGGAAAACCGAGCTACGCCGCCAAATTGAAGCGCATCTATCCGCGGCTCGAAAATATCTCCGTGGACTACGCGATCCTCGAACGCGCCACGCAGCATCCCGGGCCGCCGCGCGTCTTTGTGATTCCCGCCGATATGGGCTGGAGCGATATCGGCTCCTGGGCCGCGGTTTATGAACTGCTCGCCAAGCATCCCGCGGAAAATATCTTTGCAGGCCCCGGCCAAACGCTCGATGCCGAAGGCAACTTCCTCTGGAGCCCTGGCAAGTACATTGCCGCAATCGGCGTCAGCGGACTGGTGGTCGTCGAAACGCCCGACGCCCTGCTGATATGTCCCCGCGACCGCGCCCAAGACGTCGGTAAAATCGTCAAGGCCCTTGAAGACCGGAAGCACAAGAACCTCCTGTAAGGGCAATTCCCTGGCCAAACTGGGCGTTCTTTCATAATTAAGTACTCAAATGAGGCCGATTCTGCATCTATTTGCCGAGTAACCCACTTGCTCCTAGCTTTAGTACGACTCTTCCAAAAGACGAGCTTCTCCCTGAGTAAATGGTGAATCCAAATGAGTTACTTCTTGTGGAAAGTGCTGCGTCCGACGCCCCACTCACTATGAAAAATTTTCCAAGCTGACGAGAATTCCAGATCGGCTCACCCCAGCCCCCCTCCCGCGTCACAATTGTGTGTATCAAGCTGCGAACTCATCGCATCAAAGGGCCCAGAAGTGTCTGGGAAGTTTCGGGATGATCGTCGAACTTGTGAAAACGCGTTCCTCCCTTGGTTTGGGGAAACTGATTTGGGTGGGTCTTTGCCTGCTGCTTTGCAGCTTTGCCGCTTCCGCCCAGTCTACGCAGACGTCTGGCCTTCAGGATGAGCAGAACGGTGCGTCCCCTTCATCGCGAATTGTGGCTCCCGCGCCAGCGACCCAGTCCGACCGGCAACCGGCAGGAAGCATCAGTGGAAAAATCATCGATCAATCCGGATCCAGCATTGGCGGAGCACAGGTAAAGCTGACTCGCGAAGATCAATCCCCCGCGCAAGAAATTCTGACAGACAATAACGGGCAATTCTCTTTTTCCAATGTCGCCCCCGGACCCTTCCATCTCACCATCTCATCCGAAGGCCTCGCCTCGCAGGAAATCTCAGGAACCGTGCAGCCTGGCGAGCCCTACGTCATCCCGCTGGCGATGCTGGTGGTCGCCACCCAGGTGACCGAGGTGCGTGTGGGCCTTACGCGGGAAGAACTCGCCGACGTGCAGATCCGGGAGGAAGTAAAACAGCGCGTGTTCGGCGTCATTCCGAACTTCTTTGTCACCTACGATCGCAATGCAGTTCCTCTCACCGCCAAACAAAAATTCAGACTTGCCTGGAAGTCGTCCACGGATCCGGTCACGTTTGTGGGTGTCGGCGCGATTGCGGGGATCAATCAGGCGGGAAATCGCTGGAGCGGCTATGGCCAGGGCATGCAAGGATATGCGAAGCGCTACGGCGCAACCTACGGCGACGTTTTTTCAGGCACCTACATCGGAGGCGCCATTTTGCCGTCGCTCCTGAAGCAGGATCCGCGGTATTTCTACAAAGGCACGGGCAGCAAGCGCTCCCGGCTTCTCTACGCAATCTCAAGCTCGTTTATCTGCAGGGGCGACAACGGGCACTGGCAGCCGAATTTCTCGAACGTCGGCGGAAATCTCGCCGCCGGGGCAATCGCCAATCTTTATTACCCGGCGAGCAATCGCCACGGAGCGAGCCTCGTCTTCTCGACCGCGCTGATTCGCCTCACCGAAACGACCATTGCCAGTATCTTTCAAGAGTTCTTTGTTCCCAGGTTGACGTCGAATCGTCCTACTCGCACTACCTCCCAACCCTAAGTACCTGCCGCCAACAAGGCTGCTCGAAAAACGCTGGCGCTATCACTTTTTCTACCCGTGCCTAACCCCGCAATCTTTGGCGCCTCGCCTTCCTCGCGTATACTCACTAGCAATGACTGCGATTCAATTTGGCACCGATGGATGGCGGGGCATCATCGCCGAGGATTTTACGTTTGCGAACGCGCGCACCGTGGCCTCCGCGATCGCACGCTATGTGGTGCGCGGCGAGGACGCGCGCAAAGGCGTGCTGGTTGGCTACGACCACCGCTTTGCTTCGGATCGCATCGCCACGGCCGTAGCCGAGGTGATCAGCGCGACGGGAACGCCGGTCTGGCTCGCCGATAAACCGTGCCCCACGCCCGCGATTTCGTTGCTCGTCCGGCAGCGCCACGCCGCCGGCGGTCTCGTCATCACCGCGAGCCACAATCCGTATTCGTGGAACGGCATCAAGTACAAAGCCAGCTATGGCAGCAGCGCGCTGCCATCCATCGTCGCCCAGATTGAAAACGAACTTGCCGCCGTGAAAGCATCAGGCGCGCCGCCGCTGCCTCCGCGGAAAGAACTGATTCGCCCGCTGGAGCCGCGCGCGCCATACCTCGACACCATCGAAAAACTGATCGACTGGCAGCGCCTGCGCGACGCGAAATTCCGCTTCGTCGTTGATCCCATGCACGGCTCGGCCGCCGGCCTGCTGAAGGAGCTTTTTACGCGCAATGGCGTGGTTTGCGACGAAATTCGCGGCACGCGCGACCCGCGTTTCGGCGGAGTGCATCCCGAACCCATCGAGCCGCACATCGAAGCGCTGCGGAAGGCGGTCCTCGCCGGTAAATACGACGCGGGCTTTGCCGCCGACGGCGACGGAGACCGCATCGGCGCCATCGACCGCGACGGTTCCTTCGTCAACCCCCACCAAATCTTCGCGCTCATGGTGTGGCACCTGGCCGGCACCCGGAAACTTCCCGGCGACATCGCCAAGACATTCTCCGTAACGAAACTCATCGACAAACTGGCCGCTAAATTTAACCGTAAGCTTTATGAGGTGCCCATCGGCTTTAAGTACATCTGCGAGCTGATGTTGCTGCAAGACATCCTGGTCGGCGGCGAGGAGAGCGGCGGCATCGGCACCAGCCTCTATCTGCCCGAACGCGATGCCTCGGTTTCCGCCCTTTTCCTGGCGGAGCTGATGGCGTGGCACGGCAAATCGCTCGGCGAATTGCTGGCCGCGCTGCACGCGGAATTCGGCGAATTCCATTATGGCCGCATCGATCTGGACGTAAAGCGCGGTCAAAAAGAAAAAGCCATCGCTTATTTCACCAGCGAAAAAACAAAGCGCCTCGAAAACTGGGATGTCACGCATCGCGAAAACATGGACGGCATCAAGCTCTATCTCGACGACATCGGCTGGGTGATGGTGCGTCCATCGGGCACCGAGAATCTTTTGCGCATCTATTCGGAAACTTCGCGGCCGGAAACCACGAAGCGCGTTCTGCAGGCAACAGTGGCAGCGGTCAACGCCCTTTAGGGAGCGAGCCATGGAAACCGTGAACTTAAAAGACAAATTCGGCAAATTCCAGGATTACTGGAACCCACGCGTGCTCGGCGAAATCAACGACTGCCAGGTGAAGGCCGTCAAGCTGAAGGGCGAATTTATCTGGCACCATCACGACAACGAGGATGAGCTTTTTCTCGTGGTCCAGGGCACGCTGCGCATGAAATTCCGCGATCGCGAAGCAGTCGTGCGCGAAGGCGAATTTGTGATCGTGCCCCGCGGCGTCGAACATCTTCCCGTAGCCGACGAAGAAGTTCACATTGTTTTGATCGAACCGCGTACAACTCTGAACACGGGAAATATCCGGAACGAACGGACAGTCAGCCAGCTCGAGCGGATTTGAACTTGACCGCCCGGCGGCTCGAAAGACAGGACCCAGACATGCAACATCGCTTCTACACGCTCGATGTCTTCACCACCACGCGATTTCAGGGCAATCCGCTCGCCGTGATTACCGACGGCGACGGCCTTTCCGACGACCAGATGCTGGCCATCGCCCGGGAAATGAATCTTTCCGAAACGGTCTTCGTGCAAAAGCCGACCGACGACCGCGCCCTGGCCCGCTTGCGCATCTTCACCACCAAGGAAGAGCTGAAGCTTGCCGGCCATCCGGTGATCGGTACATGGTTTCTGCTGGCCGAACTCGGCGTGGTCCCCGCGCAAGAAGGCGGCGTGCACGTCTTGCAGCAGACCGGCGCGGGAGTTTTGCCCGTCGAAATCCGCTTCAAGGACGGCCGCCCGCAGCGCGTCACCATGACGCAAAAAGAAGCCGCCTTCAAGCCTTCCAAGATCAACAAGAAAAAGCTGGCGGAATCGCTGGGACTCTCCCTGAAAGATCTCGATCCAAAACTCGAGCCCGAATTCGTCTCCACCGGAATTTTCAACCTCATGGTGCCGCTGCGGAATCGCCAGGCGCTCGGAAAAATTCAGCTGAACATGGTGGAGCTTGCCCGGCTCTTCGGCAAGCAGGGCGCGCTGGCTTATTGCTTCGCGCTCGGGGGCAACTCCTCGGCTTACGCCCGCGGCATGATGCCGTGGGAAATGTATGAGGACGCGGCCACAGGCTCGGCGGCCGGATCGCTTGGCGCTTATCTGGTGAAGCATGGAAAATTCGGCGCCGGCCACACGTTACACATCGCGCAAGGCGTCGAGATGGGCCGCCCCAGCGAAATCGAAGTGGAAGTTTCGCAAGAAGGCAAAAAGCTGACCCCGCGCGTAAGCGGCGCCGCGGTAAAAGTCTTCGAAGGTACCATCCGCACCTGACCGGTACAGCGGCCCGCGAGTGGCCTGGAGGCCACCCGCGGCCGCATTTCCTTTTTCGCACCACAATTCGGAAAAGTTGTTACGCACTCGCCAGCCTACCCCTATCCTAGTTAGGCTGCTCGACTGAACCTGAACTTCGATTTTCGTGCGAACCAGCCTCCTCGGATGCGCTGAACGAGACCGACTCGGGCCCAAGTCTGCAAGGCCCCATGAACAAACGCGTACAACATTTTCTTGGGTCGCTATGGTCGCGCCCGGACCCCGTCCTCGCCAACGCCGGCGTGGCGGGCGAACTCCTGGTGGCAAAGGTGCGCCTCTCACTGGCCACCCTCTTGCTCCTGATCCCGGTGATCAACTCGCTCTTTTTTACCGTCGATCCGAAGGAAGGCCTCGTCGGCCTTAGCCTCGTATCCGGCACATTCTTTCTTTCCGTCACCGTCTGTTACCTGATTTCGCGCGAATACAATCCCTCGTGGCTTAGCTTTGCCAGCAGCGGTTTGGACGTCACTGTGGTCAGCGCAGGACTGGCGATTTTTCTCTTCGTCAACCAGCCTCACACCGCCGTCAACAGCAAAGTAGTGTTTGAGGGCTATTTCCTGGCCATCGCCAGCACCAGCCTCCGTTACGACAAACGTGTTTGCATCACGGCGGGCCTCCTGGCGTTCTCGGAATATCTTGCGATTGTGTATTTCGCCGCAACACGCTGGGACCTGAACAATGCGGTCTACTCGCCGTATCCCTACGGCCTGTTCAGTTGGTCGGCGCAAATCTCGCGATTGATCATGATGCTGACCGCTTCGGCGCTCAGCCTGGCGCTGGTGGCGCGCAGCCAGAAACTCCTGCGCATGGCAACCAGCGATCCTCTCACCGGCCTCTTCAACCGCGGCTATGTGGACGATCGCTTCGCCATCGAACTCAGCCGCGCGCGGCGGCATGGCCGCCAACTCACCCTCGCGGTGATCGACGTCGATCGCTTCAAATCCCTGAACGACACGCACGGCCATTCCACCGGGGACGTGGTACTGCGAAAAATCGGCGCGATCCTTCGCCACTCGTTCCGGCAGAGCGACACCGTGGGCCGCTACGGCGGCGAAGAGTTCGTGGTCATCCTGCCCGAAATGAATATCCAGGACGCCTTGCAAAAGCTCGATTTCCTGCGCGAGTTGGTAGCCACCACGCCCATTGACCTGAATAAACGCGGCGAAACAGTGACCGTAACCATTAGCGCCGGATTAGCCGGCCTGCCCGAAGATGGAAACGACGCCGCCGAGCTTTTCGCCCTGGCCGATGAAAGACTCTTCCAGGCCAAACGCGAAGGCCGCAACCGCGTCGTCGCCAGCCCCGAAGCCGTAACCGCATAAGAACTTCCAAACCTGAAGTTAACCGATGCCGCGCAGGGAAAAAGCGGGAGGCGTTTCGCAAAATTCAATTCCAATAGTAGCGTCCACCTTCAGGTGGACCCGCTTTCATTTGTAGCGGCCGCCTTCCGAGGCGGGCGCCGTTGCGCCCCCCCAAAAAAACGTCTACTTGGCCTTGAGAGTTTTTTGATAGGCGTCGAGGATGCCGTTGACGAAGCCGCCGGCATCGTCGGAAGAATATTTTTTGGCGAG
>Ga0210410_10004467_pt1 | contig 12263 bp, 9 predicted proteins | sample IncBWC4MmetaG_FD_161058 | JGI IMG/M metagenome (GOLD analysis project Ga0210410, IMG submission 161058) | Forest soil microbial communities from Barre Woods Harvard Forest LTER site, Petersham, Massachusetts, United States - Inc-BW-C-4-M | ecosystem: Environmental > Terrestrial > Soil >... | reverse complement strand
CGCGCCGCCCTGATAGATCGGCACGCTCACCTGGGCGACCACGGAAGTGGCGAATTGGCGTATCTGCGTGATGCTCTGCTGCCAGGTTTTCTGAACGGCCGCCTGCAGCGACAGGCTCGGAAAAAGTGCGCCTTCGTTGATCTTCACATTGAGAAAGCTGACATCGATGCCGTACACGGCCGAAGTCACGTTCGGGTTTTCAACGAGACTGATGGTCGTTGCCTCGCGCAGCGTTGCCGGCAAATAGCGGTCCACGGGGGAACCCGGCGCAAGTTGTTCAGGCTCGTTGCCGATGATGCGGCGAAAATTGGCGCGCGTCGTCGTCAAGGTGGCTTCCGCGGCGAGCTGCTGGCTCTGACCCGCCGCAAGCTGAGCCTCGGCCTGCGCGACGTCGGTCGGGGTGACGAGGCCGGCGTTATAGCGCTGCCGGGTCTGCTTGAGGGTTTCCTGGAGCACCCTGACGTTGCTGCGTTGAACCTCGAGCAGCGCGGCATCGCGCAGATAGTCCATGTAGACGGTGGCGGCGGAAAGCAGGACCGCCTGTTCCATCAGACGCAAAGCTTCACGGGCGCCGAAAACCTGGCTCTCCGCGGCGCGGGTCTTGTTGGCGGTTTGATTGCCGTTGTAGAGGGTCTGGGTCACCGTGAGACCCGCGGCATGCGGCCCTTGCGGCCCCTCCTCGATTTTTTTACCCGATGAATTGGCGAGCTGATTGGTGAATTGAGCCCCGCCGCTCGCGGTCACCGCCACTTTGGGGCGGTAGCCGGACAACGCCTGCGGCACGTTTTCGTCGGTAACTCTCGTGAGCGCCCGCTGGGCGTTGAGCTGCGGATTATTCTGGTAGGCGCGAACCAGCGCTGCCTCCATGGTGTCGGCGCGGGCGGGGTTTGCGGCCAATTGGATAAAGAGAAGAGCCGCCGTTGCGGCTCCGCTCACGACTGTCACGCCAGGCATGTTCGTCTTATCCAACGCCCGGCGCAGCCTGACAACATCCAGATGCAATTCATTAACCGACAAAAAGCGCATAACTGCGCGCCTTCCCGGCAAAAGCGCCGGCGCGCGATGCGCTGCAATCGGTCGGAGTGACTATTCCTCGATACCGTAGCGATGCAGGTCGTTGCCGTGGGTATCGAGCCAGTTTTTGGCGCGCTCGACGTGATCGCACGCCCTGCCAACCACCCTCCAGAACCGCGCCGAGTGGTTCATTTCGACGAGATGGGCCACCTCGTGAGCGGCGAGGTAGTCCAGCACGTGAGGTGGCGCCAGGATCAGCCGCCAGGAGAACGACAGCGAGCCTGCGGATGTGCAGGAACCCCAGCGGCTCGACTGGTCGCGAATGGACAGCCGCTTGACCTTCACGCCGAGCGCCTGGGCATAGTAGGTGGAAGCCTTCTGCAGATCCTTGCGCGCTTCGCGTTTCAGGAAATCGTGAACCCGCCGTTCGATATATTCGGCGCCGCCTGCGACGCAGAGAATACGCTCGCCGCTGTCGCGCATTTCGGTCCAGACCGTGCCGCGCTGACCGGCGCGGTGCACGATGCGATGTGCGAGGCCGCGCAATGGAACCACGGTGCCCGGCAGGAACGGCGCCGCCTTGGGCAGCCGGCCAAGCCGCGCGGCAATCCAGCCGCCGTGACGCTGTGCGAAATCCTTGGCGTCGGCAATAGTGCCGCGAGGCGGCATGGTCAGGATCGCCTCGCGATCGCTGGGATGAATTCGCAGTGTGTAGCGACGCGCGCGTCGATGCCGGCGCAGCCGAACCGAATAGATTTGCGAGCCGTGCTTGATGAGGAGGCGAGAAGGTTCGTAAGGCCGCCGATAAAGGAGGGCGCGAGTGGCCATGTCTGTGATTCCGGGGATCAGAAGTTCGCCCGGATTCTGCCATATCCGCCGCCACGGAAATCGCTCGGCGCAAAAACAAATCATTTGCCCAATATACAGGGCCTGACCGGTCAACTGGCCCTATAGGATGGGTCTGAAGCAAAAAAAATTGGGCTGAAAAGTATCTGAACGGGGTCTTCAAGGAATGAAAACATACTCATTCCTTTAAAAAGGCTCTGAATCAAGCCTCCCCGGGCAGACTCAGAAGCAATCGAATCCCTTCCAGTTTCGGGTGTTTACGCTGATTTTGGCGTAGCTTCGCCAAATCAACGATCACTCAGCGGCATAGGCCAGCGATGGCTTCATGGTCGCCGCCGAAATCATGAAATCGGAGATCCGTGGCACGATTTCCGACTTGAATCGTGAACCGTTGAACACCCCGTAATGGCCGACGCCCTTCTGCACATAGTGTACACGACGGTGCTTCGGGATCGAAGTGCACAGCGCGTGGGTCGCTTCGGTCTGTCCGAGCCCGGAAATATCGTCGTTCTCGCCTTCGACCGTCATGAGAGCGACGCGTTTGATCCTGGATGGATCAACCGGCTTGCCGCGATGGGTCATCTCTCCCTTCGGCAAGGCATGTTTGATGAAAACGGTTTCGACCGTCTGCAAATAGTATTCTGCGGAGAGATCCATCACCGCCAGATATTCGTCGTAGAAATCGCGGTGCTTGTCGACCAGATCGCCGTCGCCTTTCACCAGGTTCCGGAACAGGTCCTTGTGAGCGTCCATGTGCCGGTCGAGATTCATGGTGATGAAGCCGTTGAGCTGCAGGAATCCCGGATAGACATCGCGCATCACGCCCGGATGCGGAAACGGCACCTTGGTAATGACGTGATTTCTGAACCAGCTGATGCCCCGCTCGGCGGCCAGATCGTTGACGGCCGTGGGATTGCGGCGGGTATCGATCGGCCCACCCATCAGGGTCATCGAAATCGGAACGTAGGGATCGTTTTCGGCTTCCATGATGGAAACCGCGGCCACGACCGGCACGGAAGGTTGACACACGGCGATGATGTGCATGTTGCCGCCCAGCACATGCAACATCTCGATGACGTAATCGATATAATCATCCAGATCGAAACGTCCCTGCGTCAGCGGGACCATCCGGGCGTCGGCCCAGTCGGTGATGTAAACCTCGTGGGTTGGCAGGAAGGCTTCGACCGTACCGCGCAGCAGCGTCGCATAATGACCGGACATTGGCGCCACGATCAGCACGCGCGGTTGCGGGGCACGCAGCGGGCGGGTCAGCTTGCGATCGAAGTACAGCAACCGGCAGAACGGCTTTTCCCACACGACCCGAATTTCCACCGGTGTGCGGATGCCATTTACGTCGGTGTCGTGGATGCCCCATTCGGGCTTGCCGTAACGGCGGGTGGTTCGCTCGAACAACTCGCACGCCGCCGCAATGGACTTGCCGACCTCGGTATGCGACCACGGATTGAGCGGGTTCTGAAACAGGATTTTCGTGGCATCGGTGACGGCGCGCGCCGGGTTGAGCGAGGCCTGCGCCATTTCGTACATCCAGTACATCGGCGTCGTAAGCGCCGGAGTGCCTTCGGCCACTAGTGGCGGTGCGCCGCCAAACTCACCAATCGGCATTTATTCCTCATCCCCTTTTGCATCGCAGCATAGTGCCGAATGCGTAATAAAGCGTCAATGCATAGATCATTATTTCTGCCGCGCCGCACAAGCGGTAGTTGGTTCAAATCCCCGGAAAAACCGACCTATTCGCCACCCTGGATTAACGAACCGTGGCGTTTTGCGCTCCGCAAAAGCGCAAGGAATATCGCAAATGACGCGATAAACAGCACGATGTTGATGAAGAACGCCTCGAACATCAGGTCGGCGCGGAACTCGTGCTGCATCAACAGCGCCCGCATGCCCTCGAAAACGTAAGTCGGCGGCAAGGCCCATGCGACGTATTGCAGCCAGTGCGGCAGCACCGTCACCGGATAGTAGATGCAGGCCAGCGGCATCACGCCGAACATCACCGTCCAGACGATGCTTTCGGCACCCAGGCCGTGCCGCAGCACAAGACCCGAAACGAATATCCCCACCGACCAGCTGGTGAAGATGAGGTTGCAGAAAAAGGCAATCAGCGGAAATCCGATGCCGTATAGATTGAAACCGAAGAAGATCATCGCCAGCAGCGTCATCGGAATGACACCGATCGCAAGCCGGATCAGGCTCATGATCATCAGTGCGATCAGAAACTCGATGGGCTTGAGCGGGCTCATCATGAGGTTGCCGAGATTGCGGGCCCACATCTCCTCGAGAAAGGAGATCGAGAAGCCGAGCTGACCGCGAAACAGGATGTCCCACAGGATCACCGCGCCGACCAGGGCGCCGCCGGCCCGCGCGAAAAATCCGGCATTCTGCACGATGTAAGTCTGCAGGAATCCCCAGGTGACGATCTGCAGCGCCGGCCAGTAGATCAGTTCCAGCAGCCGCGGCCATGATGACATCAGGAGATACCAGTAGCGCAGGATCATGGCGACGATCCGATGTGGCGCGATACCCCCGCCCAGAGCATGGGTCGGTACAATAGCGCTCATTGCATGCCCTCCTGCAGGCGGCCGCGAGCGACGTCGAGAAACACCTCCTCCAGCGTTGCCCTGTTGTAGCGAGCCATGATCTTGTCGGGGCTGTCGTCGTCCTCTATGCGGCCGCGTTTCATGATGATGACGCGGTCGCAGAGGCGCTCGACTTCAAGCATGTTGTGCGAAGCCAGCAGGATGGTCGCACCGTTTTGCCTGCGATAAGTCTGCAAATGCCGCCTGATCCAGTCGGCGGTGTCGGGATCGAGCGATGCGGTGGGTTCGTCCAGCAGCAACAGCTCTGGCTGATTGATCAGCGCTTTCGCCAGTGCGACGCGGGTCTTTTGCCCGGCCGAAAGCTTGCCGTTGGCACGATCGAGGAATTCGCCAAGATCGAGATCGGCGGCAAGCTTCTCGATGCGTTCGGTGAGGTTTTCAACCCCGTAAAGCCGACCGAAGATGGTGAGGTTCTGGCGCACCGTCAGCCGCATCGGCATGTCGACATACGGGCTTTCGAAATTCATCCGGCCGAGTACCTCACCGCTCTGCCTGGGCATCGAACAGCCCAATACCTCGATGTGCCCCGAACTCGGCAGCACCAATCCCATTATCATGGCAATCGTCGTGGTCTTGCCGGCCCCGTTGCCGCCGAGCAGTCCTGTGGTGCTGCCGCGACTGATGCGAAACGACACATCGTCCACGGCTCGGGTGGTCTTGTAGAATTTTGTCAGGTGCGCAACCTCGATCGCGGCCGGCAGGCCCGGACCGGGCGCGTCCGGCGGGGATACGATGGTGCCATCATTCATCATGCGGGTTCGTTCATTGGGCCATAGCCGCCCCGAGCGCAAGTCTTCCACGACAATTTGCAGGCCGGTCGCGTTGTGCCGGAGCCGGTCAAATTGTCGCCTGCGTTCCGGCTGGCTAAACTCGACGGGGCGGCGTTTGCGATACGACGCCGAGAAGCGATCCATATCGGAGGGTGCCACGACCTGTCGTGAATTTCGAGCAGCCGGGCGCTTTGCATGACCGACGTCGGCACCTCGGATTTTCGTCATCCGCGCCGCTATGTGCGGCTGGATACGATATTGCGGCTGCGTTGGCTTGCAGTGCTCGGCCAGCTCGCGACGATATTCATCGTGGAACAGGGACTCGAATTCGATGTCGAGGTCGTCCCCTGCCTGACCATTGTCGGCCTCTCAGCCTTCCTCAACCTGATCCTGCAAATCAGGTTCAATCCGATGCAGCGGCTGGAGCCGGCGTTTGCAGCGGCGCTGCTGGCGCTGAACATCATCGAACTGGCCGGACTGCTGTTTTTCACCGGCGGTCTGCAAAACCCGTTCTCGTTCCTGTTCCTTGCACCTGTGCTGATCTCGGCGACCGCGCTGCCGATAAGACTGACCTTCGTGCTCGGCATGCTGGCCGTCGCCTGCGCTTCGGTGCTGGTCTTCTTTCATCTGCCGCTGCCGTGGGATAGCGATGATCCGCTGGTGCTGCCGCCGATTTATCTGCTGGGCGTGTGGCTATCGATCGTGGTCGCCATCGGGGTGACCAGCCTCTATGCGTTTCAGGTTGCCGAGGAGGCCCGCAAGCTTTCGGATGCGCTGGCTGCGACCGAACTCGTGCTGACGCGCGAGCAACATCTCACCCAGCTCGACGGACTTGCCGCCGCCGCCGCCCATGAACTCGGCACGCCGTTGTCGACAATTTTCCTGATATCCCGCGAACTCGAACAGAGCCTGCCGGAAAACAGCCAGCTTTCGGGCGACATCAAGACGTTGCGGGAGCAAGCGCAACGTTGCCGGGACATTCTGGCCAAGATTGCGCAGCTCTCGGCCACCGGCGCGCCGTTTGATCGCATGCCATTATCGGCATTGATCGAGGAAACGGTAGCACCGCATCGCGAATTCGACGTGGCCATCAAGGTCCGCATTGCGATTTCGGGCACGCCCCAGCCGGTCGGAACCCGAAATCCCGGCATTCTCTACGGTGTCGGCAATATCCTGGAAAACGCGGTCGATTTTGCGCGCACGACGGTGGAGGTCAACGCGTGGTGGAATGCCGAGACCGTCGAAATCGTCATTTCCGATGACGGGCCGGGAATTGCACCCGACATACTCAAACGCATCGGTGAACCCTATCTGTCGCGGCGAAATGCGGACGAGGTGCCGGGCGCGCGCAGGGGGCTGGGGCTTGGCATCTTCATCGCCCGTACCTTGCTGGAGCGAACCGGCGCCAAGGTGTCGTTTACCAATCGCGTTTTTCCGGATCACGGCGCCGTGGTTCAGATTGCCTGGCCGCGAAGCCGTTTTGAAGCACACGAGCCTACCGCTGAAGTCCCTTGAGGCGCCGCGAGGCAGCCTTGGCCACCCTCCTTCGGCCTTGGCAGCGGCGGCTGGTCGGGCCATATCTTGCAAGCAGGATCAACAAGGAAACCCAAAATCGTGACCGCCATCCCCGAGCTCGCCGGGCACACCGATCGCTCCCTCCTCATCGTGGAGGACGACAAGCCGTTTCTCGAGCGTCTTGCGCGCGCCATGGAAACTCGCGGCTTCACGGTTACCGCCTGCGACAGCGTCGCCGAAGGTCTTGCGCAGATCGGCCGCGCAGCGCCGGCCTTTGCGGTGGTGGATTTGCGCCTGGGTGATGGCAACGGGTTGGACGTGGTGTCGGCGCTCAAGCGCCGGCGCCCTGAAGCGCGCGCCATCATCCTGACCGGCTATGGCAACATCGCTACCGCCGTGACCGCGGTGAAGATGGGGGCGGTGGATTATCTCGCAAAACCCGCCGACGCCGATGACGTGGTAGCGGCGCTGCTGGCCATCGGTAACCAGAAATCCGAGCCGCCGAGCAACCCGATGTCGGCAGATCGCGTGCGCTGGGAACACATTCAACGTATCTACGAGATGTGCAACCGCAACGTCTCCGAGACCGCCCGACGGCTGAACATGCATCGCCGCACCCTGCAGCGGATCCTCGCCAAGCGCGCGCCGCGATAGAGCTGCCTAGAATTCGTGGCCCTGCGGGTCGACCAGGCGGTTGATGCGCTGCGCCGCGGCCATCGCGAATCGCACCGTCATCGATTTCCGGGTCGGCGCGCTCAGGCGATGCTCGGGCGCCGCGCAATGCATGTGCGCGCCATAGGCATCGGCGACGATCAGGCCCGTCTCGGCGGGAAAAATCTCGCACGGCAAATCGCGGGTAAAGGCGAAGAACAGGCGGTCGCAATGCGCCCGGTATTCCGGCCACTTCTGATCGGCCCGTAAATCCTCGATCGATGACTTGATCTCCACGATCCAGATCTCGCCGCGCTCGTTGATCGCCACGAGGTCGGCGCGCCTGCCCGAGGGCAGCGGCAATTCACTGATGCACGCAAATCCCATGGATCGCAGCAGCCGCGCGGTGCCGCGCGCGATTGCGAGCGCGGTCTCCGACTGGCGGCCATCTGGCGCCGGCAGGAGATCGAGTTTTTTGGCGAGCGATTCCATCGCCGCAAGCATAGAGGCTGGCTCGAAACCTGAAAACCGGTTTTGTACGGAAGGCCTCGGCGCCGGGGAACCCTGGAAAACCCTGTCACTTATCACCCTGCCGGGATTCGCCGCCGCCAATGTGAACCGAACAGGGCTTTTCGCGTATGATCGACGACCTCTGGTACAAGAACGGGGTGATTTATTGCCTTTCCGTCGGCACCTATATGGATGCCAACGGCGACGGGATCGGCGACTTCAAGGGGTTATTGCGCCGGCTCGACTACTTGCATGGGCTAGGGGTCACCGCAATCTGGCTGATGCCGTTTCAGCCGTCGCCCGGCCGGGACGACGGCTACGACATCGCGGACTATTATGGCGTCGATCCGCGCTATGGAACGCTCGGCGATTTCGTCGAATTCGCCCACGGCTGCCGCCAGCGCGGCATCCGCATCATCATCGATCTCGTCGTCAATCATACCTCGGACGCTCATCCCTGGTTTCGTGCTGCGCGAAGCGCCAGGGATTCCGAATACCGCGACTGGTATGTGTGGGCGGACAGGAAGCCCGCCAACGCCGGCACGGGCATGGTTTTCCCCGGCGTGCAAAAATCGACGTGGACTCGGGACAAGGTCGCGGGCGCCTGGTACTTCCATCGCTTCTACGACTTTCAGCCCGACCTCAACACCTCGAACCCGCGGGTGCAGGCGGAGATCCTCAAGATCATGGGTTTTTGGATTCAACTCGGCGTCTCAGGTTTTCGCATGGATGCCGTGCCTTTCGTCATTGCCACCAAGGGCGCAAAGGTCCGTAAGCCCGTCGAGCAGTACGATATGCTGCGCGCATTCCGCGAATTCCTGCAGTGGCGAGAAGGCGACGCCATCATCCTTGCCGAAGCCAATGTGCTGCCCGAAACCGACATGGAGTATTTTGGCGACGCCGGCGACCGCATGCACATGATGTTCAATTTCCTCGTCAACCAGCACTTGTTTTACGCGCTGGCTTCAGGCGATTGCCGCAGCCTGGCAAAGGCACTCAAGGCTACCAAGCCCCGGCCGGCTTCCGCGCAATGGGGGATGTTTCTGCGCAATCATGATGAACTCGATCTGGGCCGACTGACGAGAACGCAGCGGCAACTCGTGTTCGACAAGTTCGGCCCCGACAAGAACATGCAACTCTATGATCGTGGCATCCGCCGTCGCTTGGCGCCGATGCTGAAAGGCGACCGCCGACGCATCGAACTCGCCTACAGCCTGATGTTCACGTTGCCCGGGACGCCGGTGATACGTTACGGCGATGAGATCGGCATGGGCGACAACCTCGCTCTGCCTGAACGCAATTGCGCCCGTACGCCCATGCAATGGTCGAACGAACCGAACTCGGGCTTTACTGAAGCCGAGCAACCCTGGTTGCCTGTCATTGACGGCGGTCCCTTCGGTTTCGAACACGTCAACGCCGCAAAGCAGCGTCGCGATCCCAACTCGATGCTGAACTGGACCGAGCGCATCATGCGCATGCGCAAGGAAGTGCCGGAGGTAGGTTGGGGCGACTTCACGGTGATCACCACGCGCGACCCGGCCGTGTTGATCCTGCGCTACGACTGGCGCAACAATTCGGTATTGTTCGTGCACAACCTCGACGAAAAACCTCGAGAGATTTCGTTTTCGGTTGGTCTGTCAGGCGATACCGGCAAGCATCTGATCAATCTTTTGGCCGAGGACCATAGCCGGGCAGGTAAGGACGGCAAGCACAAGCTCTTGATCGAAGGCTACGGATATCACTGGTATCGCGTGGGAGGGCTGGATTATCTCTTGAAGCGCAGCGATATCGACAAGCCAACTGGCATGGCCAGTCATCCAGCCTGAGCGCCCGGAGCATTTTCGAGAGCATGATCCGGAAAAGTGGAAACCGGTTTTCCGAAAAGATCATGCTCAAACAAAGGGATGAGATCGTGATGCGATTCCACTTAATCGCATCATGATCGAGCGATCAGAGCCGAGGTTCTATCGTGCCGATGATGACGCCCTCATTGGCGCGCAAGTCGAGTTCGCCCGCGACCATTTCTCCCGTGCGATCCATGTTCGTCGAAAGCAGAATTTCGCCGTCAATGCCGATGGTCCGGGAGACGATGGAGGTTGGCTCCGCTGCCAGGTTCAGCACGATCACGAATGCCGCGGCATCGCGCTGCCTGCGATAGATCAATAAATTTCCCTCGGCCGCGATCGGCACATATGCGCCGGACACCAGCGCAGGATTGCTTTTCCGCAAACCGATCAGGGCACGGTAGAGCGAGAGAATGGAGCTCTTGTCGGCTGTGAGATTGACGACGTTTTGGTGCCGAAAATCGTCTGCGAGCGGAAGCCAGGGCTTCACACTCGAGAAGCCGGCAAATGGCGAGGCGTCCCATTGCATGGGAGTCCGGCAGCCGTCCCGGCCGGCGCCGATCCCCGGAACGTTCTTCTCGAAGGGATCGCGCACCTGATCGGGTGCAATCGCGACCTGTTGCATTGCGATCTCGTCGCCATAGTACAATGTCGGGGTTCCCCGCAGCGTCAATAGCAGCATCGCCGCCACGCGAGCCTGCTGTTGCCCGACCCGGCTTGCGATCCGGGGGCGATCGTGATTGCCGAGAACCCAGTTCGGCCAGGCGCCCGGCGGCAATGCGCGCTCATATTCGGCGATGATGTCTTCGACCGGTCGCGCATGCCACGGCGCCGACAAAAGCGAAAAGTTGAACGGCATCTGTGCGCCCGCAAGGTCCTTTCCGTAATAGGCGACGAGCCGCTGCAACGGAAGATAGATCTCACCGATCAGGACGCGGCTCTTGAATTCGTCGGTCACACGCCGCATCTCGGCGATGACGTCGTGAACCTCGGGCTGATCGGTGGAATATCGCGGCAGGAATTTCTCGTGCGGCGGCCGGCCGTCGCGAAAATCGGGATTGAGCGGATTGTCGCGGAATTCTGCATCCTTGATCAGGTGCCAGATCACATCGACGCGGAAACCATCCACACCCCTGCGAAGCCAATAGCGCATCACCTCGTACAAGGCCTGGCGCACCGCATCGTTGCGCCAGTTCAGGTCCGGCTGTTGGGCGAGAAAGGCGTGATAGTAATATTGCCCGGTCGTCGCGTCATATTTCCAGCCGCTGCCACCGAATTCGGAAAGCCAATTGTTGGGTTCGCTGCCGTCCGGCTTCGGATCGCGCCAGATGTACCAATCGCGCCTGGGGTGGTCGCGCGAGCTGCGGCTTTCGAGAAACCAGGGATGTTGGTCCGAGGTATGGTTTGGCACCAGGTCGAGGATCACCTTCAAACCGCTTTCGTGCGCGGCGAAAATCAGGGCATCGAAATCTTCCATTGTGCCGAACAATGGATCGATCCCGGTATAGTCGGCGACGTCGTAGCCGAAATCGGCCATTGGCGAGGGGAAGATTGGCGAGAGCCAGACGGCGTCGATGCCAAGTTCCACCAGATAGGGCAGGCGCTTGATGATGCCGGCAATGTCGCCGACGCCGTCAGCGTTGGAATCCTGAAATGAACGCGGATAGATTTGGTAGAAAATGCCGTGGCGCCACCAATTTTCGTCATTTTGATCCATCTTGGGGGTCACTCTGTTTGCAAGCCCGGCATTTCGCTAACAACGCGCGGTGACAGGCAAGGTCGGCCCAAACGCGGAAATTTTCATGGCGGCCATGCTCTGCGGCGATGGCGCGGAGTTTCCACATGAGCTTCGCTCAAAGTTTTCCTTGGCGTAATGATAAAAATCGGCATTGTTCGACCCATGGCACAGGAATCCGAGACCCAGGCAAAGGCCGGTGCAGTCATCATCCCGGTCACGCTGTTTGAGCAGAACTGCACCTTGTTATGGTGCACGGCGACCAGAAGGGCCGTCGTGATCGATCCCGGCGGGGACGTCCCGAAAATCCGGGAAGCGATCAAGAGGGCGAATGTCACGGTCGAGAAGATCTGGTTGACCCATGGCCACATTGACCATGTCGGCGGGGCGGACGAACTGCGCGATGCCCTCAAGGTGGAAATCGAGGGCCCGCATGTGGCCGACAAATTTTTGCTCGACAATGTGGTGTCGAGCGGGGAACGCTTCGGTATGACCGGCGTGCGCGATTTCGCACCCGATCGCTGGCTCGAAGAAGGCAATCAGGTTTCGATCGGCGAATTGACGTTCGATATCCTGCATTGTCCCGGTCACTCGCCGGGGAGCCTGGTGTATTTCAACAGGCTGCTGCGCTTCGCCCATGTCGGCGACGTGCTGTTCAACGGGTCGGTCGGACGCACCGACCTTCCCGGCGGCAATCACGCCACGCTGATCAGGTCGATCAAGGAAAAATTGCTGCCTCTCGGTGATGATGTAGGATTTA
>Ga0210410_10004464_pt1 | contig 12270 bp, 10 predicted proteins | sample IncBWC4MmetaG_FD_161058 | JGI IMG/M metagenome (GOLD analysis project Ga0210410, IMG submission 161058) | Forest soil microbial communities from Barre Woods Harvard Forest LTER site, Petersham, Massachusetts, United States - Inc-BW-C-4-M | ecosystem: Environmental > Terrestrial > Soil >... | reverse complement strand
ATCAAATCGTTGCGGTGAGCGACGTTTATGGGCCGCGCCGCGACGCCATCAAGGAACGCTCCAACGGAATCGCGACCACTCATGTGGATTTTCACGAAGTCCTCCAGCAAGAGATCGACGCCGTCTTTATCGCCTCCCCCGACCACTGGCATGTGCGCATGGCGGTCGACGCCCTGGCAGCCGGCAAAGATGTCTATCTTGAAAAACCGGTCACGCACACCCTGGAGGAAGGCGCCACGCTCGCCCGTGCGGTCCGGTCCAGCAAGCAGATACTTCAATGCGGCATGCAGCAGCGCAGCTGGAGCCACTTTCGCGATGCCGCCGAGCTCATTCAGGGAGGTAGCCTCGGGCGCGTCCCCCAGGTCAGGACCTATTGGTGGCAGAACTATCAGGTTTTCGGGGCGCCGAAGCCCATCGACATCCAGACCCTCGATTGGAAGCAGTGGCTTGGCGGCGCTCCCGATCAGCCCTTCAGCGAAGAAAAGTTTTACCGGTGGCGCTGGTTCTGGAACTTTGGGGGCGGTGCCATGACCGATCTCTTCACTCACTGGATCGACGTCGTACACTGGGCCATGAAATCCGACCAGCCGCGCGAGGCGCAGATGCTCGCCGACAAATACATCTTCGAGCAATGGGATTGTCCCGACACCGTTCAGGCCGCTCTCCGCTATCCCGGCTTCGATGTCGTCTACGAGGGCATGATGGCCTCCTCGATCGACGACGGAGGCCTCGAGTTCCGCGGCACTGAGGCAACCATGAAACTCAACCGGGGCGGCTTTAGTGTCTATCACGAAGGCGTGTCGGGCAGAGAAAATCCAGTTCTCAAGGCGGACAGCTTCCGCGACGGCACCATCGACCATATGCAGAATTTCTTCGACTGCATCCGGACCCGCAAAGAGCCTAATGCGCCAGTCGAGACGGGGGTTGCCGCAGCCCGTGCCGGGCAGATCGCCAATCTGGCCTACCGGCGTAGCGGTCAGATCGCGTGGCCGCCGAAGACCTCGGCTTGAGCCTTCGCCCGTAACTGGAAACTAGCGCAGGCTAAAATATTGGGGCCAACGGAGGTGCGCGTTCATCCTCTACGACATGATTGCCACCCTTGCCATGGGAGTATGAATAACATCAAAGGGGGGTGGCTAGAAAAGGTCCCGTCAGCACGAGTCCTACCGAAGAGCAGCGAAATAGAAATGGTAGTGGTTGCGGCAACTCGGGTTGAAGGCGGAGTGGCAGTTGGGGCAGAAGGAGTCGGACTGGAGGTAGGCGCAGATCGTTAGCTCGGCGCGGCAGGAGCCGCAGAGGATGGCTTGCGTCTGCCATTCGGATGCGGGCCAGCGCTCGATGGAGTGGTTGGCTAGGGCGTCGTGGCAATCTTTGCAGGCGTAGTAGACGCCACAGCATTTCATTTTGATGGCGATGATGTCGGTGGGGCCATGGTAGTGGAGGCAGCGGGTTTGGGGATCGAGGTCCAGGCCTGAGACTTCGGGAGAGAGTGAAGGCATGGTAGGAGTGGAGGCTCAGCAGAAGAGAATAGCAAAAGACGGAGTGCGCGTGAGGATGTTCCATCGCGGCAAAGCGTCGCGGTGAAGGGAAGGGAAGAAAAAAGAGAGGAAAGATAAGAAAAGAAAAAAGATAACAAAGAGGCGCACGGGAGCGCGCAACAAGAAAGAGAAAAGCGGATCCCTCGCTGCGCCCTGGATGACATATCGTTCACGCCCCGATCGTTGGGATGAGACTCCGTTTAGGTCGAGGGCGGGGGAGTCAGAAGCGGAATGGACAGGCGAGAGGTTGCGAGGAGGGACTGCAGGGCGCTTGCGCTACACAGTTGGCGGGGGATGTGCTATAAACGTCGGGCCGTGAATAGTGCCGCGAAACAGGAGCTTGGCCCGCCTCGCCGGGAGCCGGCGGATGTTTCTGTAGGAGAAGCCTCACCGGCGAAAGTTGAAGGGACCGTGGGGGGCGCGGCGGAGGATGCTTCGCGCTATTGTCCGGTGTGCTCGCAGCGGCTGGAATCGCGGCGTTGCAAATTGATTTGCCCAGTCTGCGGTTATTACATGTCTTGCGCGGACTATTATTGATAAGCTTTGTGGTCCCGGCCCGGGTTGCCGCCGGAACCGCTATCCGATGAGGAGGAAAACACAGTGGCTTTGAAGATGACCAACCGGGAAGTGGACGGCGTGTCCGTGGTGGCGCTGGACGGGCGCATCGTGCTCGGCGAAGAGAGCAACGCGCTGCGTGAAAAAGTGAAAAGCTTGATCGCCGAGGGAAAAAAGAAAGTTGTCCTGAACATGGCGAACATCACGTTCATCGACAGCGCGGGCTTGGGCACCCTGGTGGCCGCGCATCACAGCGCGAAGTCGCAGGGGGCGGCGCTGAAACTGGCGCACCTGGGCAGTAAGTTCCAGGAAGTGCTGCAAATCACCAAGCTGCTCACGGTGTTCGACGTTTACAACAGCGAAGCCGAGGCCGTGGCCAGCTTCGCCAAGTAAACGCTGGCGAATTTCGCGAGAGGCGCGGCGCCGGGTTTCGCCAACGAAGGTCCCGCAAGCTTGCCAAAGAGGACCTATGGGCGGGCAGCCCAAACGTAAAGCCTCTTCGTTGTCCTCCCGTTGAAGTAGGCCGGTCAAGTGGGCGGAACCCACCGAAGAGACCGGACAAAACCCGGCTCCGTAGGAATCCTCGCCCTTTAGGGCGAGTAGCGTGTCAATTCGTGAAAGTAGCCGCCGCCCAACCGCAGGAAAAGCAAAAAGAGAGCCTTATATCCCCGGCCTAAAAAACGCCGAGGCTTTACGGCTAAGTGCGGTAAGTCGCGAAGGCAGCACAAAGATTGGTCTTTGCAAAAGGGCGCGCGCAAGCGTGCCCTTTTGCTTGGGATCGCATGAGCCTCAAAGCAAGACTCGCCGTTCAATGCCTGCTCACCGCCGTCGTGACCGGCGCGATATTGTTCCTTCCCGCTGGCACCATTAGGTTTTGGCAGGGCTGGATATTCCTCGGGCTGCTGCTGATTCCGATGGTGGTGGCTTCGATTTATTTTTACGAGCGCGATCCGCAGTTAGTCGAACGCCGGCTGCAGTCAAAGGAAAAAGTCGCCGAGCAGAAACTGATCATGAAATACGCGAAGGTGGTTTTCTTTGGCGCTTTTTTGCTGCCGGGATTTGATTTTCGCTTCGGATGGTCGCGCAGATCCTGCGGTGCGGTGCCGCTATGGCTCATGACTCTATCCGGAGCGATTGCTCTTGCAGGATACCTGATGACGTATTGGGTCCTGGACGTAAACAGCTACGCTTCGCGGATCATTCAAGTCGAAAAAGAACAGCGCGTTATTTCCGTTGGGCCCTACCGGATCGTTCGGCATCCGATGTATTTCGGGGCGGTGATTTCGATCTTGTTTACGCCTCTGGCGCTGGGCTCGTATTGGGCGGTGCCGGTTTTTGCGCTGATCATTCCTGTGATTGTGTTGCGAATTCTCAGTGAAGAAACAATTCTTCGGCGGGAATTGGCTGGCTATGACAAATACTGTTTGCGCACGCGCTTCCGGTTGATCCCGTTTGTCTGGTGAGCTCCGTTGAGAAGGGGAAACATTGTTTGCATCAGTCCACGCGATACATGCATATGCCGCTTAGCAGCTTGGGATAAAAGTCGGTGGATTTTTGCGGCATCACTTCTCCGGCGATGGCGATGCGCATGACCTGATCGACGTCCACTGGATTCAGCAGAAAAGCGATCTGCGCGGCGCCGCGATCGACGGCGTCCAGAGCGGCGGAGGCTTCGCGCTCGTAGCTGAGATTCTTTTCGGCGGTCACGGCTTGCAGGGTAATGCCGAACGCAGGCTCAAGAATGCCATCGTGCAGAAGGACCACATCCAACCCGCGCTGCAGGGGCGATACACCATGAAGAAGCTGCGAGAGGTCGGCGCCGCGCCGCAGCGTTAAGACGTAGTAGGCGCGCTTCGCGCGCTCCGCGTTGGGATAGACGCCGATAGCTCTTTGTCCGCGTGCTTGTTGCAGATGAGCGAGAAATTTGTTTTGCGCCTCGGCTTTTTGTCCGTCATCTGCAAACGGAAACGGCTCGGCTTCAAACCACGGTTCGAGGTAGCGGCGGGCTTCGCTCCAGGAGAAATCGTGGAGGTGTCCGGCGAGGCGATGCGTAGGAAGAATGGTGAGACCTTCGCTGCACGTGTTGACGAAGGTCATCATGGCGAAATCGTAGGACGACGTCGCGTACGGGGCCGAGGGATGAAGACCGCCCGCATGGAGACGGCGCTCATTGCGATAGTGCAGTGCGGTCTCGTAACGGTGATGGCCATCGGCGATGACGAGTTGGTGTTCTTCCATCGCCGATTCGATCGCGGCGGCGCGTTCCGGATCGTCGATGACGCGCAAACGGTGCATTACGCCAAATTCATCGTATAGCGTAGTCGCTGGAGCGGCGGACTCGGCATCTTTCAGGATTCGATCGATGCGTTGCTGAGGATCGGAGTACAGCATGAAGAGCTGACCGGTGTGAGTGCGCGTGTAGCGAAGGAGTTCGAATCGATCGGCCTTAGGACCAGAGAGCGTGTGCTCGTGGCGAAAGACAACGCCGGCGGAATATTCCTCGAGTTTGCCGGCGCCGATGAAACCGCGGCGCGTGCGTTGCTCGCCGGTTCCAGGAACCGCGTATTCCTGCGTGTAGGCGTAGAAAGACGGGACTGGATCTTGCACCAAAATGCTTTCGCGAATCCAATTGTCTAGTGCGGCAGCGGCGCGGCTGTAGACATTGTTTTGTGGACTGTCTGTGGGATAGGAGCGCCCTTTTTCTACGGAGATTAGGTTATGGGGATCGGCGGCGTAGTAGGTGTCCTGCATGGAGGTGGAGATTTTGTCGTAGGGTTGCGTCAGAACGCGTTCGAACGGGACGCGCTGGGGGTTGTAGCGAAACGCTTGGAAGGGGTGAACCTGGGCCATGTGATGTGGGTCTCCGGTCGTATGTTGTGCTGAGCGACAAGCCCCCTAGTTTACGCGAAGAGAGGACGATTCTGATAAACGATAGAACGCTTTCTTTCATGCAGTTTTCATGATGCGTTAAAAATCGCGTCGGGTGCAAGCAAACCGATGGCAGACCCATTAAGATGAAAGATTCATGACTGACCCAAAGCTTAGCTCCGTGCGCGCGCTGATTTTCGATCTGGACGGCACGCTCATCGATTCGAAGGAGGATTTGATTCATTCTGTCAATGCGATGCTGACCGAATTGGGGCGCGGGGAGTTGGCCGAGGAGACCATTTCGGGCTACATCGGGCACGGAGCGCCGCAACTTGTGGCGCGGGCGCTCGGGGATGGTTCGACGGAAGAGGAACGGCAACGGGGGCTACAATTTTTTCTGGGCTATTACGAGCTGCACAAAATGGACATGACGTGCGCGTATCCCGGCGTCTTGGAGACGCTTGAGCAACTGGCGAGCATGCCCATGGCGGTGCTGACCAACAAACCGGTGCGGATCAGCGTACGGATCCTGGAAGCCATGGGGCTTGCGAAGTATTTTCGAGCAATCTACGGGGGAAACAGTTTCGAAACAAAGAAGCCTGATCCGCTGGGGGCAAGGACAATCCTCCGTGAATTGGGCGCCGAGCCGCAGGGAGCGCTGCTGGTGGGCGACTCCGAAGTGGACGTGCAGACGGCGAGAAACGCGGGCACGCTGGCCGCGGCAGTGAATTACGGATTTGGAATGCATGACCGGAGATCGTACCCGGCGGATATTTACTTGGATCGCTTTGGCGAACTCGTCACACTTTTAGGTAGTGGATCAGTCTCCGATTAATGACTATCAGGCGCTCCAGGGTTTTCACGCTTTTGCGGCGATGTGTTCATCGGGGACTTCGCCATCCTCGGCGCGTTGCACTGCGAGCGTTACGGAGGCTGTTTCTTGAGCGGTGCCAGAAGTGCCGATGACTGTGCTGCATCACGTGCGGTTTAGCCCAGGCACGCGTAAACAGCGACTCTGCGCAGGCGAGTTGCGTGCTAGAACAACTTCGCGGAGTAGAGGAATAGGAGGGCGACTGCGGCGAAGGATGTCCATGCAACCACGATGACCCATGCTGGTACGTTCTTTGCGGCGGCTTTCACGCGGGCAATGCCAACGTCGAGCGGCGCGGCGGAAACTTCGAGAGAAAGACGGCGGATGGCGTTGCTCAACCAGAGGCACGCGGCTGCGGCGGGCAGCAAGGCGACGGTGCGCGACAACGGGACACCCCGGGCCCAGTACAGAGTAGCAAGCGTTGCGAGCATGACTGCGGCACCCGCCGCGGCCAGCGCAGAGGCCAAGGCGATCCCGCGAGCCAGACCCAATGCGCCAGCGAAACCGGCAAACCCGTGCGGTCAGCTTCGAAACCATTTCTAGTGCGGCATGCGTGCTCTGCGAATCCGGTGATTGGTCCTGGCTCCAGATCAGCAACAAGGCCAAATGGGCGGCATAGAGACCTTGAATCAGTTGCGTCTCGGCGTCCGGCGCGTCATTCGCGCCGTGGACCACCTTCGCGAACGCCGCGAACGCCCTGGTTGTGCTGCTTTTCGTTATCCTCGAAAGCCAGGGAGACCAGATATGCGGGTCGCTGCGATTTATGACCTTCATGCGAACCTTCCCGCACTTGAGGCCGTGCTCGAGGATATTCGCCAAGCGGCAGTTGACCAGATTGTGGTCGGGGGGGACGTGTTTCCGGGGCCGATGCCGCAAGAAACCATCCGGTATTTGTTGGACCTGGACATTCCCATGCAGTTCCTCTGCGGCAACGGCGACCGGGAGGTGCTTGCGCAAATGATGGGCGTCGAGACGGAGTGGTACCGCGCCGCTCCTGAACAGTGGCGCGAGCCCGTGCGATGGACAGCGCAGCAGCTGGGGCCGGAATTTCGGCGGGTGCTGGCCGATTGGCCTAAGACACTTCGCGTCGAGATAGGGGGAATAGGAGAGGTGTTGTTTTGCCATGCCACGCCGCGAAACGATACGGAGTGCTTTACGCGTCTGACGTCAGAAGATTGCCTCGTGCTGGCTTTTAGAGGAGTTGGCGCGCCACTGGCCGTGTGCGGCCACACGCACATGCAGTTTGACCGAATGATCGGAGAGATGCGAGTTGTGAATGCTGGCAGTGTGGGCATGCCGTTTGGGGCACCAGGAGCATATTGGCTCTTACTCGGACCGGGCGTCGAGCTTCGGCATACTCCGTACGATCTCGCGAAAGCTGCCGGGCGTATTCTAGCGACGCGGTATCCACAAGCTGAAGAATTTGCGGAGCGCAACGTTCTCGAACCTCCTTCTGAAGAAAAAATGCTTGAAGCATTTGGCCGTGCCGAATTGAAGTAATCGCGGAAGTTCCTCTGCTAGCGTTTGGAGGCGCGGTAGGAGGGCGTATGAAATTGAAACACGACGTAGCATTGTGTTTCGACTGGTTTGTCATCGATCAGTGTGGGTTGGTAGCGCCATTCGTGGAGCGCTTTGGCGACGGCCGGAAACAGGCTGGCGGGACCGAGGATTTGGTTTACGTCTTCGATGTGGCCGTCTTTGGCGACAGTGGCTTTGACGCGAACTGAATTGGCGGGGCTGAGCGGAATTTGCGTGGCTTGGGGATCGACCCGCGAAATCAGCTCACCGACGACTACTTTTTTATTTCTGTGGAAGGGCCATCCCGCGTGGGTCACGGGCAATAGAACGGAACGCTGGATGCGCACCGTTATCGAGGGCGATTCCAGGACGCGCTCGCCTGGCAGACTAAGAAAGGAAGCTTGGTGTCCGCCGGGAAGATGGATTTCGAAGATTTGGTTTCGGGGAGGGTCCATTTGGATTACGGGCGCGACGGACTTGGGCGAGAAGGCGGAGCGGGTGGGCGCGACCGGCGTACTTGGAGGCAGAGTTGCGGGAACGATTGAGGAGGTGTTGGCGGTGTGCTCGGTGGCGTGGGTTGGATTGCGAAGCGTCTGCTTCGGAGTTGGAAGGTCGGGAGAGAGCGGAATTTCCGGTTCAGGCGCAACTTCTTTTGGAACTTCGTTGAGGTCGGGCGATTGGGGAGAAGCGCTGGTGCCGACGGAGGCGGCTTCGGTTGCCGCAGGATGCGTGCCAGTCGAGGATAGATTACGTTGGGGTTTGGCGGGATTTTCATCACTGGCAGCGTCGCTGGGCACTTCCACTGTTTTTTCGGAATCGTGGTGAGGAGGAGCGCCCGTGGTATGAGCACGTTTTGAGATGGCGGCGTTATCGGTTGGCGCGAGCGATGCGGCTTGTGTGGCAGGGGCGCGATTGGACATGTCTGGAGTCCGGGGAGTTGGCTGCGTTTCTTTAGCCGTGGGTGCGGCGGCGCTGGGTTCCGGGCGAATGTCCTTGGAACGTGCAAACGGATTGCCTGGAGCCGCCTTTATGAGGATGACGGCCGCGGCGAGGCAAATTGTAGCTACGAGCGTGACCCGCATCGCACGGCGAGCGACGGTTGAAGCGGGACGCGTGTTAACGATTAGCGGAGGAGCCAGCGCGACAATGTCACGTGGGGTGCTGAAGGGCGCGTCCTCTGGGAATGGGCTCGTAGCGTGCGGCGTTTCGCATGAACTTGTGAAAGGTGGAGCGACAAGCTGAGGTCGATCCAGCTTAGGTTGCCAGGATTGCGTGGATTCGCGGGCGCCCCACTTGCGGATTTGTTGGCGATCGTGCTCGCTGAGATCGAGGAGCTGGATGCCTGCCAGCTTTCTAGCTTCGCTGGCCCAAGCGACGCGAACAATGACTTGGACGGGCCTGGGAAGGCCATTGAGCGGCACAGACAGGCGAACGACAAAATTGCAGGGGAGGCCGGTGGGCGTTGAAACGAGAAGACCATTTTCGCTGACGTTGAGCAGGAGGCTTGCTTGGGACTCATTTTCCCTGAAGGCCAGGAAGATCGGTGTTTGAGGAACGATTCGCCGATAGAAGCGGCGTTCGAGAGTTGTAGTTAAGAGTGGGCCTTGCTGGGCTGGCATGGACATTTTGGGGACTCCGTTGTTGACGAATTACTCGCTCGCGGTGGCGGGCCGTGCCAATCGAAGGTTTTACAAGGCTGGACGGCCAGAATCGGACGGGCGGGCGGGACTGGCGGCCCTCTTCCACCTCCTGGCTAGAACACGCGTGGGGACGGAAGGTTTCGGTAGGTTGCGAAAGGAAATGGTACTGGTACGAGGAAGACGAGAGATCAAAAAAGTGTGCGGGTCAGAAGGCCGGCGAGGGTGCCGAGGGCGGCGACCGTGACGTAAGTTGCGGCGGCAACTTTCCAGGAAATGGTTTTCCCGACGACTGAGAGGGAGAAGACGCTGACGATGCCTAAGGTGCAGAGGATCGTAACGACGTAGGGGAGTGGGACACCTTTGGTCATGGCGATGTAGGCGATGGCGACGTCGAAAGCCATGGGCACGGGAAGGAAGGCCCCGACCAGGGCGACCAAGAGGATGCCGCCGACGGTGGCTTCGGCGATGAGCGCTTGCGCGGGGAGCAGTTCGATGACTAGAGCGCCGAGGACAGCGGCGAGAATCATTAGCGGAAAGGCGACGCGGAAGACGTACCAGAAGCCTTTTAGGAAAGAGCGGATGGTGGAAACGAGGGCTTCTGACCACGTCTCCGAATCAGAGGCTTCGATTGGGCAGATGATGGAGGGCGCGGATTTACTTCGACGCGAAGCAACGACTGGAGCAAAGACGAAAACTAGGAAGAGAACTGTGGCGAGTTTGAGGAGGGCGATCGAAATGGGGAAAAGCGTGAAGGTCATGGCGAGAACAACGACGTTGAGCGCGGGGGAGGCAAACATTGCGGCGAGAACGGATTCGGTGCTCATGCCGGAAGCGTACAGGCCGCGCGCTATGGGAGCGACACAGTTGGTGCAGACGGCCAGGGGCATGCCGGCGGCAGCCCCGAAAAGAGTATTCAGATAGAGGGAGTTGGTGCGGCGGCGACGCAGCGTGGCGAGAAAGGTGAGAGCGGCGGGACCGAAGAGGAAAGAGAAAGTCATGCCCACGCGGTTGGCGTCGAGCCAGTTGAGAGTGGTACGCCAAACGCGATTGGCGAGCGGCATGCTGCGATCTACCTGATAAACAGCGCCGAAGGTGAGAGCGCCGGCGGCTTTGACTTGGGCGCCGGCGTGATAGCGCTTGATCAAAGCGGGGTAGCGCGAGTCTACCCAGAAAATGCCGGCTATGGCCATCATCAGAATTACGGCTAGCGTGCGGCTGCGCCGGGTGTTGGTGGTGACGAGGGATGGGTGCAGGTCGAGCGTGGAAGCTTGAACGGACATGGGCTGCCCCTTGTCGCCAGCGAGAATGGCGAATCAACGGAATTCCCAGGAGGCTATACGGGCGGCGGGAGCGAGGGAATAGTGCAAAAGTATTAGAGGCCAGATTGGTGGCGGGCGCAAGAGCTCAGAGGGAGGGGTGCGGCTGAAACGAGATTGCGCGGAAGTCTATTCCGGGCATTTTGAAACGCAGAAAGGCATTCACTCTTGAAAAATTCCATGAGTTCATTTTCGGAAGAAATGCGGGACGTACCAGCGGGCGTAGGTTGCGAATCCCAACAGAAGCACGACCCACCAGAGAATTAGTACCGACCGCATCCAGAGTTTGTAGTTGGTGATGCGGAATTTTTCAGGCAAGAGGCTGGTGCCCGCGGCTAGCAGAATGTACAGACCCGCGATTTCGGTTAGAGTTCCGAGCGCGGCGTGTGCTGATGCCAGGGCGTAGTAGGCCTTGCCAAGTTTGAGCGGTATCTTCGGGCTCACATGAACGCGGAAAGAAGGAATCATGGTGAAAACAATCATCGCTAGGTTGAGGAGGACGATGACCGACTGGCACCAAGCGTGGGCGCGGAAATGGCGCAGCCGCGCAAGCCGCGCACCGATGAGCAGCCCCACTCCCATGGCCATCTCAAGGAGCAGAGTCAGGTTGGCGTAAAAAGGAGCCATGGCTCCGACTTGGCTCCTGAATATTTCCGCGCGCGGTTGACTTGCGGCGCTGATCGCAGCCAGGTTCCGCGCATCACCATTGAACGTACGTGCATTTATTTCGACTGGAGCGGCGCGATGCTTATTCCAAAATCATTTGCGAAGTTGTATTTCTTTGTTTGCGCAGAAAAAGAGCCGACATCGAGAATAAAATCGGTGTCCAGGCGGTCTACACGTGTGTGGGCGTGCAAGTAGAATAGCCTGTGGTGAAGCCCTTATTCTAGGCACCGAGACACAGTTCCGAAATTGGCGCGAGGAGCTATTAAAGCGGGGGAGGGCCAAACGACCGGGCTGTGCGCACACTGCGGAGATCCAAAACATAGGCTACCTGGTGTCTGGTTAGAACGAGCAGACGATTGCCGTCGACGGAGAAATGCGTGTAGGCGATGGATTCGGGAAAAAACTCTTGCTCTAGCTTGGCGGCAGTTGCCAGATCGTAGATGAAGAGGCGGCCTGGTCCTTCTTCCATGGCGAAGAGATTGTTCTGTGCGTTTGCTGTAGGAATTCCGCCAACGAGGCGGGCCTCGAGACGGCCATTCTGCAAGGAATATACGGAGACGCGTTTTCCGTCTTTTAGCAGGAAAAGAGCGTCCCCGGCGGAAAATGCGGCGTCATAGCTCGCAGGGCCGCTGCCCACCTGAATGAGGACGCCGCCAACCGATTTCCCAGAACGCGCGTCCAGGATTTCGAAATAAGAATCGAGTTTCGAGATTTTTGCGTGCTTGAATATTTCCCACACCGAAGGGATTCGTTTTGCTGCGGATGCCGCGTGGGGGCTTGTGGCGTTCCAGCCGAGGACAAGGCGATCGCCTTGCGGGTCTGCGAACGGCACTGGACTATTCTCGAAAAATTCGCGCTTCCAGAGTTCCTTGCCCGTGGCTGGGTCGAGTGCGCGCAGGCGGTAGGCGATGTCCTCTTGCTGAATCACCAGGAAACGATGTCTGACGGGGGCCTCTAAGGCGTACTCCAAGAGAACTGGTCCTCCGGAACGGAGGTGGTCCTTCCCGCCGCTCCCTGCGGGGGTGGTTTTGCCTGAAGCGAGGGCTACTTGAAGAACGCGGGGTGGGTTAATGCGATCCCTGGGAAGAAGAAGATACGCAGAAGCTTGATCCGAGAAATCCGCCGCCGAAAAACGCGGGCCGGTGTAGGTGCACTCGCCGGTTGCTACTTGAAAGGCGGCAGAGTTGCCATCCACGGAAAATGCGATACGGTCGAGGGTGGGAGTGACGGCGGCGGCACGAAGCACCGGGAGGGAGTCGAGCGGTAAATCGGCAGCAAGAAAGGGGAGCGTTTCTGCG
>Ga0210410_10004463_pt1 | contig 12275 bp, 9 predicted proteins | sample IncBWC4MmetaG_FD_161058 | JGI IMG/M metagenome (GOLD analysis project Ga0210410, IMG submission 161058) | Forest soil microbial communities from Barre Woods Harvard Forest LTER site, Petersham, Massachusetts, United States - Inc-BW-C-4-M | ecosystem: Environmental > Terrestrial > Soil >... | reverse complement strand
AGTCCGTAGAGGACACCTACTCCGAGACCAACGACGAAAGATAAAAACAACACTTTCATTTCGATCCCTCCAGCCACCTTGAATCAGAATGCAAAGCAGTCGCAACCCAGCCCCCATAGGCCAAATTCACCTAGCACTTGAAGGTGCGATCGCGTCCCGCCATCTGCCGATGCCTCAACACGCGAACAGCTAGCGGAGTGAGATGCGCCAAGAGTGTGCTTCAGGTCCTTGGTGTAACCTCCATATTCTTTGACGGGAGACCAGTTTGGGCTCACTGGCAGTGCAGGCGGCGCGAATCTCGAAAATTCATCGCTGGCATAGACGACCTTCCCGCCCACGATCGTGAGTACCGATTCGAGACGCTTGATCTCCTCCTCGGGAATGGAAAAATAATCGCCAGAGAGAACAGCCAAGTCGGCCAACTGGCCTGGCGCAAGCGCTCCTTTCTTCCCATCTTCTGTGGAAAACCAACTGCTCCCCATGGTGTACAGCTTGAGTGCTTCCTCCCGATCCAATCGATTCTCTTCCGGATAAAGACTCAGGCCGCCAACGGTCTTGCCGGTGATAAGCCAGTAGAGGGAAAGGTAAGGGTTGTAGCTCGAAACGCGGGTTGCGTCGGTGCCTGCTCCCACCGGAACACCTATCTCCAGCATGCGTCGAATCGGCGGAGTGCGTTTGGCTTGCTGTGAACCGTATCGCTCGACGAAATATTCTCCCTGAAAAGCCATGCGGTTCTGCACAGCGATACCGCCGCCCAGCGCCTTCACGCGCTCGATGTTGCGGTCGGAGATTGTTTCGCAGTGATCGAAGAACCAATGCAGGCCGTCGAAGGGAATCTCCCGGTTCACCTCTTCGTAGACATTCAGTGCCCGCTCGATGGTCTCGTTGTAGGTCGTATGTATGCGAAACGGCCAGCGATTCTCCACGAGATGGCGAATCACCGCTTTTAGCTCGGTTTCCATGACGGTGAGCATGTCCGGGCGCGGCACGAGAAAGTCTTCGAAGTCCGCGGCGGAGAAAACCAGCATTTCTCCCGCGCCATTAACACGATAGAAGTCGTCCCCATCGCCGGCTTTCGTCATTTTTGTCCAGTTCTGAAAGTCAGCCAGTTCCTGCTTCGGCCTCTGCGTAAAGAGGTTGTAGGCGAGGCGAATCGACAGCTCGCCATTGCGATGCAGTTCGTTCACTACGCCGTAGTCGTCGGGATAGTTCTGAAATCCGCCTCCGGCGTCGATCGCACTGGTGATGCCGAAGCGGTTGAGCTCGCGGAAGAAGAGCCGGGAAGAATTAAGTTGATCTTCGCGGGAGAGCTTGGGGCCTTTAGCGAGGGTTGAATAGAGAATGTTGGCGTTGGGCTTGGCGATGAGAAGACCCGTGGGATTTCCGTGGCGATCACGCTGAACCTCACCAGCCGGGAAATCTGAAGCGTTCTTGTCATAGCCCACTGCCCGCAACGCCGCTGCGTTCAATAGGGCGCGGTCATACAAATGCATCACAAACACGGGTGTGTCTGGGGCAACTGCGTTGATCTCATCGAGCGTAGGCATCCGGCGTTCGGCAAACTGAAATTCCGTCCATCCTCCGATCACCCGTACCCATTGTGGCGCGGGAGTTCGTGCAGCTTGTTCTTTGAGCATGCGCAATGCATCGGCCAACGAAGGGACGCCATCCCAGCGCAATTCCAAGTTGTAGTTGAGCCCGCCCCGGATCGGGTGCATGTGTGAATCGTTGAGGCCAGGGATGACGGTTCGTCGTCGCCCGTCAATTACGCGCGTTTGCGGGCCGCGCAGGCGCAGAATCTCGTCATCCTTGCCGACGGCGGCTATCCTTCCGGTCGTTATGGCGATCGCTTCGACAAACGAGGGCACGGCGTTCGTGGCGATCTTCGCGTTGTGCAATATGAGGTCGGCAGGCATAGCAATCTCCGTTTCGAATTTCTCCAAATGGATTGAGGTGGGCGGAGGAGGCTCCGCCCGTGGGGTTTTATTTGTGCGCTGCGGCAACAACGGGAACGGGAACCGCGTACTCGGGAAATTTCGTGGCCGGTGCGCCGTGCACCATCGTGTACACGTACTCGACGCCGATCCCGTAGGCTCCGTAGTGGTTCTTCACGATGTCCATCACGGCATCGTAGGTGCCCTTGTGAGCCCAATCGCGTTGCCATTCGAGCATGACCTGCAGTGAGGTGACCGGCTTTGCGCCAGCTTGCACGACGCGCTTCATCGCGTTGTCGTGAGCAAGCTGACTCACGTCGCCGCAGCAATCTTCCACGACGTAGACTTCGTAACCGTCGCGAATCGCCTGTACTGTAGGAAATGCAACGCAGACTTCCGTCCAAAGCCCGGCCAGCACGATCTTTTTCCGTCCCGTTTTTTCGATGGCCGCGACAAAGTTCTTGTCGTCCCAGGAGTTCATGGAAGAACGCTCGATGGGTTCCTGCCCCGGGAATACGGCGCGCAACTGCGGCCACATATTCCCGCTGAAGGACTTGGTCTCGACCGTTGTCAAAACCACAGGTACATCGAACACCCTTGCAGCTTTTCCGAATGCCACGGTGTTGTTGATAATTCCCTGGCGGTCGAAATTACCTGTTCCAAACAGCATTTGGCCCTGATGGTCGATCAGCGCCACGACGCAATTGTCCGGAGTTAAGAGTCCCTTCTCACTCAGTTTTGGACGATTGCCGTTTGATGGTTGTTGAGCCATAAGATTTTCAAATTTCCCCTTTCAAATTGAACTGCCTCGAAACTGACGCTAGGAGGGAAGGCAACTATGTGTCCAAGCCGAAGATTCGCGTGAGTGGTGAGCAATCCGCTTTGTTTTCAACAGAAAGGGAGACGCGCGGCGCTACGTCCAGATTGATGGATCTCTTTTGCAGCTATTTCGCGCCAGGGCTTTAACGAAAAACGTCGAGGCCTTGACATGTTGCGACCGCGTTGCCTGACGATGCAGCGTGCCCTTACAAACCCTAGCTTCGGTCCCCGGAAGAACAAAACGGGATACCGGTGTCTCAAACGGCCTTCTGAATGGAGTAAACGCTTAAGTGCAGACATGCGTCGCTGCCAGGCTAGTAGGTCAGGTGAGGTGGTTGGTGAAGAGCCGCGAATCGTGGAAAGCCCAATATTCGGTCAGCGAGACAGGCTTGGCCGGCGCCTTCCGTTTGAAACGACCGTATCGTTGCCCCGTGCGGATTCTCTGGGTGTATCATCCTCGTCATGGCTTCAGCGGGGAAGGAATCTGAATCGAAAGGCCCGCCTTATCATCGATTCGATTCCTACGCTCGTCTACAAGGGTAAGAGGGAGGTAAATGAACACAGCCGCTCAGCTGCGTGCCGACCCTGCCATCGTGGATTTGTCACACGAGGAGCGAATTGAGCTGGTGGCTGCCGGCGCGAGGGAAAGCTTCCAACCCGAAGAGATCGACGGTTCCTGGCGAAGGTGTCTGCTGAACTTTCATGTCGATCCACTGAGCAGCTCAGTACCCCACATCCTCACAGAGCGTGAGCTCAAGATTTCTCGTGAGCCCCTGGGCAACCTCCGCCTTCAAGCTCAGGAAGAGATAGATCGCCTTTATGCCATTGTCCGCCAGCAGTCTTACGTGGTTCTCTTGTGCAACAACGAAGGAGTCGCCGTCCACCACCGCGGCGACGAGAGCAAAGCCCAGGAGTTTAAACAGTGGGGCATCTGGTTGGGTGGCGTCTGGTCGGAGGGTGTCGAAGGCACAAACGGTATCGGCACCTGCATCTCGGACCGACGGCCGGTTCTCGTGCATTGTGCCGAGCATTTTCGGAGCCGGCACACCCGGTTGAGTTGCGCGGGCGCGCCGATCTTCGATCCTCAGGGAGGTTTGCTGGCGGTGCTAGATGTTTCCAAAGTGCACCAGCAATCTGACGACCAGTCATTTCCCCTGCTGCTCCAGACGGTGGTCGTCTCCGCGCGAGCCATTGAGGAACGCATCTTTCGTGAGCACTTTCAGTATTGCTGGATCCTGGCGGCTGCCCCACCAGGCGATTTTGGATCATCCCTGCTCCTTGCGATCGACGACCGGCAATCTATTATTGGCGGCGACCAAGCCGCTCGGAAGTTTTTCGCTCTGAGCGACAAAAGCCTTGCGGACGGAATTCCCTTGTCTGCCGCCTTCGCGTATGACCGCTCACTCCCCCGCCGCATAGGCGACCGGGACATTCCGGTACGCCTAATGAGTGCCCGTGGTGACGGACGCTGGTGGACGGCTTTGCTTACGCCGCCTCTGAGCAGGTCTAAGGTCGCGCGCAGTTGGTCGGAAGCAGTGGTTCACTCCCGGCCAAGAATTAGTACTTTAGGGGATTTGCAGGTGGCCGCGGCGCCGGAACCCAGCCGTGGCGGGTTGCCGCCAGCCGTGGCACGCCGCGTCTGCGACTATATTGCAGGGCATCTCGATGAAAAGATCCGCCTCGATGGACTGGCCGCTCTGACGGGTCTTTCTACCGACCATTTTGCGCGGGCATTCCACCAGTCCGTGGGGGTGCCGCCGCACACGTATCTGTTGCGACGGCGCTTGGAACATGTGGAACACATGCTGCGGGAGACACATGCTCCGTTGTCGGAAATAGCCCTGGCGACTGGTTTTTCTGACCAAAGCCATCTGGCGCGGCACTTCCGGCGGTGGGCTGGAGTGTCTCCTCGTCAGGCCCGCTGGTCGGAAGGGAACCTTCCGCATAACGTAACCCTATCCAAAAAAGTAACTTAGCGACGTAAGAGCGCTTGACAAGGCAGAAACGTCTCTCCGGGACTTCGTTCGCTCCCTGCGCACCTAAGATCCAGATCACGGAAACATTCCAAACACGCCAAGTTTGTTCAAGACGACAGGATTCCGTCGGGCCACAATCGGCGCACATCACCAAAGGAGGGCAAGCCAATGGAGAACGCCGAGGCCATTCACTTTCAGCCAAAGTCACGTACAACAATGGGGCCGACCACCGTATGCAGATTCCCTGGGTGTATCATGCCCGCCATGGCCTCCTCAGGACAGGGATCCGAGCGTTTGAATGCCCAACTTCTGGTCGACTCGATTCCTGCGCTGATTCACACCGCCAGGTCCGACGGTTACCTCGATTACTTCAATAAACCTTGGCTGGAATACCTGGGCGTCACTCTGGACAAAGTGACTGGCTGGAATTGGACGGCTTTCGTTCACCCCCAAGACGTTGAGGGGATTGTGGCCAAGTGGCGAGCCTGCCTCGTGACTGGAGAAATCTTCGAGTACGAAACTCGCGTCCGTAGGGCGGATGGAAAATATCGCTGGATGTTCCACCGGAAAGTGCCGCTTCGCGATGCAAACGGCAACATCGTCAAGTGGCATGGATCGAGTCTGGATATTGAGGAGCGTAAGGCCGCGGAGGAAGCCCTCCGGAGCAGTGAAGCGTACTTGGCGGAGGCTCAAAGGCTCAGTCACACGGGCAGCTTCGGCTGGAAACCTGACACAGGCGAGGTAATCTGGTCAGACGAAACCTATCGCATTTTCGAGTACGACCGCTCGGTTAAGCCAACAATAGATTCGGTGATGCAGCGCGTCCATCCGCAGGACCGGGCTGAGTTTCAGAAGGTCGTCGATGGAGCCTCTAGGGGGGCGACAGATTTCGAGCATGCCTATCGCTTGCTACTGCCTGATGGGCGAGTCAAGCACGTCCACGCCATAGCTCACGTTTTACAGGATGCATCTGGCAATCGCGAGTTTGTCGGGGCGGTGACCGATGTCAGTGAGCAACGGCGCGCAGAAGCGGTGATCCGAGAACAAGAAGCGGAGCTTCGCGAGGTGGTCGATACCATTCCTGCGATTGTATGGAGTACGCTGCCCGACGGCTCCAATACTTATGTTAACAAGCGATTTGTGGAGTACTCAGGGGCATCGGCGGAACAGATGGCCGGATCAGGGTGGAAAGCGCTAATTCACCCTGATGATCTTGAGCGACATGCAGGTAAATGGATGGAAGCGGTCGCTACTGGCAAGCCTCTCGAAAATGAGGTGCGTTCCCGCCGCTCGGATGGGCAATATCGCTGGCAGTTGGACCGCGGAGTGCCGCTCCGAGATGAAGATGGAAACATCGTCAAGTGGTACGGGGTCACGACCGACATCGAAGATCGCAAACGTTTCGAGGAGGCCCTGGGGGTATTATCGCGCGATTTGCAGGAAAACAAAGCCAAGCTTGAAGAAGCCCAACGCGTCGCGCATGTTGGCTATTGGGAATGGGATATTTTAACGGGTCGCGTGAACTGGTCGGATGAGACCTATCGCATCTATGGAATGCAACCTCAGGAACGTCTTATGGACATAGCTGCCTGTCGGGAAAAGATCTACCCCGAAGATTGGCAGCGAGGCATGGAGGAGGCTCTCGGCGGCCGGGCCCGCTTCAACACCGAATGTCGCGTGATCCGGCCAAACGGCGAAGTGCGCATCGCCCACTTTCAGGGCGATGTGAAAGGGGATGCGTCCGGGCAGCCCCATCACATGTTCGGAACGGTCCAGGACATTACCGATCGCAAGCAGGCGGAAGACAAAATCCGCGAACAAGAGGCAGGGCTCCGGCAGATGCTGGACCTCTCGCCTCAACAGGTTGCGGTATTTGGACCCGGTGGCGAACGTCTCTATGCCAGCCGCACTGCGCTCGATTACGTCGGCCTTAGTCTTGAAGAGTGGCGGCAAACACCAGGAGGCTTTTTTCGTCCCGGCTGGTTCATTCATCCTGATGACCGGGAACGGGCGGCGCGCGCTTATTCCGATCGTACTCGCCCCAGTGGCTCCGCTTACGAGTCGGAGTTGCGGGTGCAGGGCGCGGATGGGAACTATCGCTGGTTTCTGGTTCGTTTCAATCCGCTGCACGACGACAAGGGACAGGTCACGCGTTGGTATGTTGCGTCTACGGATATCGATGATCGCAAGCAGGCTGAAGACAGGCTTTGGAGCGAAAACGTCGCTCTACGTGAAGAAATCGATAAGGCCTCGATGTTCGAGGAGATTGTTGGAACCTCTCCTGCTTTGAAAGCTGTCCTGTCGCGCATCTCCAAAGTCGCGCCAAGCGATTCTACGGTCCTCATCACGGGCGAAACGGGAACGGGCAAAGAGCTAGTTGCACGCGCCATACATCGAAGATCAGATCGTGCTTCGCGCGCGTTCGTTAGTGTGAACTGTGCGGCAATTCCGCGTGATCTTATCGCTTCAGAGTTGTTCGGCCATGAAAAGGGCGCTTTCACGGGCGCGACTCAGCAGCGCTTGGGTCGGTTTGAATTAGCAAACGGCGGTACGCTCTTCCTGGACGAAGTCGGAGAGCTGCCAGCCGAGACCCAAATTGCCCTCCTGCGTGTTTTGCAGGAGCATGAGTTTGAACGTGTCGGCGGCAGTCGTCCAATCCGGGCTGACGTCCGGGTGATCGCCGCGACGAACCGTGACTTGCAGGCCGCCATCAGCGCTGGGTCGTTCCGCAGCGATTTGTTTTACCGTTTGCATGTGTTTCCGATTGAAATTCCTGCTCTTCGAGAACGAAAAGAGGACATCCTTTTGCTGGCTGAATACTTTATCGATCGCTACGCGCGGAAAGCTGCTAAGAGAATTACCACCGCCGACAAGAAGACTCTCCGATTACTGGAGTCCTACCCTTGGCCCGGAAACATACGCGAATTACAGAACGTCATCGAACGATCCGTCATCGTGTGTGAAACCGAGAATTTCTCGGTGGATGAGAGCTGGCTGTCTAAAAAGCTGCCGGAAAGGAAAGCGGAGAGCGAGCTTTATCTCTCGGAGAAGGTGGCCGCTCAAGAAAAGGAAATGATCGAAGCAGCGCTGCGAGAAAGCCAAGGACGGGTGTTCGGACCATCGGGCGCAGCCGCCAAGCTAGGGATTGCGCGGTCCACGTTGGAATCGAAGATTCGGTCACTCAAGATCAACAAGAATCGCTTCAGAGCTTAGCCCAGAACATCGGAACTCTCGGCTGATATTCGGTCAGACAGCGCAGGAACAACCGGTGCAGCACACAAGTACGTCCTTCGCAAAACTCTTTCACCAAGCAAGCTCCTCGGCTTATCGCGCTGCCCGGAATCTCGCCATTTGTCGAAAATCCGGGTACCGCAGCGCTGACTAACCCTCTTCCTTTCAAGAAATTGTATTTGGACGCGGGGTTGCAATCCCCTCTACACGAAGCGCATTCAAACCAAGGCTTGGTCAGCGAAATTATGTGTCAAGAGAACATCTACGAAGAGGCGATTCGTGAAGAGCGGCCTCGAATTGCGCGAGATGACGACACTCTCGTCCAGACATTCTTGAGTACCTCGATGCAACCGGGCGTGGCGGCGGACAGCCTGCCTTCCGATTTACCGGTCAAATCACGATTGGATCGAATTCTTCAGGTAATGGATGAAGGGATACAAGAGGGCCTGAACACGATTCGGGTCCTGACTTGAGCTTGTGCAGTAGAAGGAGCAGTTATGGTTACAGCAACACAATCGGCCCACGAAAGAGAACTGAGTGGACGAGACACAGAAAAGCGACCTTCAGGTTCAAAGATTGATTTTCCCATCCAGAGCTCGGCAGAGCCAATGACTGTGGAAGCCCGAGTGTAGCTGGCGTCCATACGCATGTTGGAGATGACCGGGAGTCGTAAGCGATCAAGAACAGGAGCAGAACATGAGCACAGATTTAGTCATGAAGCTTACTCGATACACGGAAAGCTCGCCGATAAATGCCGCTCTCCATCGGATCGATGAACGGTCGAACGGCAGGCCAGAACGCGCGGATTTCTCGTTCCGGGACACGATCGTAGGGCGCCGCGGCAGCCTGCGCCCAATTCTCAACGAGGTGGAGGCCGTGGCGGGCACGAACACAACCGTCTTGATTACCGGAGAGACCGGCACCGGCAAGGAAGTCATTGCGCGGGCGATACACGACCTCAGCCCCCGCCGAAACCGAAATCTGGTCAAGGTGAACTGCGCGGCGATGCCAGCCGGCCTTCTCGAAAGCGAGCTCTTCGGACACGAACGCGGAGCCTTTACGGGCGCCATCAATTCTCATGTCGGCCGCTTTGCGTTGGCGGATCGTGGCACTCTGTTCCTCGACGAAATTGGAGACATGCCATTGGAGCTACAGCCCAAGCTGCTCCGTGTGCTTCAGGAGCGTGAGTTTGAGGCAGTTGGCAGCACGCGTACAACTCGAGTCGATGTTCGCGTCGTTGCTGCAACCAACCAGGACCTGAAGCAAATGGTTCGCGACCGCGAATTCCGCGAAGATTTGTACTACCGCCTGAATGTTTTTCCGATTCATCTTCCGCCCCTACGCGAAAGAAAAGCCGATATCCCCGAACTCGTGGAACACTTCGTTCAACAGTTCGCCGACTCCGTGGGCAAAACAATCGAAACCATCCCTCAGGAAACCATGCGCGTCCTGGTTCGCCATCGCTGGCCCGGTAACATTCGAGAGCTACAAAACTACATCGAGCGCGGCGTCATTCTTTCCCATGATGGCATCTTTGAACCAGGTCCGCTCGAGACCTGTGAGCCGCCGGAGCCAGAAATCGTCAACCCGACACTTGAAGAAAAGATACGTGGAGAAATTATCGCAGCCTGCCAGGGCGCGAAGTGGAGGCTCGGTGGTCCGGAAGGAGCAGCCGCCAGACTCGGCTTGAAGCGCACCACGCTGTTTCACAAAATGAAGCGCCTCGGTATTACGCGACCTGCGGACCACCAGACGAGTCGGGCGGTCGGCGCTTCTTTCAGATGAGTCGGGCTGAGGTTGCTGCAGAATTATCAAGTTTGCTTAAACATCGGGAGTTTGCATGCTCAAAATTCAGAGATCAGCCAATGGCAGAGTCGTCTTCACGCTCAGTGGCCGCATTGAAGCAGAAGATGTCAGGGAGCTCCGACAACTGCTTGCCTTGGAGAAAGCGGGGCAGGACGTAGCGCTGGATTTGAGAGATGTGACACTCGTCAACCAGGACGCGGTGAAATTTCTCGCCGGCTGCGAGGCCGACAGCATCAAGCTCGATAATTGTCCCGCCTATATCCGAGAGTGGATCGAACGGGTACAAGGTCGAACCAGGCGCCAGCGGACTCGATAAATGGATCAGCTTCGACACTACGCTATTTGACCACAAAACGAAAAGCTCGGACACGTTTTGCGCGGGCTGTAACCTTGCATGCTTTCGAAAGAGCCCCCTGATGTTGAACACCCGCGCAAGTCTGCCTTGACGAAGGCATTCGTTCTATCCAACCCTTTGCGACCCATCTCGAACTCGCCGAACAATTTCGCTTTTGTTGAATGAATGACTGAACGCTTTCCGACGCCGTCAAAGCCTCGGCGATTGGCGTGAAGAAATTAACAGCGATTCCTAACTTCCCAACGAAGGTGTGAGATAACACGCCTCTTTTCAGAACGCTAAGGCGGCAACGAGTTTGGCAGAAGAGATGCATTTGATCAGCGTGGCATTCACAAAGGAATAAGGCCCTAAGAAAGCCAAAGAAAGGTAGCGGCATGACTAAGAAAGTGGCGGACCTGTTGGTGGATGTTCTGGCTGAAGCAGGTGTCCGGAGAATCTACGGCGTTGTCGGCGACTCGCTGAACGGCATTACGGACTCAATGCGCGTAAAAAAGAATATTGATTGGATACACGTCAGGCATGAAGAGGTGGCGGCTTTTGCCGCGGGCGCGGAGGCGCATCTCACGGGAACATTGGCAGTTTGCGCCGGGAGTTGCGGGCCCGGGAACATGCATTTGATCAATGGCCTTTACGATTGTCAACGCAACAATGTTCCAGTGCTTGCTATTGCTGCACATATTCCGAGTCGGGAGATTGGTAGCGGATACTTCCAGGAGACTGATCCCAAACATATCTTCGCGCAATGCAGCCACTACTGCGAGCTCGTCTCCGAGCCCGAACAGATGCCTCGCATCCTGGAAACCGCAATTCAGACGGCAATCTCGAAGCGTGGAGTCGCCGTGATTGTGTTGCCCGGGGACGTAGCTCTGAAAGATGCCGTCCAGGGGCCGCGTGTACGCTTTCACGAACCGAAATCCAGCGTTTGTCCATCGGATGAAGAACTCAACATCCTTGCCCAACTCCTGAATCGATCGGAAAAGATCACGATCCTCGGTGGTGCGGGTTGTGCCGGAGCCCATGCGGAGCTAATGGAGGTTGCCGGCAAGCTCCAGGCCCCCATTGTGCATGCCTTTCGCGGCAAAGAATTCATCGAGTACGACAACCCCTTTGATGTGGGCATGACAGGACTGCTCGGATTTTCCTCTGGCTACCACGCCATGATGAACTGCGAAGTCTTGTTGATGCTCGGAACGGACTTTCCATACCGGGATTTCTATCCCGAGAACGCGACCATCGTGCAGATCGACATCCGCGGTGAGCACCTGGGACGCCGCAGCAAGCTGGACTTCGGCTTGATTGGAGACACGAAGACAACGCTGCGAGCACTGTTACCCAAGTTGGAGCAGAACTCCTATCAACAGCACCTGAAGGATTCGCTAGAACACTATCGGAAGACACGTAAAGGCCTGGATGACCTGGCAACTGCTAATTCCAACAAAGGGCCCATTCATCCCCAGTACGTTGCTCGTGTGATCGACAAACTCGCAACCGAAGACGCGGTGTTCTCTTGCGACGTCGGTACGCCCGTAATTTGGTCCGCACGCTACCTCACGATGAACGGGAAGCGGCGTCTTCTTGGCTCCTTCAACCATGGATCTATGGCAAACGCAATGCCTCAGGCTATCGGAGCACAGGCTGCCTATCCGGGCCGCCAAGTCATTTCGTTCTCGGGCGATGGCGGTTTCTCGATGCTCATGGGGGATGTCATTACCCTGAAACAACAGAACTTGCCGGTGAAGGTGATCATCTTCAAGAACGAAGCACTGACCTTTGTGGAACTGGAGCAGAAGGCCTCCGGTTTACTCGAGTTTGGAACTGATCTGCAGAGCCCAGATTTCGCGAAGATCGCCGAAGGAGCCGGAATACTGGGATTGACGGTCAGAACGCCGGACCAGGTAGAGCCGATGATTGCGCAAGCCCTGAAGCACGACGGTCCTGCCGTGGTTGAGGTGTTCGTTTCGCGCCAGGAACTCTCGATGCCTCCGACGATCACGCTGGAACAAGCCAAGGGCTTCTCCCTGTTTATGATGAAAGCGGTTCTCAACGGACGCGGCGATGAAATCATCGACCTCGCCAAGGTCAACCTGTTTCGCTAGCGAACCGGAAAAGCGAGTCCTCAAATGACGACAAATCCAATCGCAGCACCTCTTACTG
>Ga0210410_10004462_pt1 | contig 12276 bp, 10 predicted proteins | sample IncBWC4MmetaG_FD_161058 | JGI IMG/M metagenome (GOLD analysis project Ga0210410, IMG submission 161058) | Forest soil microbial communities from Barre Woods Harvard Forest LTER site, Petersham, Massachusetts, United States - Inc-BW-C-4-M | ecosystem: Environmental > Terrestrial > Soil >... | reverse complement strand
GTTCGGAATAAGCAATCGGAAATTCGTTTCGTTCGACATTTTTCGTTCTTCTCCTTGGCTAGTTTGTTTTACTTGTGCGGAGGCCGCAGTCGCGGTCGCACTCAGCAGCAGCGATACCACAACCAGAGGTACGAACTGTCTTATGCTTTGCATCACACGCTCCTTTGCCGAGGGGAATTCTTCTCGGTCTCGTGTCACCTTCACCAGTGGGTGTTTGGCGCTGTTATGAGTAAAGCATTCCAGTGCAGGGGAAGGTGCAAGTGTTAAATTGAGACGCAGAAGCCAACGGTGATGCTATCGTGAGGCAGGGGGGATTCACATGAGTACGCACTATCACATAGGCGAGTTCGCCGAACTCTGCGGAGTCTCGGCCAAGACCCTTCGTTTTTATGACGAGGTCGGAGTGTTGCGGCCAGCCAGTGTGGATCCCCGCAACGGATATCGGCGATACTTGCCTCAGCAACTTGAGCAAATGGCTTCGATCCTCGCTCTTAAGAACCTCGGCGTGCCGCTCGCACAAGTCGGCGAATTCACCGCGAAGAGCGGCGCTTCGGCCGACCGCAGAGCTATTCTGGATAACCTGAAGCGAAAGATCGAACACTCCATCCAAACCGCCACCCAGTCTCTGAATTGGATCATTGCCGCCCTGGATGAACTCGACAAAGGTCAATCGCCGATATCGGTCATTGTTAAACGGCGACCGGCTGTTCGTATTGCATCCATCCGCGTCAAGCTTAGGAACTATGCCGAAGTGGCAAGGTTCGAGAACGAATTGTCGGATGCGTTGCCGGCGGAGTGTGTAGGTACTTTACGCGGAGTTCTGTGGCATCGCTGCGCGGATTTGGGATCGCTCGAAGCCGAGCCTTTCGTCGAATTGAAAAAGCGGGCACCGTTACGAGGTGCCTACGAAATGAAGGAACTTCCCCAAGCAACCCTGGCTTGCGCGTACTCGGGGTTCAGCGACGAGAGTGCGGAGCAAGCCTATGTAGCTGTTCGAAGGTGGATGCAGACGCGAAGATATCGGCTAGCTGGGCCGAAAAGGGAAATCTACCTGCAGAACATGCTGGAAATTCAGTTCCCTCTAGACAGTTGAGAACATTATCGTCGGCAATCCGGAAGCCATCGCCAAACCATTCAATAGCACGGGCTGGCAGCTTGCCAGCCCGTGCCGGTTTTTAGCGGTTTTGGCTTCCTCCCGGTTCCCCCGTTTTGGGACAATTCCGCTTTGGGCTTCTGCTTGTTACCTAAGTACAGGTGCCGGAGACACGTTTACCCATCGCCCGGTCTCCCGTAAGTTAAAGGCTCTACCCGCGCTTTGTCTCCCCACGGCTCGGGTTCCCTTTTGGAGTGTGTGGATGGCTACGCCTGGAAAGCTGGAATTCGGTCTGTTGCCGGAGCGGCGGATGGACTGGCGCACATTAGCGACCAGCTATGGCTTTGAGATTTTTCTCATCCTGCTGCTGATCGGCGCTGGGTTCTTCTTTCCGGACACATTGCGGCTCAGGCCGAGATATACGGTGACGGAGTTGATCCCCAGACCCGATTTGAGGCCGGAGGCGGTCAAACCGAAACCCAAGGTGCGGCGACCGGTGGTTGCTCCCAAGGTGGCGCCGCCGGTGTCTTTCCCCACCGCGAAATTGTTTGTGCCCAAAGATATCCGCACTCCGAAGAAGAAAAAAGAAGAGGAAGAAAAGGCTCCGCAGCTCGATGCCAAGTTCAAAGCTCCCGAGATAGCGGCACCGGTTGCGGTTCCGAAAGTCGTGTACACGGGCGCGTTTGGCAGTTCAGCTGCTCCTACCGTCAACGCTCCTATACAGAAAGTGCAGACGGGGGGCTTTGGCGATCCTGAGGGCCTGAAAGGACAGGGCAAGGACAATGCTCATCTAACCGCTGCCAAGCTGGGGTCGTTTGATTTGCCCGAAGGTGGGGGCACGGGGAACGGGACGGGCGGGACGAAAGGGATCAAAGGAACGATCGCCAGCGCGGGTTTCGGGAATGGGATTGCGCAGGGCGACAACCGCAATCGCGGATCCGTGCAGACGGCGGGATTCGGGGCGCAGGAAGTTTCTCATAACGCAGTCAAGGCTGCGCAAGCCGATAGCGGGCCGGCTACAACGCAGGTGGAAATTATCTCCAAACCCAGCCCGGTTTATACGCAGGAAGCGCGACAGCTCAAGCTGGAGGGAGAAGTTTTGCTCGAAGTGCTGTTTGGCGCGAATGGCCAACTGCACGTCAACCGTGTGGTTCGCGGTTTGGGTCATGGGCTGGACGAGGCGGCCGTCAGCTCCGCCAATCATATTCGGTACAAGCCGGCATTGCGAAATGGTTCACCCGTGGATTCCACGGCGATCGTACATGTGGTTTTCGAGTTAGCGTACTGAGGTTTTTAGAGACACAGAGATTAGAGAGGACCAGAGTCATGCGTACTTGGAAATGGATGCTTACCGCTTTCCTGTTGATCACGCTGGGCGCGATGGCGCAGCAGACAACGGGTCAATCGCCGTCATCGAAACCGGTGCAATCGAATGCGGCCGCTTCGCAACCCGCGAACGCGCCCGCGGCGACGGCTCAACCGGCTGCCTCGCAGCCCGTCAACCCGGCGACGGCGCCAGCAGCGGGCCCTTCGGGTCCGGCCACCACCATGGACGAGGTGGTGGATCGCTCCATCGCGCGCGAGCATGCGCTGATGGACATGCTGAAGAACCGGAATCCACTGGTCGAGACCTATCTCCAGAATCTGAAGGCCGATCCACAACTCGGCGCCGTGCCCAGTCAGGACCATTACTTTCTGGGGCGCCTGGACCTGGGACAAAGTATCGACCGGCGCGACTACCTCACTAAGGACGAAAGCTTCGAGAAGAATTTGCTGGGCGGAGTCAGCAAGCTGTTCAAGTTCGAATACAAGCCCATGGGCTTCTCGTGGATGATCTTTGTCGATCGCGAGGACTTCGACCGCGCTCACTACGGCTTCAAGTACGTGCGCCGCGAGTTCGTGGGCGACGTGCGTTGCCTGGTGTTCGACGTTACGCCCAAGAAAGATGCCGGCAAGGGCCGCTTCCTGGGCCGCATCTGGGTGGAAGATCAGGACTACAACATCGTCCGCTTAAACGGGACCTATGCGCCCCGGCCGAGAAACGCGATGTACTTCCACATGGACAGCTGGCGCTTGAACCTGATCCCGGGCTACTGGGTTCCAGCGTACATCTATAGCGAAGAAGGCGACTTCAGCTACGGCGCCAAGGACCGAATGGCATTCAAGGCGCAGAGCCGCATCTGGGGCTACGATTTAAGGAAAGGCTCCAAAGAGGATGAACTCACGCAGGTGAGAGTCGACTCGGTGAAGGATGAAACTCCTTCGACCGCGGACGCTTCTCCCCTGGAAGCTCAGCGTCAATGGCAGCAGCAGGCTGAGGACAATGTTCTCGAGCGTCTGCAAGAGTCGGGATTGGTGGCTCCGGAAGGCGAAGTCGACAAAGTCCTGCAGACCGTGGTCAACAACCTGATCGTCACGAACAATATCGAGTTGCCGCGTCCGGTACGGACTCGGGTTATGTTGACTTCTCCGCTGGAAACTTTCAGCGTGGGCAACACCATCGTAGTGAGCCGTGGATTGGTTGACGTGCTTCCTGACGAAGCCAGCCTGGCCATGGTGCTCTCGCACGAGCTGGCCCACATTGTTCTGGGACATAACCTGGGCAGCAAGTTTGCCTTCAACGACCGCATGTTGTTCACTGACGAATCCACGTACCAGAATTTCGGATTCCGCCACAACCCGGAGGAAGAAACCGCAGCTGACACCAAGGCCATGGACCTGTTGAAGAACTCGCCCTATGCTCAAAAGTTGGACGTGCCGTCGCTGTTCCTGAAAGAGCTGGTGGTGCGGGCTCCGCAGATCTCCGCTTTGCTGACAGCCCACTTGGGAAACAGCTTCACCGACGACAAAGGTCAACTCACGCGGCTCACCGCGCTCACCACTTCGGGGCCCGCTTTGGATCCGAACAAACTGGATCAGATCGCGGCGCTTCCCATGGGTGGACGCGTGAAACTGAACGCGTGGAACAACCGGGTGGAATTGGCCAAGACCGCGCCGGTGGCGATCACTTCGGCGCGCGACAAAATGCCGTTTGAGGTCACCCCGTTTTTCCCGCGACTGAGCCGCCTAACCGGCGACGCTGTCTCCGGGTCCACAACGTCGGCAGCCAACACCACGCCGAGCAACTAGACCAAGAAAGATGGAGGACGGGTGTCTCGCCCGTCCGTTCAGCTAGAATTCTCAACGAGTTGATGGAAGCGCAGGCCGGGACCGGAAGCAATTCCGGAGTTCCGGCCTTCGTGCTTGTGGTGAGCAACGACCCGTCTGGATTTTGTTTGGAGGTACTACTCGTCGGAGTCGGCGTAAAACTCTGGTGTGAGGCCGTGCGCCAGGAACATCGGCGAATCATCTTCTTCGAAACGGCCGAGAAGATCATCGAGCAACTGCTGCGTGGGTAAGCCCTCGCGTGCTCCGGGGCTTGGATCGTATTCAGCGCGCTCCTGTGCCTGATCGAGGGTCAAGACTTGTTCGAGTTCTTCTACAACGTTCATTGACAACTCCACTTCCTTGCAAGCTCATCTGCCACTCCTTTCATTATGTTGGAAGGTGCTTACTTTCGATAGATTACTAACGTTCGTGCTCTTCTTGGGGGATCAAGTTCTCGGGGATCGAGACAGGTTCGGCGGATCGCTGCTAGTCTTGTCCCTTCCCTTTGCCCGGGAGCCCTGCCGGGTTTTCGTGGGTGCGTTCCCTGAAGCTGCCTCTCAAGCCACTCGCCAAGTGCACGCTTGACTCTCCGAATTTGTCACGCAGGCGATCCGCGGCGGAAAGGGCTTGCTGCCAGCGTTGGCGACGGCTGCCCTCCAGCAAGTCGTCCTGTTGCGACTCGCCCTGGAATGACGACGCATGCACTCCCAGCAAGCGCACCTGCGTGCCCTTGCGCCAGTTCTTGCGAAATAGCGTTCGCGCCTGCTCAAAGATTTCGGTGTCGAGTTGAGTGGGAGCGGGCAGGCTATGGGCCCGCGTGATGGTAGTGAAGTCTTTGTAGCGGAGCTTGAGTTGGATGGTGCGTGCGTGCAATCGGTTTTCCCGCAGGCGGCGGCCCACCATCTCGGAGAGCCGCATCAGGGTGGACTCGATCTGGTCGGGATCGGCGGTATCTTCGTTGTAGGTGTGTTCGTGGCTGATGGATTTGGGATCGGTGTCGGCGCCGACATCGGTGTCGAACCATCCACCCGCATCTTCTCCGCGAGCTTTGCCGGCGAGCGCCAGGCCCCATTTGCCGAAATGTTCTTGCAAGAACGCATCCTCGAAGCGGGCGAGATCGCCGACTTGGCGAATGCCCAAGCCGTGCAGACTCTGTTCAGTAACTTTTCCCACGCCTGGAATGTCACGCACGTCGAGCGGGGCGAGAAACTTGGCCTCCTGCCCGGGAATAACCCAGAGGAGTCCATGTGGCTTGGCCTTGGCGGATGAAACCTTCGCGACTAAACGCGAGCTGCCAATGCCGATGGAACAATTCAACTGCGTGTCCGACTTAATTCGCTGATGAAGGGCATGCGCGGCGCACAAAGGCGGACCATGCAATCGGGCGGTGCCGGTCATGTCAAGATAGGCTTCGTCAATGGATGCCATCTCAACCAGCGGTGAAAAGGACGCGAGCACACGATAGACTTTCTCGGAGCACTCGCGATAGCGCTCGGGGTGGCCATTTACAAAGATCGCATGCGGACAAAGCTTGGCTGCGGTGCGCAGCGGCATGGCCGAGTGCACTCCGAACTTGCGCGCTTCGTAAGATGCGGCGGAAACCACGCCACGCTCGTCACGCTGCCCGCCCACGACCACAGCTTTGCCTTTTAGCGTGGGATCGAAAAGCTCTTCCACCGAGACGAAGAACGCGTCCATGTCTACGTGAAAGATGGTTTTGACGGAAGGAAGCATAGCCGAGGTCTCGGATGCATTCGAATTTTATCAAGCCGCGAGTATTCGTGGCGCCTTGCAGTGTCGCTATAATTCTGTTTATGACCAATTCAAGCGAACCCGCCCACTACATCGTGTTTCACCCCGAACGCAAGCGGTGTACCGTCTCGGTTCGGGCTACAGCATTGGTCGGAGGGCGGTTGAATCATTCTTGGCACGGCAAGGTACGGGTCGACAAGCCTCCTGGTAACGAAGATCCTTTCGTGTTTGGGCCGTCCTGGGCGTATTCCTATTGTCACGCCACCGAACTGAGGCGACAGCCGCGTCGGGCTGGCGGATACGTAGCAAAGGGCTCCTGCATCCTCTTCTGCAGCGGCGATCTCGGAGACAGCGGTGTGCTCGCGGTTGACACCGTCTTCTGGATCGCCGAGGCACATCGATGGGGATCGCCAAGCGAGCCGCCTGATCGATACTCGCAAGATGTAAGCTGTCGAACCGACATCTGGAGGTTCCACCTTCGGTTCGGCGGTCAGCCCGAGGGTCATAAGGGGGTGTACACCTACGAGGCGGCGCTCCATCCACAATCTGACAATCGATACTCGCGTCTACCCGTGTATGCAAATGGGGAACGCGTTGGTATCAAGCTAAGCGAACTTTCAGCAGATCTCAGAAAACGCATCACCAATAAGCTCAAAGGCAAGCGCCCGGTTCCAATTGTCAGTGAGGACATTGACGCAATTCTACAGTTATTGGACGCTAGGACTGAGGGTTCCGTTGTCGGGGACCTCACGCTCAACGACCCCACAATCGCGAGGTTACGGAAAGAGGAGTCCACCGGATGCCAGCCATGCGCTCCGAGCCGGAGTGAGGGAACACGCTCCTCCAAGACCGGATCCCGGGTGGGTCGGGCCCGCCACGCATGTTTGTAGGCGTGAACGCACTCTCGCACTCAGGACGACAACGGAACCAACGCGGGCGACTCGAGATCCGGCCGCTGTCCCTGGGGCACTTCAAGATCCGGCATCGGCCTACCAGCAAACAGATGCCGGCAAGGTTTAGCCATCCACCTAGCCCAGCGTCCAGACCAGGTTACTCGCGCACTGTCCGTGGCGATGCCGGTATCGGCATACATGAGCCTGTAGATTCTTGAAATCAGTACAAATGCCAGGCGGCCACGGCTGGACTTGATGAAGCTCGAACGCTTCCAAATGGGACCCCAACTGTAGAAACTATCCCACACCTCCTGAGTGCGGGAACGAATTTCTTCGGCGGACATCACGGGATGGTCCCAATACAGCTTGGGACGCAGCGCCTGCGGGATAAGCCAGCGGCGGGTGAGCGGGATTCCCGCAACCGTGGGCGGGTTGTCACCCAATCCCTTTTCCCAGCGATTGAAATCCACCGTGCCGGGATAGGGGCTCAAGGTTACGAATTGCGCGAAGGTGCATTCCGCGCTGATGGCGGCGGCGGCGGTAGCTGCGAAGGTTTCCGGACGGTCGCTGGGCAGGCCAAAGATAAAAGAGCCGAGCACGTGTACGCCGTGGCGCCGGAAGGTGCGGAGTTGTTCGGTCAGTTTCTCGCCCGCCAGATTGAAGTCTTTATACACGTCTTTCAATCCTTCCGGGGTAACAGATTCCACGCCGACCAGCGCGCCCTTGATGCGCGCGGCTTTCATGGCATCGAGAAATTCCAGATCCTCGGCCGCTTCCATCGTGATCTGGGTAAAGAAGACCATGTCATCCGGGAGCTGCGCGAGACGGGACATCAACTCAAACCGCTCCGCCCGTAGGGATTTGAGTTCATTCACCCGCGCGGTGTTTTTTTGTTGAGCTGCCAAAGTAAGGTCGGTTAAGGTGACGGGATAGAAGTTGTCGTCCGCCAGCGCGATAAAACGAAAACCCAACCGGCGCAGCTGTACGATTTCCTCAATCACGACATCGGAAGCGCGCTGGCGGGGGCGCTGGCCGTCGGTGCGCCAGACCGAGCAAAAAGAGCAATGCTTCGGGCAACCGCGAACCGTTTGTACCGAGGCCCACATGTAGCGGTTGCGCGGAACCAGATCCCAACGTGCGGCCACGAAATCGCTGGCCTCGATCTGGCCTCCTGCGTAAACAGGTTTCGGAGCTCCTTCGCGGCAATCGGCAAGCGCCTTTGCCCACGCGATGTCTCCATCACCTTTGACCACCGAATGCGCGCCTCCGAGCTCAAGCGCCTCTTCGGGGTAAAGGGTGGCATGAATTCCACCGAAGATTACGTAAGCTCCGCGGCTGCGCGCCATCTTGCCAATCTCGTAACCCCGCAGCGCATTTGCGGTGTGAATGCCGATTCCGACGGCATCGCCCGCCTGTATAGAGTCGGGATGCACTTGTTCCAGCGTTTCATCGACGAGAATGGGGTCACCAAAGCTATTCGGAGTTGCCGCTGCCAGCACGTACTGCCAGCGCGGAGTGATAACTGCCGTCCCAAATGAAACACTGCTCGGATTGATCAGGTGAACCTTCACGCCAGGAGCCTCCGGTGGAACCGATTACACTCGTGCGGCCGCGATGGGTTCGCGGCCGGACGAAATTGCCGGGCTCCGCGTCGTTTCATTCGCACTGAAAGGCGCGGGATTTAGATGTGGCAGGGAGCGGGAGCGGACGGTCTGTCTACTCTCTCGGCCTGGAAGAATCCCACAAGATTAGAAAGCACCGCAAGACAGGACAAGAACATAGCGGTGAATGCAGGCTAACCCATGCTTGATCGGGTTGTCAACATTCGTGACAACCAGTGTCACGCTTGATGACACAGCAGTTTCCCATTTTTGTGCGTCCCATTTTGAATCCATGGCAACACCGGACGTGCTCGGGCCGCCTAAACAGCCGTCAGCACGGGACTCGGAGTCGACCGCGTCTGCCGCGCTCGTTCGTAGATGCGAACATATTCTTTGGCGGAAGCGTTCCAGGAGAAGTCTTTGTTCATGCCATTGCGCATGAGCGTTTGCCAGGAAGCTTGATCGCGGAAAGCCTTCAGCGCTTCTTTGATGGTCAGCAACAGTGCTTCGCCGCTGTAGTCGGTGAACTTGAAGCCGGTTCCCTTGCCGGTGCGCGGGTCCCAGGGATCGATAGTGTCGTCCAGTCCGCCAGTGGCGCGCACGATTGGCACTGTCCCGTACTTGAGGCTGTAAATCTGGTTTAAACCGCAGGGCTCGTATTTCGAAGGCATGAGGAACATGTCGCTGCCGGCTTCAATCTTGTGCGCCACCGCGTTGTCGTAAGCGATTTTGACTGCGATCCTTTGCGGAAACTGTTTCTGCATGCGCGCGAACATCTCTTCGTATTGCTTGTCGCCGTTGCCCAGCGCGACGATGATCATCTCCTCGCGTGCCAGCCGGTCCATGATTTGCGCGATCAGGTCGAACCCCTTCTGGCCGGCGAAGCGGGAAACGATCCCGATCACGGGCAAGGTGAGATCCGGGTTGGCGACGCCGAAGGCCGCAAGCAGGTCCTGCTTACATTTGGCTTTGCCGGTCAAATCCTGAGGAGAGTACTTGGCGGCAACGAACTTGTCCGCTTGCGGACTCCATTCGTCGTAGTCCACGCCATTGAGAATCCCGGTCACGGTCGAAGCCCGGTCGCGCAGCACGCCTTCCAGGCCGAAACCGAATTCCGCAGTCTGGATTTCGTGGCTGTACTTGCGGCTCACTGTGGTAATGAAATCGGAGTAGACCAGCGCCCCTTTGAGAAAATTCACTTGCCCAAAGAACTCCATCTTATCGATGGCCAGCAGGTCCCAGGACAGAGAGAGAAGCGGCAAAGTATCGGGCGGAAACAAGCCCTGGTATCCCATATTGTGGATGGTGAAAACCGTGGCCACGTCGCGGAACGCCGGGTCTTCCGCGTATTGCGTGCGCAGCAGCACAGGAATCAGCGCCGATTGCCAGTCATGACAATGGAAAACGTTGGGGACGCCCAGAATCTTGGAGGCTTCGAGCACCGCCCGCGAGAACAATGCAAAACGCTCGGCGTTATCGGGATAGTCGCCGGCGGAAGTGCCATACAGTGCTTCGCGGTCGAAATAGGGCGGATAGTCCACAAAATAAAAGCGCACGCCCGAGTGACTGCCCCCAGTGACCACCGAGCAGAAGCGGTAGTGGTCATCGAACGGCACGGTAACGCTGCGGACGACCGTCTGTGCGTCGCTGAGCTTGGTCTGGCGGTAACGTGGGAGATATACGCAGACCTGGTGTCCGGCGGCGACCAGAGCTCGCGGCAAAGCGCCCACCACGTCGGCTAATCCGCCAGTCTTTGAAAATGGCACGCACTCGGAAGCAGCAAAAGCAATATTCATGAAAACAACCCTCCGACCAATGTGCCCCGAGCTTCGGCGCAAGTTATCATAGTAGGGCGCAATCGCTGCGCGCCACTGGTGCGCCGCAAAATTCGCGGCGTGAATATTCAGTGTAGTCGTCCGAAAGAAAGAGGGTCAATGTGCCGAAAGTATCTGCCGCGCGTCCGACGCCCAGAAAACCCAAATTGGGCCAGCATTTTCTTGCCGACCCGGCCGCCGCAATGCGAATTGCCGAGTCCTTCGGAGACTTATCCCAGAGCACGGTGCTTGAGATAGGCGCTGGGCGCGGCGCTCTCACTTCCCTGCTCGCCCGGCGAGCCCGGCGGCTGATTGCCATTGAACTCGATCGGGTTCTGGCGGCTCAACTGCGCATGAAGTTTTCTCTGACCCCAAACGTCGAGATAATCGAGGGCGACATACTCGCCATTGATTTCGACACTCTGTTTGGACCCAAGCCCGGCAGCACACGTCCGGGAATGAATCACCAACCAGAACGGGTACGCGTGGTTGGCAATCTTCCTTATTTCATTACTTCCGATATTCTCTTGCGCTTGTTTGCGTACCGGAAATACTTTGAGACTATCGTGCTGATGGTGCAACGCGAGGTTGCCGACCGGCTGGCGGCGCGTCCCGGAACGAGTGAATATGGCCTGCTCTCGGCCACGGCTCAGCTTTATGCCAGCGTAGAAAAACTGTTCACTCTCCCGCCGGACGCATTTTCCCCGCCGCCGAAAGTGCACTCCGCGGTAGTCCGGCTCACGATTGCGTCTCGCGTCGAAGGCTTGAACGTGCCCGAGGCCGGCTTCATCGACTTTCTACGAAAGTCGTTTAGCCAGAAACGTAAGACGCTCTGGAACAACCTGAAATCGGACTACCAACCCGCGGCCCTGCGCGCAGCTCTGGAAAAGTCCGGGGTAAAACCGACGGTCCGCGCCGAGGCGCTGTCGTTGGAGAAGAGCGCGGCATTGTTTCGAGCGTTATTGGAAGCCGAGTCCGCGTAATCCGTTGTGTACCTTCGTGTCCCCTGTGGTTTAGGCTTTTCTACGCACGGAGGGGAGCGCAAAATGCATGCGACAGTTCGCCACCCCGCGGTTGCCGGACGCTTCTACCCGCGCGACCGCACTACCCTGCTTAAAGACGTGCAGTCGTACCTCTCGCCCGCGACGGCAGTCGCTCCCGCGCTGGGTTGCATGGTGCCGCATGCCGGCTACATTTACTCCGGAGCGGTAGCTGGGGCGGTGTATGCGCAGATCGACCTGCCACAGCGCTGCATCTTGCTTTGTCCCAACCATACTGGCCGAGGACATTCGCTCGCCATTATGAGCAGCGGAACCTGGGAGACGCCGCTGGGGGCGGCGCTCATCGATTCCCTCCTGGCAGAAGCGCTGAAGAAAAGGTTCCCTCTTCTGACTGAAGACGCCGATGCGCATCGCGGCGAGCATGCCATCGAAGTGGAATTGCCGTTTCTTCAATCGCGTCGCCCGGATTTTACCTTCGTGCCGATTGCGCTGGGTACGGGGCAGGTCGACATCCTCGAAAAGCTGGGCGAAGCGCTAACCGATGTAGTGCAGGCGCAGACCGAGAAAATCCTGATCATAGCCTCGAGCGACATGAACCACTACGAGAATGACACCATCACACGGGTGAAGGACCACAAAGCGATCGACCGGATGCTGGCCCTGGACGCACCCGGACTGTTCGAAGTCGTGATGCGGGAAGAAATCAGCATGTGCGGATTCGGCCCCGCGGTCGCGATGCTCACGGCCACGAAGCGCCTGGGCGCAGCCTCCGCCGAACTGATTAAGTACGCCACTTCCGGCGACGTGTCCGGGGACCGCGAGATGGTAGTGGGCTACGCCGGAATCGTCGTCCGCTAAGAACCACGATGCCCACGCAGGCCCGGACGCCTCGGCCGGGCAGTCAAAGCAAACACTCCCGCCTGGAACGCAACCGCCCCATCAGAAGTTTTCCCTTGACAGCCCCTAGCGTAAGTG
>Ga0210410_10004461_pt1 | contig 12277 bp, 12 predicted proteins | sample IncBWC4MmetaG_FD_161058 | JGI IMG/M metagenome (GOLD analysis project Ga0210410, IMG submission 161058) | Forest soil microbial communities from Barre Woods Harvard Forest LTER site, Petersham, Massachusetts, United States - Inc-BW-C-4-M | ecosystem: Environmental > Terrestrial > Soil >... | reverse complement strand
GGGATTGTTGGCTTCGAAGCGCGCGCGCACTTCGTCCCAGGTCAACGCCTTCTGCGCGGCGGCGTTGCTTGTGAAACCCGCCGCAAGCACTGCGGCCAGGCACACGCGCCGGATAGTTTGCTGCATAACTCTACCTCGCCTGTTCTTTCTTCCTGAGAATCGGAAACCCGTGGGGAAGAGTCTGTTTTTCCTCTCTCCGCCGGGAAGTAACCCCAGTTGCTACACGCGTGGCATGCCCGTTTGGACGATACCCGGACCCTCATTGGGAAGTTATTACGATTGGATAAGAGAAAGATGTATAGCGTTTAAACGAAGGGCGGCGCGCGGCCCGCGCTCGGAAACGCCAATTCTGCGCGAACCGTCAGTGGCGCGGCAGGCAGAGCTTTAGCGGAGATTTTCGGTGGTTCCTGCCAGCCCGCGGAAGCACCCGCATCCCCCTCCGAGTTGCGGCCCGGCTGGAGCGCAAGTTGGCCCGCGGAAACATCGCCAGGCGCAATGAGGCGGAAGTCGGTCCCGTTCACAGCCCCGGGATAATCCGAGGGTTCGGCGGGAACGAAGTTGCCTTTCCCGTCGTTCAGGAAAATCGCCACGAACTGGGAGTCGAAAAGTGAAGTGACCACTAGGTCGGCGAACTTGTCTCCATTCACGTCCCGCGGAGTAATTTGAAGGCCGCCGGAAGGCCCGACGATCCAGATGGCAGGCTTGTGTCCGGAACTAAACTTAAAGTCGACCGAATATTGCGAGGTGGGAGAGCCGTCACGCGCAACACGGATCAGCGCCAAATCGGGCTGCCGGTCACCGTCAAAATCAGCGATGGCAAATTGCGTGGAGCCAAGCGCGACGGCGGTGCGGACGAGGCGAGAGATGTGGCGATCTGAACTTCGGATTTGTGAGTGCCCTGCCCAGAGGGTTGCGAGCAGGCAGAGTGCCGCCAATCCCGGAAGAAAGAGTCTGTTGGCGAGGTTGCGCGGACTCATAGCGAGATTTAGTCTATCGCATTTTACCCGGAGATTGGCAATTCGCGGGGGCGGAAGTCGCCGGATCGGTATCGCACTAGCCGGTGAAGGAAACCCCCATCAGCAGAATATGGACGTACGATCCAAAGACGGCCGATACCCTTTTTAATCTCGGCATCGTAAAGTGGCAAGGTAAGCAAGATGGACCCGGAGCTGTCACCGCTTGGATGAAGTTGTTAGAAGCGAATGCCGCCTACCCCGACAAGGATGCGGTCCTGCAACTGATGGCGCAAGCGCAACAGCGCTCGCGCAGTATTTTTGCGAGCGGAAATGTCCGCTTGCTTGTGTTCCGCTTGCGCGGAAATCCACCCGATGAGCGACCGCGAGACTAAAGCCGTCATTGTCGGCGCCGGACCCGCGGGGCTCACGGCCGCCTATGAACTGAGCAAAAAGGGCCAGCGCGTAGTGGTGCTGGAGGCCGACCCCCGCTATGTGGGAGGGATTTCGCGAACCGTGGAGTATCGCGGGTACCGTTTTGACATAGGCGGCCACCGGTTCTTTTCGAAATCGCGCGAGGTGGAGGATCTTTGGACGGAGATTCTGGGCGCGGACATGCTGGAGCGGCCGCGCTCCTCGAAGATTTTCTATCGCGGGAAATTTTATGCGTATCCGCTGAAGCCGTTGCAGGCACTTTCGCAGCTTGGCGTGATGGAATCCGCGCTATGCGTTTTGTCATTCTTGAAGGCGCGGCTAAGGCCAGTGCGCAATCCGAAATCATTTGAAGATTGGGTGGTGAATGAGTTCGGGGAGCGGTTGTTCCGGATTTTCTTCAAGACCTACACGGAAAAAGTGTGGGGTATGAGCTGCAAGGAGATTTCCGCGGACTGGGCGGCCCAGCGGATCAAGGGGCTCACACTGGGCGGGGCCATCCGGAACGCGCTGTTGCCGAACCGGAAGCCCGAAGATCGCACGCGGGTGGTGAAAACGCTGATTGACACGTTCCGTTATCCGCGATTAGGGCCCGGGATGATGTGGGAGGCGTGTGCGGAAAAGGTTCGCGCCCTGGGCGGCGAAGTGCTGCTGGGGTGCAGCGTGGTGGCGTGCCGATTCGATGAGGCAAATTCCAGGTGGACGGTTGCCGCACGCACGGCGGATGGAGCTATGGAGGAATTCTGCGGTGAGCACCTGGTCTCTTCGATGCCGATGCGGCAACTGGTCTCGCAGATCGAGCCCCGGCTTCCGGAAACCGCGGTGCGATCCGGGAATTCGCTTCGCTACCGCGACTTTCTGACGGTCGGGCTGATCCTGCGGGAGCGCAACCGCTTTTCGGACAACTGGGTTTACATTCACGATCCGAACGTGAAAATGGGGCGGGTGCAGAATTACAAGTCGTGGTCGCCGGAGATGGTGCCGGATCCGAATTTCTGCTGCTACGGGCTGGAATATTTCTGCTTTGAGGGAGATGGCCTGTGGACGATGCGCGATGCGGATCTGATCGCGCTAGGGGCGAAAGAACTGGAACAGGTTGGACTGGGAAACGCGGGCGACGTGGTGGACGGCTGCGTGATCCGGCAGCCCAAGGCGTATCCGGTCTACGACGACGATTATCAGCAGCACGTGGGCATCGTTCGGCGCGCGCTGGACGCGCATTGCCACAATTTGCACCTCGTCGGGCGCAACGGCATGCACAAATACAACAATCAGGACCACGCGATGATGACGGCGCTCCTGGCGGCGCGGAATATTCTCGCGGGCGAAAACAAGTACGACGTCTGGTCGGTGAATGAAGACGGCGAATATCATGAATCCGGCCACGCCGGGGCAACTCTCGAACGATTTGGAACCAGCCGCCTGCACCAAAGGAAGTGAACAGCAATTCGCAGTGCCGAAACTTGATTCTGCCGATCAAAAGATTACGCGCAAAACAGCTGCTCCGCGAATGGCGTCATTCTTTAATGCGTTCAGCGCTTGATTGGCTTCTGCCAGGGGATAGATCTGCACGCGGGTTCGTACCGGAATCTCTATAGCCAGTTGGAGAAACTGCGCACCATCCTCGCGCGTGTTGTTGGCCACGCTGCGAATGACGCGCTCCTCGTACAACAAATTATAGGAAAAGGAGGGAATATCGCTCATGTGAATCCCGCCTAGAATCAGACGACCGCCTTTCTTAAGTCCCGCGAGCCCCGCGGGAACGATTTCGCCCGCGGGTGCAAAGACGATGGCCGCATCGAGCTTATCGGGCGGCGCATCCAGGGTGCCGCCGGTCCACACCGCTCCCAGCTCCTTTGCGAGCATCTGGTGCCGCGAGTCGCGAGTGGACGCGTAAACATCCACGCCCCAGTACCGCGCCACTTGAATCGCCACATGGCCAGCGGCGCCAAAGCCGTAGAGCCCCAGCCGAGCGCCAGCCTTCACGCCGCTCAAGCGCAAGCAGCGATAACCAATGATTCCCGCGCAAAGGAGCGGCGCGGCCTGTTCCGCCTGGAGATTTTCCGGAAGCGGGTAAACAAAATCCTGCGGAGCAACCATATATTCGGCATAGCCGCCGTTTACCGTGTATCCCGTAAACTGCGGATCGTCGCAAAGATTCTCTTCTCCGCGGCGGCAGTATTCGCACGTGCCGTCGGTCTTGTGCAGCCAGGCTACGCCGACGCGCGATCCGATCGACAAGCGATCCGCCCCCGCTCCCCTGGCGGCAACGTGGCCTACGGCCTGATGCCCGGGAATCACGGGAGATTTTTTGGGAGGGAGTTCCCCTTCGATGACGTGCAGATCCGTACGGCAGACTCCACAGACCTCTACGCGCACAAGTATCTCGCCCGGGCCGGGCTCAGGCTTGGGCAGGTCGCCAATTTCGAGGGGATTGGTTTCAACTCTTGCAGGTGCGCGGAGGAAACAGGCCTTCATAATTAGCCCTCAATCCAGAGTTCCTCCGCACACCAAGGAAGGTGGCCAACACACGTGGTGAGTGAACCATACACAAAACCATGGGGGAAGAAAAGACCGATTTCCCTGCGCGGAGCGCCTAGGGATTCCCGGAAGGCTTGCTTTCTCAGGGCGGAGACCCTAGGCTGAATTGCCTATGAATGCTCTGACGCCCGAAGTGCTGATGATGGGGTTCATCTCCTACATCGTTTTCCTTTTTTCCACGACGTGCCATGAAGCCTCGCATGCGCTGGTGGCGAAACTGGGCGGCGACTCCACGGCCGCGTTGGGTGGGCAGGTCAGTTTGAACCCGATTCCGCATATCCGGCGTTCGCCGTTCGGCATGGTGGTTTTCCCTATACTGAGTTTCTTTCTTTCCGGCGGCGGCATGATCGGCTGGGCCAGCGCGCCGTTCGATCCGCTGTGGGAACGGCGGCATCCGCGGCGGTCGGCATGGATGGCGCTGGCGGGTCCGGCAGCCAACTTCACGCTGATGCTGCTGGCGGTTGCGCTGCTTCGAGGAGGAATGGCGTTGCAACTGTTCCACCGCGATCCAGCCACGGGCGCGCCAAGCCTGCTGTGGATCACGTTGCGGGTGGTGTTTTCTCTGAACCTTCTGCTCGGCACGTTTAATCTTCTGCCGGTTCCTCCACTGGATGGGAGCACCGCCATCATGCTGTTCATGAGCGAGACGCAGGCGCAGAAATATCTGGACTGGATTCGCGGAAACAGTTTTGCAATGGCGGGCCTGCTGGTAGGCATGCTGATTTTTCGCGAGGTGTATCCCTATGTTGAGGCATTTGCCATGCAGGTCCTCTTCTAAGGGTTAGCGAAAGTGTTGTTCCTCAGGGATTCCCTGAATAATTTCCTAATTCCCGTTCCGTTTGGACCACGATGGGACGGGTTGTCTCTTCCTTGGACACATGGCCCGTTGGGCGGGATTTAAGTGCTTGCGAATTGCGGGGTTGGCACGCCGCCGATGGCCGATGAACTGCTCTTTTCCCTGCGGAGGCGACGGATGGCCAATTCGGAAACGCAATCGCTGACGCAGACCGGGATGGTGGAAGTATCGGGCTGGGACGAAGACGAAGTTTTCTTCGTGGAGCGCTCGGAACTCGGCAAAGACGAACACGCGGGAAAACATGTCACTTTGAAGCGGATGTTGTCGGAAGGCGCGATCATTTTTGTACGGCCAATTCAGCCGACGGCGCTGTATCACGCCAACCCGATTCCGTATGAAGCGGAATTTGTGGGCTGCAGCCCGGAAGGAAACCACCAGTTCCGGTTGAATGGGGTACTGCCACGGCACAATCGTCAAGATTACACGGTGAATTAAGAAACGCTTCCCATCCACTTCGGGACAATGGCCCATTTTGGCAGTAATTTCCTGCATTTCTTTGCTTCTTCTTACGATGCCCTTTCCAATCGCTTGCCCCGGAAATTCCAGGAGCATCGCTTCCACGCCGCTGAAAGAGTTCCACTTAGTGAAGAATCAACACTGGCTCGTCCACGGTTTCCATGGCTTTCACCGAACCGACCGAAGGAACACCTCTTTGGCACAACGGTTGCCTCCTTGTGGGACATGGCTTACGCAACTTACAAATCTGTAGTGGTATCCCCCATACAGAGTGCACTTACGCCCTGTATCCTCGACGACGACCCAACCGAGCGGGACTCGCTCGCGCATTTGATTACTGACATGGGTTACGAACCGGCCTCGACCGCGGACGCCGAAGAGGCCCTGCGCTTGATTCGCACGGGCCGCTGCCGGTTGGTCTTTGCCAGCACACATCTCGAAAATCCCGACCCGTTTGATTTTCTGGACCGTGCGCTGCGGTGCGATCCCGGCGTGCACGTGATGATCATGACCGCGCAATACACCCTGGAGGGCGCACTGGAGGCCATCCGGCGCGGGGCGGCGGATTTCTTGCCAAAGCCGCTGGACCATGTGCGGCTAAAGCGTACGCTGGACGATCTTGCGGCGCTGTACGACCAACGGCGAAGAGTGCGTTCGCTGGAAGAGCAGCTTTTGAAAGATCTGGAATTCCACGGCATTGTGGGGAAGAGCCCCGCAATGCTGGAGGTTTTCGATTTCACGCGCAAGGTGGCCCGGCATTACACGATCGTACTGCGGTTGTGCCAGACCGGCGCGGGAAAAGAACTGGTGGCGCGGGCGATTCATCAGATCAGTCCGGTGAGCCAGCAACGGCTGGCGGTATGCAACTGTTCGGCGATGGTGGACACTCTCCTCGAGAGCCAGCTGTTCGGGCACGTGCGCGGCGCCTTTACGGGCGCGACCGACACGCGGCCGGGACTTTTTGAATACGCCAACGGCGGAACCGTGTTTCTGGATGAAGTGGGGGAAACTTCCCTGCCGATGCAGGCGAAATTGCTGCGGGTGATCCAGAACCGCGAAATCCAGCGCGTGGGTTCGCCGGAGGTGAAGCAGGTGAATGTGCGGCTGATCGCGGCGACAAACCGCGACTTGCGTGCCGAAGTTCTCTCCGGGCGGTTTCGCGAGGACCTGTTCTACCGGTTGAGCTCAATCCAGATTCGCATTCCGTCCTTGGCCGAGCGTCTGGAAGACATTCCGCTGCTGGTGCAGTTTTTCCTGAAGAAGTACAACGACTCCTACGGAAAAAATATCGCGGGTTTGACGCGACGCGCGCAGACAGTGCTGCTGCAGCATCCGTGGCCGGGCAACGTGCGCGAACTCGAGAACGTGATTTCGACGGCGTGCATCACCGCGACCGGCGATTTCATCGACATCAGCGACCTGCCGGAGCATTTGCAGCATCGCAGCACGCGGCTGGCGGGAGACGAGGACTGGCGGCCGCTGTCCCTCGACGATGTGCGTAAGGTGCACATCCAGAAAGTGCTGCAGATGTGCAACGGCAACCGGTTGCGCGCTGCGCAGATCCTGGGGATTGGCCGCACCAGCTTGTATCGCTACCTGAAGCGCGACGGTCACGACGTTCGTCCTCACTCGAGCGGCGCCGCCGCCTGAGACTCTCCTCAACCTGAGAAGCGAGGGCGGGCCGCTTCGCCCCCGCTGTTCCTCGTTTGTATCTCCTCCTGTACGTGCCGGTTTCACAGGTCGCGGAAAAAGTTCAAAGCGTGTCATTCCGAACCCCGTTCGCCTTTTGAACGGGGTGAGGAATCTGCTTTTTTCTTGGATTCTTGCCAAAAGCAGATCCCTCACCCGCAAAAGACGCGGGTTCGGGATGACCACTGTGGCAGTTTTTCCGCAACCTGTTCAGCCCGAGATGCTCTTCCGTTCCCTGTTCCGAGCAGCTCTGTGCCTGATACACTTTGGGCGTTGCGTTGCGCTGTGCCGGCGCTCGCGGCGATTTCTCGGGTTCTGAGGAGCGCACTGTTTGGACGTTTCCGTCATTCTTCTGACGCGCAATACCTGCCAGCAGACGCGCGAAGCGATTGAGTCGGTGCTTACTTCCTCTGGCGCCATTTCAAAAGAGATTCACGTCCTCGATAACGGATCGACCGACGACACCCCGCAAGTTTTGCCTGCGGCGTTTCCGGAAATTCATTACAAACGGTTGGAGCGGAATGTGGGCTTCGCGCGCGGTGTGAATCTTGTTGCAGGCGAGGCCAGGGGCGAATTTTTCCTGCTACTCAATTCGGATGCGCGGCTGGCTCCGGACGCGCTCCGTCTTGCCGTCGAGTGGCTGCGCGCGAATCCCGGTTGCGGCGTGGCCGGCGCGCAACTTTTTCACGCCGACGGAAGGAAGCAGAACTCAATCGCCAACTTCCCTTCCCTGGCGACGGAACTTCTGAACAAATTTCTGTTGCGCAGGCTGTGGCCGAAGCGGTTCCCGGGGAAAGAACAGGAGTACCGTGATCCGGTAGAGGTGGAGTCCGTGATCGGCGCATTTTTTCTGGTGCGCCGGGAAGTTTGGGAAAAGCTGAGGGGGATGGACGAGCGGTTTTTCTTTTTCCTGGAGGAGACGGATTTTTGCCTCCGCGCGAGGCAGGCGGGATTCGCGACCATGCACCTGCCGCTGGTGCGCGTGTGGCACGGACAGGGACAAACGGCCAAGCAGGATCTGCCCGCGGCGCGGATCGAATACTGGCGGTCGCGTTACGCGTACTTCGCGAAACACCGGGGCATGGGGGTCCGCGTTACGTTGCGCTGCGGTTTGCTGGTGCGTTTGATCATCGATTCGGCGGTGAGTGGCCTCGTGACGGCGCTTACTTTTCGGCAATCATGGCGATGGAGAGGAAAGTTTGCGGTGCATCGGGCACTGCTTCTCTGGCATTTGCGGGGATGCCCGGCAGGGGACGGTCTGCCGCGTTGATCTTGAACCGCAATGTTCCTGATTGAAACAGCGTTTCTGTCCGCAACAGTTTGTTTTCCTTTCGCAACTGCCGCGCAAAATCCGCGCCGCCTCGCCGATTTTCGGGTATCCTGAACGCGTTAATTTCTTGGCCCCTTCCCCAGGTAGCCAAGATGACGTCGAAAAAAATGCGCCGCAGCGGGCGCTTGCTGAAGTCCGTACCGATCCTCCTGATTGGCAGTGACGCCGAAGGCCGGGTGTTTTCGGAAGATACGCACACCGTTGTGCTGAGCCTGCACGGAGCGGGGATTGTTTCCAACTCCAAACTGATCGCCGAGCAGGAGCTGATCCTGCGCACGAAGGAAACCAATCTGGAGGCGGAGATCCGGATTGTAGGCGAGATCGGTTCGGAGGAGGGGCGCTACACATACGGAGTGGCGTTTCTGGACGACGAACTGGACTTCTGGAAGATGGATTTTCCCGCACCGCCTCCGCCCGCGGAGCGGCCGCTGGAACTGGTGCTTGCGTGCCGCGGCTGCGGAGAAACGGTAACGCTGTTGAACGGCGATTATGAGTTTGACGTGTGCGCGATTCACGGCGGGTTGGTCCGCTATTGCACGGAGTGCGGGTTTGCGACGGTCTGGAGGCGGCCGGAAGCGGGCGGCGCTCCGCGAACGATGGCGCCGAAGGTAGAGAAGAAAGTGGAGATGCCGCAGAGAACGGCGGTTGTTGCTGAACGCGCGGAACTGGAATTGGAGCAGGAAGAAAGCAGTTCGCCGCGGTTCGCGGAGTATGCGGAGCCGCGAATGAAGGTGAACCTGGAAGCGCGAGCGAAGAGCGAAGAGCGGCCGCCGATGACAACGACGACGGCGGTGGATGACCGGCGGCAGCGGGTGCGGGCGAAGGTGAACTACTTCGCTTGCGTGGAGAGCGAGGCGTTCGGGAAAGATGTGGTGAGCTGCATTGATATGTCGCGCGGCGGGCTGGGATTCCGGACGAAGAATGCGTATGCGATTTCGACCGAGGTGACGATCGCGGTGCCGTTTTCGCCGGAGTCGCCGAACGCGCCGGCGATTTATGTGCCGGCGCGCGTGGCGAATATCGCGGAATTGCCGGAATTGAAAATGTTCCGGTGCGGGGTGGCGTTCTTGCCCCTGGCGGGGACGCGGGCGCACAGCTGAACAAAATCAGTTGGTTTGCGCGGAGGCTTTTTTGGCTTCGGCGGAATCGTAACTTTCTCCATAAATGGCGGGGACTTTGCCGCCCATGGCGCGCAAATAGGTGGAGAGCTGTCCGCGGTGGTGGACGGTGTGCTTGATGCTGAAATCGAGATAGGCCACGGCGGGCAGCTGGAACATGCCGCGGAAGTCCATGATGCGGGCGGCATGCGCGGGAGTGAGGCGGGTTAGGTTGTCGAAATTCTTGGTGAAGGAGTCGGCGTACCACTTAAGGATGTTTTCCCTGGTGAGGCCGCCGTCGGGGCGGGGGATGGCGTTGAAGTCGAAGGCGCCGGAGACGATGCCGCCGTAGAAGCGTTGCTCGGCGGCGGCGATGTGCCAGGCGATTTCGGCGGCGCTGCGGGCTTGCGGGTCGGGGCGATAGTCGGCGTTGGAGGTTGGGATGGCGGCGATGATGCCGCTGGTGGTGCGGTACTCGTTCTTGACGGACGGGAGTTGGTATTGGAGGAGAAAGGCGGCTTGCTCGGGAGTCATGGGGATCATTTGGGAGTCACCTCGGTTGGAGTATAAGGGAAGAAGTGGCCGGCGACCAGCGAAGGAGGAGCGTGACCCGTGCTGCGTGACCCAAGCAGGCAGCCAACAGTCGACAGTTGACAGTCTACAGTTGACGGCGAAGAGGCATGATCGGACCTCAATAGGAAAACCGTGGGATTGGTAGGACCTGGGGGGTATACCCCCCGGTTTTTGGGGCAAGAGTGCGGAAGATACTGGAAGAACAGCGGATAGGTGTGATACGGAAAATGAAGGCAATAATATACTTGACTCAGTAAGGCGTTTCTGGCATACTTTGGTCATTGGAGAACACCATGAGCGCCAAACCAAAGACCCTCCAGCAAGCTATCGTTCACTTCGCCGACCCCGACAACTGCCTCAAGTTCATGGTTGCGCGGCGCTGGCCGGATGGCGTCGAGTGCCCCACTTGTGGGAGCAAGGAAGTTCGCTTCATATCCACTCGCCGGATGTGGGAGTGCAAGAGCCAGCACGCTCGCAAACAATTCTCCGTGAAGGTCGGAACCATCTTCGAGGATTCCGCTCTGCCTCTCGACAAGTGGCTCATCGCTATGTGGATGGTTGCGAACTGCAAAAACGGAGTGAGTTCCTACGAAGTAGCTCGCGCCCTCGGCGTCACTCAAAAATCCGCATGGTTCATGCTTCACAGAATCCGGCTGGCCATGCAGGCTCGCTCCCTTGTGAAGCTCGGCAGAACTGGGAATCCAATCGAAGTAGACGAAACTTTCATCGGCGGGAAGGCTCGCTTTATGAACTACGAGCGTTACACCCGCACCGTCAAAGATCGCCGTCTCAAGGGCAAAATTCCAGTTGTCGGAATCCTCGAACGTGGCGGAAAGGTTCGCGCTATGGTCACAAAGGGACGCCGCAAGCCAGAGATGCAAGCCATCATTCGGGAGAACATCTATCAGGGAAGCGAAATTCACACCGATGCCCTGAAGTCCTACAATGGATTGAATGCGCGGGGATACGAACACAAGGTCATTGACCACGCAGAAAAATACGTTGACGGACAGGTTCACACCAACGGACTCGAAAACTTCTGGAGCTTGCTCAAGCGCGGACTGAAAGGAACCTATGTGAGCGTGGAGCCTTTCCATCTGTTCCGGTATCTGGACGAACAGGTGTTCCGGTATAACTTCCGAGAACTGGCTCATGACGGTCTGCGATTCGAGCATGTTGCTTCTCACCTATTCGGAAAGCGCCTCACCTATGCCGAAGTTACTGGTAAGGTGGGTGCGACGTGTAACTAAGCCCGGTCACTTGCCTCGCGGGAAGCGGAAGATTTCTTAGATTTCTTCCGCTTTTTTGCCTGTTTTTCCTCTTCCAGTTTCCCCTTGATCTCCGAATGGGGCACTTTGAGAAGTGCGCGCACCGTTTGATCGAAATTCTCGAACGCTTTGCTATCTTTCATTCTTGTAACCTCTCACATAAAGAGCCCACGAATTCCTGTGTACGCAGCAAGATTTTTAGGGCATCGTCATCACTGTAATTCTCCAACCGGTGAGACACGTGGTTTCGCCAAGCATTTTTTACAAAATACAAATGAGACGTGGCTGCTCCGTAGAATTTCTCATCATCTGATTTCTGTTGTGACTTTTGCTGTGTGCCGAGATTGCGTACGGCTTTTTCGATTTGTTCAATGATGGTGTTCCAGTTGTCTAATGTGCTAGAAATCGTAAACGGTTTAGCCAGCGCAGATAAACCAGATTCCAGAGCACGCATCGAGTGGAATACGCACGCTGTCGGTTGACCTAGCGAATAGCAAATACCAGCCCGCTCTAGTTCTCTGAACGCAAGGGGGAATTTTGTTTGGAGATCAGGACTCTTCAACCACTCTGGGTCATTGTATTTCGCACGCTCTTTTGGAATTACTTTGAAAAGCGTGGTTCGAAGTTCGGCCTTCAATGTGGAATAAATGGTTTCGACGTGATAACAGGTACGCTGAGTATTTAACCCTACGTTTTTGAAATGGAATGTTCGCTCCAATCCAATGCCTATCGCCGTAACGCTTTCTGGATTCAGCTTAACCATTTCCAAAAGGAATTCACCTAGAGCTTCCCGTGTTACGTGAAGACCAAGCCGATTGGCTTCCGCAAGCAAAGTCTGAATCGCATTGCCTAAATCAAGTTCTTTTGGTTTTTCGGTTCGTAGCGTGGCCAGCACTTCTCCGAATTGGTACGCTATTTCCACATAGTCGCGTGCAGCAAATTCAAGCATGGCTAATAGGGACACCACCCCATTGGGGGCTGCCTCCCACGGAGCGGGCACAACCCCAATATCACTTTCTTGTACTACTCTTCCGAAGGCCATCTTGCACCCACCCTTTCACTGAGTCAAGTATATTATTGCC
>Ga0210410_10004460_pt1 | contig 12281 bp, 11 predicted proteins | sample IncBWC4MmetaG_FD_161058 | JGI IMG/M metagenome (GOLD analysis project Ga0210410, IMG submission 161058) | Forest soil microbial communities from Barre Woods Harvard Forest LTER site, Petersham, Massachusetts, United States - Inc-BW-C-4-M | ecosystem: Environmental > Terrestrial > Soil >... | reverse complement strand
AATCAGAATCCGCTGGGCAAGAGAATTAATCTGGATAGCCTGGGCGGCAACGGTTTTCCGCAGTTGCAAATTATCGGCGTGGTTGGACATGTGAAGCAGTGGGGACTGGATTCGGATGATACCAACGAACTGCGCGCGCAGATGTACGCGCCCTATATGCAACTTTCGGATGGCGCGATTTCACTAGCGCCGAGCGGCACCACGGCAGTGGTGCGGTCTGAAGGAAACGCGCAGGGACTGTTCACTTCGATTCGCGATGCGGTGCAGCAAATTAACAGCGAGAATTCGGTTTATAGTCCGCAGACGCTGGAGGAAATTATTTCGGGTTCCATCGCGGCGCAGCGTTTTTCCATGGAATTGCTGGGCGCGTTTGCGTTTTTGGCGCTGTTGCTGGCCAGCATTGGAATCTACGGAGTGGTTTCGTATTTAGTTGGGCAGCGAACGCACGAGATCGGAGTGCGCATCGCGCTGGGCGCGCAACGAGGCGACGTGATGCGCCTGGTTTTGCGTCAAGGCGCGAGGATGACGTTGATCGGAGTTGCGGTGGGGTTGGCGGCGGCGCTGGGATTGACGAAATTGCTCGCGAACTATTCCCTGCTATTTAAAGTGAGTGCTACGGATCCGCTGGCGTTTGGAGCGGCGGCGCTGGTGCTCACAATCGTGGCGCTGGCGGCGTGTTACATTCCGGCGCGGCGCGCTACGCGCGTGGATCCGATGGTGGCGCTGCGGTACGAGTAGCCCCTCAGAAAATTGCAGGGGGAAATACGGGCATTACTTCGGGCACGTCGATGCGGATGCGCGTGCCTTCGCCTTCGCGGCTGCGAATATCCATGGTGAAATCGGCGCCGTACAAAATTTTCAGGCGCTCGTGCACGTTGCTGATGCCAATTCCCTGCACGTAAACCTGCGGCATGCGCAGTTCGGAAATTCCCACGCCATTATCTTCGATTTCAATTTGCACGCGCCCGTCGTTGAGAGTTGTGCGAATGCAGATGTGTCCGCCTTCGAGCTTTCCGGAAAGGCCGTGCTTCAGAGAATTTTCCACGATGGGTTGCAGCATCATGCTGGGAACGAAGGCGTCGAGGGTGCGTTCGTCGATTTCCTTAAATATTTGGAGATTTTCGCGGCCGAAGCGGACCACTTCGATATCCAAATAATCGTCGATGAAATCGAGTTCTTCGCGCAGAGCGACGAAGGTTTCGTGTTTGCGGAGCAGGCGGCGAAGAATGTTGCTGAGTTTTACCACCACGATGCGCGCCATATCGGGATCGAAGCGAATCAACGATGCGACGGTATTCAGCGTATTGAAAAGGAAGTGCGGATTAATTTGGCTGGAGAGCGCATCCATGCGCGCTTTCAGCAGGAGTTGCTGGTGCTGCTCAAGGTTCATCTCCACGCGCGTGTTATTCCAAATTTTTATAGGCACGGCGACGGACATCATCGCGGCGACGAGAATTGCGGCGAATTGCCAGAGCCCGGCGCCATCAATATAGAAAAGCCAGTGTGGGTGCCGGGGATAAATCTCGCGGCCGAAAAATATTCGCCCGGCTTCGAGAGAGACTATGACCGCCATGGGTAGTAAGGGCCACGGAATCTTGCGGTCGCGAAGCAGGCGAACGAGCAATCTGGGAATGCCGAGAAATGTGAAGGGGCCGAAACTCCAGATGTCTTCGGTGTTAGTCATGGCCTGGCGTACGAGTCCGCCGACCAGACCTGCGGTTGCGGCGACGGGCATGGAAAGCCATTCGTGGCCGCTCAAAAATGCCGGAAGACTGATAATCGCGCCGCCGACCGGGCCGACCACGCGTCCGCCGAGCAGTCCGAGAATAAATGAGCCTTCCAGCATGAGATCGGCGAATCGATATGGATTTCCGGGGCCGCCGAAGAAGCGCATGAGTACGCCGAAGGCCAAAGGTGGCGTGAGAAACAGCATTAATTTAAGTTTTAAGTCGGTGTCGCGAATTTCGGTATACAGAACTTTGCGGAAAGTGGCCGAGCGCACCACGACGGCGGCGATGGCCGCGGCCGCGCCCATCTTTAATAAGAGAGTGAATAGGAGTTCTCTATCGCCCGTAAGCGGATTCATCGCGCCGCAGCCTCAACGCGAGCTACGTTAGCCAATCGTGCGGGTGATGTAAAGTGACGGGCTAGTTTGGCGGATTGTTTTGAAGAATCCGCTCAGCGTGCTTTCTTGCGCTGCGCTTCTGAAGAATAAGTACTAACACCGCGGAAGGAAAAAACCCCGCGAAAAACCAGGGAACGATTATGAACTCCCACGTGCTGTATCCACCTGGCTCAGCTCCAAGCCAAACTGGTGACCAGTAAAGCGAATACGAAATGATCAAGGGCACGACGACAGCCCAAAGCGCGCCAAAGCGCAGCGACGCTTTGGAACACAGTAGCCAAACAAAGCCAAATGAAAGGACCGCAATTACAATCGGACCAGTGAAGAAGTTCAGCGATTCAACGATATTCCTCATCCTAGATAGAAGAATATCACCAGGATGAAATCAGCTCACGCTAGGCTTCGCGCAGGATTTCTTCTACTGCACGGATCGTGCGGCGCACGTCGTCACTAGTGGTACGCCAGCAGGAGACGCTGACGCGCATGGCGCGGCGTCCTCGCCACGTGGTGCCGCCGAAGAAAGCTTCGCCTGACGCTACGATAAACGCGATAACTTGATCGGTGCGGCGATCGTGATCGGCATCTGTCGCGCCGGGTTTGGGGTCCAGAAATCGTACCAGCCCCTGATTAATCGTCGGCTCCCACACAACTTCCGCGCCAGATAACTTTCCCATTTCCATCACAAGTGAGTGCGCGTGCTGGCAGCAGCTTTCTACAATTTTGGCGACGCCGTTGCGTCCGAGCTGGCGTATCGCGGCGTAGGTGGGAAATCCGCGAGCGCGGCGCGACCATTCCGGGTTCCAATCCATTTCGTCGCGCGCGCCGGCCACGTGAATCAAGTAAGGGGCGCGATGAGACATTGACGCGCTGTGCGATTCGGGATGAGCCACGAAGGCGTAACCACAATCGAAGGGAACGTTGAGCCATTTGTGGCCGTCGGTGGCCCAGGAATCCGCTGCTTCCACGCCGGCTACCAGATGTTTGTAGCGCGGACTTGCTGCAGCCCAAAGTCCGAACGCGCCATCCACGTGAACCCAGGCGTTGCGACGCTTGGCGATGGGAATAAGAGTTTTGAAGTCATCCATGGCGCCGATGTTCACGTCGCCTGCTTGCAGGAGAACGATTGTCGGCGTGGATGGATCGATTTTCAGCGCGCGCTCGAGTTCATCGGCTCGCAGACAATCGCGTTCGTCGGAATCCAGAACCAGGACGTGATTTTTTCCGAGGCCGAGCAGGCGAATGGCGCGCTCAAAAGTTCCGTGACGCATGGCGCTGGTAAGAATGCGAATCGGCGGCGCGCCGAAGAGTCCTTTTTCTTCGACGTCCCAATTCAACTTTGCAAGAAGCGCGTGACGGGCGGCGGCGAGGCACGTGACGTGCGCCATCTGGCATCCGGTGACGAGCGCGAAGCTGGCATGCGCTGGAAGTCCGAGAATTTCTTTCAGCCACGCACCTGCGATTTCTTCAACGATGGCGGCAGATGGGGCTGTGGCGTAGAGGCTGGCGTTTTGATCCCAGACACTGGCGAGGATGTCCGCGCCGAGTGCGGCGGGAACCGAGCCGCCGATTACCCAGCCGAAAAATCGGCCGGTGCCGGTGCCGATCAGTCCCGCTTGTGCGTCGCGAGCCAGATCGGCGACGACCTGCTCAGGCGGCATGCCATCGTCGGTGAGCGGTTTGCAAAGCTGCTTGCGCAAAGTTTGCAGATCGGCGGTAGCGCCGACGGGCATGGCATCAAGATTTTCGATGTACTCGTGCGCGGCTCGAATTGCGGATTCGAGTGACTTTTGGAATTGTTCGCGTGAAGTTTGCATGGTTTAACTTTAGGGATTCAGCGTGAACAATTCCATCCGATTTTTGCGGGCAAACTGTTTTCTGAGCGGCCACTTTGGATGAGACCACATTGGACTGGGGCGCTCTACGGCGAAGGATATCTGCGCCTGATATACTTCTGACTCTTACTTATGCCACCCAAACTGAAAAAGAAATCACTACGGTCCGGCGGTGTAAAAATTGTCGCCCATGCGAAGCTACCAACTAGTTTCGGCGTATTTACGATATTTGGAGTGAAGGGCGCTGGGCCTCAGGATGAAGCGGTAGCGTTGGTTCACGGCAAGATTCAGGCAGCAAAATCCGCTCCACTGGTGCGCGTGCACTCGCAGTGTTTAACTGGCGACGTGTTCCATTCGCTGCGATGCGATTGCCGCGCCCAATTGGAATTGGCGCTAAAGAAAATCACGGCGGCTCCGGCCGGGGTGCTCTTGTATTTGCCTCAAGAAGGGCGCGGGATCGGATTGCTGAATAAAATTCGCGCGTACGAATTGCAGGATGGCGGTATGGATACCGTGCAGGCGAATGAAAGCCTGGGATTTGCGGCGGACACGCGGGACTACAAATTTTCAGCGGATGCACTGAAGGCGCTTGGAGTGCGGCGCGTGCGTCTCCTTTCCAATAATCCGGACAAAGTGGAGCAGTTGGAAGCGGCTGGAATTAAAGTGATCGAGCGGGTCCCCTGCCAGCCGCGCATGACGAAATTGACGCGTGGGTATCTTTCCACCAAAAAATCCAAGATGGGACATTTGCTGGCGGGCCTGTAACTCTTCATTCAAAACGGAGGCGCAACTATGAAAGCTGCGGTTCTGCACACGCTTGGCGAAGCACCACGATTTGCGGAATTTGCTGAGCCGGTTGCGGGTGCGAACGAAGCGCTGTTGCGCGTACGTGCCGCTTCGCTAAAAAGTATTGACCGCCAACTGGCTGCGGGAACGCACTACGCGAGTCCCCGAGAATTGCCGGTGGTGTGCGGAACTGACGGCGTCGGCGATCTGGAAGACGGGACGCGCGTATTTTTCGGCGGAGCACGAAAACCTTTCGGCGCAATGGCCGATCGGACTGTGGCGCCGCGCGCATTTTGCTTTCCTGTACCTCCTACGATGGACGACCTGACCGCTGCGGCGCTGCCGAATCCAGGCGTTTCCGCGTGGCTCACCTTGACGCACCGCGCCAAATTTTCCGCTGGCGAAACCGCGCTGATTTTAGGCGCGACCGGAGTGACCGGACAACTCGCCGTACAAATTGCGAAATTATTAGGAGCGAAGCGCGTAGTCGCCGCGGGACGAAACGAGCAGAGGCTCGCCAAATTGGGCGAGCTTGGCGCGGACGCGACCATTCAGCTCGATCAACCTGCGGATGCGCTGAAAAACGAATTTGCGCGAGAGGCCGGAGACGACGGCTTCGATGTGATCATCGATTATTTGTGGGGCCGTCCTACCGAAACGCTGCTGGCGGCGATCACCAAACCGGAATTCGCGGTGGTGACAAAACAAACTCGCTTGGTGCAAGTGGGCGAAAGCGCGGGGCCGACGATTAATTTACCGGCAGCGGTTTTGCGCAGCAGTGCTTTGACAATCATGGGCACCGCAGGAATTCCTCCGCTGCCGGTATTGATGGACGCGATGGAACAGGTGCTGGCGCGAGGAGCGCGCGGCGAGTTGCGCATAGAAACCGAGGCCGTGCAGCTGGCAGATGTTGAACAGGTTTGGCAACGAAAGGATAGTTCCGGGCGAAGAATTGTGCTGGTTCCGTAAGGCCGTCGAAATTTCTCGATTCAAACGGCTTACCTTTGGAACCCAGCGCGCTAATCTCCACCGCCAACCAAGTGGACAATTTCGTAGCGGTCACCTGACGCCACTTGCGTCGCCGCCCAATTCGCGCGCGGCAAAATTTCTAGATTGCGCTCGATGGCCACGCGTTCCGCGCGAATTCCCAAGTGGGTGAGCAGGCGCGGGACGTCGAGATCGTTCGGAACTTGCTGCGATTCTCCGTTTACAGTAATTTCGATGTTCATCTGCGTTTTTGCGTGAAAATTTCCGTGTCACTCGGTATCTTCTGCATGTATTCGATTCCGAATCCGGTATACCCGGCATATTGGTCGTTGAGTTCTGTCAACGAAAGTATATGTACCCCCAAAAAAAGCAGCAACAATCCCGCGAGGGTAACTACGAGTGTCGCTCCAAACGTTAACAACGCAACGGCGCTGCGGCCTGAAATCGCTTTGTAGCTGAACGGCGATGATGCCAGACCGATTGCGATTAGACCAGCACCGATCCAGATATATCGGACTTGTTTAGAGCGATGGATGCGGCAAAGCGGGATATTGATGCTGACTGCCGTTTGGAAGGCGAGCACTCGAAAGAGAGCGGCCACTGCTAGTCCCAATGCTGCCGAACCAATCGTGCCAGTGCTAGGCCGCCAATCACGCCGGCGAAATGTCTTCTTAACGTGAACCTCTGCCAATTTGCCGCATTTTACGCAAAGCGGAGCGAGCGAAGCTCCTGCGGGAACGATCAAAATATCGCTGTTCCGAATATAAGCGGTTTTGCACCCGAGCGGAGAAGAAGGTTCCATTTCAGCCAAACACTACGGCATCTGCGCTTTCTGCGCCACTCGAACTTTCGGCTTGAGCTTGTAGCGCAACTCGTCGCGCCCGGCAGCTCCGCCGGCGCGGATCACAAGTTCGCCGCCTTCGGCGGAAAGTTTCGGCATGGGAAATGCGAGTGAAACGCATCCGCGCGGATCTGTTCCTGCCTGCAAGCGAAATTCCGGCCGCGCGCCTTCCATCACAATTTCCACGGTTACGCCCGATGCGGGCTTATGCGAAGCGCGTCCACGCACTTCAATATTCAACGAGGCAGTTCCGTTGGCCAGCCATGAACCGGCATTTAGCAATCTGACTTCAATTCCCTTTGGAAATTCAATCGGCGCGGGAGGCACCAGCAACTTCGGCGCAGGGCCGATCTCTCCAAACTTCAGAGCACCAGTTTTCAGGTCCTCTACAACATCGCGGTGCTGAGAATCCACGCGCTGTTGCAACGCTTCGTCGTTTGCTCCCGGCAGGGCCAGCAAATCGTCATAACTTTTCACGCGCCGGTAGATCACGCGTCCCTTGGAATAGACGGTGGTATCGATCACCGGACGCTCGCCGCCGCGCGCCTCCGTTTCAACGTCAAACTTTCGCCCTTCGACCTGAACGGCGGAATGAGTTCCGATTCCCAAGTGCGTGTTGTCCTCGTGATTTAGATGCGCGGAATAATGTCCGCGGCGCGCCAGTCTATTTGACCGTGCGGCTGCTGACCGTTATTATAGCTTTTCGACCAATGGGTGGAAATCCTCTACAAAGCTATGCGCCGTTGTTGATACACCTGCTCGCGGCCGTGTTGTTATCCGGCGCGCTGGTGGCAGTTTCGTCGTTGTTCGGATATCGCAGACCTTCCCGCGTCAAATCTCAACCATACGAATGCGGAATCACTCCAACCGGCGACGCGCGTGAGCCTGTTTCCGTGAAATTTTATCTGGTGGCGATGGTTTTTATTTTGTTCGACGTGGAAGCGATATTTCTTTACCCCTGGGCGTTTATTTTTCGGGACCTGCATTGGTTTGGATTCGTCGAAATGCTGACGTACATCTTAATTTTATTGGCCGGATACATTTATCTCTGGAAGAAAGGCGCGCTGGACTGGACGTCGGAACCTAAGAATTAGCGCACCTCGTAATTCTAAAAATGGCTGAGCCGGAGGATTTACAAATAGATCCCGTTACCCAGCGTCTGCGCGCCTGGGACGCGCAGTCAGTTGCAGAAGTGCTGGAATTTCGCGGCGAACGCACGCTGGTTGTGCCGCGCTCGCATCTTCGTCGAGTGGCGGAATTTTTGAAGGGCGAGCCCGACCTGGGTTTTGATTTTCTTTCCGACGTTACCGGCGTTGACCGCTTCCCTGTCGAGCCGCGCTTCGAGCTGAACTATCACCTGGTTTCCATTCTCAACCGCAACGTACTGCGTTTGCGCGTTCGCGCACATGGGCATGATCCCGTGGTGCCAAGCGTCACAACAGTTTGGTGTACCGCCAACTGGCACGAACGCGAAATTTTTGATTTATTCGGCGTGCGATTCGAGGGACATCCCGATCTGCGCCGCATTTTGATGCCGGAAGATTGGGAAGGCTATCCGCTGCGCAAAGATTATCCGGTGGAGGGCCCGCGCTAATGTCCACCACCACAATTAATACGCCGACCGGCGCCGCGAAAACGATGGTCCTGAACATGGGGCCGCAGCATCCTTCCACGCACGGCGTGCTGCGCGTGGTGCTGGAACTGGACGGCGAAAAAGTTGTGAAGGCAATTCCTGAAATCGGTTATTTGCATACGGGAATTGAGAAATCCTGCGAATCAAAAACATATTCGCAGGCGATCACTCTGACCGACCGGCTGGATTATCTGGCGCCTCTCTCAAATAATCTTGGATATTGCCTGGCGGTCGAAAAACTTTTGGGATTGGAAGTTCCCAAGCGCGCGCAATACATCCGCGTGCTGCTCACGGAAATGACGCGCATTGCTTCGCATCTCGTATGGCTCGGGACGCACGCGATCGATATGGGCGCGATGTCGGTCTTCTTGTACTGCTTCCGCGAACGCGAAGACGTTCTGAAAATATTTGAAATGGTAAGCGGCCAGCGGATGATGACCAGCTATTTCCGCATTGGCGGACTGGCGCTGGAACCCGCAACCGGATGGCTGGATCGCGTGGAGCGATTTATCGGCCTGATGCCTTCACGGCTGGATGAATACGAAAGTTTACTGACCAAGAATCGCATTTGGATGGGGCGTCTGCGCGGCATCGGAACCATCAGCGCGGAAGATGCGATCGCGATGGGATTGAGCGGGCCGTCACTGCGTTCGACGGGCGTGGATTACGACGTCCGCAAGTATTTTCCGTATTCGAGCTATGAAGAATTTGATTTTGAGGTGCCCACGCGCACCGAAGGCGATTGTTTCGCGCGATATTTGCTGCGCGTGGCCGAAATCCGCGAAAGCATAAAAATTGTGAAGCAGGCCATGCCCCGGATTCCTAAATCGGGGCCGATTCGCACCGACGCGCCGGGAATTGTGCCGCCGGTTCGCGAGCGCATGAAAACGGAAATGGAATCGCTCATCTACCATTTCAAGATTTTCACGGAAGGATTTTCACCGCCGCCGGGCGAAGTGTATCAACGCATCGAATCCCCTCGCGGCGAATTGGGATTTTTTGTGGCCAGTGATGGCTCGCCGAAGCCGTATCGCGTGAAAGTCCGCGCGCCTTCGTTCGCAAATTTGCAGGGCCTTTCCAAACTGTGCGAAGGCCGCATGCTGGCCGATGTGGTAGCGTGCATCGGCACGATTGATATTGTGCTGGGGGAAGTGGATCGCTGATGAAGCTGCCCGAACAACTCGAAGCGAAATATCAGTCACTGCTGACGCGCTATCCCGTCAAGCGTTCTGCGCTGATTCCCATGCTGCTTTACGGGCAGGACGTTTTCGGATTTGTGAGCGACGAACTGGTGGCGGAAATTGCCGCGCGTCTAGATCTGAACACTCTGCAAGTGACCGAGACGATGGAGTACTACTCCATGCTGCGGCGCAAACCCGCCGGCAAATTTCACGTTCAGGTCTGCACGAATGTTTCCTGCATGTTGCGTGGCGGAAATAAAATTCTGGAGCACGTCGAACGCAAACTGGAGATCGGCCACAAGGAAGTTACCAAGGACGGAATATTTTCTCTCGAGGAAGTGGAATGCATCGGCGCGTGCACCGGCGCTCCGGCCATGCAAGTGAATTACGACTTCTACGAAAATCTTACGCCGGAAACTTTGGATCAGATTATCGACGGGCTGGATCACGGACAGAAGCCGGCGCCTGTGGCGCGCACTTCCGGTTCCGTGCATCCGCGACATGCCGCTGAAGTGCCGGTTATCAGCAGGCGATTTGGAATTCCCAATTCGCACAAACTTGAAGTGTATTTGCAGAACGAAGGCTATCAGGCGTTGGAGAAAGCGTTGAAGCAAATGACCGCCGAGCAAATTATTGATGAGGCCAAGAAATCCGGTCTTCGCGGCCGTGGCGGCGCGGGATTTCCCGCCGGCATGAAGTGGAGTTTCGTTCCCAAAGATATTCCCAAACCGAAATATGTGATCGCCAACGCCGATGAGAGCGAACCGGGAACTTGCAAGGATCGTCCGCTGCTGGAAATGGATCCTCACCAGTTGATCGAGGGCATGATCATCGCGGGCAAGGCCGTCGATTCGCATCAGGGCTACATCTATGTGCGCGGCGAATATCGCGATGTGCTGGATATTATCGAAGACGCGATCGCGGAGGCCTACGCGCGCGGATATCTCGGAAAAAATATTCTAGGCAGCGGATACGATTTTGATCTGGTCGCGCACACTGGCGCCGGCGCTTACGAATGCGGCGAGGAATCCGCGCTGATGGAATCGCTCGAAGGCAAGCGCGGCTATCCGCGAATTCGCCCGCCCTTCCCTGCCGTCGTGGGACTCTACGGATGCCCCACGGTCATTAATAACGCCGAGACGCTAAGCTCGGTGCCGAGCATAATTTTGAGGGGCGCGGAATGGTACGCGGGCCTGGGCTCGGTGAAAAATGGCGGCACGCGATTGTTCGCAATTTCAGGCCACGTCAACCGTCCGGGAATTTATGAGCTGCCGATGGGGTTTAATCTGAAGCGGATGATCGAAGACGTCGCGGGCGGGGTTCTTGGCGGAAAGAAATTGAAGGCTGTGATTCCCGGCGGCAGTTCCTGTCCGGTACTGACCGCCGACGAAATTGATATTGCCATGGATTTCGATTCCGTCGCGAAGGCCGGTTCGATGCTCGGCTCCGGCGGCACCGTGGCGATTGACGAAGACACCTGCATGGTGGATTTGGCGCGGCGCATTATGCATTTTTACGCGCATGAATCATGCGGATGGTGCATTCCCTGCCGCGAAGGAACTTCCTGGCTGAAGAAAATGCTCGACCGCTTTCATGACGGCATGGGCCGCGCGGAAGATATCGATATGGTGGACCAGCTCGCGAAAAATATGCTCGGTAAAACTTTTTGCCCGCTGGGCGACGCCGCCGCGCTGCCGACCATCAGCATAGTGAAAAAGTGGCGCAACGAATTTGAGATGCATTTGAACGGCAACAAATGTCCGTTCAAGCCGGCCGAAGTTTTGGCCGCGCGATAGATTTTTGTAATAAGGAATCGGAAAACGAATGGCTGAACAGAAACTCGTCACGCTGAAAATTAACGAACGCGAGATTCAGTGCGCGCCGGGCACGCTGGTGATCGAAGCGTCGCGCCGGCTGGGCATTGAAGTGCCGTCGTTCTGCTATTACCCCGGACTTTCTTTGCAAGCCGCGTGCCGCATGTGCCTGGTGGAAGTGGAAAAAGCGCCAAAGCTGCAGACCGCGTGCACGCTCACCGTCGCCGAAGGAATGATTGTTCGCACCGATACGCCGCAAGTGCACGCCGCGCGAAAAGGCATGCTGGAATTTCTTCTGGCGAATCATCCGCTGGATTGTCCCGTCTGCGATAAGGGCGGCGAATGCGAATTGCAGGACATGGTTTTCCGTTACGGCGCGGACAAGAGCCGTTTCATCGAAGAAAAAAATCACCGGCCCGAAGAAAAATGGTCTGAGGCGGTTTATTACGACGCGCCGCGCTGCATTTTGTGCTTCCGCTGCGTGCGCGTTTGCGATGAAGGCATGGGCGTGAAAGCGCTCGGAGTCGGCCAGCGCGGCGTAAATTCCGTGATCATTCCGAATCGCGAAGATCATCTCGAATGCGAAGAATGCGGCATGTGCATCGATATCTGTCCGGTCGGCGCGCTCACCAGCGGCACTTATCGCTACAAAACGCGGCCGTGGGAAATGACTTACGCGCCCACCGTCTGCACGCATTGCTCGAATGGATGCAAGGTGACGCTCAGCGTGCGCAACAATGAAGTTTTGCGCGCGAACAATCGCGATTTGAGCGGCATCAACGGTGAATTCCTTTGCGGCAAAGGACGATTCGGATTTGATTTCACAACGCATCCCGAGCGATTGCGTTTGCCGATGGTTCGCCGCAACGGAAAATTGCAACCGACAACATGGGAAGACGCGATTGGCGAAGCCTCCGCGAAGCTCGCCGAAATTCACAAGAAGAATGGCGTGAACGCGATTGGATTTATCGGATCGAACCGCACCACGAACGAAGAAAATTATTTATTGCAACGCGTTGCGCGCGGCGCGCTCGGCACGAACAACATTGATCATCACCGCACCGCCGATCACGCCGGACTGA
>Ga0210410_10004459_pt1 | contig 12282 bp, 9 predicted proteins | sample IncBWC4MmetaG_FD_161058 | JGI IMG/M metagenome (GOLD analysis project Ga0210410, IMG submission 161058) | Forest soil microbial communities from Barre Woods Harvard Forest LTER site, Petersham, Massachusetts, United States - Inc-BW-C-4-M | ecosystem: Environmental > Terrestrial > Soil >... | reverse complement strand
GGGATCGAGTTCGACTATATGTTCGCCGCGCGGCACGGAAATCATTCCGTCCTGCACGAATTTGATGGCTTCGTTGTCTTCGAGACCGAGGAATCCGGCAGGCCCCATCAGGTTGCCCTGCCGCAGCCGATGGCGCGTCATCTCCTCGTCGTCGCCCTCGAATCCGAACATCGTCCATTTCATGATGAACTCGTTCGGGCCGGTCGGCACAATCTGACGAACGCCAAGCGTATTCATCTCGCGCTGGACGATCAGGTTAGGCCACAGCGTCATCATGGTCACGGACCACGGGCTCTTGAACTCGTCGACGAAATTCATGAAGCGGGGGTCGGAAAGCGACATACCTTCCTTGTAGGCGCGCATTTCCTTCTTGGTATCGGCGGCTAGCTTGCCCGCCTCGGATTTCGCCGACGCCATCACGCCATGCCGGCCGGTCGCATCCGCCAGCATCAGGGATCTGTTGCCGGCGACCAAAAGGCCGAACGTCACCAAAAAGGTATGCAGCAGCGTGGCGTGATAGGGGTCCTTGAGGTTTTCGTGATACAGCTTCCAGTTGCCCGGAAGGCTATGGCGATAATGGCCGAGAACGCGCGGTATGCGGCCGTCGAACGTGGCCTCGAATTCCGCGAGGATCTCGGGACCGAGATAGTCCGCGAGCGGCTCGATTTCGTCGCAATACGAAGCGAAAACGACGCCGCGATGGGTGGTGACCTTCAGCCGCTTCAGGCCATGCTCGGAGGTCTTGAAATCCTTCGGCATGCCGCCCGCGCCATTGACGCCGCGCCGAAATGGCACCCCCGCCAGATTGCCCTTCAGATCGTATGACCATTGGTGATATGGGCAGACGAACTCCTTGGTGTTGCCGCTCAGGTTGCGACAGAATTCGGCCGCGCGATGGACACAGCGGTTTTCAAAGACATGAATGCTGCCGTCATCGGCGCGCGAGACCACGACGGGCGTCGGCCCGACATTGGAACGAATGAAATCGCCGGGATTGCGCGCCTCGTCTTCCAGAGCGACGTAATTCCAGGTGCGACCGTGAAAGATCTTCTCGACTTCGCGCTGATAGATGAATTCGTCGGTGTAGACCCAGTCGGGAATGCGCGTCAGGCCTTCCGTGGGCCAGGCATAAGTTCTGGCCCGTTCATCGGCCGACAAAGGTGCCGAGGATTTGATAGTGGCGGATACAGCGGCTGTCATGGCATCTCCCTCATCTTCATCCGGATCGTCGAGAACGACGCCGGCTACAGTGGCCGGATCGAAACACGCATCGCTGTTGAGTTCGGTTCGCGCAGCCCGGATCGCCTGCGGCGCGGAAAAAGCGACGACAGATGTGAGCTGGCCCGATACAGGATCGAAGGTGCGGTAGACCGCACCGGCTGCGGCGGCATCTCCACCGGTGCGGGCAACAGCATCGCCCGGGGCGGCGACGCCCAGCATTTGCACATTGAGGCCGAACTGATCGGTCCAGAACCAAGGCCGGCTCGCCGCATCCGCTTCGGCCGGCGCATCGGCGATCGAGCGCCCGGCTGCCGCGCCCTGCCGTTCTGCATTGTCCCAACTTTCGAGGCGGCAGCGCCGGCCGTTGATCGGCACATGATGGAGCGCACAATCGCCCGCTGCCCAGATGCCGGGCACGTTGCTGCGCCCCTCCGCATCGACGACAATTCCGCCCTGCACGTCGCAACCGGCGGACGCGGCCAGCGCGGTGTCCACCTCCAGTCCGACGCCGACCAGCACGAGATCGGCGGCCACCGGCTCACCGGAGGTTTTAACCAGCAGCCCGCCGTTAACCTGCTCGATCGCCACAACGGAAGTCGCAACCCGGACGGTGACACCGTGTTTTTCCGCCAGCCGCCGAAACGCGCGGCCCAGCGGCGCGGGCATCATCCGCGCCATCAATTCGGCCTCGCGCTCCAGCACCATCGTCGAGACGCCCAGCTCAGCTGCGACCGAGGCCAATTCCATGCCGATAAAGCCGCCGCCGATGATGGCGACGGATTTCGCCGCGCGGATCGCATCGCCGATCGCTGCGGCATCCTCAAACGTGCGCAGGGACAGCACGCCCGGCAGATCCGCGCCCGGAATGCTCAACGCGCGCGGCGAACCGCCGGTGGCGATCAGCAATGCGGTGTAAGACAGCGTGCGCCCGTCATCGAGAGTGGCGATGCGCGCGCTGGCATCGATGGCGGACACCCGGGTTTGCAAATGAACGGTAACGCCAAGCGCGTCTATGTCCGCGGGGCTGAGACGCCCGCAGGCCTCCCGGCTGGTTTGCCCCAACAGCAAGCCTTTGGACAAGGGCGGACGCTCGTAAGGCAAGTGGGGCTCGGCCCCGACAAGATCGATCTCGCCTTCGAAGCCAGCGGCGCGCATCGCGCGAATAGCGGCAGCCGCCGCCTGCCCCGCGCCGGCGATGACAACCCGCTGGTCCGAGCGCACAGGCACTGTGATATCGCCCGCGGATGAAGCATCTTGTGCGGTGTCTGCCTCGGATGAATCGAGATCAACGAATACCGTCCCGTCCTCAACCTTCACGGGGTAGGTTTTGATATCCTCCGTCAGCGGTGCACACAGCGCCTTGCCGGTTCGAATATCGAACAGCCCCTGATGCAGCGGACACTCGATCTTGCCGTCCTCGACAAATCCATCGGCAAGGAAGGCCAGCGCATGGGTGCAAATGCCGTGAGTCGCGTAGACCTGATCGCCCAGTTGATAAAGAGCGACAGGGACGCCCTCGATTTCAACGCCGATCACTCCGTCCGGGCGCAACGCTTCGAGTAAAATGGCGGCACGCCATGTCATATGCGATCCTATGCCAGAGGGTCGATATAATCAGTATACAACGTTATTTTTCATTGCAAGGGCCAAGAGCTTGCGAGGGCGCGCCCGGCTGAAACCGAGACATACCTTCTTTATACATACACGCCGACAGGGCTAAACTTGCCGAATCCAAATCTGATAAGGCATTTTCGAACATTTCGGATCCTTGAATAATAAGATGTACACCTCTTATTTTTGACGGCGGTTATCCACGAGACATCCAGCGAGGCCGCTGGGAACGCCCCTCTCGTCGCGCTGCTGGCCTCAGTGTCCGCCGACCTGCCGGCTCTTGTAATGCCAGGGCAAGGCGAGCCGCTCGATGACATCGAGCGCGCTGATCAGGGTGACGCCCACCACCGACAGAATGAAAATGGCGGCGAACACGCGCGGCGTATCGAACGACCCTTGCGCCGTCAGGATCACAAAGCCGAGCCCCTTCTGCGACGAAACGAATTCACCGACGATCGCCCCCACCAGCGACAGCGACAGCGCAACCTTGAAGCCGGCGAAGATATGCGGCAGGGCGCAATACATCTTGATGCGCAGCAACACCTTCAGCCGCGAGCCGCGCAACACCTTGGCCAGATCGAGCTGGTCCGGCGGCACCGAGTGCAGGCCGAGCGCGGTATCGATCACGATCGCAAAAATCGCGATCAGGGCGGCGATGGCGATTTTCGGTTCGGCGCCTGTGCCGAACCAGATGATGAACAACGGCGCGATCGCCACCTTGGGAACGCTGTTCAGCGCGACGAACAATGGAAAAAGCAGCCGATCGAGCAGCGGCCACTCAACGATGGCGACGGCGAACGCGACGCCGAGAACGACCGCCAGGGCAAACCCCGCCAGCGCGACGCCGATGGTAAAGACCGTCTGCTCCGCAAACCACCTCGGCTCACCGGCAATCTCACGGATGACAGCCAATGGCGCCGGCAGCAGAACGGGCCTGATGGCGCCGAGATCCGTGGCCATTTCCCAGATCAAAAGGAAGGCGACAGCGCCAAGGAGCGGAATGCCGAAGCGCGCCCAACGGGTGGTCGATTGCATGTGATCTCCTCGCCTTAGCGACGGCGGTTTGCTGCGCATGCCGGACGAGCCGCACGCCGCCTTTATCTCAAGTGTCAGTCGTGGATCAGGCCCATTTTCTCGAACAGGCTGCGAATATGATGGGTGTAGCGAATGAAATCCGGGGTATCGCGCACCGCCAGCTTGCGATCGTCAGGCAGATCGACACGAATGTCCTCGGCGATCCTGCCAGGCCGCGCGCTGAAAACGACGATGCGCGTCGACAGGAAGACGGCCTCCGAAATCGAATGCGTGACGAAACCGACCGTCATGCGCTGCCGTTGCCAGAGGCGATGCAGATCGACGTTCAGCTGATCGCGTGTTAGGGCGTCGAGCGCGCCGAACGGTTCGTCCATCAGCAGCAAGCGCGGCTGTAACAACAGCGAGCGGCAAATCGCGGCGCGCTGGCGCATGCCGCCTGACAACGCGCTGGGATAGACATCCGCGAAATCCTTCAATCCCACCATCGCCAGCAATTCGCGGGCGCGCGGCTCGTAGGCTTTTCGGCCGTAGCCGCCGAAATCCGCCGGCAGCAACGTGTTTTCCAGCACTGAAAACCAGTCGAGCAGTGCATCGCGCTGGAACGCGATGCCGAGCTTTTCCGGCGGTCCGTTGACCGGCGCCTCATCGAGCAGCAACGCTCCCCCGGTCGGACGCTCCAGTCCCGCGAGGCATCGCAGGAAGGTGCTCTTGCCGCAGCCGCTGGGGCCGAGAAGGCTGACGAATTCGCCTTCGGCGATGTCCAGCGTGACGTCCTCGAGCGCAAGCAGGCCCCCGGCGCCGCCATAGCGTTTCTGGACGCCGCGCGCAGAAATCATCGTGCGGCTCGTCTTCGATACTGTGGCCGCACGGGATGCGGGCAACAATGAGGAGACGCGCTCAGTTGCCGCCATCTGCGATCTCTTTCACCAGTTTTTCATCGATGAACTCATTGGTGTAGTAAGCACCCGGCGCCTCCACATGACCCATCAGCTTACCCTGCTGCAGGGTGTCGATCGCTTTCGCCCAATCGGCCTCGGCCATAATTCCCATGGGTTTGCCCGCGGTGGCGGGAGTCGATACCAGCCCGCGAAGGATTTTGATCTGATCGAGCAAGACCTGCGCGTCCAGCTTCGCCTGCGGGCGCGCTTCCATGATCGCCTGAACGCCTTCGGCCTCGTGACCGTTAAGGATGTATTGCCAAGCGCCGGCGGTAACGCTCGCGAATTTGCGGATCTGATCGCGCTTCGCCGCGATCGTCGCCTCGGTCGCGAACAGTCCGAAACTTGGAAACTCCAAGCCGTAATCGGAGAATTTGATGGTCTTGGTCGGACGCTGGCGATCGAAGATCGGCTGCATGAAGGGCGCCGATGAAAAGGCTCCGTCGACGCGGCCGGACATATACAGCGTGCCCTTGTTGGCGGCGTCGACATTGGTCAGTTCCAGATCGTCGCGGGTCAGACCGCCGGCGCTAATGAACCGATCCAGAAACGGCGTTTCAAGCGAACCTGCCGTAAAGGTGAGTTTTTTGCCCTTGAGATCCTTCGGCGAATTGACGCCGGTGTCCTTCCCGATCATCAGCCCGATGTCATTCTGACGAATGAAACCCGCGACCGCTTTCACCTGCAGTCCCTTGGAGCGCGCGATCGCCATGGTGGCGAGCGAGGCGTGGCCCAGATCGTAGTCCCCGTTGCCGACGATCTGCACCGTGGAGACCGAGCCGTTGCCGTCTTCCAGTTGGACGTTGAGGCCCTGCTTGGCGTACCAGCCCTTTTTAACGGCGAGATGGAACGGCACCTGGTCACCCCAGGGAGACCAGTCGAGCCGGACCCGCAGCGTATCGGTTGCGTCGGCGACATTGGAAATCATCGCAGTGACCGTCATTACGGCACTGAAAACAAACGCGCTTGCTCGCATGGGAGGCTCCGTCGGTGAATAATCGGAGCAGACTACCCTCGTACTCCCGAAGGTTTCAACAAAAAAAGGAGATATACTGACTAATAATCGCTCAAATGCACAAACTTCAATGAGCAAAGTGACTGCGATCTATGCGGCTAGCCGCCTAATCTGACCGACGTTTCCGCGTGAAAACGCGGAGCCGGCGACACTGGCTCCGCTCGGTTGCCGGCTACTCGAGCGGACCGAACCGAGCAGCTAAGCGGATCCTGGGACAAACACCATCAGCGCCCGGAGCCGGCCTTCTCATGAGGCTTTTTTCTCGGGCGACGCTCGACATCGAACCCGGATTCGGAAGGAACAGACTGACTGTTGCCATCGATCAACTGGGTCAGCACGGCAAGGAACGCAGGGCGAAACGGCGATGCCAGCGGGGCCAGAATACGCTCCTGGGCGCGCATCATGCCGGCCCTGCCCTGCTCGAGGACGGCTTCGCCTGCAGGCGTGAGAAACGCTATTTTAGAACGCTTATCGTGGACGCTGCGCTCACGCCGCACCAGCCCCCTTTCCGCAAGCCGCTCAAGCACATCCGCCACATTGGTGCGATCGATCCCGACCTCTCGACCGAGGCTCACTTGATCGCTGCCCGGGAAATAATGCAAGGCCGTCAGCAGGCCATACTGGACCGGGGTGATGCCGAACTCGCGGCACTCCTCAACGAAAATGGCCGAGTGAATCTGGTGCAGACGACGGATCAGATAGCCCACTCGCGACCACAGCGGCAATTGTCCGTGGCGGTCCGCTTCGTCAGCCGCAGCCTGCGCCAACTCCTCAATTTCGTTCATCGCATATCTATAAAACGAACTCACCAAGCCCTCAACCTCTCGCGAGAAAATCAGCGTCCCCCGCATTGACGGCTCACTGAAACAAATCTACAAACTCAGTATACATCCTATTCTGCAAATAGCATCTCTCAAAGACGCGGTCGGTATGCGGAAATTCACCTTCTGGATTCTTCCCCAGCTCACCACCCCGATGGCCACCGCCGCCCTCGCTGGTCCTGACGCGATCGGCGTCATCAACGACCTGAGCGGCTGTCCGGCGATCACAGCAGGCAGATGAAACGGTCGCTGTTCTATTCGAGTCCGACCGACATCTGATCACTACGCACATGGAGCACAAGCATTGGCCAACCGTATCCGCAAGATAGCGCTTGAAGAACATTTCATGGCGCCGGGCTTCCAGGATTATTCAAAAGCGTTCACACGTCTGATGAATAATGCCGCGCAGGCGGAACTGGCCGCGAAGCTCGACGATTTCCACGAAGCCCGTATCGCCGACATGGATCGTGCCGGTATCGACATCTGTGTCCTGTCGCCAACCATCCCGAGTGTGCAGGGCGAGACCGATGCGGCGATGGCCGCAAGCCGGGCAATCCAAGCCAATGACTATCTCGCTGGCCAGATCGCGCGCAATCCCACGCGGCTTGCAGGGTTCGCATCGTTGGCCATGCACGATCCGAAGGTGGCAGCGCGCGAACTTGAACGCGCTGTCAAAACGCTCGGCTTCAAGGGCGCGCTGGTGAACGGCCACACGCATGGCACCTATTATGACCTCCCCGCCTATGACGCCCTTTGGGAGACGATGCAGGACCTCGACGTCCCGTTCTATCTCCACCCGATCGATCATTTTCAGGTTCCCCACGCCTACGCCGATCGCCCGGAATTGGCTGGCGCCATCTGGGGCTGGGGGGTGGAAGCGGCATCACATGCTCTGCGTCTGCTGTTCAGCGGCGTGTTCGACCGCTTTCCCGGACTGAAGATTATCCTTGGCCATATGGGCGAAGGACTGCCGATGCTGCTCTGGCGGTTCGACAGCCGCTTCGCCGTCTATTCACAGGGCGTGACATTATGGTTGCGGCCATCCGAATATTTCGGCCGCAATATCGTCATCACGACCTCAGGCGTCTGCTCGCACGCCGCGCTCGCATGCTCGCTCGCCGAGATGGGTGAACAGGCGGTCATGTTCTCGGTCGATTACCCCTACGAATCCAGCACGATCGCGGCAGATTTCATCGAGACCGCACCGATTTCGGATGCTGTTCGAGCGCTCGTGTGCTCCGGCAACGCCGCACGCCTGCTCAAGATCGCCCAGCAGTAACTGCGAGAGTCATTATGTCGAGGCCCTATCGCATCGGACAGATCGTCCCCAGTTCCAACACCACGATGGAAACTGAAATTCCGGCCATGCTGACGGCACGTCAGTTGGTACGTCCTGAGCGTTTCACCTTTCATTCCAGCCGCATGCGCATGAAAACGGTGAAGAAAGATGAACTGGCGGCGATGGACGCCGAGTCCGACCGCTGCGCGCTGGAACTGAGCGACGCGAGGGTCGATGTGCTGGGCTACGCCTGCCTCGTCGCCATCATGTCGATGGGGCACGGCTATCATCGGGCCTCCGAAGCGCGGCTGCGGTCGCGCACCAAAGACAACGGGGCCGAGGCGTCGGTCGTCACCAGCGCTGGCGCGCTGGTCGATGCGCTCAAAGTAATTGGCGCCAGACGCATCTGCCTGGTTGCGCCCTACATGAAGCCGCTGACGGAGATGGTTGTCGATTACATCCGCAACGAAGGTTACGAGGTGGCGGAATGGCGGGCGCTGGAGATCCCCGACAATGTTGCCGTCGGCCAGCACGATCCGGCGCGGCTCCCGGCCATCGTCGCCGGGATGAACACCCGCGATGTCGACGCGGTCGTACTTTCAGCCTGCGTGCAGATGCCGTCGCTGCCGGTGGTGCCAAGAGTGGAGGCGATGACAGGCAAGCCCGTCGTCACCGCTGCGGTCGCCACCACTTACGCCATGCTGAATGCGCTCGAACTCGAGCCGGTGGTGCCGGGCGCGGGTGCGCTGCTGTCCGGCGCCTACTCACCCGCATTGAAGGCGTCGTGACAGGGATGCGAACACTATGAGCAATTTTTTGTACGGCGCCAATATCCGGGCCAATTCCATCCGCCAGCATTACTTGCGTTATGGCGGCGCGCGTACCGGCCGCGACCCGATCATTCTGCTTCCAGGCATCACCAGCCCGGCGATCACATGGGGTTTTGTCGGCGAGCGGCTCGGCTCTGCCTTCGATGTTTATATTCTCGATGTTCGCGGACGTGGTCTGTCGGAGGCTGCGGCCGATCTTGACTACAGCCTGGATGCACAGGCGCAGGATGCGATCGCTTTCGCCGGCGCGCTCGGTTTGCAGAATTATGCCATTGTCGGGCATTCCATGGGCGCACGGATCGCCATTCGCGCCGCGCGCAGCCGTCCCCCCGGCCTGACGCGCGTCGTATTGGTCGACCCGCCGGTATCGGGTCCCGGACGGCGGCCCTACCCGGCTAATCTAGCCTGGTACATCGACTCGATGGCGCTTGCGCGCCAGGGCGCCGGCATCGACGCCATGCGTGGCTTCTGTCCGACTTGGACGGACGAGCAATTGCGGCTGCGCGCGGAATGGCTGCACAGCTGCGACGAGCGCGCGGTGCTGGCAAGCTTTGACGGTTTTCATACCGACGATATTCACGCTGACCTGCCGCACGTCACCGTTCCGGCGCGTCTCATCCTGGCCGCGCGCGGCGATGTCGTCACCGATGCCGACGTCGCCGAGATCGAAGCGCTGCGCCCCGGTATCGAGGTCACGCGCGTTGCGGATGCGGGTCACATGATCCCCTGGGACAACGAGCCCGGTTTCTATCGCGCGTTCGAGGCGTTTCTCGGCGCGCGCGTCGATTGAACCCGTTCATTCAAAGGAGACGACGATGGCTGTCAGCGATTACGATCTCATTCAGGCGTGGAAGCAGGTTCTCACATTGTCGAAACTGGAGCGCGGCCAGTTCGTTACGGTATTGACGAGCGCATCGACGCATCCGCAAACCTTGGCGTGCGCCCTCCTGGCCGCCACCGACCTGGGCGCCATCGTCAACCGTCTCGATCTGCCGCCGATCAACGGCGAAAAAGCGATCAGCCGCGACGCCCTCGCCTATTTCGGCACCACGCCGCTGACCGGAAACCATGCCGCCATCGCCGCCCTTAAGGCGAGCGATCTTGTGCTCGACTTGATGACGCTGCTGTTCTCGCCGGAACAGCATGAGATTCTAGCGTCGGGTACCAAGATCCTGCTGGCGGTCGAGCCGCCGGAGGTGCTGGCGCGCATGGTGCCCACCTTGGACGACAAGAAGCGGGTGATGGCCGCCGCCGAAAAGCTCGGAAAGGCGAAGGAAATGCATGTCACTTCGGACGCCGGCACCGACGTGCGCTTTGCGCTCGGACAGTTTCCGGCGATCAGCGAATACGGCTTTGTCGATGAGCCCGGCCGCTGGGATCACTGGCCCAGTGGTTTTGCGCTGACGTGGGCCAACGAAGGGGAAGCGGAAGGTACGATCGTGCTCGAGCGCGGCGATATCCTGCTGCCGATGAAATCCTACGTTCGGGATCGCGTGCATTTCAAGATCGAGAAAGGCTTCTGCACCAGCATCGAAGGCGGGTTCGATGCGGACATTCTCTCGGAATATATGGCCACCTTCAACGATCCGGACGCCTACGCCATGTCGCATATCGGCTGGGGCCTGCAGCCGCGCGCGCATTGGTCGACCATGGCGATGTACGATCGCGAAGCTACCGTCGGCATGGACCCGCGCGCCTTCGAAGGCAATTTTCTGTTCTCGTTCGGGCCGAACAACGAGGCGGGCGGCAGCCGGACCACTGCCTGTCACATCGATATTCCGATGCGCAATTGCACGGTCGCCCTCGACGGCGTCGAAGTGGTTCGGCGTGGACAGGTGCTCGACGGTTACGGACCCAAACACAGGCTCAAGCCGGCAGCGCGCCGTGCATAACGACGCGGACACGTATCAGCAGCAGGGATTCGGCGCGGCGCTCAATTTGCACGCGCCTTACGGGTTGCTTATCGTCGATTTCGTCAACGGTTTTGCCGATCCCGCCATTTTCGGCGGCGGCAATATTCCGGCGGCGATCGAGAACAGCACGGGACTGCTGGCTCATGCGCGGCAGCAACGATGGGCGATCGCTCACAGCCGCATCGTCTTCGCCGACGATGGCTCGGACAACAATATCTTTTCGCTCAAGGTTCCGGGCATGCTGACGCTGACAGAGCATGCGGCTGCCAGCGCCATCGTCCCGCAACTCGCCCCACTGCCCGGCGAACTGGTGGTGCGCAAGCAGGTGCCGTCCGCCTTCTTTGGCACCGGCCTCGCCGCTTGGCTGACTCAGCGCGCCGTCCAGACATTGGTTGTCGCGGGTGCCGTCACCAGCGGCTGCGTGCGGGCCAGCGTCGTCGACGCCATGTCGCTCGGCTTTCGTCCACTCGTCGTCTCCGACTGCGTCGGCGATCGCGCGATAGGCCCGCATGAGGCGAGCCTGTTCGATATGGAACAGAAATATGCAGCGGTTACGGCGTTGCGCGAAACACTTTGTACGACAACAAACCGCTCCACCTCACCCGCGAACGTTAGCTAGAGCCTCTGTCGCTGAAGAGCGAACAAGCGCAACTTTCTGGTATCCTCCGGCGGGAGTCCGCTTCGCGCCAAAAGCGACCGTTTGCGGTCGTGCGAAACAAAAAATGGCCTTGAGAGCCTCACGTTGAAAACGCTCCAGCCGGGATTTTCACAAGAACGGCAGGAAGATATCGGGTCGCTTGGGAAGCAGCCGCCGGAAATAGCGCCGTCCTTCATCCGAAATGGTATTGCTGCCGGCAAAGAAATCGTCAGGCATATGGCGTGTTTTGCCAGCCACGCGATCGAGTGGCACGATCAGAGGTTCAACGCGGTCGCGGTCATAATGCAGCACCACTGAGCCGCTGCCAGTCAGCGCGCTTTGCGCCGCAAATGCGCCGGCGGCGAAAGCCTCCTTGCGGTCGGTTTCGTCTATCACGCCGATATATCCGCGCGGCAGATAGCCCAGCGTATCGACACGCGCCCTTGCCTTGGGAAAACGCGATTTCAGCGCTTTCTGGATCTCGATGCCGAGATCGCCGCTCGTTAATTGCAGATTGCCATGGGCGTCGCGCTGGACCGCCTCGCCTGCCAGCACCTCGGCGAGAGGCCGGCCAGCTTCACCTTGCACTCCCTCGGACATCGAGACGATGCAGCGGCCCAGGCGCGCATAAACGGCATCGACCTCGTCGAGAAATTGGACAACCGAGAACGGCTTTTCCGGCGTGTAGATCAGATGGGGAGCATCGTCGGGCGATTGCTGCCAGCCAGCGGCGGCGGCGGAGAGGAAGCCGGCATGGCGGCCCATGACGATGGCCACATAGATGCCGGGCATGGCGCGAAAATCGAGATCCATGCTGACAAAGGCATTGGCAACGAAGGCGGCGGCCGAGATAAAGCCCGGGACGTGATCGTTCTCCACCAGGTCGTTGTCGATGGTCTTGGGGGCATGCACGAAATGGCAGGGGCCGCTTGACTGTTGACGCAGCAGTTCGAGCGTTCCGGCGGTGTCATTGCCGCCAATG
>Ga0210410_10004456_pt1 | contig 12284 bp, 14 predicted proteins | sample IncBWC4MmetaG_FD_161058 | JGI IMG/M metagenome (GOLD analysis project Ga0210410, IMG submission 161058) | Forest soil microbial communities from Barre Woods Harvard Forest LTER site, Petersham, Massachusetts, United States - Inc-BW-C-4-M | ecosystem: Environmental > Terrestrial > Soil >... | reverse complement strand
CCTTATCGGCGATTAGTTCTTCATAGAGTTTGTGGAATTGTACCCGCACATCAGGATCCGCTGGTCGTAGCGGACGAAAACCAGTCGGACGAACCACTACCTTATGATCAAAGGGATGAGTTGCAACACCCTGCCGGACACTGCCCCAGTAGCGTACGGGACCACACTCCATGAAGATGATCGGATGCTGGCCATCCTTCCGGGTGACGGTCGCAGATAAGCCCGTCACAAACTTCGCCTTAGCCTGGCGGGCAACCTGCTCAAAGCTTTGGGCAGAGAGATGGTGGCACTCATCCACGATCAGGTGGCCATAATTGCTCACGAGATCGTCGACGAGACCGCTTCGTACCATGCTTTGTATCACGGCTACATCAAGCAAGCCGGTTGCCTTTGTGCGGCCGCCACCGATCCGGCCAATAGTGCGCGCCGGCATTCCGAGGAAGGCGGAAAGGCGCTCGATCCATTGAAGTTGCAACTGCCGCCGATGTACCAATACGAGTGTATTCACTCCCCGTTGCGCAATCAGCCACGCGGCGACCACGGTCTTTCCAAACGCAGTGGTGGCTGCCAACACTCCCGTATCATGTGCGAGCATGGCATGCGCGGCAACGGTTTGCTCGGGGCGCAGCTCACCTTGGAATTTCGCTTTCAGTGGCAGGCCGGGGTTGCGCTCGTCCCGGACCATCGCCTTGATGTTCAGATCCGACAAAGCTTGACGGACTTCATCCAGGCAACCGCGCGGCAATCCTACGTGCTTGGGGTGATCCTCGGCACAGGCAATAATCCGAGGCTTGTCGTAAGTCGGAAGCCGCATGGCCTGCAATTTGCAAAACTCGGGATTCTGGAACGCCGCCAACCGGATCAGCCGGTTGCGGAGGGCAGGCGGCAACGCATCTTTAGGAATGTATATTTGATTACCGAGGATGAGCTCCAAGCTCTCCGGTAATGGGCCAGCGATTGAAACTTTTGGCCGACTCCGTGACAGCGGTCTCTTCCAAGGCGTATCTTCATCTTCTTCACTCTCAGGCGCCAAACGTACGCCAATTATCTGGCCCTTTACGTCAGCACGCCGGACTATTTCCTCAACTCCTTGCCGGCTGATTCTGCGGATCGAGGACAAAAACTCCCATTGGTCGGTATGGGGAGCGAATCGCTCGTCCAGGAAAACGCTATTACCTAATTCTCGGAACCGCCGCTGAAGAGGCAACGCGATCAGGTTGCCGAAGCCGCCCACCGGTAGTGTGTCTTGATTTGGAAAGAGCCGATCGTACGAATCCAGACCGACTTCGGGGCGGCGTTCCATGGTTTTCGTGAGTATGTGTGTACCCAGCTTGCGCGCCAATGCGGCGGGCACGGCTTCATTGAAAAAGAACCAAACGTGCCCGCCGTTGCCCGACCGGGACCGCTCCAGGGCAGCGGGCACGCTCATTTGTTGACATGTTTCCAAGAATGCGCCCGCATCTTGCTGCCACGTTGCTTTGTCAAAATCGGCGGCCAGGAAGAAACAGGTCTCATCCCGAAGCATCGGATAGACGCCCATCACGAATTCCCGACCCTTGTCGTCGTGACCGCAGAGATGCCAACGAATTATTTCGTCGGTTATGCGAAGAAAACGTTGGTGCGGACATTCAGAGCACTTGATTCTCGGTTTCTCGCAAATTCCCCGGACCCACTCATTGCCGCAAGCTGGCGAATAGCCAGCTCTGCCTGTCTTACGGCTTTCGAAGCGTTGCGGATAAACATCTTCTCGTCCATGAAACAGCGAGCGGAAGAGAGCAATTTTGGCCTGGGCGGGTGAATGCTGATTCACGCCACCTTGCTCGAAAATCGGCAAACTGACAGGTGTAGCCACGACCGTATTCTACACTTTGCATCCCGGCAACGCCGCAAGCATCCTCGAGCAGGCCCAGGGGACTAGGTTGACCAGATCGTGATTGTTTCGACCTTCTTCACTGGCTCCGATCGGAGGACGAGGGTTCCCGCAGAATCCCCCCGCGGTCGAGTCTCTTCTCTGCCCATTTCTGGCCCATGGTCGGCTTTACAGACTCATTGTCGACCAAGGCCCAGTATGAAACGCAGGGAACCGCATGGGCTCTTCGCGGTCTTGCGGCAGTCCGCGTTTGCTAAGGCCAGTTACACGGTGCAGAACCCGTGCGGCACCTCTCGAAACGCAACCGCCTTGCCGTATCCCACGTATCTAGATATTATCTAGAGATGCTGCGGTTCGATTGGGACGAACGGAAGAACAAAAGCAATCGGATCAAGCACGGAATTTGGTTTGAAGAGGCCCAGAGCGTTTTAGCGATCCGCATGGACGCCTATTTCATGATCCGGAGCACTCCGAGCACGAGGATCGGTTCATTCTCCTTAGTGTGAGTTCAGCGGCAAGAACGCTTATCGTAGTTCACTGTTACAAGGAAAACGATTCCGTGGTCAGGATTATTTCTGCCCGTAAGGCGACTAGAAAGGAGGTGCACTTCTATGAGTAAGGAATATGATTTCTCCAAATTGAAAGAACTGAAGAACCCGTACGCAAGAAAGAAAAAGGCGGTGGGCATTAACTTGAGTCCGGAAGTCGTGGACTACTTCAAGCGACTGGCGGAAGAGACTGGACTGCCTTACCAGAAACTGATTGATTTGTATCTGCTGGACTGCGCGAGAAAACGCAAGAAGCTGACAATGAAGTGGGTGGCATAGCGGTGACCAATTACTCAAGCTGCGGTGAATGCTTCGGCGTCATCCTCGCACAAATCGCGTGGGAGGACATTGGTTTGATTGAGCGATGACCTGCGGCCCACAGGAGTAATGGTGGCCCTCTATGCCGACGTTCAGGCTTGTTACTGCTTAGAGTACATGACGAGTGAACGCGATCCGAGGAGTCGCGTACGATAGGGTGCACTTCGTAGAATTCTAAGGGGCGAGGCAGCATCGGTGGACCGAACGTCTGCTAATCTACTTTGAAAAGTTGGCGGCCGCGTAACTGCCAAGTCGGAGGAGCAGGGAAGGATCTTCGTCTGCGGCGGCCTTAGTTATGGTCTTCAAATGAAGACATCAGCAGGAAGTTTGAATCGTGAACTTAATTTACGAACCTGCTCGAGCGTGAGCTTCCTTTGCCCAGCGAGAAACATCGAAACGGCACTTTCCGATCCGAATTCCGGCGTTAAATCACGTTGCGTAATCCGTTGCTGTTCGATGGTGCCCGTCCGGCGAATCCAGGCACGCCTCCAGATTCTTTCGCGACCTTGCTGATCGCAGGTGCCCGGCGATATAGTTATCGTCGATGGAGTTTCACGTGGACTTCTGCAAGATCTGGCAAGAGCAGTGCGAGGCCACACACACGATTCGGGAGCGGTTCGGCGTCAAGAACGCGCTGGACTACCTGATCGGCGAGAAGTTATTGAATTTTGCCAAGGCAGCAGATCAAGACCCGGAGTTCGCTGCCGAGCTACCGTGCTTTCAAGCAGCGGTGTGGGAGATTTTCAACCCCTATGAACTCCGCGGCTACATCGCCAGCCTTAAGCCTTCCGCCAGAAGGAAGCTCCAGAAGCTCCTTTACGTTTCTTCGTGAACGCTTGAGATTTTCCTCTGCGCAACGAGCCACTTGTCGGGAAGCAGCTCATCGAGTCGGTGGTGAGGATGGTAGCTGATGCGCGTGAACAGATCGCGAAGGTACGCAACGGGCTCGATGTGCTGGCGCTTACAGCTGGCAATCGGGGTGCAGAGCTTTTTCTCACCGGCTTGGCACCTCACTGCCCGGATTAAATGTCCTAACCCATGTGGGTTTCGGGCAGCTCCCAAGCCTCGCAAGTCAACGCTTAGACCGACTTTCACTCCTTCTCGGACAGACCAGACGGGATGCCATTGTGGCATGCGTGGAACCAGTCATCCTTTTATCCGGGCGACCCTTGACTCTCGCCCACATCCGAGACTCCTGCACCAGGTTCAATGAGGGTTGCACTCTTCACAGATCGCCGTTTCTGGATCGCGAGGTCGCTCAGCCACCTAAACTTCCCCCAGTGGGATTCAAGGCATACAGGTTGCACACTCATGTGGCCGAGTGGCCTGACGGTATGTTGTGCCCAAGAAACCAGTACCTTGAAATGACTCCGCATTTGGCGTATCTGTTGAGCGCAACTCCGAACCTTGAACTTTCTGGGGGCAACAATGGGAACCTTGTGGCAAAGCCTGCGCTACACCCTCCGGGTCTTGGCCAAAAGTCCCGTCTTCACAACCGTCGCCATCCTCTCTCTAGCTTTAGGCATCGGCGCCAACACCGCCATCTTCACCCTAATCAACGCCCTGCTCCTCCGCGACCTGCCAGTCCGCCAACCGGAGCGCCTCGTCGAGCTGACTGCGGTCCGCACGGAGGGCAAAGTCCCCTTCTCCTACCCGATGTTCCGCGAAGTCGAACGCAACCAACGCGTCTTCACCGGCCTCATTGGCTGGGGCTCCGGCGGGATGCTAAATGTGGAAGTCAACGGCGTTCTTGCGCAGAACCACGTGATGACCGTTACGGGCAATTGTTATTCCGAACTCGGCGTAGCTCCGCTTCTCGGCCGATTGCTAATCCCGGAAGATTCCAATCCCAGCGGCGCCACAACATCGCAAGTAGCCGTCATTGGCTACGAGTTCTGGCGAAGCCGCTTTGGCGGCGCGTCCGACGTCGTCGGCAAACAAATTCGCGTCGAAGGCCATCCTTTCACGATTATCGGGGTCACTCGAAAATGGTTTACCGGAATGACCACCGGCGAGCCGCCCGACATCACAATTCCCATCACCGCCTATCCCCAACTCACTGAGAGGAACGAATTCACTCTCGATAGCCGCTCCATACTCTGGCTTTCTGTCACTGGCCTCCTCAAGGATGGCATCTCCATCGATCAGGCTCGCGCGCAGCTCCAATCCTTCTGGCCGGACGTCCTGCTCGCTACCGCTTCCACGGAAACTCCCGGCACTCGCCGCCAGAGGTTTCTCTCCATGGGTTTGGAGGTCACATCGGCCGCAAAAGGTTTCACCCGCGGCTTGCGTTCTGATTTCGCGCGGCCGCTCTACGTTCTCGCCGGCATCGTCGGATTGATCTTGCTCGTGGCTTGCGTAAACCTCGCCAATCTGATGCTCGCCCGCGCAGCCGCGCGGAGCCACGAAATGACCGTGCGTGTAGCAATCGGCGCCAGTCGCTGGTCGTTAGCCCGCCAGGTTTTGAGCGAAAGCCTGGTGCTCTCCGTCTCTGGAGCGCTGCTGGGCCTCGCCTTCGCTTACTGGGGAAGCCACCTGCTCGTGCTCCTCATGACGGAAGGACATTTATTCCCAGTCACCCTGGATCTGAGCCCCGACCTGCGTGTCCTCTCACTCACGGTCTCCGTAGCACTCGTCACCGGAATTCTTTTTGGCCTCGCACCCGCCTGGCGTTCCTCGCGCGAAGACCCGGCCACTGTGTTGCAGCAAAATGCGCGCAGCTTGAGCGGTGGGGCCAGCAAATTGAGCAAGGCACTTATCATCACGCAGGTTGCGCTTTCGCTTGTTTTACTGCTCGGCGCTGGCTTGCTTGTGCGCAGCTTCGAGCGTCTGCGTTCCCTCGACCTCGGCTTCGAAAAGGAAAGCGTACTGGAAATCAACCTCTATCCCAAACCCAGCGGTTACCAAAACCTAGACATGAACAGTTACCACCAACAGCTCATCGACCGCATCTCCAGCGTGCCCGGTGTGCACTCCGTTAGCTTCTCGGATGCTCCAATCCCGAGCGCGGAGATTTGGCACGACACGATTTCCGTTATGGCTTCTGATCCGATCAGTGGCCCGCGCCTCATGGCCAATGCAGCAGTGATCTCTCCGGGCTTTTTCCAAACGCTCGGAGTCCCTCTTCTTCGCGGACGCGAATTCGTTCAGGCCGACGACAAACACCATCCGAAGCTCGCCATCGTGAACGACAGTCTTGCTGACCGCCTCTTCCCGAACGGCGACGCGATTGGAAAAACCGTTCGCTTCAGTTTCATGCCGGACTATCAAAATATCGAAATTGTTGGCATCGCCCGCAACGCCCATGTTTTCAATCTCCGCGATGCGACGACACCCGTTATTTTCTTTTCCTATCTCCAATATCCGCCGCAATGGGGCAATCTGATCGTGCGAACCAACGAATCTCCTGAAGCGCTCGAAAAGACAATTGGCCATGAGATCGAGTCGCTCGGCCACGAATACGCTCTCCGCACAAGAACAATCGCGCAAACGATCAACGCGGAGCTAGTCGAAGAACGCGTCATCGCCATGCTCTCCGGTTTCTTCGCAGCTCTCGCGCTTCTTCTCGCTTCCATAGGCCTCTATGGCCTGATGTCCTACACCGTCACGCGCCGCACCCGCGAAATCGGTGTTCGCGTCGCCGTAGGTGCGCAACGCCAAAGTGTTCTCTGGCTCGTCCTCCGAGAAACGCTCGCCCTCGCCCTCTTCGGCATAGCTATTGGCATCCCTTCCGCTCTCGCCGCCACTCGCCTGATCGCCACTATGCTTTTCGGCCTTTCCCCAAGCGATCTCCCAACTATGGTCGCCGTCTCCCTGCTCCTTCTCCTGGTCGCGCTCTTTGCCGGCTATCTCCCAGCCCGCCGCGCCTCCGCCATCGATCCAATCGTCGCCCTCCGCACAGAATGAGAACACGGCACGATGTCTTTTCTCCGATTTTTTAGAGTGTGGTCTCTGTGGCTCCAACATCGTGCTGATTTCAGGACGCGGGGGAGCGGGGTGGGCAAAGTACGGATGCCCGCTACATCAGAATCGCGGAATGTGCGGCAATGAGCTGGTGGTCCGCCGGGACACGATCGAGCAAGAGCTAATCTCAGGACTGCAACGGGAAGTGCTGCGCGAAGATGTCGCCGCATTCGCCCTCGAGGAATTCAAGCGCCAATTGCGCGCGCGTCTGGAGGACACGCGATCACACCTGCCCACCATGCAGAACAGGCGGGAAAAGCACAAAACAGAGATAGCGAACCTGGCGCGCGCCATTTCGGAAGGGCAAAGATCGGCCGCGCTGCTCGATGAGTTGGGGAAGCGCGAGAGGGAACTCGACTCTATCAGCGAAGAACTCCTCGCGGCTGACGGCCGCGGGCTCGACGCACGGTTCCGGGAGATTGAGGAATTCGTTCAGAAACGACTGCAGGATATTCGGGGGCTCCTCTTCGCCGACGTGCCCCGGACGAAAGTTGAATTGTCGAAACACTGCACGGCTATCACGCTCACGCCGGAGGGATCGAATTTTCGAATTGCGGGAGATTGGAACCTACTCGGCGGACGTTCGCATGGTGCCGGGGGCCCCGGCACGAACGGATTGCGACATCCGCTTCACCATCAAGGTCACGGCATAAATCCTTCGTGTGCTATGAGATGTACGCTTGCACTGCACAAGCCTTCACCGAAATAGCATGACCGGCCAGCTTGGGAAGTGCGCCCGATTCATGGTTTTCTCTTGCGGACGAACAACCCCCCACCTGGGCCGCCGCACTGGCTACACTGCTGATCACCCCTGTATCCCAAAGCCTTACAAGACGGACACCTGGTCCGATTTTTGGGATTGGCGGCGTAAACAAGGCTACACGGTAGCGATGGCGGTGGAGAAGTCGCGACGCTGCACGAAAACACGAACAATTTGGAATTTAGCGCGCTGCTTCCCGACGTGATAACGCTAGCGGAGGAGGTGGATGCGCAATTGAACGAACAAATGCTGCGCTTCATGGCCGCCGATGCTGCCAAAGGCAAGTAAGACGGCATGAGCGAGGCCCCGTTGTTCTGCCGGCTAGAGTTGCATGACCGCGAGACCGGGGATTTTCTGAAAATGACGGAGATTCGCAGTCAGTACCGAAAAGCCCAGTGACAACGCCGTCGCGCCGATGAGCAAGTCTCCGAACGGGATCACCACGCCCTGACTCTGCTGCTCCCCGTCGATCCTACCTGCCAGCATCGCGGTCTCTTTCGTGTACAGGTACACCGTTAAGTCCGCCAGTAGTTCGTGCAGGAAGGATTCGCGGCGAACACGCATTTCTGGTGTTTGCGCTCGATAGAGGCCGTGGACGAGTTCGGTCTAGCCCACGGCGGAGAGCGCCGCGTCCTGGTCCCCGGCCATACTCACGACTCGCTCGATCAGTCGTTCGACAGTATCTCCCCGGCGTTCGGCGGCGATAACCACGCTGGAGTCAAGGATCAGTCCCATGCGGGCGGGCTGAGCGGTTCGCGATGGCTGTTGATGATCTCTTCGAGATCACGCCCGGAGTCTCCATCGAGCGTGACGGTTGAGCCATGCTCGCGCGCGAGACGAAGGGATTCCGAGAGCAGACGAACGTAAGGTTCTGCAACGGGCCGAACCACGGCAGCGGGTCGCGAGTTGTCTTCGATGACCACCTCGGTGCCAGAGCGCACGCGGGCCATCAGCGAGGCGAAGTCGCTCACCGCTTCCGCTTCCGAGACGCGCATTACATCCTTAGCCATAACGTGATTATACACGCGCGATTCCTCATCTTTGCTCACGCCGGAAGGCCGGATATACATCGTATCAGGGAGGTGGGATTTGCTCGGGAGTGTGGCTGTTTCAATGGTGCCGGGGGCCGGACTTGTACATAGCAGTCCCCGGACACAATTCCAGATCGAGGTCGCAGCATGAGCGAAGCGCATACCTCAGCAGCTTCGGGTGATCGACGTTTGTGTTTGATACCCACCTCATCAGCTCTACAGAAGAGCGGCTGGGTTCTTCTTGGCAATCGCCAGGAGCCGTAACGCCGTACTTTGAGGACGTCGCGAGCCCTGCTCCCAACTCTGCACGGCCTTCGGGCTGACACAGAGAAAGTGCGCGAATATGGCCTGGCTTGCGTGCAGGCTTTCTCGGATATGCCGAATCTCTTGCGGTTTGAGACGCTTAGGTGGCGCTGGAATCGTGGTGACCCGCAAATCAACCTCTTGGCCGCGCTCATACGCCAACGCGTCGGTCAGTGATCGCCGCATATCGTCGTAGATATTCACCTTGATCTTCTTTGCTTTTGCCATTACTCCTCCTACGAGCTCTTCAATTCCGCTACGATCAGGCGAAGATTTCTTCGCTGCTCAGTGGTCAAATCCTCCTGCTCGTCCTTATCCAGCAGAAAGAGCAGATGAACGTGGTCTCTGTGCTTTAGATACGGATGCATATAACGATGGCCACTGCGCTTGCCTTTTCCGCGGGTCGGGTTCGACGTGCGAGCTTTGCGTATTCCGCCCAGCCCTTGAGCGACATCACCCTTCTCTGGATTCCTTAGCAAATCCTCTTGTATCTGGCGCAAAACCTCGTCGGCCGACACGCCTGCGAGCTGCTGGAGCCGCCGAGTAAATGCCTGCGATTCTATGAATACCACACTGTAGGGTATACCACGCTGTAGGATATAGTGTCAACAACAGGAGCGCGAGTCGAGTCTTTGACGAGTCAAGGGGCTGACGAATAAAAAGCGATTTCTGGTGCCGGGGGCCCGGAACGAACGGATCGCGACATCCGCTTCACCATCCGGGCATAAACTCTTCGGGTGCTACGAAACGGCATCGCCGGGCAATTTTCGCGGCGGCGGCGCGTACGGAAGCCATCGAGTGCAGAGTGCCACACATTTCCGCTCCCTGTCGGTGACGCTGGCATTCACAGGGAATGCGCTCGCTGACGATTCATGGTCTCCTCTTGTGGACGAACAAACCGACCGGGGGCCGCCGCACTGGCTACGCTGCGGATCATCCCTGAATCCCACAAAGCCTCACAAGATGGACACCTGACCCTGTCCTTTAAGGGGCCTGGGGCCCGCGAAACCCCATGAAAATTGGTCAACATCAGGCAAGGCAGAGCTCATGACGCTAACTCCTTTGATTTCAGCGCGGTTTGATTTGCGAGTCAGGTTTTTCGAGCTAGTCTCTGTCATCGATGGCGCTTTGGCGCGTTCCCCTGCCTTGCTAGCCCTTGCAATCGCACATTCAAGTTGATACAATTGTTATAACATTAGCGTGTGAGGAGGTGAGCAGCATGCTGGAACTCAAGGTTCGTAAGATCGGGAACTCACTGGGCGTGGTCCTGCCAAAGGAAGCCGTCAGCCGGCTGCACGCGGACGAGGGCGATCGCCTTTTTCTGATCGAGGGGCCGAATGGTGTCTATCAACTAACACCTTACGATCCTGCCTTCGAGAGAAAAATGAAGAAGGCTGGGAACATCATTGACCGCTATCGCAACACCCTCCATTCGTTAGCCAAGTGAGAGCACCCGTCTGGATTGACGAGCGCGATGCTCTCGCGCTCCATGATTGGCTTCTGGCGCTCGATGGTGGTGCTGCCGGCGTCCGGAACGTAGGGCTCCTTCAGTCCGCTCTTGCTCGTCCTCAGCAACTCCACGCGTACGGTGACGCTCCTGACACCATAGACATGGCGGCCGCTGATACGGTGGGAATAGTCCGCAACCATCCTTTTGTCGACGGGAACAAACGAACTGCTTTTGTTGTGGGTGTACTCTTCCTCGAACTAAATGGCCACCGTTTTACAGCTACTGAGGAAGATGCCGCACAAGCCGTTCTAGGCCTTGCCGCCGGAACTATTGACGAGGCCTCGTTCACCCGTTGGCTTCGCGCCAACGTAAGTCGCTCGCCGCGCTGAGTAATCAAAGATCAAATCAGTACGAGATTCTGCGGCATCAGAGCGAAAGATGAACAGGGCAGCATTTCGCGGAACCATGTCGTCGTCTTCGTAAAAGCGTTTGAGGCCTTTGTGGCGGATCGACCGGATCACATCTTAGCGTAATGCGTTACGTAACGCATGTCACGAAGTCAAACCGAAACAGCCCTCGGGCAGTGATTGCTGCCAAGTCTTAATCAGAGAGCGGAGTGCTTTTCTGTAACAAAACTGCGGTGACCGGGGTCATTGGAATGATTAGTATGTTATTGAGCAAAGCCTTTTCTCAGCCCGATTCTGTTCGAGTATTCTGGTTGCAGAGGCTAACCATCTCAAGCGAAAAGCAAGATCGTAGCGCGTATCCCACCGTGACCGGGCAGAGTGGGTCTGTTCAGCTATTGGACGCGCAACAGAGCAAGGCCCCGGCCGCCACTCCATTCAGCTGGTTTTCTCCGGCCGAACAGCCACCCGATTCCGGTGAAATCGATAGTCACCACACCCTCCTCGCCCTCGTGCATCGGATTTACTCCCAGCAACTGACCGGCAAGTTGCAACTCGTCTTTGGACGGGTGGAAAAGGCGCTCTTTTTCGATGCTGGGGAACTGGTGTTTGGGACGAGCAGCGATGGACAGGATGGGCTCGGCGAAGTGATGCTTCGCGCCGGAGCCCTGACCCAGAGCCAGTTTGAGGAGGCGTCGACGCTCGTCGAGACAGGCCAACGCTTTGGTTCTGCAATTGCCGAGATGGGGATCTATGGAGTCGAGCAGATTGTCAGCTGGGTGCAACGCCAGGTCCTGCAAATCACCGCGTCCGTGCTTGACTATCCTGCCGGACGCTACTCTTTCTTCAGCTCTCTCGAAAAAAATGCGGTCCCGGAAATCGGCATCCCAGTGCCCTTGGGAAGGCTGCTCTTGGCGGCCGTGCGCAAAGCCGGTGACCTGCCTCTGGACCAACTCGCCGAGGACGCCGATCGTCAGGTTGAGCTCTCGTCTGACGCGCTACGCCTTTTTAAGGCCGAGGACCTGGAAAATGGAGAGCGGCACTTGCTCAGCCTCATCTCCCGACACATTTCGGCCAAACACATCGTCGCACAAAGTGGGTTGCCCAGGCCCGAAGCCTCCCGCGCGCTCTATGCCCTGTTGCTTTTGGGAATTGCCGTCGGTGTACCGGACCATGTACGGCCGGAACCAGAGCCTGTCGTTCCCAGTCCGCCTGCGGCGCCCGAGCAACCGAGAGCAGTCGAAGCTCCCAGCGCCACGAAAATTCCAGAACAGCGGACTGTGGATGTCTCAGTCCCCGCGGAGGAAGCGACAGCGAAGGCAAGCGAAGCGCCTGCCGCAGCTGACATCAAGCACGCGCAGGCTCACGTCGAACAGACACCGGGCGATCCGGAGGAACCGAAAGAAACGGAAGCACTTCCTACGACGCCACTCCCGCTTCTGAAACCGAATACGATCTCACGTGAAGTGCCGGTGCGAGCGATCGGTATTTCACCGGAGAAGAATGAGCCGGGGCGCCAGCTTTTCAATGAAGAAGCTAGTTCTGTCCTGGTGGCTGAAACTGGCGGGGTGATTCGATTGTCTTCCGCGGTGACGGCCGGGCAGCTGCTGGTTCTCGCCAACGTGGAGACCAAGCGC
>Ga0210410_10004453_pt1 | contig 12290 bp, 10 predicted proteins | sample IncBWC4MmetaG_FD_161058 | JGI IMG/M metagenome (GOLD analysis project Ga0210410, IMG submission 161058) | Forest soil microbial communities from Barre Woods Harvard Forest LTER site, Petersham, Massachusetts, United States - Inc-BW-C-4-M | ecosystem: Environmental > Terrestrial > Soil >... | reverse complement strand
GCTATACGAGAAGGCTCCCGAGGAGTCAGTCACCGAGCCCCTACAAATCGCATGCTTACAAACTCGCACCGTCTGGAACATGGAGGCGACATCAATTTGCCAAGCGATGGTAACATGCCCTAATCCTTTGAGAGGGATCACCTTTCCTATAGACGAGGGTTCATGAGTACTGAGGCTATGCCAGCAGCGCGCCAAGCGAGGGCGTGCGCCGCTCTCGAAGTGCGCAACGATTGGAAGCGGGCGGAAGTCGAGGCGATTTACCGATTGGCGCTGCCCGAGTTGGTGTTCCGGGCGCAGACCGTGCACCGCGAATTTCACGAGCCCGACCGCGTGCAGACTTGCCAATTGATTTCCATTAAGACGGGTGGCTGTCCGGAGGATTGCGCGTACTGCCCGCAGAGCGCGCACTACGACGCACCCGTGGAGCGGCAAGGGCTGCTCGATCCGCAGCATGTGATTGGCGTGGCGCGCGAGGCGGCAGGGCGCGGGGTAACGCGCTTCTGCATGGGAGCGGCGTGGCGGCAGGCGCCGGAGGGCAGGGAATTCGAGAACGTACTGGAGATGGTGCGCGGTGTGTCTTCGCTGGGGATGGAAGTGTGCTGCACGCTTGGAATGCTGACGGAAGAGCAGGCGAAAAAACTGAAAGCTGCGGGGCTGACCGCGTATAATCACAATTTAGATACCTCGCCGGAGTTTTATAGTTCCATAATCACAACGCGAGTCTACGACGACCGCTTGCGAACGCTGGCGGCGGTGCGGAGGGCGGGGATTACGGTTTGCTGCGGAGGGATTCTGGGGATGGGCGAAGGCGAAAACGACCGCATCGGACTGCTTCATCAGCTCGCGACACTCGAGCCGCACCCGGAGAGCGTGCCCATCAATATGCTGGTGCGCGTTCAAGGGACGCCACTGGCTTCGCTGCCGGCGCTCGATCCGCTGGAAATGGTGCGAGCCATCGCCACGGCGCGGATTTTGATGCCGGCATCGCGCGTGCGATTGGCCGCGGGGCGAAAACAATTGTCGCCGGAAGCCGTGACGCTCTGTTTTCTTGCGGGGGCAAATTCGATCTTCGTCGGTGAAAAACTGTTGACCACCCCAAACCCTGGCGCGGACGAAGACGAGCAATTACTTCAAACACTGGGGCTCAAGCCACTCGAATCGCATGCTGTCTGAATCTCAGAATGAGTTTCTTCGCGAGCTGGACGCTGGGCTCCGCGGCCGCGCGACGCGCAACCAGCGGAGCTCGCTTGCGCCGGCGCAACTCGTGCGGCTGGTAGATACATTCGCAGCGTGGCGAGCTGAGCGGCCGATGCATGCAACTGCCTGGTGTGGCGCATGAGGCACCATTTTTTCATCACCGGAACGGATACCGGCGTGGGGAAGACGGTGCTTTCGGCCTTGCTCTGCGCTGCGCTCGATGCCGTGTATTGGAAACCGATCCAGACCGGCACGCTGGAAGGTTCCGACCGCGTAAACGTAATGCGGCTGGCGGGGATCGGAACGGACCGCACGCTAGATGAAGTCTACAAATTCGTGCCGCCGGTGTCGCCGGATTTGGCGGCACGCTGGGCGGGCGTGGAGATCGAGCTGGCACGCATATCGTTGCCGACCAGCCTGTTGAACGACTGGCTGATCGTCGAAGGCGCGGGCGGGGTGCTGGTGCCCATCAATCAAAAACAGTTCATGCTGGACCTGATGGTGAAGTTCAAGCTGCCGGTGGTGCTGGCGGCGCGCAGCAGCATGGGGACGATCAATCACACGCTACTGACGCTGGCGGCGCTACACGCGGCGGAATTGCCGGTGCATGGCGTAGTGCTGATCGGAGATCAGAACCGCGAGAATCGCGAGACGATTGAGCGCTTTGGGCATGTCCGGGTGATTGGGGAGATTCCACGGCTACCCAATTTGCATCGGACGGCGCTGATGCAGGTGTTCATGAACCATTTCGACCGTGCGGCGTTCGCGCAATAGGCTTGAAGTAGTCCCCACAAATCCCCTGTTAGCCCCTCCACGATAATTGCAAATAAGCAAGCAGAATGGTTGCTTCGCAATGGGGAAGTGACGAGTGGCGAGTGACGAGTTCCAGAATGAGAAGAGGTGCCGGGCCAGTTCTGTGAGGCGCGTCTGGTAGACTCGTTGGAAATTTGGAGTGAGGGAGGCGGGTTGGAGGGGAATTTGAGCGGGTGGAAGCAGAAAATTGTGGCGTTCGCGGGCGCGCTGGGCGCGCCGGGACTTTTTTTGATTTCGTTTCTGGATTCCTCGATATTGACGTTTCCCGTTATCAACGACCTTTTGCTGATCGATCTTTCGATTCAGCATCCTGGGCGCATGCCGCTTTATGCGGCGATGGCGGCGCTGGGGTCGGTGCTGGGATGCGTGGTGCTTTATTTTATTGCGCGCAAGGGCGGTGAGGCTTTTTTCCGACGAAAAGCGGGGGCGCGGGGGGAAGTGATTCGTCATTGGGTGGAGCGCAACGGATTTGGGGGGATGCTGGTGGCGGCGCTGCTGCCGCCGCCTACGCCGTTCAAGATATTTGTGTTTGCGGCGGGGGTGTTTGAAGTGCCGCTGTGGAGTTTTACTTCGGCGGTTTTGCTGGCACGGGTGTTTCGGTATTTTGGGATGGGATATTTGGCGGTGCGGTATGGCAAGCAGGCTATGCCTTATCTGGCGGCGCACAAGTGGCAGACTGCATTGGTGGTGGTGGCGCTGGTGGCGGTTAGTTATGGGCTTTCGCGATTGCTTTTGAAGGGTAAGCCACAGGCTTCAACGCGGAGCTAGGGGTGCTCTGCGTCAATGTGCGCGACTAGAAAACCGCGTGGAAGTTGACACCTTGGCGACAGGGGCGCAGCAATGCTGCGCCCCTACAATGGATTGGCCGCTTTTGAGAGTTGTGCAGCCCATCGCAGGTTATCGCTTACCACTTTAATTGAGGAATCCAAGTCGACAACGACGATGATTTCGTGGCGGGCTTCGCCTGCGGCGGAGTACTGCAAGTCGCGGAACTGGACTTCATAGCCTTTGGCGGTTCGTTGCACGGTGGCTTTTGGAAAACGCGCTTGGGTGAGGAATTGTTTTGCGGCTGGCGTGCTCCGCGCAGCTTCCAGCATGGGAGTGGATTCGGGTTTGAAAAGGCTGACGCTTCGTTCTGGATCGAAGGACGCGCCGGGAGCGACGTTCGCGGTGATTTGGTGAATGGCGCTTTCCGTGTCCACCAGGCAGTGCCAGGCAAAGGGGGAAGTTGTTTCGGGGAATGCGCCGACGCGGCGCGGAGACTCGCCACTATAGGTGTGGGCCTCGAGGGTGGCCATGACATTGGAGTGGAGCGTGGCGCGGGTGGCGATGTAGACGATGACGACGGCGAAGGCGAGGATGGCGGCGGTGCGGCCCCGCGGTTTTTTGTCGCGGGCGCCAATTTCGGAGCTTACGAGATGGAGTAGTTCGGGAAGAGCGATGGCGGCTACGAGGACAGCGATGATCCACGGGTCCACGCTGGCGAGCCAGTCCGCGGTGGCGCGGCGGGCGCTGAAGGGCCAGAAGAGGGCGAGGCCTTGCCACTGGCAGGCGTCCATGGCCAGATGCAGCCATTGCGCCAGCACGGCGGTGAGAAATGCGGCGAGGAAAGTAAAGCGTTGCTGCATGGGCTTCGGAGCGAGAGCGCGATAGAGCAGACTTATCGCCGCCGCGATGAGCAGGGAAACGAAAATGGAATGAAGATAGGCGCGGTGCCAGGCGAAATATGCCGAGGGTCCGAAATATACGCTGATGAAATCTAGATCGGCGATAGTTCCGGCAAGAATGGCGATGGCCCAGGAGGTGCGCGGGGCGCGGGGCACGATTGCGCGGGCTAGCGTTAGGGACGCGAGGGCGTGGGTGGCGACGTCCATGGAAATTACTACGATATGGAGCTTGCGTTTTTTGCGCTGGAGGCGGGAACGAGAAGCTTCAGGGCGTGCGGAACGATTTTGAATTCCACGGGGAGGCGAGCTAGGGGCTCGCCGTCGATTTGGGCGTACACGGGATTTTTGTCGAGGGGTTCGCAGATGACGGAGCGGGATTTGTGGAAATGAACGCCTTCGAGGCCACGGAGTTTGCCGAAATAGAGCGGGGCTAGGTAACTGAGATAGCGGAAGCCGCTTTGCGTGGTGAGGGTTAGAACTTCGAAGCGGTCCTGGAAGAGGTCGGCTTGGTCGGTGATTTTGAACGGACCGCCGTAGTTTTTGGTGCGGCCGACGACGACGAGGGAAGAGTCGATGGAGAGTTCGCCGGTAGCTGGCGCGTGGCCGTTCGTTTGTGAATCCGGCAGCGGGTCTGCGATGCGGACGCGGAAGCGGGGAAATTGGTAGCCGAAGACCTGGCGAGCGCCTTGCCACCAGTAAGCGAGGATGCCGAAGCGGGCTTTGAGGGTGAGATCGAGGGAGTAGACGATCATGCCGTCAGGGCCGGCGCCGGAGGTGCTGAGGAAATATTTCTTTTTTTCGGGCTGCTCGAGAGGAGTGGCGAGGCCTAGAGCGATGTCTTTGACCTGGCCGCGGACGAGGATTTGCGCGGCGCGGGGAATATTCCAGGGGATGTCCAATTCTTTTGCGAGGATGTTGGCGGTTCCGCCGGGCAAGAGAGCTAGCGGAACGCGATGGCCGTTGGCTTGAGTGGCGAGGCCGTTGACGATTTCGTTGAGCGTGCCGTCGCCGCCGCAGGCGATGACGAGTTGGCGGCCTTCGGCGCTGGCGCGGTGAGCGATTTCGATAGCGTGGCCGGGGCCGGTGGTTTCCGCGAGGTCGGTGTGGATGCCGCCGGTGGAGAAGATGCGGCGCGCTTCATCGAGCGAGCGCTCGCGGCCTTGCCCGCCGTTGCCGGCGTTGGGGTTGTGGATTAAAAGCGCGTTTTGTAATCCGATCGCCATTGACATTCGTCAGTTATCTTTCACTTTAAAGAATACCAGAGCAATAGGAATGCCAGGCCGATTCCTGCAACTACCATTCGTTCGGGCCAAGTCATTGGCCTATGCGTGCCCTTCCAATGAAGCTTCACGGGTAACAGGAAGAAAAGGATCCAGAGTATCGAGAAGACCAAAAGGAATGGCTCTTTGACCTTCATGGAAACATGGCCTTGCTACGTTTTGTCACATAATGCCCGGTTACGAAATGCACTTCGACATTCTATATAATGTCAGGCGATTTCCAGCATTGCATCTTGTAGTCGAGTGCTGAAGAGAGATTCCTCGCTTCGCTCGGAATGACGGGAAGGAAGGGTCGGGTTTCATGGCCAAGGCTGGTGTTGCCGCCGTTAAGAAAGAAGCCGAAGAGCTGCGCGAGAAGCTGCGCTACCACGAATACCGGTATCACGTGCTGGACGATCCGGAAATTTCGGATGCGGCTTACGACCGGATGCTGGTGCGGCTGAAAGAGATCGAGGCGGCGCACCCGGAGTTGGTCACGGCGGATTCGCCGACGGTGCGCGTGGGCGGGCCGCCGCGCGAGGGATTTCAGACGGTGCAGCATGCGCGGGCGATGTTGAGTTTGGATAATGCGTTTTCTTTTGATGCGTTGCGCGAGTGGGACCGGCGGGTGCGGGAAGGAAGCGGCCAGGAAAAAATCGAGTACATTGCCGAACATAAGTTTGATGGGCTGAGTATTTCGTTGCAATACGAGGATGGGGTTTTGGTGCGGGGGGTTACGCGGGGAGATGGAACGACCGGAGAGGACGTTACGCCGAACGTGAAGACGATTCGGTCGGTGCCGCTGCGGGTGGATGCGGCGGCGTTGAAGAAGGCGAAGCTGCCCTTGGATTTTGAGGTGCGCGGGGAAATTATGATGACGCGCAAGTCGTTTGAGGCGCTGAACCGCGCGCAGGAGCAGGCGGGTGGGAAGATTTTTGCGAATGCACGGAGCGCGGCGGCGGGGGCGACGCGGGTGCTGGATTCCTCGATTACGGCGGCGCGCAAGCTGGACTTTTTTGCGTACTACTTGTTCGTGGATGGCAAAGTGCCGTTCTCTAAACATTCGGAGTCCTTGCAGGCATTGAAGCAATTACGGTTCCGCGCTTCGGATGATTGGAAATTGTGCGCCGGAATTGAAGCGGTCGTTGCGTATTGCGAGGATTGGGACGCGCGGCGGGAGAAGCTGGCTTACGAGATTGATGGGGTGGTGATTAAGGTGAATGCGACGCCGATTCAGAATGAGTTGGGATTTACGTCGAGAGCGCCGCGTTGGGCGATTGCTTACAAGTATCCGGCGGCGCAGGAGACGACGGTGGTGAACGAGATTCGCGTGCAGGTGGGGCGCACGGGGGCGTTGACGCCGGTGGCGTTTCTGGAGCCGGTGCAAGTGGGGGGCGTCACTGTCTCGCGTTCCACACTCCACAATATGGATGAGATCGAGCGGTTGGGGCTGCAAGTGGGCGATACGGTGCTGATCGAGCGCGCAGGGGAAGTGATTCCGCACATTTTAAAGGTTATGAAGGAGGGGAAGAACCGCAAGCCGTTTCGCATGCCGAAGAATTGTCCAGAATGCGGGAGCACGATTCATAAGGCGGAGGATGAGGTTGCTTACCGGTGCGTGAATGCGGCCTGTCCGGCGAAGCGGAAGGAGTCGCTGCTGCATTTTGCGGGGCGGCATGCGATGAACATTGATGGGTTGGGCGACAAGATCGTGGATCAACTGGTGGATAAGGGCATGGTGAAGGATGTGGCGGATCTTTATGCGCTGAAGGAGGAGGAAGTGGCGCGGCTGGAGCGCATGGCGGAGAAGTCGGCGCAGAATTTGCTGGAGGAGATTGAGGCTAGCAAGAAGAATTCGCTGGCAAGGTTGATTTATGCGCTGGGGATGCGGTTTGTGGGGGAGAGGACGGGGCAGTTGCTGGCGGAGCATTTTTCGTCGTTGGAGGAGTTGGCTGAGGCGAAGGAAGAGCAGCTTGTGGAGGTATCGGAGGTTGGACCGAAAGTGGCGGCTAGCATTGCGGAGTTTTTTTCGGAGGCGGCGAACCGGCAGCTGGTTAAGAAACTGTATAAGGCGGGAGTGCGGCCTACGGCAGAGAAGCGGCAGGTGAAGAGCGACAAGTTTGTGGGGAAGAGTTTTGTGTTTACGGGAGGGTTGGCGAATCGTTCGCGGGAAGAGGCGGGGGAGATTGTGCAGCAGCACGGCGGCAGCGTTTCTGGTTCGGTCAGCAAAAAGACCAGCTATGTGGTGGTCGGGACGGATCCCGGTTCCAAGTACGACAAAGCCAAAGGGCTCGAAGTCCCCATTCTCACAGAGTCCGAATTCGAAAAGTTGCTCGGTCTAAAATAAACCGTCTTTTATTTCCCGAGAGTGTCATTGGGAGTTCTTCGAAAGACTCGCAAGAGTAAGTTGCCAATTCCTGTCGGCGGCTTCTTCAGGATTAGAGGAAGAACCACAAAGTAGAGATAACCACCGACCATGATACTGATAAGAAGGCGCCTCATCCACAATGGCATGGGCCCGTGGGCGGTTGGTCCATCGCCACCGTGGATGCCGTAGTGGTCCGAGATCAAGATGAAACCATACATCAATGCGCCGCCTACGACGATCAGAAGGATTGCAGCTCCCAGGAGCTTTAAGGAATCGTAAGGCGGGCGCTCCTCAGGCTGCTTCTCGCCCCACAGCACCAGGATGAAATGATCGCCCTTCCGCAAGAAACGGATCGACTCATCCCAGGTGCGAGCTGTTTCGGGATTTTCCTTCTTGACCCTCTTGTAGGCGTGATGGAGGAGACCGGAAATTTTGGCTTCGTACTCTTCTCCATCGTATTTCGCTTCGAATTCATCGTTTAGGGTGCTGGGATCTTCGACTGCGTCGTCGCTCTCCGTGAAATACATCATGCGTTTTTCGAGATCAGAAAGGGGGACGCCTTCGATGGCCGCTTGTTGGACAGTCTGCCCGACGAGTAAATCTTTGGCTTGCTTGGCGTTCATTTGACCGTGACTTCCTGGTGAAAGGGAGTCTAGCGCATCTTGAACAGCCAAGAGCTGACATATAATAGAGCTGGCGGGCGGGCCGGGTGATCGCTGGCTTGGTCATCGCGAGATGGCTGGGTGGGAGGAAAGTCCGGACACCGTCCTGAGGCACGCTTGTCTTTCGGGATGAGCGGAACTCTTGACAGGGCAACGCGCCTGGTAACGCCAGGGGTGCAGTAGCATGGGCTTGAGGTTGTGCGGATTCGATTACGCGAGGCAAATGGCGTGATCGAGAAAAGCGCACAGGCTGAAGCCTGTGCTACTGTTCACGGAAAGTGCCACAGAGAATAGACCGCCGGCGAGGTGAAGCGCGGTGGCATCGCGCAGGGAAACCTGCGAGACGTCTTCGAATAGAGGCCGGGCTTGCCGCCCGGCAGCTACATGCTCGCATCGTTTGGCAAGGGTGAAAAGGTGGGGTAAGAGCCCACCGCTCCGATGGCAACATCGGGGGCACGGAAAACCCCGCGTGGTGCAAGGCCAAATAGGAGGGGAGAGCCGGCCCGGCTCGATGAGATAGCGTTTGCGCAAGCGAACGCGCTCCGCTCGCGGTGACGCAAGTCATCGTTGAATGAAAACCCTCGGGTAGGCTGCTGGAGTCACGGTGCGAATCGTGACCTAGAGGAATGATCGCCGCGCGCGTGATTTGAGTTTTGAATTACGCGCGGCACAGAATCCGGCTTACAGGCCCGTCCGCCATTTTCTTTGCGTTAAGTTGCCGTATGATGCTGGCATGCGGCTGCTGCTGGTGGAAGACGATGCGCGCATTGCTCGGTTTGTGGCCAAGGGGCTGCGCGAGCAAACCTATGCCGTCGATGTAGCCGCGACCGGGGATGACGCGCTTTATCAAGCCGAAATAAATACCTACGACCTTGTCATTCTGGATGTGATGATTCCGGGGCGCGACGGCTTCGAGGTTTGCCGCGAGCTGCGTAAATCCGGGAAGCGCATGCCCATCCTGATGCTCACGGCGCGCGATGCCGTCGAGGACCGCATTACCGGCCTCGATCAAGGCGCCGACGATTACCTTACTAAGCCGTTTGAGTTTCGCGAGTTGCTGGCGCGGTTGCGCGCGCTGTTGCGGCGTTCCGGCGAATTGCGCCCGCCGCGAATCGTCGTGGCGGATTTGGTGCTGGATACGGCGGCGCAAAGCGTTTCGCGGGCGGGGCGGGAAATTCCTCTCACGGCGAAAGAATATGCGCTGGTGGAGTATCTGGCGCGCAATGCGGGCCGCGTGGTCGGGCGCGCGGAGATTGCCGAGCATGTGTGGGATGAAAACTTCGACGTCTTTTCGAATCTTATCGAAGTCTATGTGAACCGCGTGCGTGGAAAAATTGACGCCGGTTCGGCGAAGCCGCTTCTGCACACGCGCCGGGGCGCGGGCTATCTTCTTGGGGCGCTTGGAGAAGCTGCGACGAAGGAATTGAGCGAGCAGGCCGCATCCAGGACCACGCGGACGAAATCCAATACGCCAGGCAGAAAGAACCATGCTTGATTCGGTCCGTGTACGGCTCACGTCGTGGTATACGGGGCTGCTGGCGCTTTTCCTGATTTTGCTCTCGCTGATGACCTATTTTATTTTTTGGCGGAACACGGTGCAGCGCACCGACAGCGACCTCGCGGAACTCTCCGACGCTTTTCTCACCACGCTGCGCAGCGAGATGGAAGACCAGCCTGGTCCCGATGTTCTGAAAAACTCGGCGCAGGTGGCCATCATTGAACATCGGTTTCGCGATCAGGTGTATGCGGTCCTCGGTCCGACGGGAGAGTTGCTGGTATCAACCAACGATTTACCCGCGCCGAGCCCGCCGGATCATACTTCCCCGGCAGTGCTGCTTTCTTCATCCGCATTTCGCAAGTTTGCCGAGGCCGGCACGCATGTGGACCGGCTCTTTCAGAAGGTAAAAGGCGGCAGGGATGGTTACCGCGGATTCTCGCGCCGCTTTGACTTGAAAGGCCAGACGTACACGCTGATCATTCTTCAGTCGTTGCATTCGCAAGAGGAGATGCTCGAGGGCATTCGTCAAACATTCGAATGGGTCATTCCCATCGCGCTGTTACTGGCCAGCATGGGCGGCTATTTTCTTGCTCGCAAGAGCCTCGCTCCGATCGTGGCGATGAGCAACCAGGCGGGCCGCATCGGAGCAGCAAACTTGCATGAACGACTGGCGGTACAGAATGAAAAAGACGAGCTGGGACATCTGGCGCGTTCGTTTAACGGACTACTCGACCGCCTGGATCAATCGTTCGAGCGCCAACAACGCTTCATGGCGGATGCTTCCCACGAGTTGCGCACACCCGTGGCGATTTTGCGCGGCGAAGCGGAAGTATCGCTGTCGCGGCCGGCGCGGGCGCCCGAAGAGTATCGCGAATCGTTGACGGTTTTGCACGACGAAGCGCAGCGGCTTACGCAAATTGTCGAGGACCTCTTCACACTTACGCGCGCCGATGCCGGACAGTATTCCCTCACCACTCGCGATTTTTACGTCGATGAGCTTGTGGCCGATTGCGTGCATTCCGCGCGCACGCTGGCCCTCGCGAAAAACATCAAACTGACCTGTGAAGCCACACAAGAGCTACCGATAAAGGCCGATGAATCCTTGCTTCGGCGAATGGTTCTCAATCTTCTCGATAACGCCATCAAGTACACGCCCACAAATGGCAGCGTCACCGTGGCTTGCCGACTCTCCGGAAAGGAGTATGCCTTGAGCATCACGGATACGGGCTCAGGCATTGCTTTGGATTTGCAACCGCGCATATTCGAACGATTCTTTCGAGTGGACAAGGCCCGCTCGCGCTCGGAAACGGACGGGAGTGGAGCGGGATTGGGACTCTCCATCGCACGGTGGATCGCCGAAGCTCATTTTGGCCGGCTGGAACTCACACGTTCGGATGCCGGCGGAAGCACATTTACCGCGTTTCTCCCCGCTGGTCCGCGAGCGAAAGATTCGCGAATAGCGTAGCTGCATTAATCGTCCGTTTATCTCCCCATCGTTAGCCTAGCCGGGAAGCTGAAGGTTGGCTCCCAGCAAACGTAGAAACCGCGGCGGCCGCTAGGGGTATGATGCTCGCGCCACGTTTCAGGCAAAACCATCGATGAGAGAAATGCTGTGAACGCCAAAAACATTCTTTGTACCTTGCTTGTTGCAGCTGGAATTCTGTCTGGAATTCCGCCGGGGACACGCGCGGGACAGCAGCCGGAAACACCGGGGGCGCAAGCATCCGCAAGTGGTGACCCGAAACAACAGGTGACTCCTGCGACTCCCTCAGCGGGTCCAGCAGCCGGCCGGATCAGCTTGACGCTGCAAGACGCGCTGGAGCGGGCACGGAAGAACAGCACGCAATTCCAGGCGGCGCAGACCGACGCCGCAATTGCGCGTCAAGATCGCTATCAAGCGGCGGCCGGGTTGCTTCCATCCGTCGTTTACAACAATCAGGCGCTGTTCACGCAAAGCAACGCTCCGAACACCGTAGTTTTCATCGCTAACAACGCCGTTCACGAATACATCAGTCAGACCGACGTGCACGAGACCATCGACCTGGCCGCGATTTCAAACTTTCGCAAGGTGTCCGCGGCCGCCGCGGTGGCGCGCGCGCGCGCGGAGATCGCGTCACGGGGATTGGTGGTTACCGTGGTTCAAAGCTACTACGCTGCCGCCGCCGCACAGCAGAAGCTGGAAACGGCGCAAAAAACCGCCGCGGAAGGCGACAACTTTCTGAAATTAACCCAGGGGCTGGAGCAGGGCGGAGAGGTCGCTCATGCCGACACCATCAAGGCCGAGCTGCAAATGCGGGAGCGCCAACGCCAACTCCAGGAAGCGCAACTGGCGCTGCTGAACGCGCGGCTGGATCTTGCCGTGCTCATCTTTCCGGACTTCAATGACAATTACGATGTTGCCGACGATCTACATGCGAGTGTCGCGCTGCCAACGCTTGCGGAGGTCCAGCAGCGAGCCGCGCGCGACAATCCTGATCTTCGGGCGGCGCTTGCTTCCGTGCAGGAAGCCGGACATGACGTTAACGGAGCGCGCGCTGGTTATCTGCCGTCACTGAGTCTCGATTATTTTTACGGCATCGATGCGGCGCGATTTGCGGTAAACTCCGTGACCGCCGGCAATCAGAAAATTTCGAATCTGGGATCATCCGCCGCGGCAACGCTGAACATTCCTATCTGGAATTGGGGCGCCACGCAAAGCAAGGTGAAGCAGGCGGAGCTGCGCCGCACACAGGCGCAGCGCGAACTTTCGCTGGCCCAACGGAAACTTCTGGCGGAAATCCAGTCTCTCTACGCGGAAGCGGACACGGCGCTGAATGAGCTCGGAGG
>Ga0210410_10004451_pt1 | contig 12291 bp, 8 predicted proteins | sample IncBWC4MmetaG_FD_161058 | JGI IMG/M metagenome (GOLD analysis project Ga0210410, IMG submission 161058) | Forest soil microbial communities from Barre Woods Harvard Forest LTER site, Petersham, Massachusetts, United States - Inc-BW-C-4-M | ecosystem: Environmental > Terrestrial > Soil >... | reverse complement strand
TGATGAAGGCGAGCCCCGGCGACCGCGTGGACCTGCGCGCGCCAGCAAAGACGGAGCATCTCGAGATCATCGAGGTCGAGTACGCGCCGATTCCGATGGATTCTTTCCGCGAACCGCTAGGAGCTCAGTCGACGCCCAAGGTCGAACGCTCCTAGACCAAGCCGCCCGACTCTGACAGCTAGATTCGGCGCTTCAGATTGATTGTGCATATTGGTTCTCTCCTTTTAGGCGCTTTCAGCGCGAGCGACGGGCATCAAGGCTGAACGGTCCTGCGCCGAACTGGGAAATGAGCAAAGCGCCACCCAGCATGGAGACATTCTTCATGAAGAGAATCATTTGGATTTGCGCCATCATGGGATCCTGCACCAGCCAGAACTTGTGCATCATTAAGGTGACTGAACCAGGAAGAGCGGGATGAGCCAGGCGCCGAGTTTTGCGCGCTAGCCAAGCAAAATGCTGAGGCCGCCGGCGATGGCCAGCGCGCCGGAAAGCGGAACCAGAATTGAAGCCATAGGCACGCCTTGCGAACCCGCATAGCCGATGGTCTGCCCGAAGGGTCTGAGAGGCATTTGAGCGTTGCTCTCCTGCGATATGGCGTTGAATGTGGCAATTCCCGTGTGGGTTAGAAGCTGCCCAAAGACGATCCACCTTCGCAGTGTCCAAAAGTGGCGATCTGGGAAGCTGGCCGAGTCCAGGAAAAGCGGCGTGACGCCTTGGATCTGCTACAGGAAAGAGTCAAGGAGATCTATAACGGATCGCTAGGCAGAAAGGTCAATCGAAAGTCCGAAAAATCAAAGAAGCGTTGCCTCCTCCGAAACCGAAGGAGTTGGTCATGGCATGGCGCATGGACAAAGGGCGGGCGGTCATTCGAACGAAGTCGAGGCCATAATCGATGTCCGGACATTCGAGATTGATTGTCGGGGGCGCGATCTGGTCGCGAAGCGCAAGAACGGTGAAGCCGGCTTCGAGACTCCCTGCGCCTCCGAGGAGATGGCCGGTCATGGACTTGGTGGAGCTGACAGCCAGTTCGCGGGCGTGATCTCGGAAGGTGCTGCGGATGGCGGCTGCTTCGGCACGGTCGCCGAGCAACGTCGAAGTCGCGTGAGCGTTGAGATAGGCGATATCGGAAGGCGAGATGCTAGCATCCGCGAGCGCCAGTTCCATCACACGGCGAACTCCGTCGCCACTTTCGAGTGGCGCATTCGCATGATAAGCGTCGGAGTTGCGACCGTAACCGATGAGTTCGGCAATCGGTTTGGCTCCCCGCAGGAGGGCGTGCTCACGCTCCTCGATCACAAGGACTCCGGCGCCTTCTCCGAGCACGAAGCCGTCGCGGTCGCGGTCCCAGGGGCGAGACGCGAGGGCTGGTTCGTCATTCCGAAGAGACACAGCGCGCATCGCACAGAAGCCCGCCATGCCAAGTGGCGTGATGGCCGCCTCCGAGCCTCCGCAGATCATGACATCGGCGTCGCCGTACTGAATGATTCGGTAGGCTTCCCCGATGGCGTGCGCTCCGGTGGTGCATGCCGTAGCCGGCGCCAGGTTCGGTCCGGCGGCTCCCCAACGAATGGAGATCTGTCCAGCAGCCAGATTGACGATCGCCGCCGTGATAAAGAATGGGGAAACACGTCCCGGGCCCAGGCTCGTGAGCTTCGCATGTTCACGCTCGATGGCCTCGAAACCTCCAACGCCACTTCCCACGAAAACACCGACGCGGTCAGGATGTTCCGCCTTCATATCGAGACCAGCATGTCGAACTGCGAGCTCGGTGGCGGCCAGGGCAAAGTGGATGAATCGGGCGGTTTTCTTGACGTCCTTTTTCTCCACAAAATCGAGAGGGTCGAAAGCAGGAACCTCGCCAGCAATACGGCAGGGGAAGGGGGTTGCGTCGAACAGTGTTACGGGCCCGATTCCTGAACGACCGGCCAAGATGGCCTTCCAAGCATTCTCGGTACCAATTCCCGTCGGGCAGATGAGCCCGATCCCTGTTACGACAACGCGCCGTCCTCTGCCCATCGGTTCAATCCTCCCCGGCCTATCCAGCGTACATCAAAAGCGACCACTCGGTCTCAGAGAACGGAGGGTCAACGCAACGATACGTTTCGCAACTGACGACGGCTTTAGCGGAGGGAAATCACCGTTAGCCGTATTTCCGAACGTAAACGGAATCCAATTTGTTGATAAACCACTTTTGCGCCATTCTCGGACTTGACGTGAAGAAAAGGAGTCTTTCCCGCGGCCCGAATCTGAGCTGCGAGGAATGTCACGAGGGCCCGGGCATATCCGCGGCCGCGAAATTCGGGAAGAGTGCACACGGCGCTGATTTCGGAAAACTCAGTGGATTGTAATCGCTCGCCGGCCATTGCCACCAACCGCCCATCGCTCGCGCGTATCCCGAAATAGCTTCCCATCTGGATTGTTTGCGGCGAGAACGGGCCGGGCTCGGTGGCAGCGGTGAGCTCCAGCATTTCGGGAACGTCCGTCGTCCCGAGTGGAAGGGGCGCGAGAGACGGAGAGTCCAGTAAAGCCTCACAAGTCATCTGGTCGATCCACCGAGAGCGGTCGACTTGCCAACCGCCCGGCACATCGAGGGGACTGGCGGTAAACAACGCGACGTGCTCGCCGGGACTGACCAGCCGTTGTAAATCGGCGAATGCCTCCTGCGTGGGATGAAGAAAAGCCGCCAGCGGCGAAACATCCGGCGGATATCGTCGCGCAAGGCCGTGCGAGCGGGCAAGGAGCCGGTGTTCCGTTGTAAGCGCGGACCAGATCGGGTTGTCAAGAGAATCTAACATTCCCACACTGAGTCCCTTACGAAACCCGCTGGAATACGGCTTGGACGACACCGCACCGTTCTTCCGCGAGATTTCGCCGAAAATTCCTCACCATCTCCGAAAAGTCCGGCCCCAGCACGAGATGCAGTCCCAGACGCGGCGTCTCTGCGTTCCTGCTGCGAGCTACCATCGCATCAAGAAACCGCAATGCGTCTTCTGTGACGTCATTCCACGCAACGAGGACAAATCCCGCATCCAGGATCGTTTTGCTCATGGCTTCCATCGACTGAAGATGACTGATCTCTTGCGTGCGGGCCCAGGGCACCGGAAATAGAATGGGTCCGGGCGTGCGCTGGACGACATCGTGAAGTGCAAACCGCCCGCCGACCTTGAGAATCCGACGTGTTCCTTCGTACAGCTGCTTTTTCTCGGCAATGTTCATCGATACGTGCTGGGTCCACGCGCCATCGAACGTTTCATCGGGAAAGGGCAACACCCGGGCATCGCCATGACGGTATTCCACTCGATCTTCGAGCCCCATGCGTGCGGCGAGAACCGAAGCGATGCGGCAATATTCTTCGGTGATGTCGATTCCGATTACGCGGCAGCCGTAATTGGCCGCCAGATAACGCGAAGGGCCGCCCAAGCCGGAACCAATATCCAGAACGTAAGACCCGCGTGACGGCGAAAACAATCGCGCAAGCGCCTGCGTTGCCTCAAGCCCCCCCACGTGAAACTGGTCCAGAGCCGCTAGGTCGCTCGGCGACAAGTTGTGATCGTCTGCGACACCCGACAAACGCAGCTGCTCGTCGATGCGGCGAGCGATCTCGCCGTCACCGCCATAGTGCCCTGTGATGTTGTCGCGCGCTGTCATCGAAATTTCCTAACCATCATCAATGCGTCAGTGTGTAGAGGGAGCCGACAAATTCGGCTCCCTTTGTTCACGAATTCAGGACAGAAGCGCGCCTCGGTGCGCCTCAAGGAATTCAGGAAGCCCGATTGGTCGTTGTCCTCCGACCTTCTCAACCAGATCGTTTGTTCCAGCAAACACTCCATTCTGGTGGTCTTTCGCAATCTCCTCGAAGTGCTGCCAGAGTGTATCGGTAACGACTTGTACTCGACCTTCGGAATTTCGACGTGGGCTGTTGCCAGCCAACTTCTTTAGCGTCCAGGCGTCCACTTGCTCATAGCCCAGGGGTTTGCCGATGACCTTACCGATCTCGGCAGCAATTTCCGGGAAGCTGTACTCTTTCTCTCCATAGAGCGGGTACACTTTTCCCTTGTGCTCTTGCGGGGTGAGCAGGATTTTCGTTATCACCCGGGCCTGATCCTCCGCCGCGATCGGCGCATGCTTTCCGGTTCCGAAGGGCAACCGTAAGGTTCCCGTCTTGATTAGATCGGTCCAGTACAGAGCCCACTCCGCGAAGAGGGTTGGACGAAGATGCGTCGTAGGCACGCCGGACCAGTTAAAGACTTGTTCCGAAATCCAGTGATCTTGCGCAGCGTGACTCTTCGCTTCCCGGCGCGCCGAAATCTGGGACATGTTCACAACAATCTCGATGCCAGCCTCCTTCGCCGCCTGAGCGAAGTTGGCCGATGCCTGCAGAATGCCGGGCCTGATGGGGTAAACAAAATACGCGCCCTGAGCTCCTTCGAGTGCGAAACGGACGGCTTCGAAATCCAGCAGATCGCCCCTCACAACGTCGGCACCCTGGGCGGCCAAAGCCGCCGAACGTTCATCCTCGCTGTGAACGAATGCTCGCACGCGGGCTCCTGCATTGAGCAAGAATTTCACGGTTTTGCTTCCCGTCGATCCAGTCGATCCCGTTACTAAAAACATTTTCGACATGGTACTCCTCCTTTTGCGCTTCGATTCGTGACACGCTCCATTTTAGATGTCTGTCATACTCTAATTGTTACAACAAAAAACGAGCCGCCGCTATGGGTCATAGAAGCACCATTTAGAGGGCTGTTATCATCTAAAATGACGGATTGAGAATGTGGGGTGAGGACAAATGCGAAAGTCTAGAGAAGAAACAGCGCGGACGAGGGAGCGCATCATAGACGCCGCCTCCGAAGAAATTCGCGCGAATGGCGTTGCGGGAAGTGGACTGGCCGGGGTGATGAAGGCCGCGGGACTGACACACGGCGGTTTCTACAAGCATTTCGGATCGAAGGATCAACTGGTTACGGAGTCCGTAGCGCGCGCGTTTGAGCAGGTCTTGGGCGAACTTCAATCCAGTATCAAGGGAAAGCGCCCCGATGATGCGTTGGCGACCGTCGTAGGCGAGTATCTTTCCACCCACTTGCGGGACGAGGTTGAGAAATCCTGTCCTCTCTCGGCCATTGGAACAGAACTTCGAAGAACGGACTCAGAAACGGCTGCGATTGTACGAAGTGGTATGGAAAGATTGATCTCGCTGGTAGCGCAGCAAATTACCGGTGTTTCCGGTCGGCAGGCGAAAGCCAGAGCGCACGGAATGGTCGCGGCTATGGTGGGCGGAATCGTTCTCTCGCGATTAGCGCATGATAGACACTTGGCCGACAGCATATTGCGCGACACTCGCAAATTCATTCTTCATTTGAAGCGAGGCCGAAGTTAAAGCGGTTTCGCGACTACATTGCTCGGTTTGCCTGGCGAGCATCTTCCTCCGACTCATTGCTCATTGCATCCAATAGCGACGCAGCGATCGCTCTTTTTTTGGAAACCTTGCCGCAGCCCGTGTATCTTGTAGATGATGGTGATCATCTTAGTGTCAGGCTCAGCTCGGCACTGAGCGGCATTGGCGCCACAGGTCAAGGCCGGGCCGGACTCTCTGGAATGGGTTTCGACGCAAAAACCGAGGGGTGCCGCCCTTTCACAACGGTTCCCTAGACCGTTGCTCCGACAAATCCGCAACCTGTGCAACTCGTGTGCGACCGACTGCATATAAAGGACGGGAACGCACTTGAACGCCAGGTCTGCCTTGTATAGTAGATTCCCATTTCAGCACTCCGAAAAAGATGTGGCAATTTCTTGAGCAGGCTTCGATGCGGATAGTGAGACAACGATCAGCGTCGAGATGACGCTCAGATGTTGGTCTCGCCCATGGCTGACTCTGCAGGCGTACCCAGGAGTCGAGTCATATCACTCCGGCCTATCGCTCGTGAGATTCCGAGCTTCTTCATCTTGGCAACTAGAGTGGTCCGCTTCAGTCCCAGGCGGGCGGCAGCGCCACCAGGTCCTCCGATAACCCAGCCTGCCTCCCGCAATGCCTGTAAGATCAGGGTTCGCGTGGAATCGCCGAACGTGATCTGTGAAGGAGCTACCGCCAGCGGATTTTTATCTGATACAAGACGAGGGTTCGTGGCCGGATTCCTGTCCGATGTCGGAAGCGGGTTCGGAAGTACTCCGTTCTTCGACAAGATGACGGCTCGTTCGATCAGGTTCTGAAGTTCCCGGACGTTGCCCGGCCAAGGATAAGCAGTCAACGCACCCAGCGTTTCATTCGGGATACAGGTGATTCGCTTACCCATCTTACGGCCAAAAACCTCAACAAAATGCGAGACCAACTCTGAAACATCTTGCCGGCGCTCGCGCAGCGGTGGCAGCACGACAGGAAATACGTTTAGGCGATAGTAAAGATCACTTCGGAATTCGTTCCGCCTGACCATCTCCGCTAGGTTTCGATGAGTCGCGGCAACCACACGCACGTTGATGTGATGCGTGCGGCCACTTCCCAGACGTTCGAACTCCTGCTCTTGCAGCACCCGCAACAGTTTAGGCTGCAACGGCAACGGAATATCCCCTATCTCATCGAGGAATAGTGTTCCTTTGTCGGCCATCTCGAAACGCCCAATTTTCTGCGCGAAAGCTCCGGTGAAAGCACCCTTTTCGTACCCAAAGAGTTCGCTTTCCAGTAGATCGAAGGGAATGGCGGCACAGTTCAGCCTTATGAACGGGTGTCCTCTGCGTGGGCTGAGATTGTGAATGGCGTGCGCGATGAGCTCCTTCCCAGTTCCGGTCTCGCCTTCGATGAGAGCAGTGGAATCAGCGGGCGCGACCATCCGCACCAGGTCGAGTACCTCTCGAAGCGCCCCGCTTGTTCCGACGATGCCCTCAAACCCATCGTTCGCGGTTGTACCCTCCATTGCCTGACGGCCTCTAGATGCGAAAGTTGAGAACATTGCCGACAAAGTGGGTTCTGCTGTCCCGCGCGTAGGAATGTCCCCCTCATTTGCCTGCTCGGAGAGACAGGCCTCGACATCATTTTGATTTTCCGAAAGAACTGCATTTCCACAAGCCATGTCTGTTCCTCCGCCACCATTGCCGTTCCGGTATCCAGGCAATTTCATACACGCAAGCGTGAGCTACTTCGGCCGACGCTTTCCGTTCCCAAAGCGAGAAAACCTTGGTTTCGTAACGCACGCTCACGCCGCTCTCGGAACGCTGCGGCGCCGGTATCGAGTGCTCAATCGCCATTCTGGTTTCCGTGCTCATTGTCCTAATCGCTTTCTCCCGTGATCCATTCCCGGATATATGCTGGGCAATTCTTGAGCTGGATGCTGTCTGCTTCGCAGCGCATAAGAAAATTGACAGCGTCTTGATCCACAAGCTTTAGGTCTTTCAAGTCCAAGACGATGCGGCGACCGTCCGCTTCCGCGCTGATCAGCTTTTCCAACTCCCCTAGGTTTTCTGTCCCCATCCGACCGCTCAGCTTAATGACCACTTCACCGTTTGCTGCCCTCGTGATCTTCAGCATCCATCCTCTCCCGAGAATTCTGATCCTGTGACACCCTTCACACACGCCTGTAATGGCAATCACAGTGCCAAGCGTAAACAACTGAAATTACGGCAATTAAAGGAGAGTGAAATTGGCGAAGTCAACCAATTGGCGAGAGCTGTACAAAATCCTGTTATAGAGCTGTAGAAAGTAAGATACGAAACGGGGCTAGCTGTTCTTCGAGGAATCTATAGCTTTGAAGCGACTCTTGCTAATCTTCAGCGACCTGATTTTCGACTCCAGAGTGGATCGCGGGATACCGAGCTTAGAAGCTGCACCGGACGGCCCGTACACCCGTCCTCCGCTTTCGCGCAAGGCAGCCTCAATGATCTCTTTCTCTTTGGCAGCAGGCTTTCGACCTAGCTCCGAGTAGGTTTTCGGCTCGCTCGAAAGAGGCTGCCGCGAAAGCCAACTCTCATCGACCGAGAAATTCTCCGTGTCGCACACGATTACCGATCGCTCGATGACGTTTTGCAATTCGCGAATGTTACCCGGCCAGGGATACGATTGAAGCAATTCCAGGCTCTTTTTGTTTACCCCGCGGATGCTCTTTCCTGCTTTACTCGCATAGCGATCGATGAAGTACTCAACCAGCACGGGAATGTCTTCCTTCCGTTCACGGAGAGAAGGCACCTCAATCGGGAAAACGTTGAGCCGGTAAAAGAGGTCACTCCGGAACGTGCCCGCAGCGATGGCCGCTTCCAAATCGCGGTTAGTAGCGGCAATCACCCGAACATTCGTTCGGATGGATCCAGTTCCCCCGACACGACCGAACTCGTGTTCCTGCAGAACTCGCAAAAGAGCGATCTGGGTCTCGGCGGGAAGCTCTCCGATTTCATCGAGGAAGATGGTGCCTCCTTCGGCCAACTCAAAGCGCCCTAACCGCCGCTGGGTTGCCCCCGTGAAGGCGCCCTTCTCATGGCCGAACAGTTCTGATGCGATCAGGTCGCGGGGAATTGCCGCGCAGTTAACACTGACAAACGCCCGCGAGCAACGCTGTGATCGCTTGTGGACGGCACGCGCGATTAGTTCTTTGCCCGTCCCCGTTTCGCCGGTGATCAGAACGGTGGAATCCGTGGGAGCAACTTTGGATACGCGAGAGAGAACCGCGTGCAGGGCGGGAGAAATCCCCACGATCTCCTCAAACATCGATGCCCTATCGATTTCTTCGCGCAACGCAACGTTCTCGTCGTGAAGTCGCTGCTCAGCCTGCTTGCGATCCTCGATATCGGTCGCTGCAGCATACCAGCGTGTAGGGCGTCCTTGTTCATCCAGCGTCGGATTGTAGCGGATGAGAAACCAGCGATACTGCCCGTCTCTTTTCCTCAGCCGCACTTCAATATCAAGCGAGGACCCGCTCAGGAATTTGCTATAAACTTCTCTCGTTAAGCGGTCCCAATCCTGTGGATGAAACAATCTCTCTGGTTCGGCGATCTGCCACTCCTCAAGAGTAAGACCGTGATAATCGAGCGCGGCTCGGTTGTTATAAAGACGCCTTCCGTCTGGCCCTAGTACGGTGACGTGCTGTGGTGTGAAATCAAGGAGCTGTCGGAGCTCCTTTTCGCTTCGCTGGATCTTTTCTTCCGCGCGCTTGCGTTCGGTCACATCTATTGCCGTGCCGACCACTTTAACAAGCTCTCCATTGAGACTCAAAACTGGATGGGCCAGGCCATGAATGTGTTTAACTGTTCCATCGGGTAGCACGATTCTGTACTCGACGTCAGAATCTAGCTTCTGGAGGAACATCCTGTCACTGGCCTGCCGCTTCACCGTGTCACGATCTTCTGGGTGTATTCGCTGTAGCCATTGGTCCCGCATTGGAAGGCCCTGTCGCGGATCGAAGCCGAAAATTCGGAACATTTCCTCGGACCAGTACAGTGCCGCGCGGGTCGTGCCATCGCTGGCCCAACTGCCTGTGTGGGTCACCCTCTGCGCTTCCGCTAAATAAGCTTCGCTGCGCCGTAACGCCTCCTCGGCCCGCTTGCGCTCGGTGATGTCGCGGATGAAGCCAGTAAACAGCCGGCGACCGTTAATCGCCAGCTCGCCGAAGGAGACCTCGACCGGGAACTCCTCACTGTTCTTGCGAAGGGCGATTAATTCGGTTCCTTGCCAATTGATGTGCCGCTCGGCAGTGTCCATGTAGCGTTTGAACCCGGCTTCGTGCAGTTCCCGCATATAGTCCGGCATCAGCGTGGTCAACGGTTGGCCGATCAGCTCGGATGTGTCGTATCCAAAGATCCTTGATGTCGCAGGATTAACAAACAAAATTGTGCTGCTCTCGTCGATACTAACTACGGCATCGCTCGCCGTTTCAACAACGATTCGATACCTTTCTTCGCTGTACCGGCGTGCAGATTCTTCCTGTTTACGCTGGGTAATATCTTCGACGACTGAAAACAAGAATGGCGCTGCGTCGGCGATGCCTGGAATGAGAGCGACGTTGTTACGCACCCAAAATAGAGTGCCGTCTTTGCGGCGGTAGCGCTTCTCGATTTGGAAGTGTTGCCGCCGGCCTTCCAAGAGTTCTCTGATCAACTCCAGATTCGTCCTACGATCCTCGTCGTAGGTCACGTCCACATTACTAAGCTGAGATAATTCAGACTCTGTATAACCCAACATGTTTTGGAAGACGCTGTTCGACGCAATGAAGCGGTCCGAACAGTCACGCATCGTCATGCCGATTGCTGAATTCTCGAACGCCGTTTGCCATCGTTGTTCGCTGCGCCGTAACGCCTCCTCGGCCCGCTTGCGCTCGCTGACGTCCGTTACGGCACCGACATACTCGAGATTGCCCGAGGACTCCGACGCGCGAGCCAAAACGTGGAGGTACTTGACCGAACCGTCCGGCATCAACAATCGATGCTCGAAATCAAGATTTGCTCTTGCCTCAGACGCGCGGTCGATAGTTTGCTGCACGAGGTCTCTGTCATCGGGATGAATTCGCTGGAATGCCGACTCCAACGTGGGTTTAGCCGCTCGATCATGCTCAAAGACCTTGTAGGTTTCCTCCGACCAGTAGATTTCTCCACTCGAAACGTTCCAGCCGAAACTGCCAGTGCGGCTCAGTCGCTGTGCTTCGGTCAAGTAGGCCTCGCTGCGGCGTAGCCGCTGCTCAGCCTGCTTGCGATCCTCGATATCGGTCGCCGCAGCATACCAGCGTGTAGGACGTCCTTGTTCATCCAGCGTCGGATTGTAGCGGATGAGAAACCAGCGATACTGCCCGTCTCTTCTCCTCAGCCGCACTTCAATATCAAGCGAGGACCCGCTCAGGAATTTGCTATGAACTTCTCTCGTTATGCGCTCCCAATCTTGTGGATGGAACAATCTCTCTGGGTCGGCGGTCTGCCACTCCTCAAGAGTAAGACCGTGATAATCGAGGGCCGCTTGGTTGTTATAAAGACGACTTGTGTCTGGTCCCAGTACGGTGACGTGCTGTGGCGTGAAATCAAGGAGCTGTCGGAGTTCCCGTTCGCTGCGCTCGCGCCTCCTCCGGGCGAGCTGCAGTTTCGCGCCTACCCGGGCGAGTAGTTCTCGGGCGGAAAACGGTTTGATCAGGTAGTCATCCGCGCCTGCCGACAACCCTTCCACCTTGGCCTCTTCGCCAGCCCGTGCCGACAACAGCAGCACAGGCGTATCGCGCAGTTCGGCGTCTTTTCGAACGGCTGTGAGTAGCCCGAAACCATCGAGCTCAGGCATCATGACATCGGAAAGAACAAGATCAGGCTTGAGCCGCCGGGCCGCGGCGAGAGCTTTTTTGCCGTCGGTCACCGCTTCCACCCGGAAGCCGCCAGCGCGAAGAATCCGTTCCACATAATTCCGCATGTCGGCGTTGTCGTCGGCGACCAGGACCAGCTGACCTTCAATCCCAGCAATGGCCGAGACGTCGCCGAGCTCGTCCGGCGCTGGCGGTGGAGGCGGCCCCGGCGCCGCGGTGCCACCGTCGGAAAACCACCCTAATGCCTCTTCGACATAGGCCTGCGGGCGCACATTGGCTGTCGCGGTCGCCCGCCCCCGGTCAATCCGATCTGCCGGCAAGTGAGCGGCGCCGAAGGGGATGGCCACCGTGAAGGCGCTTCCCTGTCCGACCTCGCTGGTGACGCGAATGGTGCCGCCGTGAAGCTTGACCAATTCCTGAACGAGGGCGAGGCCGATCCCGCTGCCCTCGATCGAGCGCCCGCGTGCGCCCTCCACCCGGTGGAACCGCTCAAACAAATGAGACAGCTCTTCGTGGGGGATACCCGTACCGGTGTCGCGAACAGTGACCTCGGCGTAGCGACCATCAGAAGACGGCTTGGCTGTGATGCCGATCTCGCCTTCGAATGTGAACTTAAAGGCATTCGAGATGAGATTGAGCACCACCTTCTCCCACATGTCGGCGTCGACGTAGACCTGGTGCGGCAGCGATGGGCAATCGACAACCAGACGAAGCCCGGCCCTTTCGATAGCGGATCGGAAGTTGGAGGCGAGTTCTGCCGTAAAGACTGCGAGGTCGATGGGCTGGAAGCTCGCCTGCACGCGCCCGACTTCGATACGGGAAAAGTCGAGGAGGGTGTTGACGAGTTTGAGCAGGCGCACGCCGTTGCGGTGCGCGAGACGCACGAGCGAGCGATCATCGGAGAGCGGGTTCGTCTCGGGTTTCGCAAGCACTTCCTCCAAAGGACCCAGCATCAGCGTCAACGGTGTGCGGAACTCGTGACTCACGTTCGAAAAGAACTGGGTCTTCGCACGGTTGATCTCCGCAAGCGCCTCAGCGC
>Ga0210410_10004448_pt1 | contig 12300 bp, 17 predicted proteins | sample IncBWC4MmetaG_FD_161058 | JGI IMG/M metagenome (GOLD analysis project Ga0210410, IMG submission 161058) | Forest soil microbial communities from Barre Woods Harvard Forest LTER site, Petersham, Massachusetts, United States - Inc-BW-C-4-M | ecosystem: Environmental > Terrestrial > Soil >... | reverse complement strand
GACCTAATCGAGCGTGTTTTTGAGGCGCGGCAGTTCGAAGACTTGCATATACCGATGGCGGTGGTGGCCACGGACCTGAATACCGGCGAGCCGGTGGTGATTTCGCACGGCGACCTGATCGATGCGATACGCGCAAGCTGCGCGTTCCCTGGATTGTTCGAGCCGGTGGAGATCGGGACCCGGTGCCTGGTGGACGGCGGGCTAGTGGCGCCAGTGCCAACGCGGGCGGCACGCGACCTGGGCGCGGCGTTCGTGCTGGGTGTTTCGGTGGGGATGCAGGACGGCTATCGCGGCACGCCGAGCAACATCTTTCAGGTGGTCAGCCGGGCAGTGGCGGCGGCGCAGAAGCACCAAATGGAGGTTTGGGAGCGGGACGCGGACTTGGTGCTACGGCCGGACGTGCAATCGCTGGCGTGGGATGATTTCGATCGCGCGGATGAGGCTATTGAAGCAGGCGCGGCGGCGGCGCTCAGCGCTCTGCCGCGGATACAAAAAATTTTGGCGCGCGCGGCAAGCATTCAGGAATGCAATGCCCTGGAGCGGAGTCAACTGCGGCTTGTGGAGGCGGTGCGATGATGAACCTAAATGCGTTTTATGCGGCACTGTCCGGCGTGGGACTGCTTTGGTATGAATGCGGCGATGATTTCGGCGTTTTCTGTTACCGTATTGGCTGTGGCATGTTTAGCGCGGCTCGCGAACGAGTGTTTGAGCCTGCGCCGCTGAGGACCACGACGAATCCGGTAAGGACTAACGCCGCGTGCTCGAATCGATCCTTCATTTTCTCCGCTCACTTTACGACCCCGAAGGACTAAAAGAACTGATACGCAGCGGCGGTGCGCCGCTGGTTTGCACCATCGTGTTTATTGAGACGGGTTTTTTCGTCGGTTTTTTCCTACCGGGCGATTCCCTACTGGTGACGGCGGGCATTTTTGCGGCGGCGGGCGTGGTCCCGCTGCGGTGGCTACTGCTGCCGGTGATGGCTTGCGCGATTGTGGGCGACCAGATTGGATACTGGATTGGGCGCACGGCCGGGCCAGCACTCTACAAGCGCGACGACTCACTGTTTTTCCGGCGCAGTCACTTGCAAAGAGCGCACGACTTTTATGAGAGGTACGGCGGACGGGCGGTGATTTTCGCGCGCTTCGTGCCGATTGTACGAACGTTTTGCCCGCCGGTGGCCGGGGCGGCGCACATGCCGTACATGCGATATTTGATGTTCGACATTGTTGGCGGCGTGCTTTGGGTTGGGGCGATGATTTTGGGGGGCTACTTTCTGGGGAGGTCCGTACCGAATATCGGGGAACGCATTCACTACGTTATTGCCGTCGTTGTCTTGGTATCCGTACTTCCGGTCGTGATCAGCATCGTGCGGGCGCGGCGCGCGGTTGCGCGCGGGGAGGCCAGGTAGACGTGGCGGGTCGGAAGGTTCGCGCGATCATCTTTGATATCGGGCGAGTGCTAATACGCATCGATTTGGGTCGCGCGATGAAAGGGATAGCAGCCGGAACGTCGCTATCGGCGGAGGAGCTTTGGTCGGCCATCGAAAACGATCCGCGCTGGAAGGATTGGCAAGAAGGCCGCATCTCTGCCCGGGATTGGCATTTGCACATGCAGAGGCGGTTTGGCGGCTCGGCGACATTCGAGGACTTCACCAAGAAGTGGAATCTGGTGCTCGATCCCGAGCCAAGCCATGGCAAGGAGCTTTTCGAGAAACTGTCGAAATACCGGTTGGCGCTGCTTTCTAATACCGACCCGATCCATGTGGCGCACATGGAGTCGCGATACGATTTCTTCTCATATTTCCCAGTGCGCATTTATTCGTGCTCAGTAGGGGCGACCAAGCCGAGTCCGATCATTTTTCGAGAGGCGTTGCGGGCTTGCCGGGTTCGTGCGGAGGAAGCTGTTTATATTGATGACATCGCCGCGTATGTGACGGCGGCACAGCAACTTGGGATGGCGGGGATTCAATTCAAGTCCCCGGAACAGCTCGTAGCTTCCTTACAGGAGCTGGGCTTGCAGGATTTTGGCCTAACGGTCTAAGAGCTAGCGTGTGCGTTTGCCCACGGCGAACAGACTCAGGTGCGTAATCTTTGCCAGGACTAGTACCCTAGGCCGGACTCTCCGATCCGGTAGGTTCCCTTACCAAGGCCCGTACATTCATTTACTTACGTATGGTGGACGTGCGTCGGGTCCAAAACCTGTATTTGGTGCGAGGCATGCACTCTGTTGCCACCAAGGGACGGAATGGAACAGCAAAAGATGAATTTCGCCCCACAGGGGTGAAGGAGAAAAGAAAGCTTATGTCCGACGACCGAATCATCGAAACCAGAGAAACACCAGCGTGGCAGCTTCCCGCGATCGTAGTGCTTGGACTAATCGCAGTAGGCGGCTTGTGGTTTGGCTGGAACGCCTCATCCAAGCTTGATTTGACCCAGCAGCAAGTCGCAGCACAGCTCAAGACGACGCAGCAAGCCGTGCAGCAGGATGTCAGTTCGCTGAAGGATCGGCTGGCGCAGGATGAGAAGGCCAACACCGATTTGCAGGGCGACCTGAACGTAGTGACCAAGAAGCTCAAGATTACGCAAGGGCAATTGAAGACTGCCCGCGCGGAAGCCACGAAGCTCAACGACGAAACCACGCAAAAGCTGACGGCGCTAGACACTTCCGTAAAGGGAGAGCTGGCAACGAAGGCATCGTCGGATGACCTGAAGAACGTGGACACAAAGGTGGGCGGGGTTCGCACAGACTTGGACACCACCCGCGATGACTTGAAGATGGCGCGCAGCGAAATGGGCACCCTGATCGCTCGCAACCACGATGAAATCGACCAACTCCGCCGCTTGGGCGAGCGCGAATACGTGGAATTCACAATCGCCGGCAAGAACAAGCCCCAAAAGGTCGGAAACTTGACCGTGGAGCTGAAGGGCGTCAACCAAAAGCGCAATCAATACAGCGTGGTGATGGTGGTGGAAGACAAGCGCTTTGAAAAGAAGAATCGGGCGCTGAACGAACCGGTCTTCTTCTACACCTCCGGAACGCGGCTGCCCGAAGAACTGGTGATCAACAAAGTCAGCAAGGACCAGGTCAGCGGGTATGTGAGCATGCCGAAGGCGAACACGCAACAGACGTCCGCAGCGGCGTCGACTTCCGGTAGGTAAGCAAGGCAGAGAGAGGCCCAGCGCCGAAAACGTAGCGCGGGCGCAAAGGTGGGCAGCTTCGGCTGCCCGCCTTTTTTGTTGGGTAATGGGTCAGTTCCCGGTTAGCCGATTTATCGGGAGTTGACCACATGGATGAAACTGGACTGTAGGACAGGCATCCGTATATCAACGCGCTGCCATAATAGAAGGCGGGAAAGGCTGGATGAGCGCAAACACTCAGGCACTGTGGCTGATGGCTGGCTTCTTAGTTTGCATGGCAGCATTAGAACAACCGTGCATCGGTGGACCTCCGTCATCGGCGAAAGGGATTTCATCGCAAGAAAGGCAGGCCTTAGTAGGGCTTTATGATGCCACGGACGGAAATCACTGGAAGAATCATGACGGTTGGCTAGGCCCAGAGGGCAGCGAATGCACTTGGTACGGAGTCGAATGCGAACCCTCCGGCACTGAACCCACAACTGTAAATCACTTAGATCTCGCGGAGAATAATCTCCACGGGCGCATCCCGGATACCATCGGACAATTACTTCATCTTCAAACGCTCTTTCTTTTTCACAACGACCTATCGGGCCGGCTTCCTGACCCCTTAATCCAGCAATGGTTGTCTGGTTCGCTGTGGGTTACAGCGGAAGCACCCCTACTCACAGATGTGTCGGAAATCGACTATGAATTTAGTGCCTCCGCCTTATTGTGCGCACGGAATCGAGTTGTTCTTCGTTCGGACACCACCGCGGTTCGATTCGACGAGCGTTGTCGCAAAGCTTCACCGAGAGACCGAATGACTTTCTGCGAAACGGAAAAAGGGCGCATTTGGAGTGAGGAGTTCGCTATGCTGGCGTGGACGCTTGAGAAATACGGATACTTCATGCTGAAAGCCGAATACAACAGAAACATCACAGACAGCGCTTTTGTCTCGACTCGTGTCACTCGGAACGGCAAAAAATACGAAGTCGTCGAGTATGCGGGTGGAGGGCCACTTGAATTGTGGGTTATTCAACGTGCGATTGAAGGAGTATCTTCGACAATCGAATGGAGCAAGGCTGAAACTCTCCCAGGCTGTCCTCGTTGGAGTGAATCGGAATCACCAGCGTCGAAGTGAAGTCAGTCACTGCCACTTGGACGATTAACCGGCAACCCGGAAACCCACCCAGTACGTTTTGTCGCGGCAGCGGTCCGGCGAAAGTCCGCTACAATGACTCCGATACAGTGACTTGGTTACCTGTGCTGGCTGGGCTGAAGCCTGGCGCATACATTGCGGAGCCCGGCTTGCTTCAAACACCAGCGATCCTCTTTTGCGACGTTGACGGCCTAGTCCCGGTGCGTGGGAAAATGGCGCCCGGATTTGACGACTTCATCGCGGCGCTGGAGCACGCGGCGATTCCCAATGTATGGGTGACTACTCGTACGCGTCTGCAGATCGACGATCCGCGCCGGAAACTGGGCCATAACAACCCATTCATTGCAGAAGGTGGTTGCGGTGTGTACCTGCCGGAGGGGTACTTTCATTTGCGTCCCGCAAAGACGCTGCGGCTGGGCCGCTTTACGTGCTTGCCCATCGCGGAGCCGCAGCCTGCGGCCGAGGAGGCATTGGAGGAGCTGTCCGCGGAGACGGGTGTGTCGGTCGTGCCGCTACGCTCTCTGTCGCCCCGGGAACTGGCGCAGAATTCCGGATTGCCGGTCGCGCAAGCGGAATTGATGCGGCAGCCCGACTTCGACGAGATTTTTTTCTTTGCCGGCGCCACCGAGGATGAGGTGAAGCGTTTTGCGGCGGCGAGCGCAGAGCGACATTGGCAGTTACGCCAGCGCGGAGTCTTGTGGTCGCTGGCCGTAGGCGCAAGCTTGAAGCAGTGTGTGCGCGAGCTTTCCAAGCTGTATGCGCGGGCCTTGCGATCGCAGCCGAAGATCATAGGGATCAGCCGGGATGATGGAGATTCGGAGCTTCTGTCGGCTTGCGATCGGGGCTTCGTGTTGGTGGGTGGCACTGCTCGGGCAGAGGATTCCGAGTCCCAAAGGGAACGGCTGCCAGCACGATTTCGCCAGCTTGAGCTGGGCTCGCCGGACGTATGGGAGCGGATTATTGAGGCCGTGACTGTCAAGTCTTGAATTTCATCGGAAAAAATGTATCGGCGAATCGCTGCTTTTTCACACGGCGAACGACGAAGACGATCGCCCAACCGTTGTTCACGCTTGTAAGCTATTGATTCTCGAAGGCGATGTGCGGCGCTTCACCTATTTTTGAACTGGCCCTTTAGTTGCCAGTGTCTTAGCGCGGCGCGAGAACCGCGCCTGCCGGCAAGTCTCGCGAGGGCCCCAGCGTAGCAGCCGAGTACTAGGAGACCCCTTACCATGGATCGGCTCGCTCGCTTCGTTCGCATTCCCGCTTCCGAATCACAAAAAGGTTTGATTATCGCTGTGTGCGTAGTCGCGATGAGCATCATGGCTGTGGGACTTGTGTGGCAAGCTGAAATTATCGCAAGTCAGCGGGAAGCGATTCACTGGTTGGAAACGGCAAAGTTCGGCGGCTGAAGTGGCAAGCCGTACACCCTTCTGAGCATCCTCCGTGTTTGGACTTTGCGTCACCTCATTGGCACATAGGCCGCCGAACTCCTACAATTGTGCTCGCAAGTGTGATTCAATACGCGTCCAGGGAAGTTAGACCCTTGGGAGTTTTTCAATGAAACAGATAGCGAGCATTTTGGTATTGTCTCTGGCCCCGGCGGTTTTTGCGGCGCCGCGGCAAACTACTCCGGAAAATCCTGCTCCGCAGGCCAGCAACGATACTCCTCGTTCATCTTCAGGCCGAGCCACGTCGCACGACCGGCACGCACGCAAGCATCGCGCGAGCAATCACCATCATCGCCGCCACACGACAGCGAGGAGCCACAACTCCTAAAAATAAAAATGGGGAACCTGACGGCTCCCCATTTCCAATTTTGCTGTATCGTCTCGGAAGCGACGCTGACTGCGCGTATGTTTTCGGACGACGCGCACCGCAAGAGCGGTGTGTTTCAGCTTTGGTTCGGCTCTAAGCCCGGTGGAGTCATGCTCCCTCCAGAGCTCGATGAGCTCAGGCCTCTGATTTACTCCTATGCGGGCATGCGTGCAAGCGAAAAGATGGGGAAAAATCGAAGGCGAATGAAAATGGCAGTCGTTAACGCGCGTGGGATTACTTGATGAAGAGCGATTCGCGGAGCTGGTCGCGCCCAACAAACGACTTCACGGTTCGATACCGGCTGAAGAGATCCTGAATTTCGCGATTTTGATACACACGCTGCGCTGGGCACAAAACAGGTGAGGAAATGACTTGCAGCGTTGCCGAATCCACAACGCGATAACGCTGGAAGCCCTCGGGCTTTTTGCTATGGAACATGGCGAAAACCACGCCGCCTGGACGGAGGAGTTCTGTTAGATTGGCGACCATTTGCTTGGCGACAAGAGGCTCGAGATAGTCGAGCAAATCCCAGAGCAGGATGGCGTCGAACGAAGAGTTCGGGTATTGCAGGTTGGCTTCCAGGAAGCGCGTGGCGCGTGCGGCGGGCGTCACATCGAGAGTGTGCTGAGCGGCGCGACCGGTTGCTTCGCGCAGCTTTCCTTCCTCCTCGACCAGAAACTCCTTCCATGCACGAAGGATGTCTTCAGAAGAAACGCGGAATCCGCGCTCGATGAAGAAACTGAGCGTGGTTTGCCAGGCTGGACCGAGATCCAAAAGCGTGCCGCGGCCCAGGCCGTCCAGATTCCAAAGGAATTCTTTCAATCCATTGGAAACACGGTTGGATTCGCGGAGTTCCGGCGCGCGAGCTGCGCCTATTGCCGCGACCGGCGTGGGGCCGTTGGGACGGGGCCTGCCTGAGCTGCCCATCGCCTGAGGGACTTCGCGGCCGGAACCCGCCCCGGCGGCTACGCCAATCCCTAGCTTGTTGAGGAAGCTCATTTAGTTCGCCGATCCGGAGCTTACGGGAACCGGGCCACCCTTGGAGCTTCCCGCAGCGGCGCCACGGGCCTCGATGTGTTTATCAACGGGCTTACCAGTTTCGATTTCGACGCGACCGCTTAACACAGCGCCGTCTTCAATCATGAGGCGTTCCGTTTGCAGGTCTCCGGCAACATTACCGGTGCTCCAGAGTTGGATCTTCTCGCGGCCGACGATTTTTCCGTCCACGCGGCCGCGGACAATGACTTCGCGCGCGAAGATGTCGGCCTTGACTTCGCCGTTGGGCCCGACGGTCAGGCTACCGTTGCTCAAATTCACTTTGCCCTCGACGTGGCCGTCGACGAAAAGATCTTCGCTGCCGGTAACTTCGCCCTTGATCCGAATGCCTTGGCTGATGCATGCGGAGGCTTTCGACGAAGCAGGAAGCCCAGTGCTAATTTCGCGCACGGGGGTGCCGCCTATGGCTGGCGAGCTTGCGACAGGTCCGGGGGCATTCTCCGGAAGTCCCTGAGATTTGACGTCTTCTTTCTTCCACACGAGACACCTCGACGAAGGATTTTTACTGCAATCAGTCGCTCTTCGTCGGGCCGGTTGGGAGTCGCGACTTGAAGAACGAAGATAGTACAGGCGTTAGGGGCGTGTAAAGGAAAATACCTAGTAACAAAAATCAGGGTGTGACGTGAGTACTACGTCGCATCTAGCGGCAAGTGCAGTCCCGGTGCCTCAATAAGCTGTGATTTATCAGTGGCTTCCGTTCCCCGCCGGGCCGGCGCGTCGGAGCCGACGTGCTGCTCCCAAATAGCGACAAGCATACCGGCCATCTCTCGTGCCAGACCTTTGACGGATATGCGCTTTTCCCACCAACGCTCCGGGTCGAAGTCGCCGTCACTTGCGCCGGTAACTCGGATTCTTATGTCCTGGGGGAAGACGTGCGAAAAGATGTAGCGGGCGCGCCGGGTGTGATAGTTCGAGGTCACGACAATTACGCTGTGCCATTTCTTTTGCTTCGCCAGTAGCGCGAGCGCTTTCGCTTCTTCGCGGGTGTTGTCCGCATCGTGCGCTACGCGGATGATCTTATCTTTTGGCACGCCGCGTTCGATCAGATCATGTTCCATCAGTTCCGCAACGCCGGCGTACGGACGTAAGCGGCGGCCGCTGGCGACAACGACAAAGCCGAGCCCTTGCCGGTAGACTTGCGCTGCATGCGTGGCGCGGTCTGCATAAAAATTGTCATCGCTGAGAACGAAAATTGCATCGGAGCGCCCCAGGGTGTCTTCTACCACCCAGCCTTCACCTACGAGTCGAAAAATAGGATGGCGGGCCAGATAGAGAACGGCTAACAGGAGAACGACCACAATGAGCGAGATCAGGGAGAAGAGAATTCCGCCAGTTTGCGACGGGTCTTTGCGCTGCCCGCCGCGCTTGATCATGTATTGGGATCCAGAGAGCGGAGCTGTTCGGCAGCTTGCTCGGGCAGCAAGGAGTTAAAATAAACCTCTTTGATGCTGTAGGACTTGCTGCGCTTTTCAAGAATCGGCAAAATTTCGATGTGCCAGTGGAAATCGTCGGAAAGCGTCTTCCAATATCCGGCTAGCTCGCCTTTCTTGCTTAACGTGTTCGGAGCGGTGTGCACAACAAGGTGATATGCGGGTGCAACTTTTTCCAAGCGGCGCAATACGCGGCTTAGCAGCGCAGCGAGTTGCCGCCGATTGGAGCCGGGGCGGGGTTGCTCGAACAGATGATTGTGGCGGCGGTGCAGAACCCACACTTCGTACGGGACGCGCGAGGAGTACGGGCACAGGGCGTAATAATCGCCCTGGACATCCACAATACGCTTCCCTTGCTTTTCGTCCTGGCGCACGACGTCGCAAAAAATGCAGCGCTCACGCTCGCGAAACCATTCGCTGGCGGAATTCAGCTCGTACTTAACGCGTCGGGGGACAAAAACCGTCGCGGTGATCTGTGAATGCGCGTGCGACCACTCGTCGCCGGCCAGCGGTCCCTGATTTTTGAAGACGGCAACATATTTGAAACGCGGATCTTTCTTTAAGTCGGCAATGCGCGAAGCCCACACCCAGAGCACGCGCTCGATCTCTTCATCGTTGAGCTGCGAAAGTTTTTTGTCGTGGTGCGGAGTCTCGACCACGACTTCGTGGGCGCCGATGTTGCCCATCTTGTCGTACATGCCTTCCGCGACCCGGCCGAGGTCGCCCTCGATGCGGTAGAGCGGGTCCGGATGTGGCAGCACGCGGACTTGCCAGGGGCCTTCCGCGGGCCAGGTTAGGATCGACGGACGCTTCTCCACCAATCCGGGATCAAAGGGGCACGGTTGCGAAGAATCGCTTGGCGATTCGCGCTGGCCTAGAACTACCCAGCTTTGTGTGATGGGATCTCGTCTAATTTCCATGCAGGATTCTGCGGCAAAAACGGCGCGACGTGTGCGGAGTTTCCGGCCTCGGATGACAAGGCAGTGTTTCGGAAGCCGCTAGAAAATCGTTGTGCCGCGCCTTTCTTTTTCTGTTGGTCACGACGAAGTAGTTTCTTTGGCGTAGCGGGAATTGTCAAGCAAGCGCGTGGTATGCTCGCGCACGATGGACATTGACACTGGATTTATGGCGCAGGCGCTGGAGGAAGCGCGCGCCTCGGCGGCAGCGGGAGAGGTGCCAATCGGCGCGATTCTGGTGCACGAAGGCAAAATTGTCGCGCGCTCCGGCAATCGCACCATTCGCGATTGCGACCCGACCGCTCATGCGGAGATGGTGGTTTTGCGCCAGGCTTCTCGCGCGCTAGGAAATTACAGGCTGGCAGGGACGACGCTGTACGTTACTGCGGAGCCATGCAGCATGTGCGCGGGAGCGATGATCCAGGCGCGAATTCCCCGCTTGGTCTACGGTTGCGATGATCCGAAGGGAGGCGCCGTTCGATCCTGCTTCGAAATTCTCAATCACACGCGGCTCAATCATCGCGTGGAGGTGGTCGCGGGCATTCTGGCGAATGAATGCGCCGCTATCCTGCAGTCGTTCTTCGCTGCGCGAAGGTAGACACGCAGCGCGTCGCGCAAGAACTTCGGACGCAGGCGCAGACCGAGAATCTGGTCAGGAATGTCACACCCGAACGGATACATTGCTGCGCAAACGAAGCGTCTGTTACGATTACAAAAGCCGCGGAGAGGTGTCTGAGCGGTTGAAAGAGCTCGCCTCGAAAGCGAGTGTAGGGGGAACCCTACCGTGGGTTCAAATCCCACCCTCTCCGCCATAATTCTTAATCACGTCTGGCTAGGGGAACGTTAGTTTTGGCAATTCTCGGTTCACCATGCCCAGATTCGTAACTGTTATGTGTCCATGTTCGGCGGAATCCTTATCCACTCCCGGTTCTTTTGCCTCTGACTTTGCGTCTTCCTTCATCCCATGCATTTGGCATGAGAGACTACTCCAGTAACTCTGACTGTGTGACCTACATGCTCGCCGAGATTGACCCTCTTGATCTCCCAAGTGGGGCAGTTGTCCGCACGGAGATGTCCCGAATAGGACAGGCTTAGGAGTGCAATTGGCACAAAGTATCTCCGGATGCTTCACGCGGCCAGAGGCTGCAGGGAGCGACGAGTTGGCGCGGCGAGCATCGAACCTGGATCAGAATTTAGGAAGCTCACTATGAACAGAGGCCAGAAATGAACAGAGGCCAGAAGACCGGTCTGATCGCTGCAGGAATTTCTGCGGTTCTTTTGCTCGCGCTTATTTTCATCGTACCCGCTCTCTTTAACGTGGATCGGTACCGGCCCCAAGTAATCTCTTATCTTCAGCAACAAACTGGGAAGCAGATCGAAATTGGTCGGTTGGCGCTTACATTTTTTCCTCTAGCGATTCGCATTGACCATTTCGGTGTGAAGAACCCTCCGATATTTCCGCCCGGTTATATCGTCCAGGTTGCACGGATCGATGCGGAACTTAGCGCCGGAGCGCTGCTTTACCGGGAAGTGGTCATTAAGTCAATCGTACTTGAAGAGCCGATCCTGAATATGACTTCTGATCCCGACGGTCCATGGAACTTCGAGAATCCTCAATCGAAGGCTTCGGAGAAGGAGTTTCCAATCGGAGTGATTTCGAGAGTGCAAATTAAAAGCGGTCAGCTCATCGCGTCAAATCTTCTGCCCTCCGACGCGGCGGGGCCCATCTTTTTCGAAGCCCACGAGATCTCCTGTGACTTGGAGCAAGTGAACCTGATGGGGATTATCAATCCTTCGTCTTCGTCGATGGACGGCCGGGGCACCCTAACGGCGGGTGTTTTGCGCTTCGGCGCGGTCGAGGTAAGAAACCTGCATTCCAAATTGCTCTTGGAGTCGAGACACGTCTCTTTCACGGATGTCAAAGCGGAGATCTACGGCGGGACGACCGCGGGTGAGCTCTCCTTTGACTTGTCTGGAAAGAATGCAAGCTTTAAGACCAATGCGCGGTTCAACGGAATTAATGTGGCCCAGCTTCTGGCAGCCTTTTCGAACGGTGGCGGACAGATGACCGGAAAGATGGAAGGAGACGTAAGGTTAGCGGGAGAAATCGAGCATACGCCCCGGCCGCTGACGGGAATCCACGGAGCCGGACACGTAACGGTGCGCAACGGCCAGGTCCCAAGTCTCAAGTTGAACGCGAATTTGATGAAACTGGCCCACTTCAATGACCTCGGGCCGGCGAAAAATGATCCCTCCTCCTTTAACTTGGTCACCACCGATCTGGAGCTGGCCAATCAGCGTATTTCGAGCAAGGTGATCGACATCGATGGCTACGGAGTTGATGTGGATGGCTCAGGGAGTGTCAGCGTCTCAGGCTCTGACGAGCTCGATTATCGGGGGTTGGCGGAGATTACAACCAAAGAGAGCTTCTTCACGAATACGTTTGCAAGACTATCTGGCGCCACCTTGAAGAACGGTAGGTTGCAATTCCCCTTTCGGATCGGCGGAACTATTGATAGCCCGGTCTTTTCCAAAGGAAAGGGCGATCAGGATGTAGACGCGGTACAAAAGAAGCGCTGAGCGAAAATAGGGTTCGTCCGGCACTTTTTCACTCTTCCCCGCAAATCTTGACTACCCCGCTGCCGCTGCCGCTGCCGCCGGTTTTGCGCCTCGAAAATGACGACGCCTGCCGCCACCACCTGATTCGCTGCTCCGATTTCAACGGAGGCGGACTCTCGGTTGCGCAACGAAAACTGAAAAACTGTATA
>Ga0210410_10004447_pt1 | contig 12302 bp, 9 predicted proteins | sample IncBWC4MmetaG_FD_161058 | JGI IMG/M metagenome (GOLD analysis project Ga0210410, IMG submission 161058) | Forest soil microbial communities from Barre Woods Harvard Forest LTER site, Petersham, Massachusetts, United States - Inc-BW-C-4-M | ecosystem: Environmental > Terrestrial > Soil >... | reverse complement strand
CGGCGCTGCAATCGCGAAGGCCGTCGAGAAGCACAGCGAGCAATGGCGGGCGCAGGCCAAAATCCGCCGGCTCTGGCACAAGGACAAGTCGGTCTGGACCGGCGACGACGAGAACAAATGGCTGGGCTGGCTGACCAGCGCCGGAGACGCCGATGTCGCCGACTACGAAGACTTCGCAGAACGCGTGAGGGGCCAGAAATTCACCGACGCCGTCGTGCTCGGCATGGGCGGATCGAGCCTCGGGCCCGAGGTGCTGGCCGAAACATTCCCGAGAAAGAACGGTTTCCCGAAACTGCACGTGCTCGACTCCACCGACCCGGCGCAGGTACGCGCGATGGAGAAGGCGGTCGACATCGGCAAGACGCTGTTCATCGTCTCCTCGAAATCCGGCAGCACCACCGAGCCGAACGCGATGAAGGATTATTTCTTCGACCGCGTTGCCAAGACTATCGGCAAGGACAAGGCCGGTCACCGCTTCATCGCCGTGACCGATCCCGGCTCATCGCTGGAGAAGGTCGCAATCAAGCAGGGCTTTGCTCGCGTCTTCCATGGCGAGCCGACCATCGGCGGACGCTATTCCGTGCTGTCGCCGTTCGGCCTCGTGCCGGCGGCGGCTGCCGGCATCGACGTCCGCGGTCTGATCGATCACGCGCTGCACATGGTGCGCTCCTGCGGCGCCGACGTGCCGCCGCATGAAAATCCCGGCGTGCAGCTTGGACTCGCAATTGGACTTGCCGGCCTCGAAGGCCGCGACAAGGTGACCATCCTGTCGTCGAAAAAGATCGCCGATTTCGGCGCCTGGGCCGAGCAGCTGATCGCCGAGTCCACCGGCAAGGAAGGCAAGGGCCTGATCCCGATCGACGGCGAGCCGCTCGGCGATATCAGCGTTTACGGCAACGACCGCTTCTTCATCGATATCCGCACCGAGGGCGAGGACGATGCCGCGCATGACGAGAAGCTGTCGGCGCTGGAGAAGGCCGGTCATCCCGTAGTCCGCATCGTCATGAAGTCGATCGACCATATCGGCCAGGAGTTCTTCCGCTTCGAGATGGCTACCGCCGTCGCAGGCGCGGTTATCGGCATCAATCCGTTCAACCAACCGGACGTGGAATCTGCCAAGATCAAGACGCGGGAATTGACGCAGGCGTTCGAGAAGACCGGTGCGTTGCCGGACGAGAAGCCCGCGCTATCGACGCAGGGGGCAGATCTCTACACCGATGAGGCCAATGTCGCCGGCCTGCGCAAGGCCGGCGCCGACGGCACGCTCGGCTCCTGGTTAAGGGCGCATCTCGCGCGCGTCCACGCCGACGACTATGTGGCGCTGCTCGCCTATGTCGAGCGCGACGGCGAGCATATCGACGCGCTGCAGGGCATGCGGCTGAAGGTCCGCGACAAGCGCCGTGTCGCGACCTGCGCCGAGTTCGGGCCGCGCTTCCTGCACTCGACCGGACAGGCCTACAAGGGCGGGCCCGACAGCGGCGTGTTCCTGCAGATTACCGCCGATGACGCCAGGGATCTGCCGGTGCCAGGCCAGAAGGCGAGCTTCTCCGTGATCAAGGCGGCGCAGGCCCGCGGCGACTTCGACGTGCTGACCGAGCGCGGAAGGCGCGCGCTGCGGGTGCATCTGAAGGGCGATCTTGCATCAGGCCTGAAGATGCTGGATGCCGCGATATCAGACGCGCTGAGTTAGAGGTCCACAATGCAGCTCGGCATGATCGGTCTGGGGCGGATGGGCGGCAACATCGTCCGCCGCCTGATGAAACATGGACATACGACCGTCGTCTATGACAAGGACGAGAAAGCGGTCGCAGGGCTTGCCGCCGACGGCGCGGCCGGCGCGAAAGCGCTGGAAGATTTCGTCAGGAAGCTCGAAAAGCCGCGCACCGCCTGGGTGATGCTGCCTGCGGGGAGGATCACCGAAGCGACGATCGAGGCGCTGGCGAAGCTGATGGAGCCAGGCGACGTCATCATCGACGGCGGCAACACCTTCTGGCAGGACGACGTCCGCCGCGGCAAGGCGCTGAAGGCGCACGGCATCCATTATCTCGACGTCGGCACCTCGGGCGGCATCTGGGGCATCGAACGCGGCTATTGCATGATGATCGGCGGCGAGAAAGCCGTGGTCGACCGGCTTGATCCGATCTTTGCGGCGCTCGCGCCCGGCACGGGCGACATTCCGCGCACGCCGCATCGCGACGGCCGCGATCCACGCGTGGAGCAAGGCTATATCCATGCCGGGCCGGTCGGTGCCGGGCATTTTGTCAAGATGATCCACAACGGCATCGAATACGGGTTGATGCAGGCCTATGCCGAAGGTTTCGACATCCTGAAGAACGCCAATGTCGACGCACTGCCGCCGGATCATCGCTTCGATCTGGACATTGCCGACATCGCCGAGGTGTGGCGGCGCGGCAGCGTGATCCCGTCATGGCTGCTCGATCTCACCGCAACCGCGCTCGCGGAAAACCGCACGCTCGACAACTACTCCGGCTTTGTCGAGGATTCCGGCGAAGGCCGCTGGACGGTGAATGCCGCGGTGGACGAGGCCGTGCCAGCCGAGGTGCTGACGGCAGCCTTGTTCGCGCGCTTCCGCTCGCGCAAGGATCACACCTTCGCCGAAAAAATATTGTCCGCAATGCGCGCCGGCTTCGGCGGCCATCGCGAGCCGAAGAAGCACGGTTAAGGCCAGACGATGTCGAACGGTCAGAAGAAGCCCGATAACTGCGCATTCGTCATTTTCGGCGTCACCGGCGATCTGGCGCATCGGCTGGTGATCCCCGCGCTCTATAACCTCGCCGCCGGCAAGCTGCTGCCGGAGAATTTCTGTGTGGTCGGCATCGCGCGCAAGGGCATGACCAGCGCCGAACTGACCGACAGCTTGATGAAGGGCTTGCGCCAGTTCGCGACCCGCAAGATCGACGACGCATTGGCCAAGCAGCTGCTCGCCTGCGTCACCTGCATCGAGGCCGATCCGAAGGACCCCGCCTCCTTCGACGCGATGCGCGACCAGCTCGACAAGCTCGAAGCGGCACGCAAGACCGGCGGCAACCGGCTGTTCTATCTGGCGACCCCGCCGAGTGGCTTCCTGCCGATCGCCGGAGAGCTCGGTCGCACCGGCATGCTGAAGGAGAACGGCGCCTGGCGGCGGCTGGTGGTGGAAAAGCCGTTCGGCACCGACCTCGAGTCCGCCAGGCACCTGAACGCCGAACTACTGAAGCTGATGGACGAGCACCAGATCTACCGGATCGATCACTATCTCGGCAAGGAGACGGTGCAGAACATCCTAGTGCTACGCTTCGCCAACGGCATGTTTGAGCCGATCTGGAATCGCAACCATATCGACCACATCCAGATCACGGTCGATGAAAAGCTCGGCGTCGGCCACCGCGGCAGCTTCTACGATTCGACAGGTGCGCTGCGTGACATGGTGCCGAACCATCTGTTCCAGCTGTTGTCGCTGGTGACGATGGAGCCGCCGTCGCGCTTCGATGCGCAGGCGGTACGTTCGGAAAAGGCCGAGGTGCTCTCTTCGATCCAGCTCCAGACCCAGGACGAGGCAGCGCGAAATTCCGTGCGCGGCCAGTACCGCGCAGGCAAGGTCGGCGACACCGAGATCGAGGACTATCGCAAGACCGAGGACGTCAAGCCCGGCAGCACAACGGAAACCTACGCCGCGCTCAAGCTCACCATCGACAATTGGCGCTGGGCCGGCGTGCCGTTCTATCTGCGCACCGGCAAGGCGCTCGGCATCAAGCGCACCGAGATCGCGATCAAGTTCAAGCAGGCGCCGTTCGCCATGTTCCGCGACACGCCGGTGGACAAGCTGTCGCAGAATTATCTTGTCATCTCGACCGAGCCGGTCGAGGGCATCGAGCTGCAGTTCAACACCAAGGTGCCGGGACCTGCGATCGATATCGACGGCGTCGAGATGAAATTCCGCTACAAGGATTACTTCAAGGCCGAGCCGTCGACCGGCTACGAGACGCTGATCTATGACTGCATGATCGGCGACAATATCCTGTTCCAGCGCGCCGACAGCGTCGAGGCCGGCTGGCGCGCGGTGCAGCCCTTCCTCGACGCCTGGAAGACGTCCGGCGCCAGGGGCCTGAAGATCTACGACGCCGGCAGCGAGGGGCCCGAGGAAGCCGACGATTTGCTCGCCCGCGACGGCCGCAGCTGGCGCAAGCTGACCTGATCATGGCGAACGGCGACCAGCGCAGGCTTATCGAGGTCGCCGATCCGGCGGCGCTGGCCGAGACCGCCGCCGGGCGGCTGCTGGCGCGAATCGCCGCCAATGACGGTCGCATCGCGATTTGTCTCACCGGCGGATCGAGCCCGCAGCAGCTCTATGAGCTGCTGGCGACCGATCCGTGGCGCAGCAAGATCCCGTGGGAGCGCGTGCACTGGTTCATCGGCGACGAGCGCTTCGTTCCGGACGGCGACGCGAGACACAACATGGCGATGGCGCGTCGCACCTTCCTCGACCGCTTAGCGCCATCCGCCAACATCCATCCGATCCCGACCGACGCTGCGAGCCCGGATGAAGCGGCTACGCGCTACGAGCGCGAGCTGAAATCGTTCTACGGCGTGAGCGCGTTCGATCCTGCCTGGCCGCTGTTCGATCTCGTGCTGATGGGCGTCGGACCGGACGGCCATACCGCGTCGCTGTTCCCGGATTATCCGGCGCTGCAGGAGACCGAACGCTGGGTGGTCGGCGTGCCCGAGGCACATGTCGAGCCCTTCGTGCCGCGCGTGACGCTCACGTTGCCGGTGCTCGCCTCCTGCCACGAAATGCTGTTCGAGCTTGCAGGCAGCGGAAAGCGCGCGATCCTGACCCGCGTGCTCGCGGGCGAACCGCTTCCCGCCAATCGCGCGCGCTCCAACGGCGAGACGGTCTGGCTGGTGGACAAGGCGGCGCTGCCGGGGGATTCCCGTGCGGCCTGACACCAAGCTTCACGCGTTGATCGTGATGGGCGTGTCCGGCTCGGGCAAGACCACCATAGGCGAAAAGCTCGCAAGCCGCATCGGCTGGCGCTACGAGGACGCCGATTCGTTCCATCCCGCCAGCAATGTCGCCAAGATGAGCGCCGGCCAGCCCCTGACCGACGAGGACCGCTGGCCTTGGCTCTTCGCGATCGCGGCCGAGATCGACCGCGCCAGCGAAGCCGGCGAGCATATCGTGATCGGCTGCTCGGCGCTGCGGCGGGTCTACCGCGACGCGCTGGTGCATGGACGAGATGACATTCGAATCGTCTATCTCAACGGCACGCAACAGGTGATCGCGGACCGGCTCGGCCAACGAAAAGGCCATTTCATGCCGCCGGGATTGCTGACAAGCCAGTTTGGGACGCTGGAGCCGCCGACGCCGGACGAGCACCCGGTCTTGGTGTCGATCGACGCGCCGGTCGAGACCATCGTGGACGATATTTTGAGTCAATTGCAATTGAGCCTGATATGACCCGCATCGCACTTGTCGTGTCCGACGTCGACGGCACGCTGTTGACAAAAGACAAGGTCCTGACCGACGCATCGAAGGCCGCGGTGCAGGAGCTGCACGCCGCCGGCATCGGCTTCACCATCACCTCCTCTCGTCCCACCATCGGCATGCGCTTCCTGATCGAGCCGCTGGCGATCACGTTGCCCGTCGGCGCCTTCAACGGCAGCTCGATCGTCGATGCCGCCATGAACCCGATCGAGCAGCATCTGATCCCGGCCTCCGCGGTGGCGCGCAGCCTCGAGGTGCTCGACGAGTTCGGCGTCGACATCTGGCTGTTCACCCACGACAAATGGCTGACCAAGAACGGCGACGGCGAATACGTTCCCAACGAGAAGCGCGCGATCAAGGCCGATCCGACCGTGATCGACGATTTCACGCCGTATCTGTCGCGCGCCTGCAAGGTGGTCGGCTCGAGCTCCGATCCCGAACGGCTGGTGCGCTGCGAGGCGACGATGCAGAAAGCGCTGGGCACGCAAGCGACCGCGGTGCGCTCGCAAAGCTACTATCTCGACATCACCCCGCCCGGCCAGAACAAGGGCACCTTCGTGCAGGCGACGGCGCGTCGGCTCGGCATTTCAACCGATGCGGTCGCTACCATCGGCGACATGCACAACGACGTCGCGATGTTCGGCGTCAGCGGGCTGTCGTTTGCGATGGGCAATGCCAGCGACGAGGTCAAGAAGCACGCCAAGCGCGTGACGTCTTCGAACGAAGAGGACGGATTTGCGCGGGCGATGAATATCGTCTTGTGGGAGAATGAGGGGCGATAGTTCCCACCCTCCCCTTGCGTCCTTGCGGTTTCTTATCCCTCCCCCCCGCGAAGCGGTGGGGAGGGTGCCGAGCTCGGCAGCGCACTTGTGTGCCGGAGCGAGGCGGGTGGGGGGCTTTTTACTTCCGCCGTGCTCGTCGTTGATACCCCCCACCCGACGCTCCGCTATGCTCGCGTCGACCCTCCCCGCAAGGGGGAGGGTAAAGCAGCGAGTTCGCTGCTACACGCTCACTTCGACCTTTGCACCGCCGGCTTCTCGCTATGTTTGCGCGCCTCGTCGAGGTTATGCGCGGTGTTGATCAGCGCGATATGGGTCAGCGCCTGCGGAAAGTTGCCGGCCTGCCGGCCTGCCGCCCTGCCCCGGAATCATATTCCTCCGCGAGCAGGTCGAGGTCGTTGGCGATCGCGACCACGCGATCAAACAGCGCCTGGACCCTCGGCACGTCGCCGGCCATATCCCAGATATCCGCCTTCACCATGCAGCTTATTAATCTGAGAGGCGGCGGTTTTAGCTCTGAACGACCGGATCAATCCGCTTCATGGGATCCGCAGCAACAACAGTAACAATAGAACATGGTTGCTCCTATTGGACCCACATTGAAGGAGTATTTTGTTTTTGCGGGGATAAACATCCAATCTCCCGCGTGCAACTCCTTGCCCTTGTATTCTATGGAGCCACTCGCAATGAACCGGATGCCATCACCCTCGTCATGGGAGTGTTCAGGTACGCTGACGCCAGGGTTGCCGATAGATATGTACATCAGCGAGGGCTTGTCCAGATAAACAGGAAGCTCCCATTTTGTGAAGCCAGCCGGAACATTGGTACACTTCAGCTCCGTACGTAGTTTGACGGAAGCAGCATCCTGCGATGTTACGATCTTGCGGGTATCGAGAGACGCCCGCCCGACGGCCGCCTTCAGTTCTTCAACGCAAGCTGCAAATGACTTTGTGTTGGGATTGAACTCCGCCATGACCAAACTCCTCTCTTTTTGTTAAATGAGGCGCCGTCACCTGGAATGGGCGCATTGTTAATTTTAATCGCTCTTAAGTTGCGCGTCAATCCGTTGATAGGATGAGCAAAAAGGACATCAAATCTGCCGTATCTGTCCACTGCGGATAATAGGTACCCAGCCCGGGCTTTAGGCTGATCGCATGGGCTCTGATTTATTGTTTGCGTACTTTCCCAGATGTTGCGTTGCTACACGCTCACTTCGACCTTTGCACCGCCGGCTTCTCGCTGTGTTTGCGCGCCTCGTCGAGGTTATGCGCGGTGTTGATCAGTGCGATATGGGTCAGGGCTTGCGGGAAGTTGCCGGCCTGCCGCCCTGCCCCGGAATCATATTCCTCCGCGAGCAGGTCGAGGTCGTTGGCGATCGCGACCACGCGATCAAACAGCGCCTGGGCCTTAGACACGTCACCGGCCAACACATAGGCGTCCGCGAGCCAGAGGCTGCAGGCGAGGAACGCACCCTCGGCCGGCTGTGGTTCGATTCCCTCGCGCGGATCGTGCCGCAGCACAAAGCCGTCGCGCATCATGTGCCGTTCGATCGCCTCGAGCGTGCCGCGCACGCGCGGATCGGTCGGCGGCAGGAAGCCGACCGACGGCAGCAGCAGGATGCTGGCATCCAGCAGTTTCGAGCCATAGGACTCGACGAAGCTGTTCAGCTCCTTGTCGAACCCCTTCTCGCAGACATCGCGGCAGATGGTATCGCGCAAGGCCCGCCAGTCATCCAGCGGCGCCTCGAAGCCGAAGGTCTCCGCGCTCTTGATGGCGCGGTCGAAGGCGACCCAGGTCTGCACCTTCGACAAGACATAGTGCTTGCCGTCGCCACGCCGCTCCCAGATGCCGTGATCGGGATGATCCCAGACCTCGGCGAGATGTTTCAGCACCGCGCACTCCAGGTCCCACGTCCCTTCATCGAGCTCCAGCCTCGCCACGCGCGCCTGGTGGAAGGCGTCGATCAATTCGCCGTAGACGTCGAGCTGCAGCTGCGCATGCGCCGCGTTGCCGACCCGCACCGGCTGCGCGCCCTCATAGCCGGGCAGCCATTCCGCCTCCCATTCCAGGAGCCGCCGTTGGCCCCAGATGCCGTACATGATCTGCATGTTCTCGGGCGCACCGGCGGCCGCGCGCAACAGCCAGTTGTGCCAGGCGGACGCCTCCTCGGTATAACCGGAGTTCATCAATGCCAGCAGCGTGAAGGTAGCGTCGCGCAACCAGCAGAAGCGGTAGTCCCAGTTGCGCTCGCCGCCGAATTTCTCCGGCAGAGAGGTGGTCGGCGCGGCGACAATGCCGCCGGTCGGATCGAAGGTCAGCGCCTTCAGCGTGATCAGCGAGCGCAGCACGAGAGCCCGGTGCTCGCCTTCATAGGTGCAGCGGCTGCACCATTCGGTCCAGAAATCCTCGGTATCCTGCAGCGCCTGCGCGGGATTGATCGACTCGGGCAGGTCAAGATGCGACGGCCCATAGGTCAGCACGAAGGGAACGGTCTCGCCCTCTCCGACTTCGAAATCGGAAACGGTCGTCAAATCTTCGCCGCGCGTCTCGACCGGCGTGCGCAGCACGGTCATGTCCTGGCCGGCAATCGCCAGCAGCGAGCGATCCTCGGTGCGTTTGACCCAGGGAATGTCGGCGCCGAATCCGAAGCGGATCACGAGCTCCATCCGCATCTTCACCCGGCCCTTGATGCCGCGCACCAGCCGCACCACGTCGGAGGCCTTGCCGCGCGGCGGCATGAAATCGATCAGCCCGACCTCGCCGTTATCAGTCTCGAAGCGGGTTTCCAGGATCAGCGTGTTGTCCCAATAGCGGCGCGAGGATTGCCTGACCTCGGCCGCCGGCGCGATCAGCCAGCGCCCGTTCTTGTGAGTGCCAAGCAGTGCGGCAAAGCAGGCGTCGGAATCGAACGCCGGCCAGCATAGCCAGTCGATCGATCCGTCGCGGCCGACCAGTGCGGCGGTCTCGCAGTCGCCGATCAAGCCATAGTCTTCGATACGCAATGGCATCCTTCACTCGCGACTTGGAGGTTCGTCACCTCTCCCTTTGGGAAAGGTGAACTGAATGCTTGGCCGATACCATCACCCGGCTACTCTAATCCTCTCGTCTGTCGCCTGCTTGAGCGCGGCGATGTCGATTCTCGCCGCGATATCCTCCAGCGAGATCGGCAGCCGCTGCCGCCAGTTCGGATGCTCGTCCACCGTGCCGGGAATGTTGGGCTGGTCGACGACTCCGAGCAGATCCTCGAGCGAGATCGCCATCAGCCGCGACGGGGTGCGCGCGATGAAACCCGCGACGGAATAGAAGTCGTTGCGGCCGATGCCATGCTGGCGAAGAAGCTCGTCCAGCATGCCGAGCGCATGCCAGCGCGCCTCATCGCTTTCGCCGGGATCGACGCCGATCGAGCGCTTCAGCTTGAGGTCCCCGAACGAGCGCCAGCCGGCATAGGTCGACAGATCATGGGTGTTGAAGGTAACGAGCGCGTTTTTCAGATAGGTGTCGCTGCTGCGAAAGCGGCCCTGATCGTCGCGCTGGAACATGACGACAAGATAGGACCAGATGCCCCACTCGATCATCTGCTCGCGAAAACCTTCCGGCACCGTGCCGAGGTCCTCGCCGATCACGACGCATTTGTGCGCGACGCTTTCCAGCGCGGTGGCGGCGAACAGCGCCTCCAGCGGCATTTGTACATAGGCGCCGTTCCTGGCGGGAAAGCCGTGCGGCACCAGATAGAGCCGCTTCAGGCCGAGCACATGATCGAGCCGGATCGCGCCGGCATGGCGCATCGAGGCCCGCAGCATCTCGCGGAACGGTTCGAACGACTTGATCTCGAGCCCGGCGGCGTTGAAGCCGGCGAGGCCCCAGTTCTGCCCGAGGGTGTTGAGCGGATCGGGCGGCGCGCCGACGGCGAGATGGCGGGAGATCGCCTCCTGCTCGTTCCAGGCATCGAAGCCATCGGCCTGCACGCCGACGGCGACATCGAGATAGAGCCCGACCTTCATGCCGCGCTTGTCCGCAAGCGCCTTGCACCCGGCCAATTGCCGGTCGGCCGTCCACTGCACGAATTCGACAAACTCGATCTCGCTCCGGTCAGGGCCGCCGCGGAGCTCGGTGCATTTTGTCTCATCCGGCCGGCGCCATTCGGCCGGCCATTCCCACCACGGCGCCTTGAAGCGATGCCGCAGCACCTCGAAGCAGGCGAAGTGCGCCAACAGCGAGCCGCGCTCGCCGCGGAATTTCTCGAAATCCCTAACGCGCGCCGGGCTCGCATTCGCTTTGAAGTTTTCGAACGCCGATCGCAGCGCACGCCATTTCAACTCGGCGACGCCGGCATAGTCGACATTGGCGCTTTGCCGCAACCGGGCGATCGCCTCGCGATCGGCGGCGAAGCGATATTCCGGGATGCCCTCGGCGTCGATATAAAGTGCATTCAGGAACAGGCGGCTGTTCGGCGCATAGGGACTGCAATCGCGCGGCCGATCGTCGAACAGCGCATGCAACGGATTGAGACCGACGCCGCCGGCGCCCAGTGTGCTCGCAAGCGCGACAAGGTTCTTGAGATCGGTGAAGTCGCCCATGCCCCAGTTGCGCGCCGAGCGGACGCCATAGAGCTGCACCGCGAGCAGCCAGCCGCGGTCGAAATCGCCGGCGAAGGCCTTTGCCGGCGCCGCGATCAGCGGCACCTCCTCGGTCGAGAAAGCAGCATCAGTGAGCTTCAGCCGGTACGCACCAAACGGCAGATCCCGGGGCCAGCGGATGGTGCGGCGATCGGCCTCACCTTCCGCGATCGCGCGCGCGCCGGCCGTTATTTTCCAGCGCACCGGCAACCTGGCGGCAGGTGACAGCTTCATCTCGGACGACCGATCGGGCCGAATCACCACCGGACCCCCCGCAAGGCGGCGCGGGGTGCGCGCCGGCAGGGCGCCGATGATGATTTTCAGCGCGGCCTCGTCGGTCACACGGGTTTGACCCTGGCCGTCGACAAATTGGGTCAGGATTCCGAGCTTCTCGGCTTGGCTGTAGAGGTCCATTCGGCACGCGGTTTGCACGAAGCGGGAGGGAGGCATGGGAAATTCGGTAGACGGGGAAAGAAGATAGTCGTGTTTAACTCCGTTCGGCCGGACCCGTTCCAGTCTGGAACAATTGCCGCGCGAGCGGCATTCTATAAGAGCTCCGGCGCGCCGCTCCCTGGCTCAGGGAAACGGCACGCCGGTCCCATGTCAATGGCATCACCGTGAACAAAAAGATTCAAACTATCGAGAGCGCCGGTTGCGGCGCCATCCATGTTTTGCGTAGCTCGGCACCGAACCGGATGCCTTAAGGCGCGCCATGAATGTCCTGTCCTCCATCGACGCTACCGACCTGCCGGTCACCGAGCTCGACCGCGACGAGCTCTGGTACAAGGACGCCATCATCTATCAGCTTCACGTCAAGGCCTTTGCCGACAGCAACAATGACGGCATCGGCGATTTCGCCGGCCTCTGCGAGAAGCTCGATTATCTGCAGGACCTCGGCGTCACCGCGCTGTGGCTGCTGCCGTTCTATCCCTCGCCCGGCCGCGACGACGGTTATGACATCGCCGACTATGGCGCGATCAATCCCGATTTCGGGACGATGAAGGACTTCAAGAAATTCATCCATGAGGCGCGAAAACGTGGCCTGCGGGTCATCACCGAGCTCGTGATCAACCACACCTCCGACGAACACGACTGGTTCAAGCGGGCCCGTCGCAGTCCGCCCGGCTCGAGCGCGCGCAACTGGTACGTCTGGAGCAGCACCGATCAGAAATATCCGGACACGCGGATCATTTTCACCGATACCGAGAAATCGAACTGGACCTGGGACCCCGAGGCCGGCCAGTTCTACTGGCACCGCTTCTTCGCGCACCAGCCGGATCTGAATTTCGACAATCCGCGCGTGGTCAGCGCGATGATCCAGGTCATGAAACGCTGGCTCGATGCCGGCGTCGACGGCTTCCGCCTCGACGCGATCCCCTATCTCTGCGAGCGCGACGGCACCAATAACGAGAACCTGCCGGA
>Ga0210410_10004446_pt1 | contig 12302 bp, 10 predicted proteins | sample IncBWC4MmetaG_FD_161058 | JGI IMG/M metagenome (GOLD analysis project Ga0210410, IMG submission 161058) | Forest soil microbial communities from Barre Woods Harvard Forest LTER site, Petersham, Massachusetts, United States - Inc-BW-C-4-M | ecosystem: Environmental > Terrestrial > Soil >... | reverse complement strand
CGTCCAGACGCTTGCCGACGGCCAGCTCTCCATTGGCCGCGACGAATCCAGTCAGCTATGTCTGACCGATCCCCTGGTCTCGCGGCGACACTGCGCCATCCGGCAGACCGGCCTCCAGTTTGAACTCGTCGACCTCGACAGCCACCACGGCACCTTCGTCAACGGAATCCCTATCCGCCGCAGGATCATCGATCACGGCGATACCATCCGCATCGGCAGCTCCGAACTCGTCTTTCTTCTGCACGAAGGCGAAGTGGCAGGCAAAACCAAAATCCGCCCGGCTGACCTTGCCCCCTTCTCCGCACGCACTACCGTTCGAGTCGCTCCCTCCGTCGCAAACCCAACCTTCGGCGTCGAAGTCGGACGAATGGCCCGTGATCTCGCCGCACTTTTCAGAATCAGCAGCGTCATCAACTCCATCCGCAACTCCGAGCTGCTGCAGCGCGAACTTCTGCGTCTGATCTTCGAGGTGGTCCCGGCGGAAGAGGGCGCCGTCGTTCTACTCACCGACCTCGACGAGGAAACATACGCAATCTGCACCTGGAATCGCCAGCCTGACCTTGCCCCAACGATCGAGATCCGCCGGGAGCTCGTTCACCGCGCCATCTGGGAGCGTTCCACAGTCACCAACGCTGCCGCTGACTCCGGCGAAGTTCAAGACCCGGAAAACATACTCTGCCTGCCGCTGGTGGCCGTAGAAAAAATCATCGGCGTCATCTATCTCACCTCACCCCATGCCGCTCCCCCATTTCGCGAGGATCACAGCCACTTCCTCGAATCGGTCTCCCGCATCGCCGCCGTCACGCTTGAAAACATACTCGCCCTCGATGCGCTTCGCTCCGAAAATCTCCGGCTCAAACGGCAGCTCAACTCAACCACCAGGCTCGTTGGCGAAAGCCGGCAGATCCGCCAGATGGAAGAGTTCATCTCCCGCGTCGCGCAAAGCGACTCCACCGTTCTCATCCGCGGCGAGAGCGGCACCGGCAAAGAAGTCGTCGCTCGCTCCATTCATCAGAACAGCCCCCGGCTGGAGAGTCCCTTCATCGCCATCAACTGCGCCGCCATCCCGGAGACACTGCTCGAAAGCGAGCTCTTCGGACACGAAAAGGGCGCATTCACCGGAGCCATCGGCATGAGGAAGGGCAAGCTCGAGGCCGCTGAGGATGGGACCCTCTTCTTCGATGAGATCGGCGAACTTGCGCCGCCAATGCAGGCTAAGCTCCTGCGAGTCCTCCAGCAAAGAGAGTTTGAGCGCGTTGGAGCAAACCACTCCGTCCCCTTCAAAGCTCGCGTCCTCGCCGCGACCAACAAAAATCTGGAACAGGCGATCAAATCCGGCGAGTTCCGCCAGGACCTCTACTACCGGCTCAACGTAGTCTCAATCACCATCCCGCCCCTGCGCGAGCACCGCGACGACATACCCCTGCTCGCCTTGTACTTCGCCGCCAAATACGCAGAAAGATGCAAGCGGCCCTTCAAAGGCATCTCGCAGGAGGCGCGCACCTTGCTGATGAGCTACAGTTGGCCCGGCAACGTCCGCGAACTGGAGAACGCCATCGAGCACGCCATCGTGCTCGGCCTCACGGAAGAGATCCTCCCCGAAGACCTCCCCAACGGAATCCTCGAAGAACAATCAGCAGAACTGACAGACGCGCGGTACCACGACGTCCTCAATCAGTCGAAGAAAGAGATGATCGGCAGCGCACTCCGAGAAGCAAAAGGAAGCTACCCCGAAGCCGCGCGCCTGCTCGGCATTCATCCCAAATACCTGCATCGGTTGGCCCGGAATCTCGGCCTCAAGTCCGAGCCGGTTTCATAAACCGCTCCACTTCAGATCTCTTTCTCAAGCACCACAAAGTGAAGATCGTCTCGCAACGGTCTGCCATACCGCTCGTCACCATAAGGAAAAGGTTGCGTCTCACCCGTCAAGCGATACCCTCGCCGCTGATACCACGCGATCAGTGTGTCCCGGACATTCACCACCGTCATACGAATACGCCGGCCGCCATGTTCTCTCGCAAAGTCTTCCGCGGCCGCCAACAGGCCACGCCCTAGTTGCCTCTTTTGCAGATCGGGCCGGATGGTCAGCAGCCCGAGATACCATACGCCTTCCTTCCGTTGATCCAGCAAGACAGTTCCCAACAGCGGTCCATCAGGGTCGTCCCGATACATCAGCAACTGCGCTTCCGGCTTTGCAGCCAGGTCTTCTCTCAGGAGAGATTCATTCAGACGCTGTCCTTCGATGAATACCGCCTCGGTGTTCCAGCTAGCTACGGAACCGGAGCCTCGAAAGGCAAAGTTTGCAAGCTCCACGATCGCAGCATAATCAGCTTCAACTGCAGGTTTGAGCAACATTCGTAGCAGTGTACGATGCACCCGAACGCGCCGACAACCGGCAAGCTCTTCTATCCGCCAGCCACCGCACCGATGATCAGCAACGGCTCCTTTCCCTTCGCAACCGCCTCCGGCAACAACGCATCCGGCGAATCATGCGAAAGATCCTCCTCGCACGCAAAGAATCGCAGAAACGCCCTCCGCTTCATCGTTCCATGCTCTCGAATCGTCCCCTCCAGCTTCGGATACTTTGCCTCAAGCGCATCGAGCACCGACCTCAGCGTCACCTGCCCCGCCACGTCGAGCGTCACCTCACCCTTGACGCCCGCCAGTGTCCGCAGATGCGCCGGCAACTCAACCCGGATCATGCGAGCGTCTGCACTTCAACGGACAGCACCGCCGGCAGATCCCGCACAATCGGCGTCCAGCTATCGCCCGCATCCGACGACCCATACACCTGCCCTCCCGTCGTCCCGAAGTACACTCCGCACGTATCCAGCGAATCGACCGACATCGCATCCCGCAGCACATTCACATAGCAATCCTTCTGCGGCAGCCCCTTCGTCAACGCCTCCCACTCGTTGCCTCCGCTCTTGCTGCGATACACCCTCAGCTTCCCATCCATCGGATAGTGCTCCGAATCGCTCTTGATCGGCACTACATAGATCGTCTCCGGTTCATGCGCATGCACGTCGATTACAAATCCAAAATCCGTCGGCAGATTTCCCCCCACGTCCTGCCACGAATCCCCAGCGTTATCGCTCCGCATCACATCCCAGTGCTTCTGCATAAACAAGGTGCCAGGCCGCGACGGATGCATCGCAATGTGATGCACGCAGTGCCCCACCTCCGCATCCTGATCGGGAATCTGCTGCGATCGCAAGCCCTTGTTGATCGGCTTCCACGTCTTTCCGCCATCGTCGGTCCGGAACGCCCCAGCCGCCGAGATCGCAATATAGATCCGCTTCGCATCGCTTGGGTCCAGAATGACGGTGTGCAAACACATCCCGCCCGCGCCCGGCTGCCAGTGCGGTCCCGAGCCATGCCCGCGCAAACCCGATAGCTCCTCCCAGTTCTGTCCCCCATCCGCGGAACGGAACAGCGCCGCATCCTCGACCCCGGCATACACCTCATCGACATTTTTCAGCGACGGCTCCAGATGCCACACCCGCTTGAACTCCCACGGATGCGGCGTGCCGTCGTACCACTGATGCGTTCCCGGCACACCGTCATACGCAAACTTGTTTCCCATCTGCTCCCACGTCTTGCCGCCGTCGTTCGAGCGCTGAATGATCTGCCCAAACCATCCGCTCGACTGCGAACAATACAGCCGGTTCGGGTCCACCGGCGATCCCTTGACGTGATAGATCTCCCACCCCGCAAAGTGCGGCCCGCTCACGTCCCAATTCTCCCGCTTTCCATCTGACGTCAGCACAAATGCGCCCTTGCGCGTGCCAACCAGCAATCTCACCTTGCTCATCGCTCCTCCTCCTCGCGTCTCTCATTCGCTCTCACAGCCAGGGGCCCTCAGCAACGCACATGGGAGCCAATGTACCACCAAAGCACCCTTCAAAAAACGGATCACCTGGGAAAAATCACACTCATTTTGCAAGCGCCGAGGGAATGGCCAGAGTGCCATCGACAACCTCCACAAAATTCCTCTCTTCACGAAGAATGAAACGCTTACTCTGCGCCATGGCAAGATTCTCGCGCGCCTCCGCATCGGCCTTCAAACGCATTCGATAAGCCTCATAGGAGGCGAGGCTATCGAAGGCAATCAAGCCCCACCCCACATCGTTCGTGCCCTCATACGGAAGAAAATAGCCGATAAGATGTCCCCCGCAACGAGGGATAATCCGTCCCCAGTTTTCAGCGTATTTCTTGAACGCTTCTCGCTGGAACGGATCAATCTGATAACGGATGATGCAGGTAATCGTCATGGAACTTCTCCTCAAGAACAAGGTGGCCGATCGATCGCTTCCGATCACAGGCGTCGCACACAGAGCGGCCATCATCCCGACGGCCTCGCGTCGATTGATCCGCCCGGCAAACACTTTTGCGGAAGACATATCCGTCACTATGTCATTTGCCGAACAACAATAATTCGTCTAAGGTCAAACTATGGATGCAACGCACGATGGCGACGCCGCAGTATCGCAAATTGCCGCAGCCATCGGCGAGCCGGCACGGGCGCGCATGCTCTTTTGCCTCATGGACGGCCACGCGCGAACCAGCACCGAGCTTGCCGTGGTGGCCAACGTCAGTCCATCAACCGCCAGCGTCCATCTGCATCGCCTGAAGACAGCTCGTCTCGTCAAAGTTCTCATTCAGGGAAAACACCGCTACTACAGCCTGGAAGGCGCCGAAGTCGCAAGCGTGCTCGAAGGACTAAGCGTCCTCGCCGGAGGCTTTCGCGACAGATTCGTGCCGAACACTCCAAACCGGCTATGCGCCGCGCGGACCTGCTACGATCACCTCGCCGGCAGGGTCGGCGTATCGCTTCACGATCGCTTCCACGCGCTACACTGGCTGTCCGCCGTATCGAAGATCGGCAACGCCTACGAACTCACCCCGGCCGGCAGCAAGGCCTTCGAGGCCCTCGGCATCGACCTCGAGGCAACCCGAGCGCTTCGTCGCCGCTTCGCCTGTGCCTGCCTGGATTGGAGCGAGAGGCGGCCACACGTCGGCGGCGCACTGGGAGCAGCCCTGCTGAAGATCGCCCTGAAAAAGAGATGGGCGACCCAGGACCTCGACAGCAGAGCGCTCGCCATCACGGCATTCGGCAAACGGGAGATGCTGAATCGGTTCGGCCTCAAAGCCTGGTAATATGCCCCATCCGAACTCTCGCTCCTACCGCCCCTTAAACGAAATCACCAGTTGGTCGAGCGGCATCGCACCCTTCACCTGCTGCGCCGGCGACACCGGCATGACCGCAAGCGGTGTTCCCTTCTCTTCCGCCTCGTCGAAGGCCTTCGTCCCCGGAGACCTGCCCGTAATTTGAAACTCTTTAATCTCATACGGCAACCCATTGGACGCCAGCGACGACGGCTTGTCGCTCATCTGAAAGTGAAGGTGCGGCGCAACCGAATTCCCCGAGTTTCCCACCAGCCCGAGCAACTGACCCGCCGCGACCCTCTGGCCTACGCGGACCTGGATGGTTCCCGGTTGCATATGCGCATACATCGCATAGTGCTGTTCCCCCAGATCGAGGATGACCGAGTTCCCATCGGCCTCATCCAATGAAATATCGGTGGGAAATTTACCCGGCGTCTGCTCCGGCAGCCCATCGGTAACCGACGCAACCACCGCATCAGCCACCGCGACCACCGGCTTGCCAAAGATCGTGTAGCTCTCCAACCTCTCGCGATCGCCCGTATAAATGCGCCCTTGCGCATCAAGCTCCTCCCAATCGACCGCATAGCGCTGGGCCACCCATACGCGGCCATTGACCGGCAGCGCAGCGCGCGTGTGCCGGACCGCATCGCAGCAGGAATCAGCCGAGATGTATCCCTCCCCGTGCAGCGGAGGACCGATCGACACCACCGTCTGGCGGTCCACCGTAACCTCGCCGCCCGTCTCTGTGATCTCCTGCCTGCCCGGCGGCGCGGCACTCACATGGACTGATACACGATGGGAAAGGTGGGTTGGAATCGCCGCTCCAGCTGCCAGCGTAAGGTGGAGAAACAGCAGCCCCTGCGCGCTTCCGGCCAGCTTTCCCGCAGACCCGCGCTGACCGGCAGCCTGCAGCCGCCCTGCAATCGCTGCCGCGTCGAGGCTCTGCAGCACAACATCACCGTCAAGCACCTCGACCTTCTCCACCAAAACATCGGCGCTCGAAAAATTCGTCATCCACAGCTCGTAGACAAGATGCACCCGCCCATCCGAGCCCCTGAAAGGCACCGGAGGATCCTGCACATCGAGCAACAGCGGCGTCATGTTCTCCGTCCCGCCGGCCCGTCCCGCCGAAGCGTAGACGCCAAGCCCGACGAAGACCAGCACAGCGAAGCAACGGCTAAGAATACGCATGGCATTATCCCAAGGTGTTCGGAGACTACGGGACCCAAGGCAACCAGGCGAAGCGGGCGCGGGAGAAAGGCCCGAAACAGGAGCATCCCCCGCCCCGAACTAAACCGGCTCAGCCCGTCACACACCAGCCTAGCCTAAATAACCGCTCATCACACCCCTCAGGAGAACAAAATCCTTAGGTACAGCGCCGACTCACCCAGTACACTCATCCCAAACATTCACGCCACATTCACCAACGTAGGAGAGCAATCCTTTGGCACGATTCACCGGTCTACTCGGCCTCATCACCTTTCTCGGCCTCGCCTACGCCTTCTCCACCGACCGCCGCGCTATCAAGTGGCGCACCGTGACCTGGGGCCTCGGCCTGCAGATCATCTTCGCCTTCCTCGTCATCAAGTGGAGCCTCGGCCAGCACATCCTCAGCAGCATATCCTCAGTCATCACCGGCCTGCTCGGCCACTCCGCCGACGGCTCCTCCCTCGTCTTCGGCCGCATCGGCACTCCCGGCGACGCGCTCGCCACCCTCGCCTTCGCCGTCCTGCCCACCATCATCTTTGTCTCAGCCTTCTTTGCCATCATGTACCACATCGGTCTCATGCAGCAGATCATCAAGGCCGTCGCCTGGATCATGCAGCGCACCATGGGCACCAGCGGAGCCGAATCCACCAACGTCGCCGCCAGCATCTTCATGGGCCAGACCGAAGCCCCGCTCACCATCCGCCCCTTCCTCGCGGGAGCGACGCGGAGCGAGCTCATGGTCATCATGACCTCCGGCATGGCCCACGTCTCCGGCGGCATCATGGCCGCCTACATCAGCTTCGGCATCAACGCCAAAGACCTACTCTCCGCCGTCATCATGACCGCCCCCGGCACCATCCTCGTCGCCAAGATGCTAGTTCCCGAAACCGAAGTCCCCGCCACCGCCGGCACCGTCCACATGCCGCCTAACGAGGAGCACAAAAACGAAAACTTCGTCGCCGCCATCGCCCGCGGCACCATCGACGGCGGCCAGCTCGCCTTCAACGTCGCCATCATGCTCATCAGCTTCGTCGCTCTCGTCGGCCTCGCCAACGCCATCATGCTCGGCATCTCCAACTTCGCCTGGACAATTCACATGCCCGGCACCGATCATGGCATCCCCTTCCCCCACTCCCTCAACGCCGTCCTCGGCGTCATCGGCGCCCCCGTAGCCTGGCTCATCGGCATCCCCTGGACCGAAGCGAAGACCATCGGCAACCTCCTCGGCACCCGCACCATGATCAACGAGTTCGTCGCCTTCACCCAGCTCGGCCTGCTCAAATCCACTCTCGCCCCCAGCAGCTTCTCCATCGCCACCTTCGCCCTCTGCGGCTTCGCCAACGTAGGCAGCATCGGCATGCAGATCGGCGGCATCGGCGCGCTCGTCCCCAACCGCCGCAACGACCTCGCCCAGCTCGGCCTCCGCGCCATGCTCGCAGGAACCATGGCCAACCTCATGTCCGCCAGCATCGTCTCCATGCTCATCAAATAGCCTCAGACGTTCGAAGACGGACCTGCCGTAGACCTGATGTAGACCTGCCGTAGACCTGCGGCAGACCAGCAACTCGAACAAGCCGTGGGCCAGAAGTGTAAGCTTACGAACGGAAGTGCAGCTTATGCCTGAGCCTGAATTTGCCGTTCAATCTCTGCTGAACACTCCGGGCATTGAGATTCGAGACGTTTGCTGCCGGGGTAGTTGCCCCCACCAGACCGACGAAGAGTGTGCGACTGCCACACAGCTGGTATTTCCGTATCGCGGCGTCTACGTGCGGCACCTCGGGCGCGAGCAGGCCGTCGCTGAAGCGAATCAGGTGCTGTTTTTCAATGCCACCGAAGCCTACCGTGTCAGCCACCCCGTGTCTGGCGGCGATTCCAGTCTGACAGTAATTCTCAACGAGCCGCTGTTGCGCGAGCTGGCCCCGCGAGTTCAGGTGCGCGACGGCGCCGCGCTGGCATTTCGACAGCAGCGCCTGCGGATCGATCCGCGAGCTCAGGTTCTTGTAGCGCTGTTGCGGCACAGCCTGCGACACAACATCGCAGAGCCTTTGGAAGCGGAATGCCTCGCCTTGACCCTGGTGCGGAGAGCGTTGGGCCCACGCACCACCCACGTTGCCGGTGCCAGCGCCGGACGCCAACGTCTGGTGGATCGGATTAAGCTCGTGCTCATGAGCGATCCCACTCGACGCTGGACCCTGGCCGGTATTGCTGCTGAAGTGCGCGGCTCTCCGGTCTATCTCACCCAGGTCTTCCAGCAGGTCGAAGGCGTACCGCTGTATCGCTACCAGTTGAGGCTGCGGTTGGCGCGTGCGCTCGATCTTCTGGCACGGTATGACGACCTTACCGCCCTCAGCCTGGATCTCGGCTTCTCCAGCCACAGCCACTTCAGCGCCGCATTCCGCGAGGCGTACGGCTGTTCGCCCTCGGAGTTCAGACAGTCGGCGCTCGGTCGTTGAAGCCTGCCCCGCCAAGTCGCTAAATATCCAAATCGCTAAAGATTCTGACAGCGGCTCTCGCCTCCCGCATGGCCTACTTGTCTCACCCGAATCTCGGGTATTCAAGGAGGACGTCATGGTTGAGAAAACTTGTGCAGCTTGTGATTGTGAGCTCGATGCAAACTCCGTCAAGGTCACGATAGGCGGCAAAACGGTTGAAGTGTGCTGCGATGAGTGCGCGCAGAACCTGCGCGAAGCGCATGCTTCCGCGACAGGATCGAGGAGGAGCTGAGCCGTGGATCAAAACAACGTATCGGAAAGCGTTCCCGGCAAACAGCGCCGGGACGCACGATCTATCGCGGTGCTGTTGATCAGCCTGTTCAGCATCGGGCTTTGTCTGAGTGCGGTTAAGCGAACGCGTGCCTACGCGAACGTAATGCCGCCAACAACGAAATCAGGAGAATCTGTTATGGAAGCGAATCTATCGTCGGCAACGCGGCATAGCGTTCAAACCGCGTCGGGCCGTATCGCCTACACCGAACAAGGCACAGGACCTGTCGCCTTATATGTGCATGGCGTGCTGTTGAACGGCTATCTGTGGCGTCATCAAATGGCGGATATGTCTGACATCCGCCGCAACATCGCCGTGGATCTGCTTGCGCACGGCAACACCGAGATCGCGCCGGATCAGGACGTGTCTGTAACGGCCAATGCGAAGATGCTCAAGGAATTTCTAGATGCCTTGCATATCGACCGCGTGGACCTCGTCGGCAACGACAGCGGCGGCGGCATCGCGCAGATCTTCGCTGCGCTGTACCCGGAGCGCGTCCGCAGTCTCACCCTCACCAACTGCGACACCCATAACAACTGGCCACCTGAAGCCTTTAAGCCCTTCCTTGCAATGGCCGCCGGCGGCGGCCTGCACGGGACGCTTGAGACGATGTTGGCCGACAAGAGCGTCTATCGATCGCCGCAAGCTCTGGGACCTGCCTACGAACACCCGGAACGGCTGAGCGACGACAGCATTGAGACATATCTGAACCCTCTGGTCAGGACAGAACAGCGTACACGCGACCTCGAACGCTTCCTCGCAGCCTTCGACAACAAGCACACCCTCGCCATTGAACCGCAGTTGAAGACACTGAAGGCGCCGACCCTCATCGTATGGGGAACGGATGATGTGTACTTCGACGTAAAGTGGTCGCACTGGCTGGCGGAAAATATCCCCGGCACCCGGCGCCGCATCGAATTCAAGGGTGCCAGAATCTTCTTCCCCGAGGAACGATGGGAGGAGTTCGACAAAGAACTGCGCGCACATTGGCAAGCAACGCAGCAAGCTCGATGACAATCGGCCGAATGCAGGAGGAACAGCGGCAACAGCGACGGGTTGCAAAACTCGTCGCTGTACGCGTGTTGGCATCGTTACCGGAGAGCGTCCATGCGTAAGCCACTCTTCATGTCCACAAGCACTATCTCATGTTCCTCCGCTAAGAACAGCTACGAGACAAGCTTCAGATAATCCGGCTCATCCGCGATCGTCTTATAGCGAAACTGCCGCACAATCTTCGGTCCCTTCAAAAAGAAGATGCCCTGCATCTGATGGCCATCTTCTTTAATCGCCCCGATTCCATGCTTAAAGATCGCCCCCTTTAACCACCCCGCCCACACCGAAGGCTGAAACAACGTCAGCGCCGGATGCATCCGGGGCAACGCAAACACAGGAAGCCGATACACCTCCGCCTCCGGATCACTCACCCGCTCCACATCGCCAATCCCGTAATAGTCGAAGAACGGCTTCGCCCGCGCCGGCGTCCCCAGATGCACAAACACCGGCCGCACCCCACGCTTATCCAGCTCCCCCTTCAAATCCGCAACATCACTAATCGCCTGTCTGCAGAACGAACACCCGAAGTGCCGCAAAAATACCAGCAACACCGGCGAAGCCTCCGTTAGCGCCAGCAAGCTCGTCCCCGACTCGGTATGAATTGAAGCCAGCGTCTGTGGGACCCCATCAACCGGGATTGTGTCCGGATTTGTCATCGTCTGCAACCCATCTCGGCGGCCTTCTTGTTTGATTTTTTGAACTGGACCCATCCAATCAGCTGTCTGCCGAACGATTTGGGCCAAGTATACATTCGTGCCGTTATGTTCCTCGGTTCCGGGAAGGAACCGCTTGTAGCCAAAGTTGAAGGCCCCCTATACACTCGGAGGCACCATTCGCCAGGGTTATAATCCCGTGGCACTGGAGGCGCAATTGACTTTGCTGAGAGATCTCAAGTCTGCCCTCGCCCAACCCTTCAACTTTAGTCTTTTTTCCCTTTCCCTCTTCGCACTCGGTTGCGGCCCTGGTTCTTTGTCAACCGCCCCCATGGCCGGCCCGCAACTGCGAGGCAGCGTGCACGGAGGCCAGCAGCCAGTCTCCGGCGCAACCATCCGACTCTATGCCGCAGGAACCAGCGGCTACGGCGCAGGAGCCTTCCCCCTGCTCACTGCACCTGTCTCAACCGATGCAAATGGAGCCTTCTCTATCACCGGCCAGTACGCCTGTCCCAGTGCTTCCAGCCAGCTCTATATAGTCGCCACCGGCGGCAATCCCGGCCTTGGCACCCCAACCAACAATGCGAGCCTCGCCCTGATGGCCGCTCTCGGCCCCTGCTCGCTCCACGGCAGCCAATACACGCTTGACCCCAATTCCTTCATCAGTATCAACGAAGTCACGACCGTCGCTTCCGTCTACGCTCTCGCGGGTTTCATCGATCCATCCACCAGCCAGATCGGAGCCAGTGCCAGCAACTCCATCGGCATCGCCAACGCCTTCAAGACAGTCTCCAATCTCGTCAACATTGCAACCGGACAATCTCTGGCAACCACGCCCCCCGGCAACGGCACCGCTCCCCAGGCCGAGATCAACACCCTTGCCGACATCATCGCCACCTGCGTGAACTCCTCCGGCAGCGGGCCGGAGTGTGCCGCGCTCTTTGCCGCGGCCACACCCTCCGGCGGCTCCGCGCCCACAAACACCATCCAGGCCCTCTTCAACATCGCCACCCATCCCGCGCAACAGGTCGGCGCGCTCTACGCTCTCTTCTCGCCCACCTCGCCCTTCCAGCCCACGTTACCATCCGCTCCCAACGACTGGACCATACACGTCACCTACACCGCCTCCGGATCGAGTCAAACCGGAATCGCAGTCGACGGATCTGGAAACGTATGGATTGCCAATAATTTCACCAGCAGCGTAACCGAGCTTGCCACCGACGGAACGATCCTGTCGGGCCCCGCCGGCTATACCGGTGGCGGACTCAATCGACCCACAGCCATCGCAATCGACCCCTTAGGAAATGCGTGGCTCACCAATGACTTCGGAGGCTTAACCAAATTGAACAACGTTGGGACTCCACTTTCTGGCTCAACAGGTTTCCCAGTCTGCGGGGTGGGGCTGGCCATCGACGGATTTGGAAATATCTGGTGCGGCGCTCTTGGCCACGTCTC
>Ga0210410_10004445_pt1 | contig 12303 bp, 11 predicted proteins | sample IncBWC4MmetaG_FD_161058 | JGI IMG/M metagenome (GOLD analysis project Ga0210410, IMG submission 161058) | Forest soil microbial communities from Barre Woods Harvard Forest LTER site, Petersham, Massachusetts, United States - Inc-BW-C-4-M | ecosystem: Environmental > Terrestrial > Soil >... | reverse complement strand
AAACATGGAGCTTAAGGGTGTGGTGGTGCACCACAATTCAAGCTTAGAGCGCATGGAAATAAAAAACGGAAAAGTTGAGTACGAGCTTTTATATAAAGATGGCAAACGCGAAGTAATTACCGTTGATAAAGCCTTGGTAGCGGTTGGACGTGTACCAAATATTGAAAATATAGGCTTAGAAAACGCAGGCGTAAAGCTTACCGACCGAGGTTTTATTTTTCATGATGATACACAAACCAATGTGCCAAACATTTTTGTTGCCGGTGATGTTACAGGTGGAATTGCCTTGGTAAGTGTTGGTGAGAGAGAGGCACGCCATGCAGTGGTGCGCATGTTTGGTCCGGCCATTAAACCAATATCGTATAAAAACATTTCTACTATTATGTTTTTAAACCCTGAGGTGGGTGCTGTTGGTATGAGTGAGCAAGAGGTAAGAGAAAAAAATATTCCGGTTAAGGTTGTTAAGTTAGATTATAGCACAAATGCCCGTGCCATTGCTATGCGCAAAACAAAAGGCTTTTTTAAAATACTGGTAACTAATGATAATGGCATGCGTATATTAGGCATGCGTGCTGTTGGAGAACATGCCAGTAGCGCCATACAAGCGGTTGCCTATTTAGTGCACACTAATCAAGGCATTAGAGAGTTGGCGGATATGATACATCCGCACCCCAGCATTATAGAAGGCATACAAGAGTGTTTGCGTATGTTGTTGGGGAAATCTATTTACAAACCGGCGGTGTTTAAGGATAAATTGCAGTGTTATACTTGCGAAAATGGCGTTTGCACCCCTATTAGCTCATTAGTAACCTCAGAATAATCTAATACATTACTGCTATAGTAGCATTACTGGTACCATTACGATTGGCGTGTGTAAGACTAAAAGGACCTCCGCCTGAAACGGGTTGAGGTGCGGCTGCTGTCCCAACATTTCCTTCGGCATAAAAATAATAGGTGCCTTCTTTTAGTCCGGTAAAGGTTACAGAATTAGTATTTGCATCAGCTACTTTATGGTCGTCATAACCCGTATTATTAGCGCTGGGTGCTGTGCTTTGCCCATATTTTACATATACAGTTGCACCATTAACAGGCGCATTACCATTATCTGTATTATAAACTTTACACACAATAGTTGCATTTCCACCTGTGCCCGCTTTGGTACACGAACAAATACTGGCAATTAAAAAGCCAATAAAGGCTATAAAAATAAATTTTGCTTTCATATTAGGAAACCAAAAGTAAGGCAAAATAAAATTAAAAGAAACCTAATTAACGTATTTTATAAGTAAAAACATACCGCAAAGTACAGCATATAAAAACTAAGCAGAGTAATTTTGCTATAACTATTAATAGACAACAACCATGTGGCGGCTTGTTTGCAAAATCTGCGAGGGGCAGTGTAACTCCTGGATTCGTGAATAATACCGGTGCAAATTGCGGCAACGAGGGGTTTTAAAACAAACACTTGTACAAGTAATTTCCCATAGTAACTAATTACAAATTTTAGTTTCCCCGGGGTTTACTCCCGAGGAAAGTACACAAAGAAAAGAAAAGGAAAAAAAAGAAAAGGAAAGAAAAGGAGAGGAAAGCAAAGCACACACCCTCGAAAAGGGTTTTGGCGTGGGAGGATTTCCTTCTTAATCTTTAAAAATTTAAAATATTAATAAGTAGTATAGAGAGGGGTTACCTATAAAAATAAGCTATTACTAAAATTAAATTTAGGCGCGAAATTTTTAAGTAATTTTGCATAGTATATGAATGCAATAGATATCAATTATATAAAAGCCCTGCACATTATTTTTGTGGTATGTTGGTTTGCCGGTTTGTTTTACATTGTGCGTTTATTTATTTACCAAACCGAAGCAAACCAAAAAACGGAAGCGGAGAAAAATGTTTTAGTGCCTCAGTTTCAGTTAATGCAAAAACGTTTGTGGTATGGCATTACCTGGCCATCAGCTATACTAACTGCGGTATTTGGTTTTTGGATGTATTTTCAAAACTTTGATTATTACTTAACTCAGCCCTGGATGACACTAAAACTTTTTTTTGTGGGCATTTTATTTGTTTATCAATTCCGTTGTCAGGCAATTTTTAATCAAATGAAAACAAACTCATATACCGGTAAATCTTTTGGTTTGCGTTTGTTTAATGAAGTGGCAACTATTTTATTATTTGCCATTGTGTTTTTAGTAACCACCAAAAGTACCGGAAGCCTTGTTTGGGGAGGCTTAGGCTTGGTTGCACTAACAGCTGTTATTATGACCGCAGCGTTTATTTACAAAAAGAAACGCGAGAAAAATAACCGATAGAAATTTTTATATATAAAGTCGAAAGTACAAATTAATAAAAACGTGTAAGTAATTATGCAATACTCACTATTAGCAAAAGAAATTAAGTGCCCTATTTGTTCTACCAATAAAGCACAACAATTGTGGTCGGTAAGTAGTAAAGAAGCAGCACAACACTTTGTGTTGGCAGAAAAATACCCTGAAAGATTTTCGGATTTGGTATCGCATATTGAGACTCTTTGGGGGCAGAATACTTGCGAGGTTGTTCGATGCAACAATTGTGAGTTTTGCTATAGCAATCCCTATATTGCAGGTGATGCCAGATTTTATAGTCTTGCTTATATTTACTCTACTTACCCTTCATGGAAATGGGAATTTCAAAAAACCTATGATGTATTAGCTAAACATTCCAGACCCAAGCTTAAATTTATGGAAATTGGTGCGGGTGATGGCGCCTTTGTAAAAAGGGTAGCCGAAAACATTACACCAAAAGAAAATATTTTTTGCACAGAATTTTCTGTATACGGAAGAGAACAGATAGAGAAATTTGGAGTGAAATGTTTTGCAGAAGATTTTAGAAACTTATCGAATCCGGAATTAATGAAAAGTTTTGATGCAGTTTGTATGTTTCAGGTGTTAGAGCATTTAGATAATTTAAGCCCCCTGTTTCAAAAATTAAATTGGCTTATGAAAAGTGGCGGTAGTCTTTTTATTGCTGTTCCTAATGGGAGTAGAATTGAGTTTAACGAGCTTAACGGCGCATTGTTAGATATGCCGCCTAATCATATCGGCCGCTGGAATAAAAAATGTTTTGAAATAATAGGTCAACAAAATGGTTTTCGTGTTGAAGATTATAAAATCGAAGAAGATAGTTTTGTTGCTGGGGTAAAAGAATTTGCATTTTACCGTTTATTAAGAAGGTCTCAAAAAAGTGGTAGTTTCGAAAATAAATTATTTAAAATAAAGAACAAATACGCATTTAAAATAATGAAAATGATGGCCTTTGCAATTAACTTAGTAATAGCTATACCGATATTTACTCAAAAAAATTCTCGTTTGGGCAGTTCTCAGTGGGTGCATTTTATCAAAACAAACGACTAAACACAAAACATTTCGCACACTTAATTGGTACTACACTTTGGGTAAAACCTTAAAATAAATAATTAAGGCGCTAACCTTTGTTTAACCCATTTTTTATTTTTCAGGTTGTAACAAATTCTATCGTGCAGGCGGCTTTGTCGGCCCTGCCAAAACTCGTAATAAGTGGCTTTTAAAATATAGCCGCCCCAGTTTTTCGGACGGGGTACATCTTCGGTATATTTTGCATTAATGACATCAACCATTTTTTCAAGCTCTTGTCGGCTTTTAAGCACCTTGCTTTGTGGCGAGGCACAAGCCCCAATACGTGAGTTTCGTGGACGCAGAGAAAAATATTCGTCTGAAATGCTTGCAGGCGCTTTAACTACTTTTCCTTCTATTCTAACTTGTCTTTCTAATTCGGGCCAAAAAAATAAAAGAGAAGCGTAAGGATTTTCTTTTAACTCAATCCCTTTGCGGCTTTCGTAATTGGTAAAAAAATTAAACCCATTATCATCTAATCCACGCAATAAAACTATTCTCGATGATGGCCGCCCTTTTTTTGTTACGGTAGATAACACCATGCCATTTGGCTCATTAACATCACTTTTTATAGCTTCATCAAACCAAACCTCAAATTGTTTAAACGGATTGTTGTTGGCATCTTTTTCATCAAAAGATTCTTTAACAAAGTCACGTCGTAAATTTTTAGTATATTCATTGAGCGAATTATTCATGTTGTAGTTTTGTAATGCAAAGATACAAGTATAGATGCAGATTTTACAAGGACAAATATTAGTTGCACGCCCGCTTTTAAACGACGGAGATTTTAAGCGTACCGTTATTTTATTGGCTGAGCATAATGAACAAGGCTCTTTAGGTTTTGTTTTAAATAAGCCCATGCACCTGAATTTAAAAGATGTTTTGCCGGGGATGGATAATTTAAAAATACCCGTTTACTATGGCGGCCCCATTGCGCAAAATCAACTGTTTTATATACACACTGCTGGAAAAGAAATATCGAACAGCATACACATACAAAACAACTACTATTGGAGTGGTAGTTTTTTAGAAATTACTGATAAACTAAAAAGCGGAGAAATTGGTCCGAATGAAATAAAATTTTTTATTGGCTATTCGGGTTGGGGAGCAGGACAATTAGCGGAGGAATTAGAAGAAAAAACTTGGGGTTTATTAGACTCTTATACGGCTGATTTTTTAAATAAACACCCTGATGATATTTGGCCAGACCAAGTTACTAGACTAGGTAAAAATTATAAAGTTTTTGCCGACATTGCACAAGACCCCAGTTTAAATTAATTGAAAACAGAAAACACTGAATATGTAGTGCTTGTTGATGAGCAGGATAAAGAGCTTGGCGCAATGGAAAAATTGCAGGCGCACCAAGAAGGAAAATTGCACCGTGCTATTTCCGTTTTTATTTTTAACTCAAAACAAGAATTATTACTACAAAAACGGGCTGATGAAAAATATCATTCGGCGGGTTTATGGACAAACACTTGCTGTAGCCACCCTCGCCCTGATGAAGCCCCTGAATTAGCGGCTCACCGCCGACTTGATGAAGAAATGGGTTTAGATTGCGATTTAAGATTTGCCTTTACCTTTATATATAAGGCACATTTAGATAATAATTTAACCGAGCACGAATTAGATTACGTATATATAGGAGTAACGGATAGTCTTCCCAAAAATAATCCTGCTGAGGTTTCTGATTGGAAATATATTTCTGTAAACGAATTAGATACAGATATAAAACTACATCCTAATAAGTATACCGAGTGGTTTAAAATTTGCTACACTAATTGGCACAAACAATTGTTTAACAAAAAAGCCCCTCGGGTTTAATTCTGAACAAAAAGCCACTTTTTTTCTCTATTTCATAAAAAATCGTTCTTTTGCAGTCTTATTATTTAAAAAGAGGTAACGAATGAGCAAGAATCTTGTTATAGTTGAGTCACCGGCAAAAGCAAAAACCATAGAAGGATTTTTAGGGAAAGATTTTACCGTTAGATCGAGTTTTGGACATATTCGAGATTTAGTTAAAAAGGGCTATGGTGTTGATATTGAAAACAATTTTGCACCAACCTACGAGATATCTGAAGGCAAAGAAAAAGTAATTAGTGATTTAAGAAAATTAAGCAAAAGCGCCGATATGGTTTGGTTAGCTTCCGATGAGGACCGTGAGGGAGAAGCCATTTCGTGGCATTTAGCTGAGACATTAAATTTAGATCCTAAAAAGACCAAACGCATTGTTTTTCATGAGATTACAAAATCTGCCATCCAAAAAGCCATTGAAAATCCTAGAAGTATAGACATTAATTTAGTAAACGCACAACAGGCTCGCCGTGTATTAGATAGATTAGTGGGTTTTGAATTGTCTCCTATATTATGGCGTAAAGTTCGCCCGAGTTTATCTGCCGGTCGTGTACAATCGGTTGCAGTACGTTTAATTGTAGATAGAGAAAGAGAAATTCAAAACTTTAAATCAACCTCAGCCTTTAAAGTGGTTGCTTTATTTAGTACAGGCAAGGCCAACTTAAAAGCCGAATTAGATAAACGTTTTAATACAGAACAAGAAGCTCAGGCATTTTTAGAGAAATGTAAAGCCGCTTCTTTTATTATAGAAAGTTTAGAAACAAAACCAGCTAAACGTTCACCATCTGCGCCATTTACTACATCTACCTTACAACAAGAGGCAGCGCGTAAATTAGGTTTTTCGGTATCGCAAACCATGGTGGTGGCTCAAAAACTATACGAGGCAGGTAAAATAACTTACATGCGTACTGATAGTGTTAATCTATCAGAAACCGCTATGAATCAGGCTGACAAAGCCATTAATGCAAATTACGGTGCAAAATATTTTCAACCTCGTCAGTATAAAACAAAAAGTAAAGGTGCGCAAGAGGCTCACGAAGCCATCCGTCCTACTTATATAGACAGACAATTTGTAGAGGGTGAGCGTAACGAACAACGCCTGTACGATTTGATTTGGAAACGCACCATTGCATCGCAAATGAGTGATGCGGAGTTAGAAAAAACAACAGCTAAAATAAAAGTGTCTACTTCTACTACGTCAGAATTGTTTGTAGCACAAGGCGAAGTTTTAAAATTTGATGGTTTCCTTAAAGTGTATATGGAAAGCACCGATGATGAAGAAACAGAAGCAACATCTGAAAACTCATCTATCCTTCCTCCCGTACAACAAGGACAAACTTTACAAAACCTTGAAATTACAGCCACACAACGCTTTACACACCATCCGGCACGTTATACGGAGGCAAGCTTGGTAAAAAAATTAGAAGAGCTTGGCATAGGCCGCCCATCTACTTACGCTCCAACTATTTCTACCGTTCAAAAAAGAAACTATGTTGAGAAAACAGACAGAGAAGGACACTCAAGAAACTTTATAAATCTTGTTTTGGTAAAAAACAACATCGTTAAAGAAACAAAAACAGAAAATACAGGTGCTGAAAAATCTAAATTATTCCCTACCGATATTGGTATGGTGGTAAACGATTTTTTAATTCAGTACTTCCCCGATATTTTAGATTTCCATTTTACAGCCAAAGTTGAAGAGGAGTTTGATGAAATTGCTGATGGTAAATTAGATTGGACTAAAATGCTGAAAACATTTTACAGTCCTTTTCATAAAACAGTAGAAAAAACAATTGATAATTCTGAACGTGCAAGTGGTGAACGTGTGTTAGGTGTTGACCCTGCAAGCGGTAAACCAATTTTTGTACGCATTGGTCGTTTTGGCCCTTTAGCTCAAATTGGCGAAACAATTGAAGGCGGCGAAAAGCCTCGTTTTGCAAGCTTACGCAAAGACCAACGCATGGAAATGATTACGTTGGAAGAAGCTTTGGATTTATTTAAACTTCCGGCTCACTTAGGAACACATAACGACAAAGATGTGTCAGTAAACTTAGGTCGTTTTGGTCCATATGTAAAATATGGCGAGCAATTTATATCTATCCCTAAAGGCGAAGACCCTTTTAAAGTGGATATGGAAAGGGCCATACAACTTATTGCTGAAAAAGAAGTAGCCGATGCGCCAATTGCATTTTATAAAGGAGAACCCGTTACAAAAGGCAAAGGTCGTTTTGGACCATTTATTAAATTAGGTGGTTTGTATATAAATGTACCGCGCGCTTACGATTTTGATAATCTGTCGCAAAGCGACATTGATGAACTGGCAAGCAAAAAATTAGAGAAAGAAGCTAATCGTTTTATACAAAAATGGGACGATGACAAAATAGCCATTGAAAATGGTCGTTGGGGCCCTTTTATCCGTTTTGGAAAATTGATGTTAAAGTTAGAGCGTAAAGCTAACGGAGATAAATATGTGGCAGAAGAACTTACCACCATGTCTTTAGACGAAGTTAAGCGAATGATTTTAGATCAAATGCCAACTGCATTTGATAAAAAAGGAGCTAAGAAAACTGCGGCTAAAAAAGCAACTGTAAAACAAGCCGCTGCTAAAAAGCCAACCGCAAAAAAAGTAGCCATTAAAAAAACAGTGAAGAAAGCTGCGGTAAAAAAAGTAGCTAAAAAGAAAGCAACTAAAAAATAATTTGTTTTTGCAATAATTAAATAGAGTGCTTTGCTTTACAGTTTTTTGTAACAAAGTACCTCTTGATTATTACAATTATATTTTTGCCCCGTAAATACAAATACTCTATTAAACTGTTTTATAGTATCCTTAAAGGCATATTTTTTTAGCTCTTCGTTATTTATGAAATAAAAATATTTATTTTTCATAGCTTTTTTTTTCATAAAGACATTACGAACCATCTGATCGTCAAAAGTTAAAGGGGTTATATTTTTGTATGCAACAGAAGAAATAACATAGGTGTCCCAATATCCCGCAATCAAAGTTCCCTTAGGCAACATACTAAACTCATTGTATTTTTTAAATGCACTTAGGTTATCTACACCTGCCTTGGAGAGAAAATTATAGGTAGAGCAAAAGGAAAACAAAATAAAAATTATACTTAACATAGACGCTTTTTTGAGGGAGAATTTTTTATCAATGGCGATAAAAAAAGCAATCATAAAAAGAAAATAAAGGGGTGTATAATATCTAATGCAAAATTCACTCCTAAAATTCCAGGTAGAAAAAAACAATAGAATACATGAAATGAATAAGGTAAATAATACACTGTTGTAAAACCTGGTAAAAACCATGTTTTTTGTTTTGTCCCTTTTTAAAATAAGGAACAAAATAGATAGGAGACATATTAAGCAATATAGCAAATTATCATAAAATAAATTAGCTTTAATTCGCAGGATAAGAAAATTAAATTGCATATTTATTTTTTTAGGGCTGAAGAAAAAAGGATGATCATATACTTGGTCCGGAGGGAGTTGCTTTTTCATTTTATAAAATAAAAACAAAAAGGATGCAGAGACAATTGTAAATATCACTAAAGCAATATAGAAATTAGCATTATGCAGTAATTTGTTTAAATTTTTTCTATCAAGAAGTAAATTGATGATTGGAATAAGTATCAAAATAATGCTAAGCTCTGATGTCCAGAAACCGATGCAAAATGAGAGAGCATTTATTAGACTAACGGAAATAAGTACAGGTAAAGCAGATTTACTAAAAGTTTGATTAATGGTTAAAAATATTATATCATATATTTTAACTGTAGTAAAAAGAAAGATACTGCCACAAAACAGTTGAACAGAATAGGGATGCCCGATAAGAATCATTGCTTGGTAATCGGAAACCGGAAAAAAAATGACAATAAAAACAGCAATTTTAACCCAATTATTCCGAATGAATGTAGAAATAATAATTCCTGATGCAAGCAATAATACATAATGAATAATTGAAATTAAGTAAAGCGGATGAAAATGAGTTAGCTCAAAAAATAGATATGTTATCATAGGAAGAAAGCTTCCTAATCTATTTTGCCCCCAGTAAAAAAAATCACGTTTAAAATTAAAAGAGACACTCATTAAACTTTGAATAGCATTATCAGAGTTGTAATCGTAAAAGAAACATGGGGCATAATAAATAAATGAAACAACAACAATTGACAGTATGCCCACAAAGAGCCATAAGTTATTTGAAATTCTTTTCAATAAATTGTCGTACATAATTAAATGCCATTTAAACTTGTAATATTAGCTATAAAAGGGAAGAAAACATGTCGAAAAACCCACATATATTATTTGCTAAGTAAATTGTCGATGGTTGTTTCTGAAAGGCTTAAAACGAATTGCGTTCTTGCTTTTTATTTAAATTTTTCAATTTCAATTTTATCACTGCAAAAAGTATATTCTTCTTTAACAGTGTTGCTGCAAACCAAAATAGTTTTTTGTAAAGCAAATTCTGTAATCATATTTTGATACCAGATAATTGCGCTTGCATCTAAATTGCTGCAAGGCTCATCCAATAATAAAACAGGGCAATCAGCTAAAATAGCTAAGCCCAATTTTACCCGCTGCCTCATGCCCGATGAATAATTTTTTATGTACTTATCTGCCGTATGCTCAAGCTGCATGCGCTTAATTACGTCTTCGGCCGAAAGATTATTTATAAAAGGCTTGAATTGTTTTTGGTGATTGATAGTTTCGGTTAGTGTAAAATCTTCAATCAATTCCATATAAGGTGATGCCATGCTGAGATGCTTGTAAATAGTATCGTCTTCAATAACCTGGTTGTCATTTTTCCAAATTACTTCACCTTTGGTTGGAATCAAAAAAGAAGCAATGCTTTGTAATAGAGTTGATTTACCTGAGCCGTTAGCACCTAAAATTACCAGTTTTTCAGTTGGAGTAATATTTAGGTTAAGGTCTTTAAAAATCCATTCGTTTACAAATTTCTTACCTAAGTTATTTATGTGAATGGATATTGGCACAAGAAGAATTTTATTTTTTTCTCATTACAATCTCAATCGGCACGCCCGAAAAATTAAAATGCTCGCGCAATTTATTTTCCAAATAACGCTTATAGCTTTCGCTAACATACTGTGGCAGGTTACAGAAAAAGATGAACATTGGAATGCCCTTCATTTGTGTAACGTATTTTATTTTTACGTACTTTCCCTTAAGTGCAGGTGGCGGGTAGGCTTCTAAAACAGGCTCAAAAAACTCGTTTAATTTACGTGTAGGTATAATTTGACGGCGGTTATGATAAACTTCTATAGCAACTTCAATGGCTTTTAAAACGCGTTGTTTTTCTAATACCGAAACAAAAAGAATGGGCACATCTTTAAACGGAGCTAAACGCTCACGAATTTCGTCTTCCATTTTTTTAGCAGTAGAAGCATCTTTATCAATCAAATCCCACTTGTTTACTATAAGTACAACGCCTTTATGGTTTTTTATGGCAAGGTCAAAAATACTTAAATCCTGTGCTTCTAAGCCAAGTGTGGCATCAATCATCATAAGTATCACATCGCAACTTTCAATGGCTCTAATCGAACGCATTACGCTGTAAAACTCTAAATCTTCGTGCACCTTAGCCTTTTTACGAATTCCGGCTGTATCAATTAGCCAAAAATCGTTTCCAAAAGCATTGTAACGGGTGTTTATTGAATCGCGGGTTGTGCCCGCTACTGGTGTAACAATATTTCTCTCGTTGCCCAATAAAGCATTTGTAAGTGATGATTTACCCACATTAGGACGACCTACAATAGCAATACGCGGAAGTTTTTCTTCCTCATCATCTATCGGGTTTGGCAATGCTTTTATAATGTCATCTAATAACTCACCTGTACCGCCGCCGCTGGCTGCTGATACAGGATAAACATCGCCCATGCCTAATGAATAAAATTCAGAAGCATAAGGCGTTTTATCAGGGGTATCAATTTTGTTTACTACTAAAAAACACTTCTTGCCACTTTTGCGAACTAACACGGCAACATCTTTATCAAAACGGGTAACACCATCGTTGCTATCAACCACAAAAACCAATAAATTAGCTTCGTCTATAGCAATTTGTACTTGTTTTCTAATCTCTACTTCAAACACATCATCGCTTCCGGTAATATATCCGCCGGTATCAATAACGGTAAACTCACGCGCGTTCCACTCAACTTTACCGTAGTGTCTGTCGCGGGTTACACCTGCTACAGAATCTACAATAGCCTGGCGGCTTTCGGTTAAACGATTAAAAAGAGTTGATTTACCAACATTGGGGCGACCTATTATAGCTACTATATTTGACACTTGCTTGTTTTATAAATTTTGGCAAAGATAACCTTTGTTTTTTGATGCTCTAAAACAAGATTTTCGGTGGATTTTTTGAAAAACTACCTGACTAACTCTACAAAACCCTTTAATTGCTCTTGGCTGTTGGTTAAACCATTAGTGTATGTAATTACATAAAAATAAGAACCGGTGCTGCATATTTTACCTGTTGCAGTATGTCCTAACCACACCTGGTTAATGTTTGTACTCTGAAAAACTTCATGCCCCCATCTGTCATACACGGTTGCTTGTATATCAAGCAGGGCAACGCCATAATCATAAATAACAATGCTCCAAAAATCATTTACACCATCGCCGTTAGGAGAAAACACATTTGGGACTTTAATAGAAAGTGTGTCGTGGTGCGGAGTAGGTGTGTAAGTACAAATAGTTGCCTTCATACATGTACTTATAAAAAAGACAAATATAGATATGGCAATTAGTTTTTTCATTTTGAGCAGCAATATTATATAATTATCTGATTAAATTAATCTGTCCGTTAAAGTTTATTGCTTTCCCCTGAGCATTAATGGCAGAACCTTTGTAAACGTAAATATCAACGGGTGCTTCTTGTCCTTTTTGTTTTCCGTCCCAACTTTTATCTATGTCATCTAATGTTATAATAAGATTTCCCCAACGATCATATATATTCAGTTCAAACGAACTAATAAAAGTACCATCAGCTTTAAAAAAATCGTTTGTGCCATCTTTA